>Ga0315274_10006640_pt1 | contig 16829 bp, 14 predicted proteins | sample YL17G02_20_MG_FD_203700 | JGI IMG/M metagenome (GOLD analysis project Ga0315274, IMG submission 203700) | Sediment microbial communities from Yellowstone Lake, YNP, Wyoming, USA - YL17G02_20 | ecosystem: Environmental > Aquatic > Freshwater > Lake > Sediment | place: USA: Wyoming | collected...
CGAATCGCTGGAGAGAATGGCTGCGGAAGGGCAGTTGGCGGCGTTCCAGCACGGTGCATTCTGGCATTGCATGGATACCGTGCGTGACGTCCATCTGCTCGATCGACTCTGGTCGGAAGGGAGCGCGCCATGGAAGATCTGGGACTAAACCGCGCCTTCTGGCTGGATCGGCCCACGTTTGTCACCGGCGGAACCGGCCTACTGGGCAGCTGGCTGGTTCCCCGACTGGTCCGCGCCGGCGCGGAGGTGGTCTGCCTCGTTCGCGACTGGGTGCCCCAAAGCGAGCTGGTGCGCTCACGTGTGATCGAGCAGGTCAAGGTCGTTCGCGGGGACGTCCGGGATCGGTCGCTGCTGGAGCGATCTCTGGGCGAGTACGAGATCGACACGGTCATTCATCTTGCCGCGCAGACCATCGTCACGATAGCGAACCGCAATCCGATCTCAACCTTCGAGAGCAACATCGCCGGGACGTGGAACCTGCTCGAGGCCTGCCGCCGAAGCCCGCTGGTGAAGCAGATCGTCGTCGCCTCATCGGACAAGGCCTATGGCGACCAGGAGACCTTGCCCTACGACGAGCACACGCCTTTGCAGGGCGAGCATCCGTACGATGTAAGCAAGTCCGCCGCCGACTTGATTGCCAGGACCTACGCTGTCAGTTATCGTCTGCCGGTGACGATCACGCGCTGCGGCAACTTCTATGGCGGCGGTGACCTGAACTGGAATCGCATCGTGCCCGGCACCATCCGCTCCGCCCTGCGTGGGCAGCGGCCGGTCATCCGCTCGGATGGCAGCTATGTGCGGGACTACTTGTACGTCGAAGACGGTGCGGCCGCGTGCATGCTGCTGGCCGAGAAGCTGGCCGCGAGGCCGGAGATGCGCGGGGAAGCGTTCAACTTCTCATACGGGAATCAGGTGACGGTCCTGGAAATGGCCCACCGCATCCTGTCCTTGATGGGATCCGACCTCGAGCCCGACGTCCGCAACGAGGCCAGTAACGAGATCCGCAAGCAGTACCTTAGCGCCGACAAAGCGCGCAAGGTGCTCGATTGGTCGCCGCTGTTCACGCTGGAGCAGGGGCTGGACAGGACCATCGCCTGGTACAAAGCGTTCCTGGCGGCGGAGACGTGACCGGGATGGGCCGAGAGGCGGAACTGCGCACGGAGATCCTGAGACTCGTTGAGCAGTACTACCAGGAACGCTTCGGAAGACGGACGTTCCGCCCTGGCACGGACTCGGTGCACTACGCGGGGCGCGTCTTTGACGCCGATGAGCTGGTGAAGCTCGTCGATTCCAGCCTGGATTTCTTCCTGACAGCCAGCCGATATGCGGATCAGTTTGAGACCGAGTTTGCCGAGTTCTTCGGGCTGGGGATCGCTCTTCTTGTCAACTCCGGGTCGTCGGCCAACCTTGTCGCGCTGACGGCGTTGACCTCTGCCAAGTTGGGCGAGCGCCGTCTGCAGCCCGGTGATGAGGTGATCACCGTCGCGGCGGCCTTCCCCACCACCGTTGCCCCGATCGTCCAGAACCGGCTTGTCCCGGTGTTTGTGGATGTCAATCTTGGCGACTACACCGCCATTCCGTCTCGGCTGGGGGAGGCCATCGGACCGAGAACCCGGGCCATTGCCATGGCGCATACCATGGGTGTTCCCTTCGACCTGGACACCGTGATGCGCCTGGCGCAAGAGCATCAGCTGTGGGTGGTGGAGGACAACTGCGACGCGCTCGGCTCGCGTTACCGCGGACAGCTGACGGGGACCTTCGGGGACATCGCAACGGTCTCCTTCTATCCGGCGCACCATATCACCACGGGCGAGGGCGGCTGCGTGGTGACCGGAAACGACCTGCTGGGCCACATCGCCCGCTCCATCCGTGACTGGGGCCGCGACTGCTACTGCGCCGGTGGCGAGAACAACACCTGCGGAAAGCGGTTTGCACAGCAGTTCGGGACTCTGCCCTACGGCTATGATCACAAGTACGTCTACAGCCATATCGGCTACAACCTGAAGGTCACCGACATGCAGGCGGCCATCGGCGTGGCGCAGCTGGCGAAGCTGGAGAGCTTCATCGCCCGCCGCAAGGCCAACTTCCAGAGGCTTCACCTCATGCTCGAGCCGTACCAGGATCGCCTGATTCTGCCGCACTGTTCTCCTGAGGCGGATCCGTCCTGGTTCGGTTTTGTCCTCACGGTCCGGCAGGACGCCGGTTTCACGCGCAACGAGCTCACCCGCTTCCTCGAATCCAACCGGATTGAGACCCGCAATCTCTTCAGCGGCAACCTGCTGCGCCAGCCGGCCTTCATGGATATCGAGCACCGCGTGGTCGGCGAGTTGACCAACACCGACGTCATCATGGAGCGCACCTTCTTCATCGGCGTCTACCCGGGCATCGATGATCGGCAGTTGGAGTATGTCGGCTCGGTGTTCGAACGCTTCATGCACGGAGAACGAGCAGGCTGATGCCGCAGAAGCTCCGGTGTGAAGTCGCCGCCATGGAAGACCACGGAGAACGGGTCTACAGCGTTCTCCTCAAGCCGGATTCGCCGGCCCCGCGCTTTGTGCCGGGCCAGTTCCTGCACCTGGCGCTGGATCCATACCGCCCCGGCGACTTCTGGCCCGAATCACGCGTGTTCTCGATTGCTAGCGCGCCGACCGAGCGCACTCTCTTGCGGATCACCTATGCGGTCAAGGGACAGTTCACAAGCCGCATGGAGAGCGAGCTTCACGGCGGCCGCGAGGTGTGGATCAAGCTCCCCTATGGCGAGTTCGCGGTGAGAAACGACGCCGATGCCTGCCTGCTGGCCGGTGGCACCGGCATCACCGCCTTCACGGCTTTCCTCAGCGGGTTGCCCGCGGATGACCCCCGTCGTGTCCATCTCTTCTACGGCGCCCGGCGACCCGACCTGCTGATCTACGGCCCACTGGTTCAGGCGGCAGCGCAGCGCTGCCCGAATCTGCAGGCCCATTACCTTGCGGAGCGGAACACCAACGGGGTGGACTGCCTCCCGGGTCGACTCGACCTGGACACGGTCTGGGAGCTCCTCCCCGACGCGCCGGGGAGGGTATACTACTTGTCCGGCCCGCCGGAGATGTTGGACGCGCTCAGGCAAGGGCTGAGTAAGCGCGGGGTGGATCCGAGGCGCGTTGTGGTAGACGCATGGGAGTAGCGTGACCGAGAACCCTCTGGCCAAGGACCTGGACTGCGTCCTCGACCACACCCGCGAGCTGTGGGAGGAGCTGCGCGGGGAGCGCCTCTTCATCACCGGCGGCACGGGGTTCTTCGGCTGTTGGCTGCTGGAGAGCCTCCTCTGGGCGCAGGAGCGGTTGCACCTGGGGGTCGAGGCGGTTGTGCTGACGCGCAACCCGGATGCATTTCGGGCGAAGGCGCCGCCTCTGGCTGGACACCCGGCTGTTACGCTGCGTCCGGGCGACGTGCGCTCGTTCGAGTTCCCAGCGGGGACATTCTCGCACGTCATCCATGCCGCGACCGATTCCAGCGCCAGGCTCAACGACGAGAACCCGCTGCTGATGTTGGATACTATCGTTGAGGGGACACGCCGCACGCTCGACTTTGCCGTCGCCTGCGGAGCGGGGAAGTTGCTGCTCACCAGCTCTGGCGCGGTGTACGGCAGGCAGCCGCCGGAGCTCGCCCACATCCCCGAGGACTATCCGGGCGCGCCCGACCCGCTCGATCCACGTTCTGCCTACGGGGAGGGGAAGCGCCTGGCCGAGCATCTTTGCGCGTTGGTTGCGCGGGAGTCCAAGCTCGAAACGAAGATCGCGCGCTGCTTCGCCTTTGTAGGGCCGTACCTGCCATTAGATTTCCACTACGCCATCGGCAATTTCATTCGTGACGGGTTGCGTGGCGGCCCGATCGTTGTCCAGGGCGACGGCACGCCCCACCGTTCCTATCTCTACGCCGCCGACCTGGCCATCTGGCTGTGGACGATCCTGTTTCGCGGCCAGTCGTGCCGGCCGTACAACGTGGGCAGTGAAGAGAGCTTCACTATCGGGGAACTCGCTCATGAGGTTGCCGCGCAGTTGCCGCGCAACATAGACGTCATCATCGAGGGCAAACACGATCCCCGCAGACCCGTGGAACGTTATGTTCCAGCTACTTCCCGAGCAAGAGAGGAATTGGGCATACAGCGCTTGACGAGTCTACAGACCGCGATCTCCCGAACGATGCTCTACTACAGGGGATAGCCACTACCGCCATGGATCGTGAGCAGAAGATTCGGAGTATCAGTCTCATGATCGTGGTTGGCTTTGCCGCCGCGGTATTCTTTCACTATTGGATGGGCGTCTATCGGAACATGGGGTATCCGTACAACACATTCCTGTTTCGCCCTATTGATAGGTGGAACGATTTCTATTGGTTGTTCCGGATCTCCGGCGACCCCTATAGCGTCGTCAGGGGATTCTCCAACCTTCCATTTCTCTATCGATACGCCTCCCTTTTCACGGTTCTTCCTGCCAAGTTGGGTCTGCTAGCACATCTGGCGTCATTCGTCCTCTTCTTTGCCTGTGTCGCTTGGCACAATCTGAGGACACCGAGCGTGCTCTCAACCGCAATGAATGTGTTCGCGTTCTCGTTTCTTTCGTACCCCTTTCTGTTCACAATCGACAGAGCAGCCTTCGAAGCGACGGTCTTCATCTGCCTGTACATGTTCACGATCTTGTACAAGAAGCATTCGTACATCAGTGCCCTATTCTTAGCACTGGCAATTGCGCTGAAAGTGTTTCCCGTTGTTTTTGCAATCCTACTGCTTTCGGACAGGAGGTGGAGGGAACTCATCTTCACGGCGGGCGTAGCGCTTGCGCTGTCTCTCCTCAGCTACATCTCCTACCCAGGAGGGTTGGGCGCCAATCTGGCCGGCAATGTTGAGAATCTGAGAGTCTATGCTCAATTCTATGTCGTCGGGAACGAGGGTCTCTACTTCGGCAACAACCTCCTGGGCGCAGTCAAGTTCATTCTCATGTTGCTGAATCCCGCCGCGACACCAAACATGCCCGTCTTCATCGGCGTGATGTTCGCGGTCCTCGCATGTCTGATTGTGTATCTGGTTGCCATCGAGAAGCGGTTCTGGAGGAAAGTGGCTCTGCTCGTCTGCGCCTTAAATCTCCTCCCTATTGTTTCCGGCGACTACAAACTACTGCACTTGTTCATCCCGCTGTACCTGTTCATCAATGAGAATGAATCGAAGCGCCTTGACTGGGTCTACACGGCCCTGTTTGGCCTGCTGCTGATACCCAAGAACTACTACCGCATTCCTTCATTGCCAGAAGCTAACATCTCCGTTTTGGCGAATCCGCTGCTGATGCTGCTGCTGGCGGGGATCATCGTGGTCACGGGAACGAGGGCGTATGTGGCGGAGCGGAGGAAGGCTGTCCACGAGGGGGCAGCCATATAGTGGTGCGTGGAGAGGGCGGGTGAACACAAGAGGTGGGACGCCATGTTCGCTAAGAGATCAAGCGCCGTATCCCGCAGTCTGCGGGATCTGCGACAAGGCTGCATTCGGAGGGGGATATATCAGTGAGCAGAACCAGCAGGATTTCCGTCCTCTCCTTGATCGTTGTGGTGGGATTCACAATCGCGGTCGGATACCACTACTATCAAGGCGTGTACCTGGGCCAATCGTACCCGAGGAACACGTTCCTCTTTCTCCCTCACGCCCGCTTTTCCGACTTCCACGACGTGGTTAGAGACGGACACACACTCGACCCATATCTCGAGTACTCGAGTGCTCAGTACCCACTCCTGGCCATCTTGGGGTATCTCTTCTCCCTGATTCCTCGATATCCCTACGCGGTCTTTGCCTCGATTGTCTGCGCTCTCTACCTCTTGTTGAGCGTCATGTATCTGTGGCTTGATAACTGGTACACGAGTGCTACGCACATTTTCATCATTGCATTTCTCTCCTACCCGGTTCTCATTGCGCTCGATCGAGGCAACTTCGAGTTGCTCGTGTTCGTCCTTCTACTAGCGTTTGTATTCCTGTTTGGACGGAAACGGTACTGGGCCAGCGCCTTATGTCTGTCCCTGGCGATCGCCATGAAGCTGTATCCAGCGATCCTGCTGGTCTTGTTCGTCCCGGAGAGAAAGTACCGGGAGATGGCCGCAACCATTGCGTCCGCCGCTGCCATCACACTGGTGAGCCTTCTCTGCTTCAAGGGGGGCTTGGGACCAAACCTGACTTTCCTGCTTCACGGAGGGAATCTTCAGTCGAACCAGTTGTTTGCCCAGTTCACCTCGCTGGCCAGCCCCATGGTCCAGAGAGGCGTCTCCCTCCTGACCTTCATCAAGATTCTCTCCATCGAGACGGGTGTCCTTCGTGGCCTTGATGATGGCCGTTTCCTCTCGTGCTACTTCGCGTCGGCAGGTGTCATAGGTTTGCTGGTAGTCCTCTACGTGGTCTTCGTCGAGAAGGAGGCCTGGAAGCGAACTGCGTTGTTGATCTTCGCCATGTTGCTCCTGCCGCACATTTCGGCGGACTACAAGCTGCTTCACGTCTATCTTCCACTCTTCCTGTTCGTGAATGTCAAGACGCACTCCAGGCTTGACGCACTGTTCTTGTTGCTGTTTGGACTGCTGATGATCCCCAAGGACTACATCTACCTCTCGCGCGTAATCTCCGATGCGCCCGGAGCCAACGACATCAGCATCGCGGTTCCCGCAAACATCATTATCATGGTGTTGATGTCGCTGATGATCGTGATCGGGGGGATTCGCAAGAGGCACAGAGGTGTTGCCGCAGGTGACAGGTTGACCGGCTCGACCTTGCCTGCATGCTAGTGTTCTCCTTGGGTAGCTGGACGTGCGTCGAACGCACGATGTAGCGGGCGTGCACATGCGCGTGACGATCGTGCGCCGGGCTTGGGCGCTGGGCCATTCAACTTGAGGGATTCATGATACAGGTAGCGCAATACGTCTCGGAATCGCTGGCAGACTTCGGCGTGCGCCATGTCTTCATGTTGACGGGCGGCGGGGCCATGTTCCTGAACCATGCCATCGGCACCAACCCACGAATCAGAACGATTTTCAACCTCCATGAGCAAGCGTGCGCCATGGCGGCCGAGGGCTACGCGCGTGTAACCGGCACGCCGGGCGTGGTCAACGTCACCTCGGGCCCCGGCGGCATCAACGCTTTGAACGGCGTCTTCGGCGCCTGGACGGATTCCATCCCCATGCTGATCCTGTCCGGGCAGGTGAAGCGCGAGACGTATCTCCGCACCTACGACTTAAGGGGTCTACGTCAGCTTGGCGACCAGGAAGCGGACATTGTCTCGATGGTGCACGGCATCACCAAGTACGCCGTCACGGTGAGCGATCCGCAGGAGATCCGCTACCATCTGGAAAAGGCCTGGTACCTTACTCAGAGCAGCCGCCCCGGACCTTGCTGGCTGGACATTCCGATTGACGTGCAATCGAGTCTAGTCGACGTGGATGCGTTGAAAGGCTTCACTCCTCCCGCGGCGTCCCCGGAGGGACGGGAGGATTTGCGCCGAAACGTGGCAGCCGTCTTGGAGAGACTCAGCCGGGCTGAGCGTCCTGTCATCTTGGCTGGCACCGGCGTCCGCCTTGCAGGAGCCGTGGGCGTTTTCAACGAAGTTGTTCACAAGCTTGGCATCCCCGTCACAACAGCCTGGACGCATGACCTGATCGACAGTGATGACCCTGTCTTCTGTGGCCGGCCGGGGACAATTGGCACGAGACCCGGCAACCTCGCCGTCCAGAACTCGGATATGCTTCTCATCCTGGGCAGCCGCCTCAACGTCCGGCAGACCGGGTATACGTTCAAGTCCTTCGCCCGTGCCGCCTACAAGATCTGGGTAGACATCGATCGAGCTGAATTATCCCGCCCAACGGTCAGGCCCGACTTCCCCATCGTGGCCGACGTTGCCGAGTTCTTGCAGGAAGTCAACTGCCGACTCGACGTCACCGGGTGGGATGACCAGAGACACTCGGGTTGGCTGGCGTGGTGCAAGGAGCGCCAGGTCCGCTATCCGTCCGTACAGCCCAGGCAGCGTGAGTTCCGCGGCAAGATCAACCCTTACCACTTCATCGAAGTGCTCTTCAACGAGCTGGCCGGAGATGATGTCGTTGCGTGCGGAAACGGGGCGGCGACGGTCGTCACGTTCCAGGCTGCCAAGGTGAAGCTGGGGATGCGCCTCTGGGCCAACTCGGGCTCGGCCTCAATGGGCTACGACCTTCCGGCCGCGATCGGTGCTGCCGTCGCCAGGAAGGGGAAGCGAGTCATCTGCCTTGCTGGCGACGGTAGCCTGCAGCTCAACGTGCAGGAACTGCAGACGATTGTGAACTACAAGCTGCCTGTGAAGATCTTTGTGTTGAGCAACGACGGCTATCTCTCCATACGATCGTCACAATTGGCTTTCTTTGGTAGCACAGTCGGTGAAAGCCCTGCCTCGGGTGTGTCTTTCCCCGACATGGTTGCCGTCGCGAGGGCATACGGCATTCCGGCCATCAGAGCCGACAATCCGGAATTCGCCCCATCCATTAGGCAGGCACTGGAATCTCCTGGGCCAATGCTATGCGATGTTGTCCTTGACCCTGACCAGGCTTTTGAGCCGCGCCAGAGCTCACGTCAGTTGCCGGATGGCCGTATCGTCTCGGCTCCCCTAGAGGACATGTTCCCGTTCCTTCCGAGAGAGGAACTGCTGGAGAACCTGCTAATCCCCCCATGGGATCCGGGTGACGCCCTGGAGAACCGTTCTTGACGGATCACAGCCACATGCGCATGCTAGCGTCTGGCATTCCATTCCACGCGCAACTAGCCGTTCCTCGGCAATCAGCCATCCCTCTGTAGGTCACTTGTCGATGGACGCGGTGTGCCCAAGGGTAGGATGCTCCCCTTTAGTTTCTCGCACCTTACACGCCGATGTGGTCGAAGCGGTCAAGGAAGGGCGCCGCGCGGGCATGGCTGGGGACTGCCTCGGGATGGGCGACAGGTGCCTGACCTGTGACGGAGCAGCTATCTTGGCCCTGGAAGGGCTGATTGGGGCCGAAGGAAACGTGGGAGACCCTGGACTTGATCGATATGTCGGAATCTATGGCTGGCAGCCGCTCTTGGCCCGCGAGGCACGAATGCGATTCGAAGAGGACGCGAGGGCTCAGCGAGGCAGGCCCTCCCGCATAACTGCATTCTCGGTCCCATACGTGCCCAGAAGTTGCCTCTCCGGGAAGCCCGCGACGGTGCCACTGGCAGAAGAAGAGGCGTGCCGTGTCGTCCGGTTCTCCGCTGGAGGGTGTCGAGCGCGTCGTCTTGCCGCGCGGCCGTGCTTCCTCTCCGTGATATGTGTTGAACTGGGTCGCATGCACTGGCAGCGGAGGAAGGCGTTACAATAGGGGTGCGGTCGGTGCCCAACTGGAATCTGGAGGGTTATCCGGTGAGCAGAGACATCTTTGAGGACTTGTTTGTTCTGGAGATGACGAACAATCATAAGGGATCTGTGCAGCGCGGATTGGACATTATCCACGCGCACTCTCGCGTGGTCCGTTTCAACAACGTTCGGGCGGCTATCAAGCTGCAGTTCCGTGATGTGGACAGTTTCGTACACAAGGACGGAAAGGACCGCACGGACATCCGCTACATCAATCGCATCACAGAGACGAGGCTGACGAAGGATCAATACGCAGTCCTGGTCGAGGCCATTCGCAAGAGCGGCTGCATCCCTATGGCAACGCCCTTTGATGAAGCGTCCGTTGAGTGGTGTCTGGACTTTGAGATGCCGATCATCAAAGTGGCCAGCGCGGACTGCAACGACTGGCTGCTTCTGGAGAGGATCGCAAAGACGCGAAAGCCAGTGATCGTGTCGACCGGGGGCGTCTCGCTAAAGGACATGGACGACCTGGCCACCTTCTTTGAGCATCGCAATATCCCCATTGCCCTAAACCACTGTGTGGCCGCATATCCGACGGAGGACAACGAGCTAGAACTTCACCAGATCGACTTCCTCATGCGAAGGTATCCTGGTCGTCCCATAGGACTATCCAGCCACGAATACCATGACTGGCATTCATCGTTGTTGATCGCCTACGGAAAGGGGGTGCGGTTATTCGAAAGGCACATCGACGTCAACTCTGATGGCGCGGAAGTCGCCCCGTACTCCTCTCTTCCGGAGCAGGTGGACGCCTGGTTCAAGGCCTATCGCAAGGCGCAAGAGATGTGTGGAACGTCGGCGGAGCATCGCAAACCGCCATTGAAGAAGGAGATCGAATACTTGGACTCGTATGTTCGTGGTGTCTACGCTCGGCGTGATCTTGGAGTAGGCGAGATACTCACCGAGGAGGACATCTATCTGGCTATTCCCTTGCGGAAGGGACAACTCTCGACAAGGGAACTGATGCTGGGGCGGTTCGGGCACAAGATGATCAGGGCCTGCGCCAAGGACGAGGCGGTCACGATCGACATGGTCGATACACCGTACGCCCTGAGCGAGGACCTCCGCAAGAGCATCTACAATCGGGGACTCTGATATTGTTGCAGCGCACAGCGTAGTGGAGCCGTGTCTGTGAGCGGAAGTCACACTGCCCTAGTTACCGGCGGATCACGCGGCATCGGCGCCGCAATCGCGCAAAGGCTGGCGGATGACGGTTTCTCGGTCATCGCGCCTACTCGCGCCGAGATGGACCTGGGGTCCAACGCATCTATTGACGCCTACACCTCGTCGCTCACCCAGGCGATAGATGTGCTTGTCAACGTGGCGGGGATCAATAGGATTGCGACTCTGCCCGAGATCAGCAGCCAGGACATGGAAGATACTCTGCAGACGAACCTGATTGCGCCATTCCGTTTGATAAGAGCGGTGGCGCCCCAATTGATGGAGAACAGGTTTGGAAGGATCGTCAACGTGAGCTCAATCTGGAGCCTCGTCGGCAAGACCGGCCGGGTCAGCTACGCGATGAGTAAGGCGGGCATCAACGGCATGACCCGCTCGTTGGCTGTCGAGCTGGCGCCTTTCAACATTCTGATCAATGCGGTCGCCCCGGGGTACGTCTTGACAGACCTGACGCGACACAACAACTCGGAGACGGAGTTGCGGGAGATCTGCAAGGGGATCCCATTGCAGCGCATGGCGGAACCCACCGAAATCGCGGACGTGGTTGCGTTTCTCTGTTCAGATCGGAATTCCTACATGACGGGGCAGACAATCGTTGTGGATGGGGGCTACACTTGCCTGTGAGTATTGTAGTTCCCTCGAGGATTCGCGAGTATGAAGCGCGAATCGAGGAGGGCCCCGACTTTATCGCCGGGCTGGCGACGCATCAGCAAGCCTGCTTCGTGGTAGACGAGAATGTCTGGAGGCTCTACCGAAATACGCTGCTGAAGAGCATACCCGAACAAGAAGCGATCATCCTGCCGATTAGCGAGGAGAGGAAGAACCTCGAGACGGTTCAATCACTCTACGACAGACTTGTCGAGCGCCCGGAGAAACGTAGTCTGACCATTGTCTCTATTGGGGGGGGGATTCTTCAGGACATCGTCGGCTTTACGGCTTCTACACTCTACAGGGGGATCGGATGGATCTTTGTCCCAACCACTCTGCTGGCCCAGGCGGATAGTTGTGTTGGAAGCAAGACTTCCCTGAACTTTCGCGGGTACAAGAACCTCGTTGGCACGTTCTACCCACCCTCGGTGATTCACATCTATCCGGCGTTCCTCGAGACGCAGTTGGATGTCGACTACTACAGCGGGCTGGGTGAAGTGATCAAGCTTCACCTGATGGGCGGGCGTCGTCGATACCTCTACGTTGCGAGACTGCTGCCCGATATCCTTGGCCGCAAGAAGGAGGCTTTGGTGTCGGCGATCCAAGGCTCTTTGGCCGTCAAGCTGGACTTCCTCAAGGGTGACGAGTTCGATACCGGGCGCAGGAACCTGTTGAACTATGGCCATGATTTTGGACATGCCCTGGAGAGCGTGTCAGGTTTCTCCGTTCCGCACGGACAAGCGGTCATCTTTGGGATGCTTGCCGCCAATCTCGTCGCCAAGAAGCGCTCCCTACTTAGTGAGAAGATCGAGCGGGAGATCGCAGAGACGCTGCTTATCCCAAGTCTCATCGTCAAACCGCGCCTTGAGGTTCTGGAGCCTGAGGCGATCATCGATGCGATGAAGAAGGACAAGAAGCGGACCGGCGACAAGTTGGCCTTGATCATGATGGTGGATGATTTCGAGTTCAAGCGGGTCTACGACTTGACGCCAGGTGAAGTTGTCTGTGTCTTGGACGCGCTCGGGAAGCAGTGCATATAGTGGCAGCCGAGCCTCTGTATTGCGCAGGAACGCAATGAACAAGATCAGCGTCGTAACCCCTTGCTTCAACGAGCAAGATAACGTCCACGAGCTCTATCGGCGCATCCATGACGCCTTCGAGGGGCTTGCCTATGAGTATGAGCATATCTACATCGACAATGCGTCCACCGATGGTACTGTGGAGCTTCTCCGGGGGCTGGCGGCACACGACAAGCGGGTGAAGGTGATCCTCAACACCCGCAATTTCGGTCACATCCGCTCCCCTTTCCACGCGCTCTTGCAGGCATCGGGGGACGCCGTCATCGCCATGGCCTCGGACCTGCAGGACCCGCCGGAAAGGATCCCGGAGTTCATTCGCATGTGGGAGGAGGGATACAAGGTCGTCGTCGGGGTCAAGACGCACAGCCAGGAGCCGGGACTATTCTTCTTCCTCCGATCGATGTACTACCGTGTCTTGAGAACCCTGTCCGACATCGAGTTGATCGACAACTTCACAGGCTTTGGGCTCTACGACAAGAAGGTGATCGAGACCCTTCGGCAGTGCAACGATCCGTACCCCTATTTCCGAGGTCTCATCGCGGACCTGGGCTTTGAGTACGCGCAGGTCGAGTTCGATCAGCCAAGAAGGAGGCGGGGGGTCACCAAGAACAACTTCTACACGCTCTACGACATGGCCATGCTGGGCGTGACGAGCTACACCAAGATTCCCTTGCGTGTGGCGACAATACTGGGCTTCTTGTCGGCGGCGATCAGCTTCCTGATTGGCCTCGTCTACCTGGTCTACAAGCTCGTCGACTGGCCGAACTTCTCCCTCGGCTTGGCGCCGGTCGTCATCGGTCTGTTCTTTCTCGGCTCGGTGCAGCTTTTCTTCCTGGGCATCGTCGGGGAGTATATCGGCTCGATCTATACGCTGGCGATCCGCCGTCCCCTGGTCATCGAGAAAGAACGCATCAACTTCTAGCATTGTCCACAAACCAGCTGCCGTCCGGTCCACAACAGCCTTCCCCCGGAAGCGATCCGCGACCGAGAAGCATCCGTTCGCGCTGGGTGCTATGGTTCTCGCTCGCTCTGGCCGCTGTTCTGCTCTACTTAACGCTGCGCGGCCTCGACTGGTCAGCCTTCTGGAACGCGATCAGAAACGGGCACTATCAAATCCTCCTGCTGACCGTTCCTATTGCATCTGCAAGCTACTTCCTTCGCGGTGTGCGTTGGAGCGTCCTGGTTCGCTCGGAGGCGCAGGTCCCCATCCTTTCCGTGTTCTGGGCGAACATGGTCGGCTACATGGGGAACGCCTACTTGCCCGCCAGGGCGGGGGAGCTCCTGCGCTCCGCCTTCCTCGGCCAGAAGGGGGGATTGGGCACCAGTTTCGTCCTCGCCACGGCGCTGAGCGAGCGGATTCTCGATGCGGTCGCACTGGTTCTGATCGGTTCGGTGGCCCTGCTCTCGCAGGGCAGCATGCCTCCCGCGCTGGCGAACGGCGTCCGCGCGATGGCGGCGGTGGGCCTTCTGGGATTAGCTGTCATCCTCTTGGCACCGTTCCAGGAGAAGCGGATCGTTCGCATTCTCGGCCGGCTGCCGCTCACCGAAAAGGTGGCGCAGACGATCTCTCGACAGGCCGTCCGCTTCCTGGTCGGGATGCGCTCCCTTCAGAATGCGCCTCGAATGCTAACGTTTGTAGGGCTGACCGCCATCGTCTGGCTGATGGACGCTCTAGGCGCCTCCCTCGGAGCACGGATCATCTCGCAGACCCTCGACCTGGGCCAGGCGCTGGTCCTGCTCGCAGCGCTGGGCCTCTCGAGCGCCATCCCGTCCACGCCCGGCTACGTCGGCGTTTACCAGTTCGTCGCCGTCACAGTGCTGGTGCCCTTTGGCTTCTCGCGCTCGGATGCGCTGGCCTACATCCTCATCCTCCAGGTTATGAACTATGCCGTCGTCACTTTCTGGGGGCTGCTCGGCTTGTGGCAGCTGAACCGCAGCGGGAAGAGTGATCTCGGCCCCATCCCAGGAGCAGAGTAGAATCGAACGCATCCCCGGGTGACCTTGCGCCTGCGTGCGGCGTGGGCTTGTGGGGCCAACGAGGTAGACTGGTGCACAAGGAGAGACACTCGATGCCGCGGCAGAGGGGTCGCCGAGGAATGCCGGAGTTCACTCTGGATGACCGCGCTCCAACCGCCTCGCGGGCCCTCCGCGGCCAGTGCCGCCTTGACACGACAACAGCCGGCGAACGGCAGCATCCGTAGGGTGAGCGCATGACCTCAGCCTCGCCACAACGCGAAGGCAACGTCGCCATCTTTCTCCCCTCCCTCCACGCAGGCGGCAGCGAGCGCAAGGCGCTTAACCTGGCCGGTCGCTTCGCGGCGTTGGGTCTCTCGGTCGACCTTGTCGTCGCCAGGGCGGAGGGCGCCTACAGGGGCCAGGTGCCCTCGATGGTGCGCTTGGTCGACCTTCATGCATCGCGCACACTCAGCAGCCTCCTCGGTCTGTCGAGGTACCTTAGACGGCACCAGCCCCGGGCCGTCCTCTCGCTGATGGGACACGCCAACCTGGTGGCACTTTGGGCCAGGCGTCTGGCGGGCGCCCCCACGCGGGTCGTCGTTTGTGAGGAAAGCCTGCTGGGACCGGCGATCTCGGGGGCTCCCAATCGCCGGGAGAGGCTGCTGCCGCTGCTCGAGCATTTCGCCTACCCGTGGGCCGACGGCATTGTGGCCGTTTCCGAGCGCGCCGCCGAGGACCTCTCGCGGGTGATCCAGATCCCGCGCGATCGGATCCGGGTCATCTACAACCCGGTGGTGAGCCCGGATCTGTCCAGCCAGGCTCGAGCTCCCATCGACCATCCGTGGTTCAGGCCGGGAGAGCCCCCCGTGATCCTGGGGGTGGGGCGGCTGACGGCTGCCAAGGACTTTCCCACGTTGCTGCGCGCCTTTGTCCTCGTGCGCCAGGTGCGGGCAGTGCGCCTGCTGATCCTGGGCGAGGGCGAGCTGCGGGGCTCGCTGGAGGCCCTGGTGCGGGACCTCGGGCTGGAGGACAGCGTCTCGCTCCCCGGCTTCGTGCAGAACCCGTATGCCTACATGGCCCGGGCGAAGGTCTTCGTCCTCTCTTCGGCGTGGGAGGGTTTCCCGCTGGTGGTCGGGGAGGCGATGGCTTGCGGGCTGCCCGTCGTCAGCACGGATTGTGGAGGTTCGTCGGAGCTCCTCGAGCGGGGAAAGCACGGACGGCTCGTCCCGGTCGGCGATCCGCAGACATTGTCGGAGGCCATCCTGGCGACCATGGCCGACCCGCCGGATGCCAAGCTCCTCCGCCTCCGGGCGCAGGACTTCTCCATCGAGAGGATCGCCGACCAGTACCTGGAGGTCCTGTGCCCGCGCGGATGACCACTTCAGATGTCGAGGCCGGTCTTGATGGCTGAGAGGACCGAGGGGTCCGCCCTCCTCGGCGGACCCCTCCCCGTGCGCCTGGTCCACATCATCTCGGGCCTCGAGCTGGGCGGGGCGGAGACGATGCTCTACCAGCTGCTGGCAGGGACCGATCTCGAGCGCTTCCCCTCCGAGGTCGTCTCGATGACCACGCGGGGCCTGGTTGGGGAGAGGATCGCCCAGCTGGGCGTCCCGGTTCACGCGCTGGGCATGAGGCGCGGCCTCCCAACCCCCTGGCACCTGCTGCCGTTGGTACGTCTGCTGCGCCGTGCGAGACCGGACGTCATCCAGACCTGGATGTACCACGCGGATCTCTTCGGGGGAGTGGCCGGGAGGCTGGCGGGGCGGATCCCGGTCGTCTGGGGAATCCACCACACCCGGCTGGAGAGGGAGAGCACGCCTGCCGGCACCCTGTGGACGGCGCGGGTGAACGCGAGGCTATCGCACCGCCTTCCGGCGAGGATCGTATGCTGCTCCGAGGCCACGCGCCGGGTGCACGTGCAGATGGGCTATGCCGCCGACAAGATGCTGGTCATCCCCAACGGGATCGACCTGGACCGCTTCCGGCCGGACCCCGAGGCGCGGGCCTCGGTGCGAGTGGAGCTCGGCCTGGGCCCCGATGCTTTGCTGATCGGCATGGCGGCCCGATTCCATCCACTGAAGGATCATCGCAACTTCGTGCTGGCCGCGAGTCGCATTGCCGACCTCCCGGGTGTCCACTTCCTGCTCTGCGGCGAGGGAATCGTCGCCGAGAATGCCGTGCTCTCCGGCTGGATCGAGCAGGCGGGGCTGGGCGGGAGGTTCCATCTTCTCGGCCGGCGAGAGGACATGCCCAGGCTCTTCGCCTCGCTGGACCTCTCGACCCTTTCGTCGCGCAGTGAGGCGTTCCCCCTCGTCGTGGGCGAAGCGATGGCCAGCGGCGTGCCGTGCGTCGTGACCGATGTAGGGGACTCGGCCGAGATTGTCGGAACGACCGGCCTTGTGGTTCCGCCGGAGGATCCCGAGGCGTTGGCTGCAGCTTGGCGCGAGCTGATCGAGGGCGGGCCGGAGTTGATGGGCCGGCTGGGGCAGCTTGCCCGGCGACGGATCGAGGAGCGCTACAGCCTGCAGGCCAGTGTGTCGAAGTATCAGAATCTCTATCACTTGCTTGT
>Ga0315274_10006641_pt1 | contig 16829 bp, 11 predicted proteins | sample YL17G02_20_MG_FD_203700 | JGI IMG/M metagenome (GOLD analysis project Ga0315274, IMG submission 203700) | Sediment microbial communities from Yellowstone Lake, YNP, Wyoming, USA - YL17G02_20 | ecosystem: Environmental > Aquatic > Freshwater > Lake > Sediment | place: USA: Wyoming | collected...
CTCGCCTTCCAGGTCGCCGAGGTTGTGAAGGCGGGCGATCATCCTCGGACGATCCCCCTCCATCAGGAGCGAAGGGACCTTCAGCTCAACGAAGAACTCTTTTCGCGTGATAACCTGAGCAGTTGTTTGCCCCGCAAGCGTTTCCGGAGTGACTCCGCGAAGCGTCAGCCGCCACTGCGTCGCCGTGTCGGGAACCTTGAACGTCACCGACGCCTTGCCGTCGGCATTCGTCACGATGGACGGATTCCAGTACCCTACCTCGGGAAAATACATGCGGACAGGCGCTGGAGGAGGCGCTTCAGCGGGGGCGGAAGTGGGAAATGTGCGAAATCGCGATACTCTTCCCGCCAAGCCACCCCGCAGCCCATAAGCGTCTTTGTCCGCAGCCTTCCCCTCTGGTTCAGCCTGATCGGCGAGCGTCACCCTATCGCCGGCATATACCAGGCCGGTAGCTACTGCCTCGCCCGCAACAAGCTGGACTTCCTCTCTGGCCTTCTCAAGAGCGTACTTTCGCGTCTCGACTTCCCTTTCCACCGCGGCCATGCGTTCCATTTCTGCGACAACGTCAGCAGAAATCCCTTTCGTTTTGGCGGCGTAAGAGAACGTGCAGCTCGATTCCGTGCGCATCGCAGCTTCTCGCTGCTGTCCCTCCCGGAAGAACGAGCTAATCTCCGCAAGCGGGTCGGCGAAAATACTGAACAGCGCCTCATCCACCATCGCCAGAGACAACTCGGCACTCACCGGCTTGCCGTTCTGGTCGGTGGTCTGGATGTCAAGCACAAGCTCCGCTCCCGGCTCCAACGTCTCTTTCGCGGGCTTGACTGAAACCTTCAGCTCTCTCTCGACGACGAAGCCCGTGCCCGCCGTGTAAAACTTGTTGCCATCCATCACCGCGACGCCGAGAGCGAAGTTCGGAAAATGCTCGTGCCCGACCAGCATATCAAGCGGGTTGGCCCCTTGCTTCAGCGTCACCAACCGGTACGAGAGAATCCCCTCCCCCTCGAACGTCAGGAGCGCTAGGTTCTCCGGGAGCCGCGAATGCACCATTACCGACACTTCCTCTCCCACCTTGAAGTGCTGCCGGTCGGTGATGATGCGAACCTTCGTCTTGTCCTCGTTGTCCGAGATGAACACGCTGGCTTCCGCGACGATTCGATTCCCGAACTGATCTTTTCCAGAGGCGCGAAGAATGTGCGGCCCGCCCTTGACAAGAGCGACATTGACCGTCCCTTCGCCGCTCTTCTCGTCGGTGACGAGGCTGTGCTTCGTGACCTCCACCTCGCTCCAGCGCTTCCCCGTCGCCTCTCGTCGCAGCACGATCAGCTCCATCTCCTGAGAGAGCGCCTTGCCCTCCAAATCCTTCGTCGTGATTGATACATCGAACTTCTCCTCGGAGAGATAGACGCTCCGTATCGTCGAGACCGACGCCGTGAATCCGCGAACCGCTAAGTACACTGTCTCGCCTGTCCGCACGTTTTCATCGGGGAGGCTGGCGGAGAACTCAAGCGGTCGTTCCTCCGGAAACTCTTTCGTCTCCATCGAGAACCGAACGATTCCATCCTTGTCCGTCGTGTCGGAAAGGTGTCTCCCATCCGGGAACCAGTACTCCACCTTCTTCCCGGCGACAGGCTCGCCGTAGTAGTACGCCGCGACGATTTTCCCCTCGACGTTCTCCCCGCGGAAATAGACCTTTCTCTCGAACTCGAGGCTCAGCTTCACCTTCTCCAGCTTGTATTCCTCGACGCGGAAAGTCCCCGCGAACGTCTCGCCCTGCTTCCCCTGCGGCGGATGCACCAGAACCTGATAGTTTCCGACAGGGGCGAACTTGTCGAGGTCGAACTCCGAGTGAAAACTCCCGAATTCCGACAGCGAAATCTCCTCCGACTTCAAAATTCTCCCCTGCGAGTCCACGATGTCCAGGACGTACTTTTCCCCTTTCTCGAAGGCGTATCGGTCGTCCTTCACGACTCGCAGGATGCCTTTGATGTTCACCTTCTGACCCGCGCGATATGCCGGGCGGTCGGTGTAGATGTACCCCTTCGGCGAGAGACCGCGCGAGAACCCAAGCCCAGAAAGCCCCACTAGGTTGGAGGCGAAGCTCCCATCCTTCACCGCTAACACCCGCAGGTCGTTCAGGCTCTTCAACTCCTCAAGGTCTTTCTTGAAGACGCCATCGGTGTCGGTTTCTCCCTCGCACAGCATCTTGCTCCCGTCGGAGACGAAGACCTTTACCCCGGCAAACGGCTTTTTCTCGGACATGTCCTCCGCGAAGACGAACACGCTTTTCCGCGAGCTCTTGATGATGACGTCGAGGTCGCTCTTGAGAACTAACGTCGTCGCCTCGTACGTCTTCTCGTCGGAGATGTTGAGAGCATAGGCGCCCGGCTCATCGAACGGCAGCTCGATCTCCTGCTCGATCGGCTTGTACTTCGCGTACTCTTCGAGCTTCACCTCCCACACCTTGTCCGGGTCAATCAGCCCAATGTCCAGGTCCTCGACTCCGCGAATGAGATGCATCTTCCGGAAGTAGTCCACCAAATCAATGCGATAGGCTTTCACCGTCAGCGTCTCGATGTTGCGGACCTGGACCTTCACCTTCGCTTTCTCCGTCGCGCGGAACGTCCGCTCCGTCAGCACCGTCAATTCCTTCTGCTGCATCTTTGCGATGCGCTGCTCGGCCTGCGGCTTATAGTTGCCCCACGTGACTTTCCGGTACTCCTCGATCGCCGTCTCAAGCTCTTTCTTCTTCTCCTCGAAGACCTGCCCGATCATGAACTGCCCCTGCGACGCTTCCTCCGTGTTCGGGAACTTGCTGACCAGCTTGCGCCACTCGCCAACCGCTTCATCCCACTTCTCCTGGTCGAAATAGCTCTGCCCAATGGTGTACATGATCGAGGCGAAGCGACGGTCCAGCGGATGCCGACTGAGAAATTCCTCGAACGCCCGTCTCGCTTCGTCGTACTTCTCTTCCTCCAAGAGGTCCGCCCCCTTCGCATACTCCGTCTCTAAGATGCCCTCCTGCGCGCGACTCCAGTGCGGCCCGTTCGGAAATCGCTTGACGTACTCCTCCCAGGTCGCAATCGCCGACGCATAGTTCTTCTGCCGGCGACACACCTCCCCCATCAAATACGTCGCCTCCATGCGCAACTTCTCGTGCATCTCTTGAGCCTTCTCCCCGACAACCTTGTAGCCTTTCCCGTCGAGAAATGCCTTGAAACTCTCCAGAGCCTCCGCATCGCGACCCATGTTCATCGGACTCAAAGCGATGTCGAACGCAGCCTGGGGCGCATTCTCATCCTCCGGGAATTGCTTGAGGAACTCCTGCAACGCCGTCACCCCCAGGTCGAGATAATGCGTGTTCCCCGGACTCGGCAGTCCATACGTCTTCGCAATATCGAACGCCGCCTTCGCCCAGAGTTTTCGTTGTTCGCCGCTCAGCGACGGTTTCTCCGCCTTCGCGAACTCCTGCATCAGGTCCCGCCAGACCCGCCGCGCCTCCTCCTGCTGACCCACTTTTAACTGACACAATCCGAGGCTGTATCGCGCCTCGTCTTTGTGTATTCCATCTTTCCCGAACTCGTTGAGATAGGACTGATACTCATTCACCGCCTCATTCCACTTCTCCGATAGCTCCATACATCGAGCAGCCTTGAATGAGACCTCGTCCCTCGTCCCTTTCCCCACTTGCAACTCCAGAGCCTTCTTCAAAAGCCGAAACGCCTTGTCATAATCCGGCTTCACCAACTTGTCCGCAGGAGACATCGCCTCCTCCGCGAACTTCACGTAAACCGACGCAATCCGATCCTTCCTCTCCCCCGACATCAGCCGTTCCGCTTCCTCCTCGAAAATCCGCTCGGCTGCGGCATACTCCTTCTTCGATAGATACGCCGCCGCCTGACGAAACCGCGCCTTCAAAAACCACTTCCCCTTCGGATACGCCTTCATCAGTTCGTCGAGCGTCGAGAGGCACCCGTCATAATCCTCCTTGAGATACAAAACCAACCCCTTCAAATACAGCGAATACTCCCTCTCCTCATTCGCCTCAATCCGCTTCTCTAAAAGCGCCAGCGCCTCCTCATACCTCCCATCCTGCACCGCCCCATTCACCTCCGCCTCCGCGACCTTCCCTTTTTCTTCTTCACCACCCTCTCCGAAAACCACAGCCGAGAACCCCACCACCATCGCCATCACAACCCAAACAACCTTCACCGCCTTCATCCTTCCCTCCTACCACGAGTTTCCATTGCGTCATTTCTGACAACACAGGGTTCTGCACTCACCTACGGACCTGTACCTTTTCCGTGCCATCCGTTCCGCTTGAGTCAAGGAACTTGAACCAGTGCAGTTGCAGGGAACGGTCAAGCATGAAGTTGAAGAGACACTCGGTGTGCCCTCATGCGACTTGCCTGAGGCGCCCGCGCCGGCCTACGCTGGTATGGCGCGCCGTCCGACAAGAAGGGTGTTTCTTATTACTCTACCGCGGAGCAGCGCGTCGCGTTCGTAAAAGGAGTGTAACACTTCTCCTACTCTTTTTACTGACACGCTCTCGGCGAAAAATGTTCCAGCATCTCCGAGGGATTTTTCTCGAACCGTCGCAGAGAGGAGGCTGTCGGTCCGCCCGAGGAAACGAGTCCGCCGTTCGTGCGGGATGAAACCTGTCTGGAGGACGGCGTGAATGGGTACCCGTTGGCCGAGACGGTGCCACGAGACGCGAGGGTGGGACAGAGCGTGACGTGAGAACAGTTGGGCAGATTCTCTGGTTGAGGATATTCCCCTCGAAAAAGGGAGGCGCGTCTCGGTGTGAAAGTGGAGGACGCGCTCCACGTGAAAACCGGCCCGCCGTGCGGTGTCCGGGTTTAGTGGGCTGTGACCAGGAGAATGCCAAGGAGAATGACCACTAATGCGCCCCCAATCAGGGCTAACTCGGTGTTGACCTGTGCAGGCGAGGGAGAGAGCAGCCAGGTTGTCCTCGATTCTCCGGGTTTAGGTGGCGTTCCGCGTTCCCTCACGGATTCCGCATCGGAGGGCAAGGGCTCAGGCACGGGCAAATAGGAAACCTTCGCAAACGCATTCCGGAAGTAAAAACCCAGGACTCCTGCCGCCAGAAGCACCTTGAGAATGAGAAGGAGGATGTACCACTTCTTCGGGGGGGACAGGATGATGTTCACGATTCCGGAGGAGACGATGAGCGTGGTCAGGAGGATACAGACGAGGCGGAAGCGCGTCCTCACGAACGCGGCCACGCCTTTCGGAGGCCCTTCGTCCGACTGGCGCAAGAGACCCGGTCTCAGGACAAAAAAGACAAAAGTCATTCCACCGACCAGCATCGCCGCAGAGCTGGTATGAATCCACAAGAAGAGCTTGTTCATTTGTCCACCTCACTCGCTCCGCTAACTGCTTGGAGAACGTAATGGTCAGACCACCATGGCCCACTCAACTCTTGGGACCTTTACTTATGCAGCCCCCCGGCGCTAGTCAGGACGGTGATAGCTGCGGCGGGGCATCCCGGTTCAGCACCGCGGAGGAGGTTTCTTCTCACTGCCGCGTCCGCAGCGGCAATCCCGATATTCCCTCAATCAGCCTCGGGCGTAGGTTGGGCCTCGAGTTGAGCTCCTTGTCGAGTTTTCTCATCCGCTCCTGTCGTCTTTCTGGGCAGTCCATTCGAGACCGCTCCACGGTGTTCTTACTCTACAAGCAGTTGACGGGAGGTTCAACATATTTCCTGCAATGGCGGCTGGGGCGCCAACATCGTCCCTTTCTCAGATGGAGCGCACCCCAACTCGCACCAAGTGAGATTCCATGGCGCCCCGAAGAGAAACCAGAGCAAAGGACGCGGTATCTGTGGAGCGCTCGCCGAGAAGTTTGACAATCCTCAACGCGGGGCGATGAGAAGGTATGCTTGAGCGGCTGTGAGGCGAAACGTGGACATGGGGAGTGAGGGTGGATCGCTTGCGCATTTGCGAGAGACGCCTTCGGGCAGCGAATCGCGGGAATATCCTCTTGGGGAGCTTTGGAGCGCGTTTTGACATGTTGAAAGATGTAAACACTCGGCAGAGATGGCGGCCAAATTCCAATGCGTCAGACGAGGCGCACACGGCCCAAGTGCTGATGAGCGCGCGGGGGCGTCCCGGGTGGACCGGATGGTACGATGCAACAGGTCAGAAGGTGACTTCTGGCATGGCGCAGGTCCGGAGAAATGCGGTTGACACGGTCTATTACCCTGCGGCACAGGGAGTTAGCCTATCGGCCGAGAGGGAGAAGCATGTTGACTGTAAGCCACCTATGTTTATCCTGGTAAACTTTCGATGTATTTAACTCTGCGGCAATGAGTTGGGTGGTGCTTCCTGGAGAAAATGCGGGCCACGTTTTACCCCCGCAACATCCTGAGCGGAGTTTGTGTCTGAATGAGCGGGGTGGTCGTCCGGTTGGTGTCATAGCATAATGCTTTGCGCTGCAATTGGTTAAGGAATTGGGAGATTCGGAGAAGAGCGGTGCACAAGTGATGGCATAGTGGTTGCTACATGCTTTCCCGTCAAATAGTGTAAACATGTAGGTATCTCCGAGGTAATCCAATGGGAGAGGTGAGATGAAGAAGCTGGTGTTGATGATGATCGGATTGCTGGCCACGGCGCTCGTTGTGCCGAAGGCACGGTGTGCTCCGACGGATTTATCGCTGTCGGATGAGTTCCTGATGACGTTCGAGGCCACCTACAATTCCCCGATGTACACGGCGGGCCTCATGGGCAAGACGGACGTCGAGGGACTCGGTGTTGAGTTTGATGTGGCATTTGGCGGATTTGGCCAGACAACGATTCGACTGGGCGCTCCTTCTCCCGTTACTGATTTGAGTGCATACAACCGATATGTGCTGACCTTCAGCAACACCAGCGTGGACGATTTCTATTTCACGAGCCTTTACATCAAAACCGGCGAGAACCAGACCGTTTACGAGAGCATCTGGTATCCGCTGATGCCGAAGGGAAACAGCATTGACATGGCTCTCGACCTCACCCAGGTTGCCAATCTAAACGATGTCCGGGAAATTGGCTTCGGCCTGGGGGCCTACATCGGCCAGGGGTTTGGCCTGGCAGACGCGATCAAGGTGGAAGTCGAGGATGACGAAAACGCCACAGTTTTGGGCGGTGGCGGCGATCCGGTCCCCGAAGCCAGCACCCTGATGCTGTTCGGGTCCGGTTTACTCGGTCTATTCGCGATTGCCAGGAGGAAACTACCGTTCCTCTCGAATTAGCGGAAGGTCCCTGTCTCCCCTAAAACTCCCGGCGGACAGGACATCTTCAACAACAGGAGCCACCCGCGAGACGTAAGCCGCGGCCGTGGCTCCTGTTGTTTTCTGCGTTGAGATCGCGAGCCACCAGGCCAACCCTTCGGCTTGCGAGCGACACACGTCCGCTTCTCAGCAATCTCAGCCTTTCTGTCTCCAATACTCCAGGACCGGCGGAGAGAGGCCGTGCCCTCCCCAGGACAAATTCCACCCGGGAACCGCTCCGCACATCGCCAAAGGCAACGCGCGGAAGGAAAGCTGACAGCCAGCTACGCATGTTTATCGCGGCGAACCGCGGATGTATCTCGCTCTGGGCACGCAGCTTATGTTCTCTATTTCAGCGCCAATGGAAAGAATGTCTCTTTCTGGCAACATCTCGGGGCATGCTGAGTTGCCGTCGTGCATGGGTCGCTCCCAACACTTTGATAACCGTAAGAAGTTAATTGCCAGTGTATTATGACATCTCGAAACTCCCAACACGGTACATCCAGCTTTGCTGGCACACGGGTTGCTCAAGCCAACGATGCCAGACAGTGTGGGGCTCCGAGACAATCATAAGGAAAGGTGAGATGAAGAAACTTGCGTTGCTGATGATAATTGGAAACGTAATCCCGCTACTGACAGCACAGACCGCCTTCTGTTCACCGAGCGATGTGTCTCTCCCTGATGACGTCTTGATGACCTTCGAGGTGACATACAATTTCCTGCCGTACACCGCGGCTCTCAACAGCAAGACAGACGTGGCGGGCCTCGGGGTCGAGTTTGACGTCGGGATCGGCGGATTTGGGGAAACGAAGGTCCGGCTCGGCGCCCCTTCGCCGTATTCCGACCTAAGTGGGTATGACGGCTACTTCCTTTCCTTTACGAACACGAGCGCAAACGATTTCTATTTCACGAGCCTGTACGTCAAGACGGGTCCGAACGACACCATCTATGAAAGCATGTGGTATCCTCTTATGCCGGGGAACAGCGTGGACATGTCTCTGGATCTCACGCTGGTCGCCAACCTCAGCGATCCGGATTTGACAGACGTGAGAGAGATGGGCTTCGGTCTGTTTGCGTATATCGGCCAGGGGTACGGACTGGCGGACGTTTTCAACGTGAAGGTCGAGGGTGAGGAAAGGCCCAACGAACCCATCCCCGAGGCAAGTACCTTAATGTTATTCGGTTCCGGCCTGGCCGGTATAATGGCCATTGCAAGGAGGAAATTACCGTTCCTTTCGAAGTAGTGGAAGGCCCCTGTCTCCCCTGAGGAATCCCGGCGGACAGGACATCTTCGACATCAAGAGCCACCCGTGAGAGGCAATCCGCGGTCGTGGCTCTTGTTGTGTTCTGCACCTCCCGCAGTCGGCCAGCCGTCGGAGCGCGTGCGTTCGGCCCCGCCGGCGGAACTCGCCAGAATCGGCGTCGTGCTCCATGTGATCGTTCTTCCTTCTCGTTTCTGGACTCTAAAGAACGAGGTCCTCGGAGGGCCTCAGGCCGGCAGTCTTTGAGGGCAGGAAGAGGGCCATTCCGAAAGCCAGAGGCCCTACACGTCCAAGGAACATGACTGCCGTGACGATAATCTTGCCCATGTCTGTAAGCTGAGGTGTGATTCCGGTGCTGAGCCCAACTGTGCCGAGGGCTGAAGCGCACTCAAAGACCAGACCCTCGAAGGGAAACGTCTCTGTCAAGGCGAGCAAGTAGCTCCCAATAATACCAGCGTCGCCGCATAGAGGCCCAAACTCGCCGAAGCCACCCAGACTCTTGCGTCCGGGATCGCTTTGCCCGAAAAGCAGACCTGCGTGCGACCCCTCAGGACGCTCTTGACCACGCCAATCAGCGCCGAAAAGGTCGTGGTTTTGAGGCCTCCGCCTGTGCCAGATGGTGAGGAACCGATAATCATCAGCATTGTGAGGAGGAAGAGGGAAGCCTGGGATAGTTTGCCGATGGGAATGGTGTTGAAACCAACAGTAGTCATTGCCGACATGACCTGAAACGCGGAGGCCAGAAGACGCTCGGGGATAGGGAGGCCCCGAATGGTTGGTTCACCGACGAAGAACAATCCAACGCCAAGAATGGTCACCCAGCCGGTCGTGACCAGGATGATCCGGCTGGTCAGGGTCAGACGAGAGATTTTCCCGGTCAGGCGCCGCCAGGCATCCACTAACACGATGAACCCGATGGCGCCCAGATAGCTCAGCACCCCGATAATGGCGTTCACGGCGAGGTCCCCGCGCAAGTGTTCGAAGCTCGTGTCGTACAGAGCGAATCCCGCCGTGCAGAACGCTGAAACGCTGTGGAAGATGGACGCCCACACGCGGTTTGGCGTTCCTAATCGCGTGAAGGCCGCAAACAACGCGGCGGCCCCGAGCGCTTCGATGATGAGGGTGAACACGATAACGCTTTTGATGAACTTATTAATTCGGAATCCCTCCGGCATGCTGAATACGGTCTTGCCAATCTTCTGACGGCGTTCCGAAAGCGTGCCGCCTCCCGAAAGAACCACGAAGGAGCCCAGGGTCATATATCCGATGCCGCCGAGCTGAATGAGAATGAGGATGACAATCTGTCCTGCCAGGTTGAAGTCGTTGCTGGTGCTGACCGTCCCCAAGCCTGTTGTTGACACGGCAGACGTTGCAATGAAGAGCGCATCCAGGACTGATACCGCATCCGTTGACTGGAACCACGGAAGCGACAGAAGAATGCATCCGGGGACGATGTACGAGAGATAGCCAAGCGTAACCAGGCGGACTGGGCGCGGCTTGAGCACGAACTGCCTGAATCGCTGCAAAAGCTCTCTCATTTCGCCTCATGTCGCCGCGGAACTACGGTGATACGGCCTGCGTAATCCTGCAAGAGTAGGCCGTGTCCTTCCGCATGATCCTTGGCCCTGGATTCACGTCGGGCCGTTCAACTCTTGGAATGTCAACGCCTCGCGTGGTTGGGGCGCTTCCCTGCTATCCGGTCTATACAGGCGGCAGAAACCAGCCCGGAGTCCGTCGCCGGAACTGCACACGGCATGACCTGCTCTATTCCGAACATGGCTACAGACCACCGTCGCCCTGATGTCTTTGTCGGCGAGCAGTTCCTGGATTGTTCTGACATCGCAACCTGCCTCAAGAGAACACGTGGCGAGCCAATGCCGAGACTCCTGACGGCCAGCGCCCGTGACAGTGCTGGGCTTGCGAACTGCTTCCCTTGCGGCAAGAGGGCCTGCGTGCCGCCGTAACCGTCTTTGATGCCCAAAAGCGATTGCCAAAGGTGATCTGGGCTCGGAGACTCCTAACACTGTAGGAACGCGAACGCTTTCATCGGGAATTACTTTGAGGTGCTATCCGGCTCCAATTATGCCGAACTCCAGAGGAATGTCAACTGGGATGCTCAGCGAACAGCGATTCCGCTGAAGTTTTGCCATAACGGAGGATGGTGGGAGATTCCGAGGGAAATGGAGCATTTTTTGGCCGTCGGGCGAAGAAATGCCCAAAAGTTGATTTTCCTTCTTTTTTTGAGCCCTTTATCGCAACTCAGTCGGATTCGGCAGCGGATTGGGCAACTGGCTCGGCAACGGCGGGAGGCCGAACGGGCGCTGTTGGAGCGGTCTGCGCTGGTGAAAGGCGCCCTCCTCGAGGTGCAACGCACCTGTGGGAACCCGGGGTGCAAGTGTGCGCGGGGTCAGAAGCATAGCTGCTGGCAGCTTTCGGCGAGCGTGGAAGGGAAGACCCGCACCTGGAACGTGCCGCGTCGGTATGTTGGGAAGGTGAAAGAGCTGACCGGGAACTACCGGCGTTTCCGCCGGGCCCGGGCTGTCTGGGTTCGGCTGAACGCGGAGATGCGGGAGCGGATCAACGAGATGGAAGCGTCCCGCACCGTACCCGTACTGTCCCCACGTCTCCCCCCTTACAAACCCTTCTGATGCAGCAGACCTGTCCGCCGCGCCGGCGGGGGCCGAACTCAATGCGCCCGTGCTCTTCCTGGCACACAGCCTTCCCTGACCAAAGCCCAAGCCTCGCTGCAGCCCCTGGGCAGGCAATACCCGGTGGCCCGGGCACGCCGCCCGGCGCCCGATCAGCCCCAAAATCAACCTTCTTTTCCCCCACCGCCCTCATCCCGCAAGCACCCTGCCCCGCTATGGCACAATTTCAATTCTGCGCAGACCTCTCTTGACGCCGAGGAACGATTTCCATAAGCTCTGGCGTCATGGGACCAATGTTAGACCAATCAACCGGTCAATCTGATGTCCGAAAGGCCTTCCGGCACCCAAAGGTTTTGGAGATGCTGAAGCGTCTCGCGATTTTCGTCGCGCTGGTTGCAGCATTTACAGCGGTCACTGCCGACGTAACGCTTACGCATTCTTCTGCTTCTGCCGCTGCGAATGATTCGGTCAGAGCTCTTGCCGAGGAGGTTCGTGGCAAGGGCTGGATCGTTTTTTGCGCCCGTACCGAGAAGGGGGATTGGGACCTGTTTCTTTGTCGGCCGGACGGCTCCAGCCTGCAAAACATTACCCGAACGCCGCAGTACAACGAAGCCGCCTCGCAATTCTCGCGAGACGGTCGCAAGCTCCTCTATCGGCGACTCCCCCGAGACGAGATTATTGATGGCAACCACTATGGGACTCAGGGTGAATTGGTGTTCGCTAACAGCGATGGGACAAACCCGCAGGTCTTCGGCGGGCGCGGAGAGTATCCCTGGGCGAGCTGGAGCCCGGATGGTTGCCAGCTCGCCTTCCTCTCCATCAAGGGAATCTCCTTCGTGGACATCGCCAGCCGACGCGTTGAGCGCAACCTCGAGCGCAAGGGCTTTTTTCAACAGATGACCTGGTCGCCGGATGGCAGGTGGCTCTGCGGCGTGGCGAACTCATTTGGCACTGGTTGGAGCGTAGCGCGGATGGAGGTGGCGACGGGGATGGCCAATGCAGTGAGCCGCGTGGACTGTTGCACGCCGGACTGGTTTCCCGACAGTCAGAATCTGGTCTTCTCCAATCGGCCCCCAGGGCAGAAAGGCAACAATGGCCAGGGCTGGACGCAATTGTGGATGGCAGACGCCGAAGGCAAAGTGCGCCGGTTAGTCTACGGGGAAGACGGGCGGCACGTCTATGGCGGGCACGTCTCGCCGGATGGCAATTATGTTCTTTTCACGGGCAACATGCGCGAGGACGGCGACCCCGGCAACGCGGGCTCCCCGATGGGCCTGATGCGCCTTGCGGACGCTCCGATCATCGGGGGCGAAAGCAAGGAACTGCGCGCGCTGCATCCGCAGGCCAACAGCGTCCCGGTGCTGGTGCTTCCCGTAGGTTGGGAACCCTGCTGGACATTTGCCGAAATCCCTGTCGGTAGCTCATCTGATGCCGCTAAACAAGATGAGGTGGCCGAGCTGGCTTTGGAGGTCAGAGATAAGGGTTGGATCATGTTCAGCGCAGCCACGGACAAGGGAGATTGGGACCTTTTTCTAATGCGCCCGGATGGCTCAAATCGGAGACAGATCACGAATACCCCGCAGTACAACGAAGCCGGCGCGCGGTTCTCCTTCGATGGGGAGAAGATGCTGTATTATCGAATGCCCAAGACCGACGCCATTGATAACAACACCTACGGTACGTTCGAGTTGGTCATTGGCGACGCGGACGGCAGGAATGCAGTCGTGTGCGGCAAGGACTTCCAATGGGCCTCGTGGGGATCATCAAGCACGCAGATCGCGTGTCTCGACAAGGGCGGGATTCGGGTAGTTGACCTGGCCAGCCGGAACGTCTTGCGGCAGGTACCGCGCAAGGGAATCGTCGAGCAGCTTGTGTGGTCGCCCGATGGCAAGTGGTTCGCCGGAACGGCAAACGGTTTGGGACAATACTGGACCATTGGGCGGGTCAGCGCCGACAACGGTGAAGTGAACGCGGCGAGCGAGACCGACCGCTACAACTGTACGCCGGACTGGCTGCCCGACTCGCAGCGGATTATCTATTCGCGTGGAATCATCCCTGAGGTCGGCGGCTGGGCTGAGTTGTGGGCGGCAAGTGCTGATGGAAAAGACAGGCGGCTGCTCTATGCGGAAGAGGGTCGCCACATCTATGGCGGCTGTGTTTCGCCGGATGGCGAGTATGTTTTGTTCACCCGCAGCGAGGAAGACCTCGGGAAAGTGGACAATTCGCGCACAACAATGGCGATCATTCGCTGGAGGGATACGCCGATGGTTGGCGGGAAGAGCGATTCCCTGCGCAAGAAGTATCCCGACGCACGACGCGGCCCCGTGCTCAACCTCTCGTGGGGCTGGGAACCGCACTGGACATACAGAGAAATCCTGCCAGCCAACAAAACAGCGGCCGGCATAGGGAAAAAGGGAGACCCGGAAGCACCGAAATGATTGGGAAACGACACACGAGAATCGGCTTGGTGGCGATCTTCGCACTGGTCGTCGCGGTGTGCATCTCCTGCGGCAAGAAATCCGATGGGCCCGGAGGCACTGGCGAGGACTCGAACGTGACGACCCTCGGCACGATCGAGGTGACAGCACGGCTCGCCGAGGTCCCGCCCGGCGCCATCTTCAAGCGGGAGCTGTACAACTACGCCACCGTCCTGAAATACGAGGTCATGCGCGTCCACCGGGGAACTGTGAACGGAGATACGATCTTCGTCGGCCACTATAATCCTTTCAAGCCTCGCCCTGAGGCGGCAGACCAGCGAGTGAAAGGCATCGGGGGAAACCTTAAAAGCTTTCGAGCAGGACAAGTGCACCGGATGGCGCTGGAGGTCCCGATTGACGACCACTACATGGGCGGCATCATTAACAAATATTTCGGGCAGGACACCGGACCAATCTACTGGGCGGTGTGGACGAACCTCGTGAGCAAATAATCAGTCAGTCGGTTCTCGCTGAGTGGGGTCAACCCCCGATGCCAAAAAGAATTGCACCGCGCTGACAAATGGTATTCAGCACATACATCTTCGTCTTCTACTTTCTGCCAGCCGTCCTGCTGTTGTACTACCTACTCGGGTGGTTGTCCGCTGCCATCGGCATCCCGGCGTCAAACCTCTCTCGCGCGCGAAATGCTCTCCTTCTCCTCGCAAGCTACATCTTCTACGGATGGTGGAACCCCTGGTTTATCTTGCTGATGTTGTTCGTTACCGTAGTGAACTACTTCGGCGGCTGGATGATTGGCCGGCCGGGGGCCAGCCATCGGAAGCGGACGTTAGCTCTCGTCGCGTCCGTAATTCTGAGCCTGGGGACTCTGGGCTTCTTCAAATACTTCATGTTCTTCCAGACCAACCTGAACCATCTGCTCGGATGGCTGGGCGCCGGGACAGTCCGGGTATTGCGGATCACGCTGCCGATAGGCATCTCGTTCTACGTGTTCCAGGCGCTCAGCTACAGCATTGATGTCTATCGCGGGATAGTTCCGCGCGTGCGCTCGTTTCCCGATTTGGCCTGCTATGTGGCGCTGTACCCGCAACTGGTCGCGGGACCGATCGTGCGCTACAACACGGTGGCCGACCAGTTGACCAGGCGCTCGCACACCTGGGAGAGGTTCTCTTCCGGGGTCGCTTTGTTCATTCTCGGTTTTGCCAAAAAGATCATCCTCGCCGACGCGGCGGGCGAAATCGCCGATGCGGCATTTGATGCGCACGGACTGACCACTCTGGACGCCTGGTTTGGCGTGGTCGCGTACGCGTTTCAGATATATTTCGATTTCTCCGGCTATTCGGACATGGCGATAGGCCTCGGCCGCATGATCGGCTTCGAATTCCTGAAGAACTTCAACTCGCCGTACCTCGCGGAAAGCATCACCGATTTCTGGCGACGATGGCACATTTCCCTGAGCACCTTCCTGCGCGATTATTTGTACATTCCCTTAGGGGGCAACCGGAAGGGACCGTGGCGGACTTACGTGAACTTGACGGTTGTCATGCTGTTAGGCGGATTGTGGCATGGCGCCGACTGGACGTTCGTCGTGTGGGGGGCGTATCACGGCGGGCTTCTGGCCTTTGAGCGATACATCGGGAAGAAGAGCTTCTATTATTCCTTCCCGCGCCCCATGCGAGTAGCTGCGACATTTGTCCTCGTCCTGTTTTCGTGGGTGTTGTTCCGCTCTGCGAGCCTGCACGAGGCAATTCGATACTTCGGCGCGATGTTCGGCATGGGCAGCACGGACGAAAGCGCGCTGCTCTTGGCGGGGCAACTGTATACTCGAGGCAAGCTGATTGTCATGGCGCTGTGCGCCTGCTTCGTGGTCTCGCCCGTCCAGGCGTTCCAGTGGGCGGAAACAATCACCTGGCCCAAAGCGGTGGCGTTGATCCCGCTTTTCGTTGTGACGCTGATGACGATGTTCTGGCAATCCTTCAGGCCCTTCTTGTACTTCCAGTTTTAGGGAGAAGTCATGATGCGACCCGGTCCCGCAAACATCTTTGCGACGCTGATATTCGCGAGCATCATTTTCGGTGTGCCCATTATCCAGGCAGTTCTGGAGCTTCGACAGGGCGAACAGCCGCAGGCCCTCGACGTCTTCGCACAAAAGCCGACGGTTGACAACCTGCGCGCGTACGAGGCGAGTCTGGAAGAGGCGAGCTGGGCAGTCAAAAACCTGCGCCCCTGGATGCAGTACGTCCAGTTCGTGCTCTTGAAGGAAGCGGGAGAGAAAGCCCTCATCGGTCGAAACGGCTGGTTGTTTTACAGGCCGGCTGTCGAATATCTCACCCGCCGCCTTGTGACACACAAGGGCGTGTCCGGACCCGGTGATCCATTGCACGCCATAATCTTCTTCCGTGACCAGCTCGCCTCCCGCGGAATTCAGTTGCTTGTTGTCCCCGCGCCGAACAAGGTGAGCATCTATCCCGAAATGCTCACCCGCCGAGCGCAGGGCACGGGGGGCGTCATGTGCCCGGAGACTCGCGAGTTGTATTACGAACTCCAGGTAGCTGGCATCGAGGTCGTTGACCTATTCGCTGTTTTTCACAACGCGAAGGAAAAGAGGGGGGGGGCTTCCGCGCGCGCGTTCTACCTCGCGCAGGACAGTCACTGGTCGCCAGCAGGGGCCGAATTAGCCGCTAAGGCTGTAGCGCAGAGAGTCCTTGAGCGAGGCTGGGTCAAGCCGGGCGCCGTGGAGTACGCGGAAACGCCGGTTCGTCTGAGGCGCCTTGGAGACCTGGTGCGGATGCTGCAAGTGCCACAGATCGAGCGGCGTGCCCCCTTACAGGACGTTGTGTGCGAGCAGGTCGTCAGGCAAGACAGCCGGGCGCTGTATCAAGACGCATCGGATTCCGAAATCCTCGTTCTGGGTGATAGTTTTCTGCGAATCTACGAGCAGGATGAGCCGGGGGCGGCGGGGTTTGTCGCGCACCTCGCGAAGGAACTCAAGCAGCCCTTGACCTCGATCATCAACGACGGCGGCGCCTCGACCCTCGTGCGACAGGAGTTGCACCGTCGGCCACAGCTTCTGGCAAACAAGAAACTGGTCATCTATGAGTTCGTCGAGCGAGACATTCGCTTCGGCACGGAGGGCTGGCAACTCATCCCTTTACCCCCTGCTTCCGCCGCGGGAGTCATCAGATAGGAGCGAGGATGCCACAACGCACATGGAAAC
>Ga0315274_10006642_pt1 | contig 16828 bp, 14 predicted proteins | sample YL17G02_20_MG_FD_203700 | JGI IMG/M metagenome (GOLD analysis project Ga0315274, IMG submission 203700) | Sediment microbial communities from Yellowstone Lake, YNP, Wyoming, USA - YL17G02_20 | ecosystem: Environmental > Aquatic > Freshwater > Lake > Sediment | place: USA: Wyoming | collected...
CCGCCGAGGGCGAGGCGTGAGGTGCCGCCTGCTGCTCCGCGTCAAGGTCCAGCCCGCCCGGGCGGTCATTAGCGGCTGTCACCGGCCTCTGAAGGCTTGTCAAAACTGATATTCGTTCGTGACGAACAGCAGGGGATGTGTTTAAAAGGAAGGTTTTCCGGGGCCGTCGCGGTCGCTGGGTCGGTCGAGACACCCCAAGAACGCAGCCAAGTCCATGAAGCATCTGTTGAGTCTGGGAACACTGTCGGGCGACGATCTCGAGGAGATTCTGCGGAGCGCCGCCGTGTTCAAACGCGAGCGCGGGAGCCACCCGCGGCTGCCGCTAGCCGGCCAGACGTGGGCGCTCATCTTCAGCAAGTCATCCACGCGGACCCGGGTGTCCTTCGAGGTGGGCATTCGGGAGCTGGGCGGCCAGGTGATGTTCCTGAACGCGAACGACATTCAGCTCGGCCGTGGCGAACCGATCAAGGACACGGCGCGCGTGCTGGGCCGGATGATCCATGGAGCGGTCATCCGCACCTTCGCCCAGCGGGACGTGGAGGAGTTCGCCCAATACTCCGGCGTGCCTACGATCAACGCGCTGACCGACGAGGAGCACCCTTGCCAGATCCTGGCCGACATTTTCACCTACCAGGAAAAGCGCGGTTCGATCCGGGGCAAGGTGGCGGCGTTTATCGGCGACGGCGCCTGCAACGTAGCCGCCAGTTGGGTGTACGCGGCCGCCCGATTGGGCTTTGAACTGCGGATTGCCTCGCCCAGGAACTACCAGCCGGCCGACGGCCTGTTGCGCCGAGTCGGCCCCCGGAAGTCGTTCATAACCGGCACCGGCAGCACGGCGGCGACCCACTACAGCTACGACTCCGGAGGCGAAGTGATCACGCTGTCCAACCTGGAGTTGGCAGCCAGCGGCGCCGATTTGCTCTACACCGATGTCTGGGTATCAATGGGTAAAGAAGCCGAATCCGCACAACGCCTCGTCGAACTGTGCGGATACCAGATCAACCAGGCCCTGGTCAGCCGCGCCAAACCGGATGCGTTGGTGATGCATTGCCTGCCGGCTTACCGAGGCAAAGAGATCGACGAGCCCACCTTCGAAGCCCACGCCCAGACAATCTTTGACCAGGCCGAAAACCGCCTGCACGTCCAAAAGGCGATATTGTCCCTGCTGGTCGCCTGAATGCAGACTGGACGCTCCAGGCGAGCATGCTAGAGTTACAGGCCGTATGCTTACTCCCGCGTCTGTCGCGACCCGGAAGATCAACCTCCGGCGGCCCGACGTGATGGCGGCGGTGCAGGCGCAAGTGCTCTCGCACTACCGCAGCGAGTTGGTCGATCGGATCCGGGCCAACGGTTGCGTTTTGTCCGCCGCCGGCATCCTCACGGTCAAGCTGGCCAAGGAGTTTGGCTTCTGCTACGGGGTGGAACGGGCCATTGATCTGGCCTACGCGGCGCGCAAGGTGTTCCCGGAACAACCCATTTACATCCTTGGGGAGATCATCCACAACCCCGAAGTCAACGACCAGATCCGGGCGATGGGGATCCGGTTCCTCTCGGGCAAGGAAAAGGAAGCCGACATCGAGGACCTCAAGCGGGATGATATTGTCATCATCCCCGCCTTCGGGGCGGAGATCGCCACGATGAAGGTGCTGGAGGAAAAGGGCTGCCGGTTCGTCGATACCACCTGTGGCGACGTGATGAGCGTGTGGAAGCGGGTGCGCCAGTACGCCAACGAATCCGTCACCAGCATCATTCATGGCAAGGCCTGGCACGAGGAAACCAAAGCCACCAGTTCGCGCGCCACCGCCAACGACGAGGGCCACTACCTGGTCGTCTTCACCCTGGCGGAGACCGACTACGTGTGCGACTACATCCTTCATGGGGGCAGCAAATCGCAGTTCATCGATAAGTTCAAAGGGGCGTACTCGCCGGGGTTTGACCCCGATATTCACCTCCAGGTGATCGGGGTGGCCAATCAGACTACCATGCTGCGGGGCGAGACCGAGGAGGTTCAACGACGGCTCAGAGCCGCTATGGGGAAAAAGTACGGCTCGGCGAACCTTGCCCGACACTTCCGGTTTTTCGACACCATCTGCGGCGCTACGCAAGACCGGCAGGACGCCCTGGAAAAACTGCTGCGCGAACCGATGGATCTGTTGCTCGTCGTCGGGGGGTACAACTCGTCCAACACGTCGCACCTGGCCGAGATGGGCGAGGCCAGGCTCCCCAGCTACTTTATCAAGAATGCCGCCAAAATGCTCTCGGACAGGCTGATCCGGCACTACAACCTCCTCCGGCAGCAAGAGGTCGAAACCAAGGACTGGCTGCCGGTCGGCAAGGTGACCGTGGGCATCACGGCCGGCGCGTCGTGTCCCAACAACCTCATCGAAGACGCCATCCGGCGGTTGTTCGATCTCAAAGGGGTTTCGGTGCAGGAGTTGTTGGCCACCTGACTCCACGCCCACGCCCCCACGGGCTTCCGCCATGCCCCGAACGCGCCAGGAACTCGAACAACTGGAGCGGCAGACGCTCGCCCCCTATGCCCAGTTCAGCGCGGACACCCGCGGGCGCAGATATCGCGAGGTGCCGCCTGACTGGCGCACCGAATACCAGCGTGACCGGGATCGGGTGATCCACTCCCGCGCCTTTCGTCGACTCGAATACAAGACCCAGGTTTTCCTCAACGGCACCGGGGATCACCTGCGCACGCGGCTGACCCACACGATGGAAGTGGCGGCGATCGCCCGCGGCATCGCCCGCGCGCTGAAGCTGAACGAGGACTTGGCCGAGACGATCGCGCTGGCGCACGACTTGGGGCACCCGCCCTTTGGGCACCGCGGCGAGCGGGTCCTGAACGAGTTGATGAAAGAGCGGGGCGGCTTCGAGCACAACCAGCAGAGCTTACGCGTTGTCGAGGAACTCGAGCAGAAATATCCCAAGTTTCCCGGGCTCAATCTGACCTGGGAAACGCGTGAAGGCTTGATGAAGCACTCCACCAGCTACGATCACCCCGGCAAACGGGCAGGCTTCGAGGCCAGGTCCTGCTCCCTCGAAGCGCAGGTGGCCAACGTCGCCGACGAGATCGCCTATTACAGCCATGACCTGGACGACGGACTGGAGTCCGGGTTGTTGTCGGAGAAGAAGCTCTATCGCGAGGTGCGCATCTGGCACCACGCCGCGCGCGCGGTGCAAAGGCAATACGGTGACCTGCCCGACGAATGCCGGCGCTACTTCGTCATCCGCTGTCTCATCGATACGCAGGTCAAAGACGTGGTGGGCAGCACCGAGGAGTGCGTCCAGGCCACCGGCGCCAAATCCGCCGATGACGTGCGCTCGCGGGCCAGGTCCCTGGTCCAATACAGCCCCAAGCGGCGCGCGCTGAACCTGGAGTTGCGTGATTACCTCTACGAGAACGTCTATTCCAGCCCCCTGGTTCATGAGCCCAACGTGCGCGCGGTCCGGATGCTCGAACAGCTCTTCCATTACTACCTGGAGCATCCCCACGAAGTCGGCGAACAAGCGCGCAAACGCGCCCGCGCTGCCGGCTGGCACCGGGCGGTCTGCGATTACCTCGCCGGCATGACCGATCGCTACGCCATCCTCGAACACCAGCGCCTGCTGGGGCTGAAGCTGTAGAGCCGGCGGGGAATGCCACGGCCCGGCTTTTTGGACTCGCTTTTTTGGGAAGGTTCTACTAAACGACCCGCGTACATGATCGACCGTCGTGGGTTCTACGACCAGCGCGCCGCATTCGTGCCGTGGAAGGCCGCCCTCCTATATCCTCGCTTGCTGGCGCGTTATTTCTCTTTCCTGATCCCGCCGGGCGCGCGCGTCCTGGAGTTGGGTTGCGGCTCGGGAGATCTGCTCGCCGCAGTGAAGCCCGCGCGCGGCGTGGGTGTGGATTTCAGTCCCAACGCCATCGAGCGCGCCGCACAGCGTCATCCCGGGCTGGAGTTCCATGTGGCCGAGGCGGGTGAATTCACCTGCGCGGAGCAGTTCGACTACATTATTCTGTCGGACCTGGTCAATAGTCTGGACGACGTGCAAGTGGTGCTCACGCATCTGCATCGGTTCTGCCACTCCCGCACGCGGCTGGTGCTGAATTTCTTCAACAACGTCTGGCGCCCCGTCCTGGGGCTGGCGGAGAAGCTCGGCGCCAAGGCCCCCACCCTCCAGCAAAACTGGCTCTCCAACGGCGACATGCGGAATCTGCTTCACCTGGCCGGCTGGGAAGTCATCAAGCTCGATGCCCGGATCCTGTTCCCGGCGGACATTCCGCTCCTGGCGCCGTTGCTGAATCGTTGGTTGGCCCCTCTGTTAAAGCCGCTTTGCCTGACCGTCTTCATGGTAGCCCGCCCCCAGCCGCGCCCCGACCCGAACCGGCACTACCGTTGCACCGTGGTGATCCCCGCCCGCAACGAAGCCGGCAACATCGAGGCCGCTGTCCAACGCATGCCGGAAATGGGCCTGGGCACCGAGATCATCTTCATCGAAGGCGGGTCCCAGGACAATACCTGGGAGGAAATCCAACGCGTCGCAGCCAAGTTCCCCCAGAGCCAGATCCGGATGCTCAAACAGCAAGGCAAAGGCAAGGGTGGCGCTGTGCGTGAGGCCTTTGCCGTGGCTGCCGGCGATCTGCTCTTCATTCTCGACGCGGATCTTACCGTGCCGCCGGAGCAACTGCCCAAGTTCTACGATGTGGCCCGGGGCGGTCTGGCGGACTTCGTCAATGGAGTGCGGTTGGTCTATCCGATGGAAGACGAAGCCATGCAGTTTGCCAACATGGTCGGCAACCACTTCTTCAGCCAGGCATTCAGTTGGCTGCTGGGCCAGCGGATCAAGGACACCCTGTGCGGCACCAAGGTCTTGTTCCGGAGCGATTATGAAGCCATCGCGCGCAACCGGTCCTACTTCGGTGACTTTGATCCGTTCGGCGACTTCGACCTGTTGTTCGGCGCCGCCAAGCTGAATCTGCGCATCGCCGATCTCCCGATCCGTTACCAGGCGCGAACCTATGGGGAAACGAACATCCAACGCTGGCGCCACGGCGTGTTGCTGCTCCGCATGGTGCTGTTTGCCGCCGCCCGGCTGAAGTTCATTTGATGACCACGCCGCTTGCGCAGCACCGGGTGGAGGTCGAGCGCAACTTGCGCGCGTGGCACGACAAGCCGCTCCTCCATTCGATCTACGCCCACTTCTACCAGCGGATCCTGGCGCTGCTCAATCCCCAGGTGACCGGCCGGATCGTCGAAATCGGCTCGGGCATCGGCAATCTCAAAGCACATCTGCCCTTGGCGCTCGCGACCGACCTCTTCCCGAACCCGTGGCTGGATCTGGTCTGCGATGGCTATGAACTGCCATTCGTTCAAGGCCGCGTGTCGCATTTGATCTTGTTCGACGTGTTTCACCATCTGCGCGCGCCGGGCGTCTTCCTGCGCGAGGCCCGCCGCGTGCTGAACTCCCAGGGCCGCGTCCTTATCTTTGATCCATACATCAGTTGGTGTTCCTGCCCCGTTTACGGTCTGCTCCATCACGAGCCCGTGGCATGGGGTCAGCCAATCAGCTCCGCCGACACTCTGTCGCGGCCGCGGGATTACTACGCGGCGCAGGGCAACGCCACCCGCCTCTTCTTTCGCAAAGGGAATCCGGGCTGGCCTGAAGGCTGGGCCGTGTTCCACCGCCAGGCCTTCGCCAGCTTCAGCTACTTGCTGGCCGGCGGTTTCACCAAACCCGCCGTTTACCCGCGCGCCTTCCTGGGCGCTCTCGAACGCATCGATCACCTCCTGACGCGCTGGCCACGGCTTTTCGGCGCCCGCTGTCTTGTGGGGTTGACCCCGCGCTGAGGCGCCTGGGCGAGGTTCTCCGGTTACCGGACCACCAACAGGTTGAACGGGCTGACGTAGGCCTGCAGGAAGACGAGAATCCCTACCAGGGTCGCCAGGGTGATGCTGTGGATGAACACGAAGCGGAGGATCTGGCCTTCGTGTCCGTACCAGTTGGTCGCGGTGCTGGCCACGACGATGCTCTGGGCATCGATCATCTTGCCCATGACCCCGCCCGAGCTATTGGCCGCGCCCATTAACACCGGACTGAGCCCGGTCTGTTCCGCCGTGATCCGTTGCAGGCTGCCAAACAGCACGTTGGACGCGGTGTCGGAGCCCGTCAACGCCACCCCCAGCCAGCCAAGCAGCGTGCCGAAAAACGGATACAACCATCCGGTCTTGGCCATCGCCAATCCGAGCGTGGCGTCAGTACCCGAGTACTTGGCCACGTTCCCCAAGGCAAGCATCGCCGCAATAGTCAAGAGCGAGTAGCGCACCCGCCAGATCGTTTGGCCATAGGTCACTGCCAGTTGCCGAGGCGACACGCCGATCAAGGCCCCGGCCAGGATCGCTGCGGCCAGGATGCCCGTGCCGGTGGCCGACAGGAAATTGAGCCTGAACACCGCCGCTTCCGGTTTGGCGTCCAGCGGCGCGACCGGCGGGACCCGTTGCACCAGGCCATGCAGGTGCGGGACCTCGACCTTGGGGGCAGCAATCTTGTCCAAAGCCGTCTTGGTTTGGGGTATGCCCCAGACCAGGATGAACAGGCTCAGAATCACCCACGGAAGCCACGCTTGCAGGATGGCCTTTCGACCAGGGTTGAGCGCGACCCCGTCGCGCACGGGCAACACTTCCACCGCATCGCCATGGGACGAGTTCGCGACGCGCCCGTTGCCGTTCCGAGCCGGGGCGCCATTGAGGCGCCACCGGTCCTTCGGCCGCCAGAAACGCAGCAGAAGCACCGTCGCGCCGATGGAGCAAGCGCCGGCCACCAGGTCCACCAGCCACGGACCGTGCAGATTGGCGACCAGGCATTGCGGCACGGCAAAGGCCAGCCCCGCGGTCAGCGCCGCCGGCCAGACACCCATCATGCCGCGCCAGCCCGCCAGCGCAGCCACCACCCAGAACGGGATCAACAAAGAGAAAAACGGCAGTTGCCGACCCACCATGGCCGAGACCTGCCGGGCGTCAATGCCGGCGACTTGCTCCAGTGTGGTGATGGGAATGCCCAGCGAGCCGAAGGCAACGGGCGCCGTGTTGGCAATGAGCGCCAGACCCGAGGCCTGGAGCGGCTTGAAACCCAGTTGAATCAGGATCGCACCCGTCACGGCCACTGGCGTGCCAAAGCCCGCCATACCTTCGATGAACGCGCCAAAGCAAAACGCGATGAGAATGAGCTGCACCCGCGGGTCGGGCGCTACGGTAGCCAGACTGTCGCGTAACACGGCAAACAAGCCACGCTGCACCGTCAACTGGTACAGGAAAATGATGTTGAGGATGATCCAGCCGATCGGGAACAGACCGAATGCCGCACCATACGCCGTGGTTGCCGTCGCGGTCTTCGCCGGCATGTGATAAACGACCAGCGCTATGCCCAAGGCGAACACCAACCCGATCAGCGCGGCGAAGTGGATGCGAATGCGAAGCCAGGCGATGGAAGCCAGCAACACCACCAGGGGCAACGCGGCGACAATCGTGGAAAGCGGCGCACTCCCCAGCGGGTCGTAGTTCTGAGACCAATGCATCTCGGGATGGGCAGAATAAGAACGGGATTGCCCCGCATCTGCAAACAAAAACTGCGCACACCATACACAACGACAAAAGTGGTTGGGCCGAGTCAGGCGACCCGGCCCGCATACTCCTGTAGGCCACGTGCCCTCACGCGGCGGGACGTCTGACGTGGTGTATAACTCCTGGCCGCGCCCTGACGGCTTGCGTCGCCGGCGCTTTACACCCCCGCAAACCACTCCTATGTTGCCGGGCTGTGACCGGTAAGCGGGCAAGAGTGATCGTCGGCATGAGCGGTGGCGTGGACTCCTCCACGGCGGCGGCGCTGTTGGTCGAGCAGGGCTGCGACGTGATCGGCATGACGCTCAAGCTCTGGCCGCACGATTGCCTCTCTCCGGCGGAGGATCTTTTCAAGTGTTGTGGGGCAAGGGCAGCGGCGGATGCGCGCGCCGTCTGTGACCGGCTGGGGATTCCATACCGGTTGATTGACGCGACCGAGGATTTCCGCAAGCAGGTCATCCAATACTTCGCCGCGGAATACCAGGCAGGTCGGACCCCCAACCCTTGCGTGTTGTGCAACGAACGCTTCAAGTTCGGGACCTTGCTCGAACGCGCCCGGCAACTCGGCGGGGAATTTGTCGCCACCGGCCACTATGCCCGGGTCGAAAGGACGTCGGATCACGGGCGCGTGCTGCTCAAACGTGGGCGCGACCCGCGGCGGGACCAGAGCTACTTCCTTTTCTCATTGCGGCAGAACCAATTGGCGCACGCGCGCATGCCGCTGGGGGAATTGACCAAAGACGCAACCCGCCAAATCGCCCGTGACAAGAAGCTCAAGACGGCGGACAAGAAGCAGAGCATGGAAATCTGCTTCGTGCCGGACAACGATTATGGCGCCTTCCTGGAAAACGCGGGGCTGGCCCGCCGGCACAAAGGAGAAATTGTGGACCTCCACGGACGGGTGCTCGGCTACCACGATGGCATCGAATTCTACACCGTTGGTCAACGCAAGGGGCTTCGCATTTCCCACCCGACGCCCCTTTATGTGCTCGAGCTCGACCCCGCGCACAACCGGGTCGTCGTGGGCCAGGACTCGACGCTGGCACGCGATGAACTGGCGGTTGAGCGCTGCAACTGGATCGCCTTCGAGCAGCCGCCGTCCACGCTGGAGGTGGTAGCAAAGATCCGCTACAACCATCCAGGCACGCCCGCCACCGTCACGCCGCTGGCAAACGCCGGCGCCCGGGTGAAGCTCCATCAACCGCAGCGCGCCATTACTCCCGGACAGGCCTGCGTCTTCTACCAGGATGACGTCCTCGTCGGCGGCGGATGGATCACACGGTAACGGCACCCCAATATACCCCCAATGAACACCGCCTCTCGGTTCGTACTGGTTTTGGTTACCACGCCCGACTTGCGGACGGCCCGGTCCCTGGCGCGAGCCGCGTTGAGCGCGCGGCTGGTCGCGTGCGCGAACCTGATCCCTCGCCTCGAATCGCACTACTGGTGGCAGGGTAAACTGGAATCAGGCGCCGAGGTGCTGCTGTTGCTCAAGACCTCGCGCCCCAAGCTGCGCGCGCTGGAAAAACTCGTGCTCGACCGCCATCCCTACGACACGCCGGAGTTCCTGGTTCTGCCCCTGGCCGGCGGCAACGCGCGTTACCTGGCCTGGCTGGCTCAAAGCGTGAAGGCTTGAGCCTCACGGCCTCCCAGCCTCTTCACTTGTACCAATCCCGCAGGCGCACCTCGATCCCGAGGTCGTTGCCAACCAGCTTCTTGAAGTTCTCCAAGTCGCTCCCGCGGTAATGGTAGGGATAGACGATTCGCGGACGGAACTGGCGGACTGCGCGGGCCGCTTGCTCGACATCCATCGTGTACGGCAGGTTCATGCAGACAAACGCCACATCGATGTCCTTCAAGGCCAGCATTTCCGGGATGTCTTCCGTGTCGCCGCTGATATAGACGCGCTTGGCGCCGAGTTCCAGAACGTACCCGTTGCCACGGCCTTTGGCGTGATAGTTCACCCGCTCAGGCGTGAGATTGTACGCGGCAATGGCTGTGACGATCAAACCGAGCATCTCCTTGCGCTGCCCGTTGGCGAGAATCGTAACACGCGAACGCAGACCTGCCGGCAGCTTCTCGACGACGGCGGAGGGCGCCACGATCGCCGTCTTCTCGCCCGCGACCGCTTCCAGCGTCGGTGCGTCCAGATGATCGCCATGAATGTCGGTGAGCAGGATCAGATCCGGTCGAGGCAGGCCGGTGAACCGCTTGGCGCCGCCCACCGGATCGACATACATGGCCAGTTGCTTCCAGCCAAGGACCAGCGTGGCGTGGTTGATGGGCTGGATGCTTAACTCACCGTCCTTCGTGGCGATGCGATCGAGGGCGGCGACAGGGTCCGCTGCGCGCGCCAGTATGAGCGGCAACGCCAAGCCGAGGAGCAGCAATAGCGCACGCCCTGCCGGGTACGGATGTGGCCAAGGAACCTTTTCACGGGGACAACAGACCTTTGCGTTGAGCATGGCAGGATGATCCTCCTGCGAAGGGCACGATTCAAACAAAAACCGCGTGACTCCACCGCTGCCTGCACGGCGGCTTGGCGCGACCATTCGCACTCAGAAGTCGTCACCTGTAGTGCCGAATAGAGACAGATGGCCGTTCGACGGCCCTCTTCACGCCGCTGGTTGTAATTTAGAAAAGGCCGCAGCCTTTGCAGGAACCGGCCTTGAAACAATGTTCCCACACGCGCTTACGGTGAGCGGAGGCGGTAGAAACGACCAGGATAATTCGTCCACTGGGGATCGCTGAAATAGAACGAGTCGCCGCTGAGGGTGATGGTTTGCAGCGGAGACCAGAGGGGATGGTCACGTCACCGTCGGGGCCGGTGTATCCGGTGATGGTGATCGTGCCGTTATTGGACGTGTAAGTGTAGTCTTGGGCTTGCACTGCGGCAGGCAGCGTGCAAAGCAGCAGCAGCCTCGCGGCGCAGGCAGTTCTTAAATGCCCGCCCATCCTCTGCGGGCATGTTGTTCCGGCAAGGGAGAATTTTGTTGGTTCATCCGAAGGAACCCTTGCAGGTTCCGATAGACCATTTCCCCACCGCACTCCGAAGAAGTTTTCCCAGTCGTTCAGGAAAGTCCGTTCGCTGTCCATTGAATGGCGGGATTTCGCGGCGTGCCTCAGATAGTGTTGTTCGCGGTATTCGCCAAAAGCTGGCACCGATGCCCGTCCCCGAAGTTCTGCCCGCTTCCGAAGCCCCCACACTCGTTTTCCCGCCTTGTCTTTTACCTTCGCAAACTGTACTTTGGCCTTGCTCATATGCTTGGCAGATTGACAACGGAATGTCGGCAAACAAGTAGATGATTAGCAGGAAGTCGTTTTTTGCATTCTATAAGGCATTTGTAATAAACAGCGTCCGTAGCTCAATTGGATAGAGCTTCTGACTTCGGATCAGAAGGTTGCAGGTTCAAGTCCTGCCGGACGCGCCAACTCTATCAAGCAGTTACGTTCACCACCCACCGCTCAAGCCCCAAGAGTAGTATCAAAGTCAGGAAATGCCCTATCCAGAACGAAGAATGTTAGTGTTCTGTTAGTCAAACTCGCAAAAACAGACGCAAAATTAGAACTTAAGTCATTGCGGTGGAGGTGTAAAGCGATCTGGTGACGCTCCTGGTCTTCAAAACCAGCGTGGGGCTCAACAAAGTCTCAGGTGGGTTCGATTCCCATCCACCTCCGCCAACGTGGAATCACCTTGATTTACAGGTGCAGACTTCGGTAACACAGTTTCCCTGGAAGGTGTTACTTCTGCCGGTGATCTGCCGAACCGAGGCATCCACCGGCTGCAACAGCAACCGTTCGCTGGCCGGCCGCCCCTCGCAGCTTGGCGACTGCGGCTTTTGATGTTCTTGACCAGCAGCCTCTCCGGTGGCAGCCTTTTCATCGGTAGGGCTCACTTGAATTATGCGGAACCGCGTCGCACAGCCGCCCATCAACCCGTTCGCGCGGGACACCGAACGCCATGAGTTCTGGCCAGGCTTTGTCCTCGCCTTGGTCGGCCTGGTGGTAATGGTTTGCGGCGTCCGGCATTTGACAAACCTCGAAACCCTCAACGGCGACACCGCTTGGGAGACGCAATTGGTCAAGGCATTCTCCACCGGCGGCCTGCAATACGGCGGTTCCGCCGCTTTGCCGCGTCCCGATGACCTGATGAACCCCACGATACCCAGGCCGCCGTCCCCCCTTTCCGGCAGATCCGCCCCCGCCGACGGCCGGTCGAAAGTGCGGGTCAACACCGAGGCCAAAACTCCCTGTCCGACCTGAGTAAAGTGATTTGGGGCCACACGGCGTGGCCGCACCGCCTTTCCAATGGAATGCACCCTGCCGACCGGTCAGAGCCGGAATTCAGCTTCGCTCGGCACTAAGCTGAAACGGATTCGTCCCTGGGTCCAGACAGCGTTTCTGGGCGTCTGGCTCGCGCCGCTGGGCACCTGGCTGCATGGGATCCCGGGCTGCGTGTTCCACTGCTACTCCTGTCCATTGTCTTCGTTTGCCTGTCCGGTGGGCGTGGCCGCGAACTACGCCGCGCTGTTGCCCGCCACACTGGAGGTGCCGTATTTGTTGGCCGGAGTGCTCCTGGTGATCGGCGCGGTGGCAGGTTCGCTGGTTTGCGGTTGGTCCTGCCCTTTTGGATTTCTCCAGGACCTGCTCGGCAAGATCGCGCCCGGGAAGGTGGCCATCCCGGGTTGGCTGGGCAACGGACGGTACGTCGTGCTGATCGGCTTCGTGGTCCTGTTGCCGTTACTCCTCGGTCTTGACGGCATTCCTTATGAAAAACAGGCGGTCTCCATCTGCCGGCTCTGTCCGGCCGGGGCGCTGGAGGCGGCCTTGCCCTATTCCATCATCGGAATCAGCGAAGGCCGCGAGTGGGCGATGAGCGGGCTGAAAATGGGCGTCCTGCTGGCATTCCTGGTGGCGGCCGCGGTCATTCATCGGCCGTGGTGCAGAATCCTGTGTCCCCTGGGCGGGTTCCTGGCGCTCTTCAACCGTATCAGCTTGTTCCATCTCCGCTTCCAGGCCGAGGAATGCGTCGAGTGCAATCTCTGCCGGAGCCGGTGTTCAATGGGTGTCAGGGTAGATCAGAAGGTCAATGTCACCGGCTGCATCCGATGCCTCGAATGCACCACCTGCGGCGCGCTCGAACCCACGCTCGCGAAACCCCAAGACCCCCCCGGCCAGGGGCCGGCCCCGCGAGGCTGACTGGTCTCGAGGGATGGCGTGGTCGCGCGCTGTCGGATAGACCTGCGCGTTCCTGTGCCGCACCTGGGATCACAAGGGCAGCCCGGCAATGAGCAGATCCTGACGCGGGCTGGTTCCACATTTCGTGTGGCAATTATTACATAAAATGTGGTACCCAAGACGCGGCTTTGGGCCCCGGCGTGGCTCTCAGCTCGGATTGTTGGAGGCGCGTTCCTTCAGCTTCTTCGCTTCCGCCCCCGGAGTCCGGTGGTGTCCTGTGCGCACGGTAAAACGGACCGAGTCCAGATAGTCCAGCAGCGGCACCGCGTACTTGCGGCTCACGCCCAGGGCGTCCCGAAACTCCATCGTGGAGAACGAAGGAGCGCGGGCGAAGAGCCGCTGCGCGACTTGTTTGGCCGTTTCGATCGCCGTGCGGTGCATGACCAGACGCTCGTCGAGCCGCACCAGAATGCCGCGCTCAACCAACAGCCGGATCATCGCCTCGACACGCGGCGGCGGTTCGCGGAGTGTGGTGGCCAACTCCTCGGCAGTGGGGCTGGACCAGCCAGCCTGCTGCAATGCCGCGGCAATCCGATCGCACAGTTGTTGGTCCGTGGCGGAGACCTTGGCGTTCCAACCCGCCAGCGAGAAGATGTTTTGGTGGCCTTCAATGCTTCCCGTCTCCACCAACCAGTTCGCCGCCAGATCAAGAACCTGGGCATCGTCGCCCAGACTGGCATAGAGTGCCTCGCGCTCGAGGCCGGCCCGCTGTGGATGGGCCTGATGAAAGATCGAGATGGTCTGACGCATCCTCACCGAGGCTTCCTGGACGACCTCGCGATGCACCAGGGCGCCTGCGGGCGTCTGGCACACACAGCCTTTGGCTCGCAGCGTCTCGACCAGGGTCAGGACCTCCTCCACGCGCATCAGGCAGGTCCGCGCCAGGTCCCCGACGCTCACCGGCCGGGTTTGCTCGCGCAGCATCAATTCACACCAGCGGACCGGATCAGCGATGGCTTGGCGCCGGCGGGCCAGGGCGTCCAGAGTCCACTGTTTGTGACGCCGCAGGCGCACATCGCTGATGCCGAGAACACGGCCCCCGCCGATGGTCGTCAGACCGCTCTGATCCGGGCCGGTGACATTTGCACGGATCACAAATCGTTCACCGGGCACAATGCCGAGCGGGGTGGCCAGACGCAGTTGGATCATCTGCGTCTGACCGGCGGCCATCTCGGTGGCTTCCAGCATCGCGACGCGGGCCAGGACCGACGCGGTACCGACGTGCACGTGCACCTGGGTGTAGTCCTTCAACTTTCCCTTGAGGGTGTCGAGGACTTGCAGCTCGCCTTCGACCATGGTCACGGCTGTGGCGGCGTCCGGACTGCACAGCACCATGCCGCGTCGGACCGTTTCGTGTTCGAGTTCGGGAAGATTGATGGCGACGCATTCGCCGGCGCGGCCCTCGGTGGCGTCTGCCCCATAGACCTCGAGCCGACGGACACGTCCGGATGCGCCTCCGGGCAGCACACGGAGATGATCATCCAGCCGGACCACGCCCGCGGAGGGGATACCCGTAACGACGGTGCCGAAGCCGCGAATGGTAAAAACGTCCGCCACCCACGCACGAAAGAGCCCTGAGCTCGGATGATCATCGCAGGCCCGGACGGTCTGGTTCAGGGCCTCAAAGAAATCGTCGTAACCCTCACCGGTCAGGTTGGAGATCGGGCAGATCGGCGCGCCCTCCAGGAACGTGCCCGCGAGCAGACCGCGCACGTCCTCGATAACCAGGCTGCGCATTTCCGGATCCACCAGGTCGATCTTGGTGAGCGCCACCAAACCGTGACGCAAGCCCATCAGGGTCAGAATATGAAGATGCTCCCGAGTCTGCGGCATCACGCCGTCGTCGGCCGCGATGACAAAGATGACCACGTCGATCCCGTGCGCGCCCGCCACCATGTTGCGGATAAAGTCAACATGGCCCGGCACGTCCACGACTCCCACAATGCGCTGATCGGCCAACCGGCAGGGCGCGAAGCCCAAGTCGATGGTCAGCCCGCGCTGCCGCTCCTCGGCCAGGGTGTCGGTGTTGCAGCCGGTGAGCAGTTTCACGAGCGCGGTCTTGCCGTGGTCCACATGCCCGGCGGTGCCCAACATGATGTTCTTGCGCGGGGCGCTCATGGCGCGATCCGGCCAAAGGCGCCGGCGATGGCCGCCACCTGGTCATCGGTGATGGTGCGCAGATCGAGGCGCAGGAACTGGTCTTCAATGCGGCCAAAGACGCAGGCTTCGTCCAGCCGCAAGCGGCGCGCGAGTTCCGAGGCAGTGAGGCCTGGCAACGACACCGTGAGCATCACGCTGGGAATCGTTTCGGTCGGGAGCGAGCCGCTCCCCAGGTAAGCCACGCTTTCGCCGAGGGCAGTCGTGGCCTTGGGGGCAGCGCGCGTGATAGCCTGGGCCAGGGCCTGAGCGCGGACTCGGAGGGCCGCCACCGGGGTGCTCAGCATGCGATACGTTGGATGCTCGCGGCGCAACCGCTCCGGGTCCCGGAACATGGGGAGCGTTCGCTCCAGGACCAGGAGACAGGTCTTATCCACGCGCAAGGCGCGCATGAGCGGGTGCTTGCGGAGTTGGTTGATCCACCGCTTGCGACCCACGATGATCCCGCCCTGGCCGGCGCCGATCAACTTGTCAGCGCTGAACAACACCACATCGGATCCCGCGGCCAGGGACTCGCGGACCGTTTGTTCATGTGGCAGCCCAAACAGCGCCAAATCCACCAGCGCACCCGCGCCGAGGTCGTCGATCAGGATCAGCCCGCGACTGTGCGCCAGCTCAGCGAGCTCGCCCAGAGCCACCTCGCTGGTGAAACCCACCACACGGTAGTTGCTCGGATGCACCCGCAGCAAGGCGGCCGTGTTGGGGGTGACGGCGTCGCGGTAATCCTTGAAGTGGGTGCGGTTGGTGGTGCCCACCTCGACGAGCCGAGCCTGGCTTTGCGTCATTACTTCGGGCAACCGGAACGAGCCGCCGATTTCGATGAGCTGACCGCGCGAGACGATCACCTCGCGCCCACCCGCGAGCCCCGCCAGCACCAGCAACGTCGCCGCCGCATTGTTGTTGACGACCGTGGCAGCCTCCGCTCCGGTCAGTTCAACCAACAGGTGCTCGACCAATTCATCACGTTCGATGCGGTCTCCCGTCGCGCGGTCCACGGCCAGGTTCACATACCCTTTGAGTTCCGGGATCATCGAGTCCACGACGCAGCCGGGAAAGACCGCCCGGCCCAAGCCGGTATGCAGGATGATGCCCGTCGCGTTAATTGCCTCGCGCAGGCGGGGCCGAGTGGCCTGATCCAGCAGTTCTTTGGCCTGCAGCAGGATGAAATCCGCGGTCAGGTGTTGCCTGCCGCACCGGCCGGTCTCGTCGGCCAGCACTTGGTCGCGCTGGCGGGTGACGGCCCGGCGCACACAGTCCGTCACCAGCGACCGGGGGTGTTGCTTGAGCCAGGCCACGACGGCCTCGTGTTTCAGCAACTCGGTGATGGAGGGAAGGCTCTGGAGCAGCTCCTGCTTTGGTTCTGGCGACATGGTGTCGGCCTTGGGAAATGCGGTTAGACTGATCGGCTGGTCGGCAGCATGGCGAGTTTGGCGGCCAAGGTCAACTCCGGCGCCCAAAACTCCGCTTGCCATCGTCAGGGCCTTATGAAATTTTCACGCCCTGTTTATGGCACATGTCAAATTGCACATTCCGGGTCCGGTCGAAGTCAGCGAGAAGACGTTTCGCGCTTTCTGCCAGCCGATGATCGGCCATCGCGGCCAGGGGTTCAAGGACCTCTACGCGAGGATCCAGCCCCGGCTTCAGGCGCTTTTCTACACCCAACAGCCGGTATTCATCAGCACCTCCTCCGCCTGGGGCGTGATGGAAGGCGCCATCCGCAACCTGGCCGCCAAAAAGGTGCTCTGCTGCATGAACGGCGCGTTCTCGGACAAGTGGCTGGACGTCTCCAGGCGCTGTGGCAAAGCAGCCGATGCCCTGCAAGTGCC
>Ga0315274_10006643_pt1 | contig 16825 bp, 16 predicted proteins | sample YL17G02_20_MG_FD_203700 | JGI IMG/M metagenome (GOLD analysis project Ga0315274, IMG submission 203700) | Sediment microbial communities from Yellowstone Lake, YNP, Wyoming, USA - YL17G02_20 | ecosystem: Environmental > Aquatic > Freshwater > Lake > Sediment | place: USA: Wyoming | collected...
GAACGGCCGCCGACCCACATGGTTTACTTTGCGGAGGTGGGCTGCAGCGAGTGCGACCGTGTCTCCATCGCTCTGGGTCACCTGCAGAACCAGTTCCCGAACCTGGTGATCCACGAGATGGACATCCTCAAGGATCTGTCGACTAACTTGTGTCTCTCTGAACGGCTGAACGTGCCGGAAGACAAGCGCCACGATGCGCCGGCCGTGTTCGTCGGCTCTGACTATCTGGTGGATCGAGAGATTCAGTACGAACGCCTGGTGGAGACCGTGTCTCGATATGCGACAACGGGGGCCGAGGCGACCTGGGAGACGTGCGATCGACAGGCGCAGCTCCCGCCTCCGCCGCCCTGGTGGGCGGTGATCGTGCCGGGGTTGATCGACGGCATCAACCCATGTGCTTTTGCGACGATTGTCTTTTTTGTCTCCTACCTGACCCTGCTGGAGCGCAAAAAGCACGAGATCCTGATGGTGGGGCTGTCGTTCACCCTAGCCGTCTTTCTCTCCTACCTGGCGTTCGGCATGCTGCTGCGCGAGGTATTGGCCGGGCTGGTTGGCCTGGTGGGGCCGGTGCTGAGGCCGATCCTGAACCTCGCGATCGCCCTGCTCTGCCTGATCCTGGCCGTGTTGAGCCTGGACGACTATCGCAAGGCACGCCGGGGCCAGGTCAAGGACATGGCCCTGCGCCTCCCCGACCGGCTGCGCCGGTGGGTGAATGCGATGGTCCGCCGCAGCATGAACACGCGTGCCTTTGTGCTGGCATCGTTTGCGGCCGGGGTGGTTGTCTCGTTCATCGAGCTGGCGTGCACCGGGCAAATCTACGTGCCGATCATCCAGGGCCTGAGCAACCCCGCCTACCGGGCGCAGTCCACACTCGCTCTCATCGTCTACTGCCTGGCCTTCATCGTCCCCCTGGTCGCCATCTTTATCGCCGCATACACCGGCACCAGCTCGCGGCAGATGGGTGCCCTGCTGCAGCGGCACACGGCGGCGGTCAAGCTGGCGACGGCGGTGCTGTTCCTGGGCATCGGTCTGTGGCTGGCGTACGACGTGCTGCGCATTTGGGGTGTTGTCTCGCCATCGCTTCTGGCTGCGATCTTTTGATGGCGCACGCGAGGCTCTCTAGCGGTGCGTCCGGAGATGGTCCAGGATTGCTCTGTATAGTCGAGGCAAGTGGCATTGCGGCTAGATCGCTCCAGTTGCTGGTGGTCCGCCTATCTTGGCATGAGAGCGCCGAGTGCCTGACGGGTGAAGGCAATGCTCAAGAAGATCAGAGGCCTGCAACCTTACATAGTGCAGTTTGGCGGGAAGGACGTTGTGGCCAAAGGTTTCCGCTGGATAGCCTTGCTGCTCGTCCTCATCCTCTCCTTCTTTGACCCCTTCACCGAGGGCATGCTGTTTCCTTTCCCCCTTGTTTTCCTGGCCGCCGTGCTCTATGTGTTCCTGACGCAGATACTGAGCCGGCTCTTTGGCTGGCTCCGACGCCCGCTCAGCCTGCTCGTCCTGGACGCTCTGGCGGTTCTGGTGGCCATTTACCTGACGGGTGGTTTCCACTCGAGCTTTTTCATTGCCCTGTACTTTGCCATAGCCGGTGCTGCCTTTTACCTGAACTGGGCACAGACGGTTAGCGTGGCCCTGGTCCTGCACGTCTTGTACGTGATGCTGTGTTTGCTCAACCCGGCCAGTCACCAGCATCCCTTTGCCATCTACAGCATAGTCGCCAAGTCGGTGCTGCTGCCGCTTGTCGCCGTCCTGTGTGCGCTGCTGCTGGGGCAGCTCCGCCGCGAGCGGGAGGCGACGGAGCGGGAACGGATGCTGGCCTCGCGGCTCACCGTCCTCAATGAGCTCTTTCATCAGTTGAGCGTTGGCCTGGATTTGCAGCACGTGCTGCAGACTGTAGCCGTGGCCTCCTGCCGTGTCCTCGAAGCGGACGTTGCGCTCGTTTCGCTGATCGAGGACCAGGGAGGTTATCTTCGCCTGGCAGCAGCGCACGGTATAGGGGGCGTCTCGCCGGCAGAGAGGCGCTGGTTGTTGGACGGAGAACCAGATGCCGGGGCAGTTGGGTCGGGTCGCCCTCGTATCTTTCACCCTCCTTTCTCCCTTGTGGAGCAACGTCACCCTCCCCTGACCGTGCTCCAGCGCGAGGGTGTCGTGTGTGCGATCTCGGTCCCTCTGCTCCTGAGCGGACGACCCATTGGATACCTGGACGTGGGGGACCGCGAGGCGTGCCATCACAGTGAGCAAGACCTGGGCTTTCTCAGCACGCTGGGGCAGGAGGTGGCCATCGCCGTGCGCAACGCCCGCCTCTACGAGGCCGAAAGGCGGCAGGTAGCGGACCTGGAAGCGCTGGAGAGACTCCAGTCCAGCTTTGTGTCCACCGTGTCCCACGAGCTGCGCACTCCCCTGACCATCCTCAAGACCTCGTTGGCGCTGTACCGCGAACAGGGAGAGACTTGCCCGGCCGAGATGCGGCAGGAACTGCTCGAGACGATCGAGCACCACACCGAGCGCTTGGATGCACTGGTCACCGATCTCCTGGAGGTCACCCGGCTGGAGGCCAGGCAGGTGACGCTCAGTCAACAGCCTACCGACCTGCGGGTCCTGGTAGAACGCACCCTACGGGCATTTGCCCCCCTGATAGATGACCGACAGCAGACGGTCACCGTGGACATGCCGCCACACATAAGCCAGGCATCCATCGATCGGCGGCGTGTCGAGCAGGTGCTCGACAACTTGCTTTCGAACGCTCACAAGTTCGCTCCGAAGGGCGGTCATATCCAGGTGAGAGTGCGCGAGCGGGCCGAAAATCTGGAGGTCTCCGTCCAGGATGATGGACCGGGCATTCCGCCCTCGGAACAAGAGCGTATCTTTGAGAGATTCCACACCCTGGAGGTGACGCGGGGTGCTTCAAGCATGGGCCTGGGGCTGTACATCGCTCGCCAACTGGTGGACCTGCACGGGGGGCGCATCTGGGTGGAGAGTCAGCCCGGCGCAGGCAGCACCTTCCGTTTCACGCTACCAAAGGAGGATGGGCAATGAAGGTCCTGGTCGTGGACGACGAGCCTGATATGCTCAAGGTCATCGCCTGGAGCCTGCACTTTCAGGAACCTGCCTGGGAGGTGGTGACGGCTCCCAATGGGGAACGGGCGTTGGAGCAGGTAGCTCAGGAGTGCCCGGACATCGTCCTGCTGGATGTGGCTATGCCGGACATGGATGGCCTTGAGGTGCTGCAGGAGATACGGCGCTTCTCCGATGTCCCGGTGATCCTGGTCACCGTCAAAGAGGCTGAAGTGGACAAGGTGCACGGGTTGGAGCTGGGGGCGGATGACTATGTCACCAAGCCATTTGGGCACCTGGAGCTGCTGGCGCGCATCCGCGCGGTCCTACGCCGGACACAAGGCCTGTCCCTGGCCTACGAAGAGCCATTTGCGTGCGATGACCTGCGGGTGGACTTTGCCTCGGCAAAGGTGACAGTGGGCGCGCAGCCGGTGGCGCTGACGCACACCGAATACAGGCTGCTCTGCTACCTGGTGCGCAACGCCGGGCGCGTCCTCACCCACGAGATGCTCCTGGCCCACGTGTGGGGCCGGGAGTATGTGGATGAGATCGACTACCTGAGGGTCTACATCAGTCGCCTGCGGAGCAAGCTGGAGCCGGACCCGAGCGACCCCCGCTATATCCTCACCGAGCATGGGCTCGGATACCGCTTCGAGAAGCCGCGATTTTAGGTTCTGTTTACCCTCTTTTCCCCTTCTTCTCATCCTGGTGTGCTACAATAGAGCTGGTTTGCGGGTGATCCCGATGGCGAATAGGCGACGGAGGAGTGTTGGGCGTTGGCCGACCGCGATCCTATGGTCATTGTCGGCATGGTGTTCCTAGTCTTGTTAGCCGCCACCGCTCTGTGGGGCGTGCTCACGTATGGGCTGGGCAGATCTTTTCCCTTTCTCATTTCTGCCGGAGGATCGCCGGAGGCTCGGGGGGCATGGAGGGCGGCGATCGTTCTGGCCATCGCGTTGCTCCTGGGCCACATGAGTGGCACATACCTGGCACGGCAGCGCGTCCTGTCCGTAGGCTGGTGGGCGGCTATGGCTGCCACGGGCGTCGGATTCTGGGTGGGAGAAAGACTTCCCTGGCCCGCTGGCTGGCGCTGGGAGGGCGTCAACATCGTGGGAGCGCTCTTGCTCTCCTTCGTGCTGGCTACAGGAGCCGGGCGAATCTGTGCTCGCTGGCGTCGCCGGGAGGAAGAGTGACCAAGCCGAGTCCCAAAGTGCTGGCGTGGAAACCGACAGGCTGCTCGAGATGCGGGTAGCGCGAAGAGAAAGCAGGTAATCACGCTGCAGCAAGTCACGATTGATGAGAAGGAGGTCCACCGATGACAGACCAAAGGAGTCTGGTTAAGCGATTACTGGAAGGGAACATTGAGCTTACGGCGTCCCTGATCGGGCAGGCTCTGCGCAGCGACACCTTGCGCGGCCTGGTGATGAGCGAGATGGAAAAGCGTCTGGTGGCCCAGATCAAGTCCTCAGCGACAATGCGGCCAGCCCAAGTGCAGCAGGATCAACTGGACATGGCGCTGGCGCTGTTGAGATCCATCGTCCGGGCTCTGGAACGACAGCAGGTTGCTCCCAACGTCGTGCGCCGCCTGCTTCAGACTATGCTGACGAACTGGATCGTGCATCCGAAAGAGATCGCCGAGATCACGCAACGCTTCGCGCAGAGACACGAAGGGCAGACCCCTCCGGCGACAATGGTCGTCAGCCCGACCAAGGCCTGCAATCTCCACTGCACTGGCTGCTATGCCAGCTCTGGCATGGGGACTGTTGAGCGGTTGGAATGGGGGGTTTTTGACCGTATCATTGCCGAGGCCAAGGCGATGTGGGGCCTGCGCTTCTTTACCATCTCCGGCGGTGAACCACTGGCCTATCGCTCACAGGGCGGAGATCTCCTGGATATGGTCGCCAGGCACGACGACTGCTTTTTCTTGATGTACACCAACGGTACCCTGATCGATGAGCGGATGGCAAAGCGCATGGCCGAGGCAGGGAATCTCACACCTGCCATCTCGGTCGAGGGGTTCGAGGCGCGCACCGACGCGCGACGCGGTGCAGGGGTCTACCGACGCATCCTCGCAGGAATGGAGAACCTGCGCCGGGCGGGCGTGCCCTTTGGCATCTCGCTGACCGCCACCCGCCACAACGCAGAAGAGATCCTCTCTGACGCGTTCATTGACTTTTTCTTCGAGGAACAGCAGGCCACGTTCGGCTGGCTGTTCCAGTACATGCCCATCGGTCACAGCTACACCCTGGATCTACTCGTCACACCGGAACAGCGGCTGTGGATGTGGCAGCGCACCTGGCAGGTTGTCCGCGAGCGGCAGATCATGCTGGCTGACTTTTGGAATTGCGGCACCGTGTCCAACGGCTGCATCGCGGCAGGGCGAAGCGGCGGTGGCGGTTACCTGTACATCGACTGGAACGGCAAGGTGATGCCCTGTGTGTTTGTGCCCTACTCGCCGGCCAACATTCACGAGATCTATCGCGATGGCGGCACCCTGGACGATATCTACGATCTACCGTATTTCCAAGCTCTCCGCCAGTGGCAGTGGGACTATGGCTTCGGCAAAGAGCGGCCAGAAGAGCATGGCAACTGGCTACTTCCCTGCTCGCTACGCGACCACTATGGCATGGGCCGAGGGCTGATCGATACCTACCATCCGGAGCCGGAAGACGAGGCGGCCGCTGACGCGCTCAGAGACGGCAACTATTATGAGGGGATGATGGCTTACGACGAAGAGTTGCACAGAGTGCTTGACCCTGTCTGGGAACGGGAGTACCTGGGGCACAACGGCCATGGTACGCAACCTGATCGTGAAAGAGTGGCGCGTCAAGCCATCTGATACCGTGCACAAGTTGGCCGCCTTTATCCGCCAGGGCCGTCGAGGATTGCTGACGAGAAGGGGTCATCGGTAACAGTCGTCGGAGGGAGAATCACCATGCGCGTGTTGTTGGTACAGCCCGGTCGGAATGAGGCGATGGGCCTGCAGCAGTTGGACCGCGTCGAGCCCCTGGGGCTGGAGATGATCGCCGGTGCGATCCAGGAGCGGTGCGAAGTGGCCATCCTGGATCTGCGACTGGAACCCGATGCCCTGGCCACAACCCTGGCCGACTTCCGACCCCAGGTGGTAGGCATCAGCTCCTCGTTTACTACAGACATCTATCAAGCGCTCAGTATAGCCGATATGGCCAAGTCGGCCGATCTGCGCACATTCGTCGTGGTGGGCGGCCATCATCCCTCACTGCATCCCGCTGACTTTGGCCACCCGGCTGTAGATGCTATCGTGGTCGGCGAGGGAGAGTCTGCCATGCGGGAGCTGGTGGACTGCCTGACAACAGGCGATGACCCGGCCCGCGTGCCCGGCGTGGTGCTCAACGGGCCGCCGGGTCAGCATTGTACCGGCCAGCGGCCGCTGCTCAAGAACCTGGACGATCTGCCCCATCCCGTCCGCTCCTTGACCTCGTCTTATCGGCAGGATTACCACCTGTTCCTGAGCCGACCCGTTGCCGCGTTGGAGACGGCGCGAGGCTGCCCGTACCGGTGCAGCTTTTGCGCCGTCTGGCGCTTCTACCGGGAGCAGGTGCGCTTCAAGAGCCCGCAGCGCGTGGTCGGGGAGCTGGAAGCCATCGACGAGCGGACGGTGCTCGTCACGGACGACAACTTCCTTGCCGATGTCCGGCGGGCTGGCGAGATCGCCCGCCTGATCCGGGAGCGGGGCATCCACAAGAGCTATATGATCCAGGCACGTAGCGACGCCATCGTCCGCCACCCTGAGATCATCGCCCGGTGGCAGGAGGTAGGGCTCGATGGGGTCTTTATCAGCTTTGAAAGGCCAGACCAGGCCGGGCTGGAGGCGGTGAACAAGCACAACTCGGTGGAGAACAATGAGCGCGCGTTGACGATCTTGCGGCGACAGGGGATCGAGCCGAATGCCTCTTTCATCGTGGATCCCGACTATGGCCACGACGAGTTCACTGCTCTGCGGAACTATGTGCGGCGACTGAGATTGAGGATTCCGCTCTTTGCCGTGCTTACCCCGCTACCCGGCACATCGCTCTTTGGCAGAGTGGGGAGCCAGTTGACCACGGCCAACTATGAGCGTTTCGATCTGCTTCACGCCGTGATGCCCACCCGTCTCCCTTTGGTCGAGTTCTACAAGGAACTGGCCAGCCTATACCGGATGGCTTATCCCCGCTGGAAATTGGGGCTGGGCAGGATGTACCTGTCCTTGCGAGACATGTGGAGACGTAACCAAGCACCGGACGATTGGCCGGGGATGCTGGCTGCTGTGCGCCGATTTGGGGATCCTCAGGCTTACCTGGAGAGCGAAGCTATCCCCTGATTCTTGGAAGCCTCGCCAATCCAGTGCGTCCTGTCGCTGGCTGGGTCACATCGCGCCGTGAGAGATGCGTCGATCCGTGCTGCCAGGCGTCGCCACGCCGCTACTCCCGGCTGGCATCGCCTGACAACACGGATCAGTCGCTCCCACAGGCCATTGACACCCCGACCGGCCCAGAGCACAGCCTGTGGCTTCCTCCTGCGCTCCAGAGTCTCCGCCAGGTCCACTGCGAGTTCCTCAGCGCAGATCCCTGCTTGTGCCCAGAGCCCAACGCCTATCCAGAGCAAGCTCCACCCGATCCCGCGGGCCCGTTGGGCAAACTCCTGGCAGGCATCTCTCAAGCCTGTAGCCTTACGGGTTTTGGCATTCCCTCGCCGTGACGCTTCACAACGCAGCTTCTCCATTTCGCCACCGCGCGTCCAGACTCCTATGCGCCGGGGTCGTGTTGCCTCACTTGCGCGATCATCCCGGCGGCGGGGGTGACGGCGTTGGCTCTGTGATCCGCTCTTCCCCCTCTGCCAATCCGACGACAAAGTCGTTCAGTTTCGTCGTGGCCTGCCGAAGCAGGACGGTAAAGATGGCGAGGAATTGGAGGATCAACAGCGCGATGCCCAGGAGAACGATCCCGGGAAGCCTGAGCCAGGCCCGTTCGGACGCGCCCATGCCCTTCAGCCCTGCCTCGCTGCGTTCGCCCAGGTCCATCACGAAGCGATCCAGCGTGACAAAGACGAGACGCAGAAGCTCCGTGATGATCCGGATGGCGTTGAGAAACACCAGCATGATACGGCTCGCCAAGTCACCGACGCGTTCAGCCCAAGTCATTTCTCACCTCCTCACACAATGTGCGGGAGCGGCGCCAGCCCGCCGCTCCTGCCAGCACGTAGCATCTCTGAAACCCTGAGGGCTGGCCCAGGGAGGACACACCATTGTGCCCCGTGTCTGACGGATCCTTCCCGTTACCCCTTATGTGTCCAGTATATCACAGCTTGCTAAACAAAAGGTTCACGGCAGGTAAATAGGGGCTTAAAACTGGCCAGAGGGCCCGGGGGAGCTCGCTCCTGTTCACGGATGCCGTGACAATGGTTAGTTGCTGCCTGCCCGGCGATGAAAGCGATTTGACAGCAAGGGACACCCGGATATAATTGAATGTATGCTGAATCATATGCCCCAGGCAACCGGATTACCTCTTCGTGAGTCCCTTGGCCTCCGGGAGGAGGAACTGGCGCGGATGCTCAAGGCGCTGGCCGACCCTTCGCGCCTCAGCATTCTCAACGTGCTGATGGAGGGCCTCCAGTGCAACTGTGAGATCGCCGAACGGCTTGGCTTTTCGCTCAGTCTGATCTCGCACCACCTACGCATCCTGCGCGAGCTGGGCTTGGTGGTGGCACAACGCGACAGCCAAGACGCCCGCTGGATCTACTACTCTATCAGCCGGGAAAAGCTGGCCCAACTCGATGCAGCGATGCGGCACCTGCTGAACGTAAACCGGATTCAGCCCCGCTTGCCTTCGTGTGGGCCCCACAGCTGAAGCTGCTGAGAAACAATCCCGTCATTGCGGGATGAACACCGACCGATCGTCCCTCCCGCAGAGGGTACCACTCGGACATCCGGCAGGTCATTCCAGGGGCGTTCGGGAAAGGATTTGTGCAACGACACGTGGCGCCGTCGGGGTGAGATCACCCCGTGCTATGAGCGGCGAAAGCTCTTGACGCCGTTGGACAGGTACTGGCTGCTGCCGAGGTTAAACTGCAAGGAGTGCGGGGAGGCCACGTGTATGGCCTTTGCCGTCGCGCTGCTGCTGGGCAACCGGTGGGTATCCGAGTGTCCTCACCTGCAGGAGGGGCCCTTTGTGGAAGGTGGTCACCGCCTGGCAGAGTTGCTGGGCCAATGAGGTGATACCTCAGCGACGTCCGCCGGGGCGCTGACGACGCGATGGCCACAGGGTATTCGTGAATCGGTTGGGGGTGGTCACGACCATCCTTTTTTGGCAGGGTTAATTCAACAGTTTGGCATCTGCCTGTTCCTGATGATGTATCCGGCCATGCTGAACCTGCAGGTGTCGGAACTGAAAAAACTGCGAGGCAATCCCAGGCCGATCCTGTTCAGCCTGTTCTCGAACTGGATCGTCGCGCCCCTGGTCGCCGCCGGGTTGGCCTGAGCGATGCCGAGGCGAGCCAAGCCGGCTTTGATCCGCACAGCGTATCAGTCGAGACCTGGGACCACAAGGTCTACTACCCTGGCGCGCATATGCTGTACCTCCGCGTCACGGGCGATCGCGTGACAGGCCAACTGCTCCGGGCACAGGTCGTCGGTCACCGGACGGCAGAGGTATCCAAGCGCGTGGACGTGTTCGCCACGGCGCTGTTCAACCGGATGGCTGTCGAGGCCCTGAACGACGTGGATCTCTCTTACACGCCGCCACTCAGCAGCCCGTGGGATGTGGTGCAGATGGCGGCACAAGCCTGGTTGAGGGTAAGGTGAAGGACAGCCTGCAGGAAAGGAGACACGGATCGTCTCCACACAGAAGGTCCGCGTATCCTCGGAAAGCGGCATGGGTTCACCAAGTCGGGCACGCTGCTGAAGGATCGTATTGCGGGAGTTCCACGCGCGCGTGGAACTCCCGCACCTGGGCGGAGCGGCACGTGGCTGTGCCACTTGAGCTTGACAAACACCGCAATGAGCGTATACTTGCTAATGAGAATCACTTGCAATAAAGGGCCAGGGATGAGCGACTCGACCGATCGTTTGCAGGACACGTTACGAGCGGCTGGCCGGCGGCTGACCGCCCAGCGCCGGCGGATCTTGCAGGTGTTGGAGGAGAGCGGCGGGCACCTGGATGCCGATGCGTTGCACGAACGCGTCAAAGCGCGCGACCCCGACGTCAGCCTGGCCACGGTGTACCGCACGCTGGCCGTGCTGCGAGAGATCGGGCTGGTGGAGGAGAACCGCCTGGGCGAGGGCCACGGTCACTACGAGGCGGTGCGCGATGAGCCGCACTATCACTTTACCTGCCTGCGCTGCGGTAAGGTGATCGAGTTCGACACGTCGCTGGTGGCGCAGATCGAGCGGGAGCTTGGTGAGCAAGAAGGGGTGCGCGCCGTCAGCAGCCACCTGCTCGTGAGCGGCTACTGTGCTCAGTGCAGGGGCATTGCGGATGGATCAACGAGAGGTTCGATCAGGCCTGGATCGGGTACGTGAGAGATGTGAGGCGGTGGATGCAGACCGGAGGCTGGGGATGATCTTTAAGAACCTCTTCCGTCGCAAGGCTCGTACCATCCTGACGCTGGTGGGTATCTCGATCGGCGTGACCGCCATTGTCGCCCTGGGGGCATTGGCGCAGGGGCTGAAGGCCGGCTTTGCCGCGCTGACGCAGGGTAGCCAGGCCGACCTGGTACTGAGCCAGGGCGAGTCGCTGAGCGCGCTGGTGAGCAGTGTCGACGAAGCGGTAGGCGAGCAGGTGCGCGTTCTGCCGGGGGTGGCGGATGTCGATGGCATGCTGTACACCAATGCCCTTCTCGACGAAAGGACTTATCTGCTGATCTTTGGCTACGATCCCGAGGGGTTTGCCATTGACCATTTTCGCATGGTGGTGGGGCAGACGCTGGCGGCGGCACGCGGTGTCAGGGGCAAGCCCCTCATCCTGGGTCGGCACGCGGCGCAGAGCATGAACTTGAAGGTAGGCGATGCCCTGCGCATCACCGGCAGTGTCTTTCGTGTCGTCGGCATCTATGAGACGGGCAGCGGCCTTGAGGACGCCGCAGCCGTTGTGCCCCTGCAGGAGGCGCAAACGCTGGCGCTACAGCCGCACCGCGTGTCGGTGCTGTACGTCAAGCTGAAGGATCCGGGCGAGGCTGATGTTCTGCGAGCACGGATCGGACGGCGTTTCCCCGACCTGGCTATCGCGACGTCTGCGGCATTTGCCAATCAAGAGCAGATGTTCGAGCTGCTCGACACGATGGCCATGGCGGTAGCGGGCCTGGCTGTGGTCATTGGCGGGATCGGCATGACCAACACTCTCTTTATGTCGGTCTTTGAGCGCACGCGCGAGATTGGCGTCCTGCGCAGCCTGGGATGGCGACGGCGGCAGGTGATGGGGCTCATCCTGGGGGAAGCTCTTGTCCTGGCTCTGGTCGGCGGGTTGGCGGGCATTGGCATGGGGGTGCTGGCCCTCGTGGCGATCGGCCGGTCCCGGTCTCTATTGGGCGTGTTTGGGAGCCAGCTCACGCCGGAGCTGTTGGGTCGCGCGCTAGTCGTCGTGCTCGTATTGGGACTGGTGGGCGGAGCGTATCCGGCCTGGTGGGCCAGCCGCCTGCTGCCGGTGGAGGCGCTGCAGTACGAAGGGGGAGGCCGGGCGCATGCACATCGACTGCCCGGCGGCATGACGGTGCAGAACCTCTTGCGGCGGCGGACGCGCACGGCGCTGACGTTACTGAGCATCGGGGTGAGCATCGCTGCCGTCGTCGCCCTGGGAGGGCTGGCCGAAGGAATGCTGGGCGCGTTTACGGTGATGATGAGGGATAGCCAGACCGACCTGTTCGCCGCTGAGGCGGGCGTTGACATGGACTTTAGCGCCATCGACGAACGGGTGGGGGCGCGCCTGGCGGTTCGACCCGAGGTGGCCGCTGTTTCCGGGATGTTCTGGACCGGGGCGAGCACGGATGAGATGCCGATGTTGATCGTGTACGGCTACCACCCACGCGAGTTTGCCATCCGCCGCTATCGCATCGTAGAGGGCGAGCCACTGACAGGCCGCCGCCAGATCATCGTCGGCCGGACGGCAGCAGAGCAGGCAAAGGTGCACGTGGGCGATACGTTCCGCCTGCTCAACAGCAACTTTCGCGTGGTTGGCATCTATGAGACCGGCCAGGCTTTTGAGGATGCGGGCGTGGTCATCGGCTTGCGGGAGGCACAGGCCGTGACGGGAAAACTACGCCAGGTGCAGTTCTATCTGATCAGCCTGCGCGACCCCGGACAGGTCGAGAGGATCAAAGCCAACCTGGAAGCTGCCTTCCCAGAGATCGACTTTTCCCTCACTTCCGAGCTTGCCGAGAACACCAGCGATTTCCGGGTGATGCAGGAGATGGCGGATCAGATCTCATTCCTGGCGGTATTCATCGGCGCGGTGGGGATGCTGAACACAATGTTGATGAGCGTGCTGGAGCGAACGCGCGAGATTGGCGTGCTGCGCAGCCTGGGTTGGCGGCGCCGACAGGTGTTGGGGATGATCCTCAATGAGTCTTTGGTATTGGGAGGGGTGGGCGGAATCTGCGGCATTCCCCTGGGGCTGGGGCTGGGTAGTCTGGTCGGTGCAGCGGGGATATGGGGAGGGGCGATCAGGCCGCTTTACACGCCTCAGTTGCTCGTGCAGGCCCTCCTGGTGGCGATGGTGGCTGGGGCAATTGGCGGGCTGTACCCGGCCTGGCGTGCGACGCGCATGCGGCCTGTAGAGGCCCTGCGGTACGAGTAGATCGGCAGATCGGGACACCGGCGGGGGAAAAAGGATGATCGCCCCAAAGAGGCTCTGCATTCAGAGAGCGAATATGGCACGGATGCTGAATCGGGAGGAGCGATATGAATGGCGCGATCGGTCTTGCACTGTTGCTTCCAACCCTCGCCGGACTGTCCACGGTGTTGGGCAGCCTGCTGACGGTTCTCCTCCGCAAGCCCGGTCCGCGCTTTATGTCGCTCATGATGGGCTTTTCTGCCGGGGTCATGATCCTGGTCTCGTTCGGGGAGCTGCTGCAAGAAGGGATCAAGGATACCGGCTTTGCCCTGGCGTATCTGGCGTTCTTTGGCGGGATGGGGATGATGTTCTTGATCGATGTCCTGATCCCGCACATCCACATGGGCGAACGTCACGACGCCGAGGCTGAGGCGCGAGCTTGCCCGGTGCCTGATCCAGGGGAGCATGGCCGGCACAGGTACCGTCACGGGGCTGGCCGGAATGGCGAGGTATACCCGGGCCGGCTGCTCAAGACGGGACTGCTGGTTGCACTGGGCATTGGTGTGCACAACTTTCCCGAGGGCATCACCACCTTTGCGAGTACGATGCACGATCCTGCCCTGGGCGTCGCGATCGCCATTGCCATCGCGCTCCACAACATCCCTGAGGGGATAGCGGTGTCGGCGCCGATCTATGCGGCCACCGGCAGCCGGCGTAAGGCGCTCTTGTGGTCCGCGCTATCTGGCCTGGCGGAGCCCGTCGGGGCAGTGCTGGCGGCCGTGGCTTTGCTGCCCTTTCTGAACGTAGCTGTGTTGGGCCTCGTGCTCGCGGCGGTAGCAGGGATCATGGTCTTTATCTCGTTGGACGAGCTGATCCCGGTTGCCTGCTCCTTCTGCGAGGAGCATCTGTCCATCCTGGGGGTCACCGCCGGCATGGTGGTGATGTCGTTCAGTCTATGGATGCTGCGATAGCGGCGGTGTTGACTCGCTCCCGGGCTTTAGGGTGCAGGCTTGCGCGCCACGGCCATCAGGCGGGGGCCCAGAACGGGCTCATTCTCGGTCAGGCGGGCGATATCCAGGATGACCTGGCGCTTGGCCTCGTCTTGCCAGCTCGCATCCAGGTCCGGCACCATCCAGGCTGGCCCCAGGATGCCGAGCGTGCGCTCGCAGGTCAGGCCGCTTGCCTGCAGCTCTGCCTTGAGCTCATTGGGATGATGGAAAAAGGCGCTCGGAAAGGTAGACGCCCAGCGTGGCGGGTTTTCGCGCTGGCCGGTCTCCACCTCAGCGCGGATCATCTGGTGGTAGGCAGGATTGAAGACGTACCCACGCAGCAGGCCAAAGATCAGCCCGGCATAGCGCGTGATGGCAAAGGCCAGCAGGACGCCTCCCTGCCTCAAGACGCGCTTGGCCTCGGCGAGCGCCCGCAAGCGGTCCTGCCGGTCGGGCAGGTGGTACAGCGGATCGTGCATGACGATCGCGTCGGCAAAGGTGTCGCCAAAAGCAAGCTCCCGTGCATCGCCCACTTGCATGCTGGCCAGCCGGGGTGAATCGGCTTGCTGCGAGATCCGCGTGGCCTGCTCGATGTGCCAAGGCACGATATCTACCAGGTGCACGTCATATCCCAGGCCGGCTAGCCAGAACGAATAGACCCCGGTGGCCCCGCCGACGTCCAGGACAACAGCCGGGGCAGGTAGCGCTGCATCAGTTCCTGCGTTCGGGTCCGCTCCAGCGGGCCGATGTCGTTCTTGAGGCGGCTGGCTTCGTTACAGGTATCCGTGCAATAGGTGATGATCTCCTCTTCGACGGACCGGGCTGGTCTGGATACAGCCATGAGCTCCTCTCCTCTTATGGGCAATGCTTACGCGATCGGCCCTCCAACCCGGACGAAGGCTGAGAAGGTCCTACGCTACAGCTTGTGATCGCGTTGGTGATTGCCCACATGTGGAAATGGCCCTCCCTGGCGCTCTTCCACCTTACCGCAAAGAACGCCAGGAGCGCAAAGAAGACCTTTTCGACTGTGCTTTCTGTCCTCCATTCTTTGCGGTGGGATATGGGTAATCACCAGATGATCAGGGTCTTGGGGCGAATTGTTGGATCACCCATCCGTCGCCGTCTGGATCGCTGAATGTGGGATAATTCCTCCTCGCTCAGAGTGTACTGGATTAGCTCCAGCGTCTCGCTCACGTCATCCACTCGATCGTCGTGCCGCCATGCCAGGGCTCGCTCAATCAACGCCGCCCACGGCTGGCCCAGCACCCGCTGCGCCCACCGCGCAGCGACCGGCTTGGAGACCACCGCCGCGTATTGCAGCATATAGAGCGCGCGGCACATCGTGAGGACGGCGTAGGCCTGGTACTCGCGGTGGCGCAGCCGAAAGGGATCGGCGAGCTGTGGCCGCCACCACTCGTCCAGTGTGGCTCGCATGGCCTGCTGCAGATCGCATGGGGATACTGGCTCGATCAAGGTCTGCAGGGCCGGCCCGGCTACCACCACTCCCTGTTCTCGCAGGATGTGGCGCTGGATGATCCCGTCGCTGCCTTGGTGGTCCATGCCGAACTTGCCGCCCACGGCAAGCGACGGGTGCGTTGCGCGGCTGGGGTCGTAGCGCGAAAGTACGTCTTGCGGGATATACGAGCCCTCAAGGTGGGTCGCCCACTGGAGGCCGCTGGCCGTAATGCGCGCGTGCATGGCTTCCAGGGCCGCAATTGTCTCGGCGGGCAGCTCGTCGGCAGTGACGATGAGCAGATCAATGTCGCTGCGCTCGACGTCGAAATCGCCGCTGGCCAGCGAGCCAGAGAGGTACATGCCGACGAATTGGCGCCCCAAGACAGCCTGCACATCAGACAGCAGTCCATGCAGCAGGGCGTTCACATCGGGGTAGGGCGTAGGGTCGGTAACGCGGTCCGGCATGCAGCGTCATCCTCCGTTGCGAACCGATGAGTGGTTTTCTGTATGGGAATGATAGCACGAGCCGCCCTGTTCCACAACATCAGGAACGTTGCGGGCGTGTTGTTCCCTGGGGCACCTCTACTGCCAGGCATGCGCGCTTGGCGGGCGAGGCATTCCACCGCAAGCGCAAGACAGAGGGTTCTTCGCACGGTGGGAATCTGCTGTATGGTGACATGCTGTGGGTCAGACGGGTTCTCGCTACTGCTTGCTCCACGCCGCCAGGATGGCGCGGACCGATCGGTTCATCTCCAGGGCATAGTCAGCGCCGAACTTGCGTTCGTACACCAACTGGCCCACGTTGCTGGGCCCTTCTGCCCTGTCCTCCCCGGCAAAGGCCCGGGCGTGCATGGCCCGGTACATTTCCTCAGACTCCTCTCGGCTGAGGCGCCGGTATCGGTCCTGGAACACGATGAACCTGCGGTCAAACCGCTCCGTCAGCTCCCGCTTGCTCTGCTGCGGGGTGGGGTAGCCAAAGCAGACCAGGCAGATGGGGAAGGTGTATCGGGGCAGATCGAACATCTCCCGGTGGATCTCATAGTTCTCCATGATGTCGCCGATGTAGCATGACCCGATCCCCAGCGATCCAGCGGCAATCACCGCGGTCTGTGCCGCAATGAGCGCATCGCAGCATGCCAGAAACAGGTCCCCCTCTTCCGGTCCCCGCATGGTGGCACCGCCCCGCTGGCAGTACTCCTCTACTCCACAGGCCAGGAAATAGTCATACCAGCGCTGGTAGTCCGCCAGGAAGAGCAGGACCATCGGCGCTGTAGCGATGAACGGTTGGTTATCGCACGTTACAGCCAACCGCTTCTTGGCCTGCGGGTCATCGACCTCGATGATGGAGTAGAGTATCAAGTTGCCGGCGGTCGGGGCGCGCATCGCCGCTTTGAGGATTGCGTCTCGGGCCTCTGGGCTGACTGGCCTGTCCTCGTAGGCACGGACTGACTTGCGGTTGAACAGAAGCTCCAGAACCGGATTCATACTCCCTGCTCCTTGGGCTTGCCTGGCGTCGATCCGCGCGTAGCGTGGCCCACTCTATCCTAA
>Ga0315274_10006645_pt1 | contig 16824 bp, 13 predicted proteins | sample YL17G02_20_MG_FD_203700 | JGI IMG/M metagenome (GOLD analysis project Ga0315274, IMG submission 203700) | Sediment microbial communities from Yellowstone Lake, YNP, Wyoming, USA - YL17G02_20 | ecosystem: Environmental > Aquatic > Freshwater > Lake > Sediment | place: USA: Wyoming | collected...
TTCGTCACGTTCATGTACATCGGCCTTCTCGACCGGCTTGTCGATCAGAGCGGCCTGGAGTACGCCACGGGCCTCTTCGACGCGGCGAACGCCTCGGGCGGGATAGCGTCGGTGCGCGCTCAGGCCGCGCAAATGGCGCGCGAGGTCATTCAGTCGGCGGAGTTTCTGAGCAAGAATCCCACGACCGACGTCTACGTCACGCGCTTCTATCGCGCGTTCCTCGGCCGATTCCCGAACGACACGGAAGTGGCGTACTGGACCGGCGAGCTCGATGCGGGACGCCAGACGTACGAGTCGGTGATTTGGTTGTTCGCCGAGTCGACGGAGTTTACGGAGCGGCTGGAAGCGTATTTCTGAGAAGGACGCTTGCGAAGCGCCGGCCTGCCGCCGGCGCCGACGCGCTTCACAGGTTCCCTCTCTGCGCGGTTGGCTGATGAGGCCGAACAACCGTGGAATGCGTTCCAGACGGAAAGCGCCGTGTGGGGGAAAGGACGGGGAAAAATGGACGTGAATCGGTGGATCGCTCGCGATCCTGACGTTTGCGCAGGCGAACCTGTCATAGCAGGAACACGCGTGACTCTGCGCACCGTTCTGGCAAGCTTGGCCGAAGGCGCCGGACCCGAGGAGATTCTGGAGGCCTTTCCCAGCTTATGCGAGGAAGCGATACGAGCCGTGATCGCCTTTGCGGCGGCGTCCGCGGAAGAAGACCTCCCCCTTCGTGAAGCGCCCAGCCCGAGATGAAACTCAAACTGGACGAGAATATCCCCGCCCCCGTCGCAAAGGTTCTGACGGCTTTGGGCCACGACGTGGACACTGTTCTAAGCGAGAATCTGCGCGGGCGGCCCGATCATGAAGTGTGGAACGCCGCCCAGAGAGGCGAACGTTTCCTTATCACCCAGGACTTGGACTTCTCCGACGTTCGGGGCTTTCGGCCCGGAACTCACGGGGGTCCGCTTCTGCTCCGTCTTCGCGACCCGGGTCTGCGAGCTCTGTCGCGAAGGATCAAGGCGATCTTCCGCTCTGAGGACGTCGAGGCGTGGCGACGCTGCTTTGTCGTGGTCTCGGAACGAAAGATCCGTGTTCGTGTTCGGCGGCCGCAGGGAAAGGAGACGGATCACGCGTAGCGGCATTGTGAAACGGGCGCTGAACAGCCCCGCGAGGAGCGATTGACCGGCCGAAAGCTCGCCTGCTTCGCCAGATCTCACACGCCCCTGAACCCCGCCTCAAGATCGGTTACGTGGCGAAGTACGCCAAGATGGCCGGCAGCGCGAACAGCGGCGCGGCGCTCGGTTTCCGGCGAATCCGGACCGCCCTTGCGCGAGAGGAGAATGGACGGTAGTCGCCAGCGGGAGGCCGCCTCCCACGCTGAGATGAGAAGTCGAGGTTTCTTGCCGCGCAAGGACCGTGACAGCCGGCCCTTCACGACGCCTCCCGTTCGAGCAGACCGGCCCCATATTCGTCGAGGGGAGGTTCGCCGTATCGCTTCACATACTCCCCGTGGATGTACACGCCGAAGCTGGTCACGCGGCGAACGCCGCGCGCGGCGTACGTTTCCAGGTCGTCGAGGAAGACTTCGCGATTCCACGGCAGTTTGACAAGGTCCTTCTTGGCGAGTCGGCAGAAAAGCGAGACGTCCATCCAGTACTCGAGTGCTTGGGTGTTCTCGCGGCCAAACACGTCGAGGTTGGCGTCGAGAAGATCGATCTGTTCGCCGTGCGTCGGGGCGCCCGGACGATCGAATCGCGCGTCGCGCCGACTCAGGGGCGCGTCGAAGCGACGGACGATGGGCGCGAACTCCAGGAAAACGCCCGGTTCCGGCTTCACGTGCGCGGGCGGCTCGAGCGTGCGCGAATACGCCAAGTGGGCAAGCGTGGCTTTCAGATCGATCTCGCGAAGCGCTCGGATCATCGCGTTCTCGAGGATCAACGCCTGGTCGCTGTCGGAGAGGCCGCGGCACTTCGGGCAGCGGCACATCGGCTGGGCGTCATCGATCCAGAAGAAATGCCGGCCCGTGGTCGATCGGAGAATCCGGGCGAGGGACACGGCGCTTTCACAGACGGTCTCCACGGCGGCGGACGAGTGCACGCAGAGATTGGCGTCGGGCGCGCGATCTCCGTGCTCGTTCATGCGGAACATCGTCGGGTCTTTCTCGAACAGCTTGCGCGGCAGCAGTTCGTTCATCGCATGGAGCTCATGCTCGACCTCGAGACCGAGATTCCGGCATTTCTCCAGGATTCGCCGCCCTTCTTCGGACTGGACGAACTCGACAACCACGTGCGGCGCCTGGTGCGTGGCGATCGTGGTGAGTCCCGCCGCTTTCGCCTTCTCAGGCCACTCCCACGTTGCGATGTCGGCGGGGTGCAGCACAATGCCTCGCGTCTGAAAGAACGGTTTGCGATCCGCGGTCATGCTCGCTTTCCTCCGTTTCCATTGGGGTCCCTCACGGAAAGACAGAGGACAGACTGTGGCACGGCCATCCTGGCCGTGGCCCACGGGCTGGAAGCCCGTGCCACATTCATTCCGCTAGGGACTCCTAGTTCTGAGAGCGGCAGGCTTGGACGGTGCGCGCGAATCGCGTTCCCGTCTCGCGAGCCCTTTCGAGAAACGCTCTCTCATTCTCGAGTTCTCCCTTGTCCATCAGGACTTCCATTGTGATCGGCTTGCGGTAAGCCGATCTGGCGACGATGCGAGCGAGGCGAGGCCAGTCGATGGCGCCGGAGTAAAGAAGGCGGTGCTGGTCGCCCGATCCGTCGTTGTCGTGCAGGTGGGTGGCGATGAGGCGGTCTTTCAGGCGGTCGAGTTCGTCGAGCCCGTCCGGGCGCAGGTTGCCGTGGCCCGAGTCGTAGCAGAGACCGACGAAGTCCTCGTCGTAGCGGTCGAAAGTTCTTGAGATCGTTCCGAACGTATCGCCTTCGATCATGTTCTCGAGGGCGATCCGCACGCCGTGGGACCGGGCGAAGGGCTGTAGCGCGTCGAGGCTCGCGAAGGCGCGCCGCCAGAAGGCGTCCCGCGCGTCGCCCTCGGCGTTGGGCTGCGAGGGGAGGTGCATCACGACGACGTCGGCCCCCAGGCGCGCCGTCATGGCGATCCGGTTCCTGACGAGTTCGACGCCCGCGAGCCGTTCGTACTCGCGCGCGGACACCCAGTTCTTCTCGACCCCCGCCGAAGCGTGGAGATCGAGAAGTGCGAGGTCATACTCCTTGAGCCAAGCGGCGATCTGGTCGATCTCCGGGTCGGTGTAAAGGAAATCGCTCGACCAGTGGTGACACCAATGGATGTGGCGAAAGCCCGCTTCGGCGATCCGGCGCAGATGCGGCTCGGCGCACCCGGTCCCCGAGACGTAGTCGGTATTGATTGAGAGCATCGGTTGCCTTTCACGGGAGGCGTTTGACATAGACGCAGTAAGCGCCTCGAGGCTTTGCGCTATCGTCGGCTTCGCAGCCGCGTCCGTGAGGGCGTGCGTCGGGGGCTTGGAAAGAAGATGCGTGGGTCCGAAGGACCGGCACATTCGGTTGCCGCAAGAGACCGTGTGGCGCCTCCGTCCCATGGCGCCGGAGCGCCTCTGTCGTGCAGACCCTAGCACGGCCCGAAAGAGAATGGCAACTTTTTTCCGCGGGGCCCCGATCAGCGCGACGCCGCGATCGTGCCGGATTCATGCGGTTCGAGCCGCGGCGGTTATTCGGTATAGGTGGGCTCGGTTCCCCAGATCAACTTGACAAATCCGACATGCGGCCCCATGGTAAATGCGTCTTGGCCCGGGACGCGGGAGGGTTGGCGCTATGTGAGGGGCGCCAAGGCGAACCGTGTGCGCTCCGAGACAGATGCGGTCCCCACTATCTGTCCATACCGATGGCGGGGGAGGAAGGATGCCGTACGTTTCTGACCGATCCACGGATCGGCTTGGCCGTTCCCCAACGTGAAAAGCAGACGCACGAAATGGTCCGGCGCGCGGACAGGTCTGGGAGGTTGAGATTGTGCTTGAAACAGACCTTCTACGAGAGATAGTCGAGCGAATCGTCGAGCGGTTTCACCCGGAGAGAGTCATCCTCTTTGGGAGCCGCGCCCGGGGCGAAGCAACGGCGGACAGTGACATGGATCTACTGATCGTCGCCGAGACGGACCTTCCGCCGCGTGAGCGGTTCTCCGCCGTCTGTCGTCTGCTGGCCGATTACCCGGTCGCCTTCGACGTGATCGTGAAGACGCCCGAGGAGTATCGCCGCCGCCGCCGCGTAGTCAACCATATCGTTTATTTCGCCGACAAATACGGAGACGTTCTCTATGAGCGATGAAGTCGTCGAGACGGCCAGGGAATGGCTCGCGAAAGCATCCAGCGACTGGCTGGCGATCGAGATCCTTTCCGGCCACTCTGACTGCCCCCGGGAGACCGTCTGCTTTCACTGTCAGCAATACGTCGAGAAGTTGCTGAAAGCCCTGCTGACTCTCCATGGGATCGAGGCGCCAAGAACGCATTTTCTGCGGAGGCTCATCCAGTTGTCATCACCGTTAGCCTCCAATCTCTCTCAATTCGCTGACAGAGCGGACTCTCTGAGCGCCCATGCCGTTCAGACGCGCCGCCCCGACGACTGGCGCGAAGTCGGCGAGAGTGAGATGCGCGAGATGGTCGAGTTGGCAAAGGAAATCGGCGCAGTTCTGCTTCCCCTCCTGCCTCGAATGCCGCAGAGCAACACGAGACAGGGGGGAAGGACCCACAGAATGTGATCTTGAGAACAAGTGGAAAGGAAGAGAGAGCGCCATGAGAAACGTTGGAGTCATCCGTTCACGCCGTGTGTTTCTCGGGCCTGCAATCATGCTACTTGCATTGGCCCGTCCACATCCCGCCGCCGCCTCGCGTTCGGATCTGTCCCTGGACATCGGGAAGAAGACGTTGACCCTCGCCCACAACGGCAAATCCGAATTCCGCGTTGTCGTTCCGGAGAACGCTCCGGAACTCATGGAATACGCGGCGAAGGAACTGCAAACCTTTCTCCATGAGATATCGGGCGCCCGTCTTCCCATTGTCTCCGACGCGAAGCCCGTTGGGAAACACGAGATTCTGCTTGGCGACAACGCGCACCTCGCCAAGGTCGGCGTCTGGATCGACTTCAGGAAGCTCGGGAAGGAAGGTTTCACGATCCGGACGACGGACGATGGCCATCTCATCATCGCGGGCGCCACGCCGCGCGGCACGCTCTACGGCGTGTACGCCTTTCTCGAAGAGCGCCTGGGCTGTCGGTGGTATAGCTCGACCGTCAGTCGCATTCCCAAGACCGAGACCATCGAGATCGAGCCGATCCGCGACACGCAGATCCCCGTCTTCGAGTGGCGCGAAGCCTACTATTACGACCCGATGGACCCCGTCTTCGCGCCGCGGATCAAGCTGAACGGCAACGCCAGCAAGAACCGAGACCACAAGCTCTACTGCGAACGGCACGGCGGGTGGGGATCCTGGTGCCACACGTCCTTCATGTTCGTGCCGCCCGACAAGTACTTCAAGGACCACCCGGAGTACTACGCCCTTGTCGGCGGCAAGCGTCAGACGAGTCAGCTCTGCTTCACCAATCCCGACATTCTTCCCATCACCGTTGACAGGATTAAGGAACTGATCGAGCGTCCCATGGAGTACTCCCCGAAAACGCGGGGACTCGCGCCGCGAACCGAGTGGCCCATCTGGGCGGATGAGGAAGCCATCTACTGGGACATCAGCCAGAACGACACGGGGGGCAACTGCCAGTGCGAGAACTGCCGCGCCATCGACGAGCGCGAGGGCACGCCCATGGGATCGCTTCTGACCTTCATCAACCAGGTCGCGGCCGAATTCCCCGACAAGATCATCACGACCCTCGCCTATCAGTACACGCGCCGACCGCCCAAGTCTCTGCGTCCCGCGAAGAACGTCGCCATTGTCCTATGCAACATCGAATGCTCCCGCGGCATGCCGCTCGCCACGAGCAACCAGCCGGCCGATATCGGTTTCCGAAAAGACCTCGAGAACTGGTCCGCCATCTGCGAGCATCTGATTATCTACGACTACGTCGTCAGTTTCCCGCACTTGGTGAACCCCTTCCCGAACCTGCGCGTGCTGCAACCCAACGTCCAACTCTTCCGCGACCGCAACGCCAAGGGGGTCTTCGAGCAGGGCAACCGCGAGTTCGGGGGCGAGTTCTGCGAACTTCGCGCGTACATGCTGGCCAAACTCCTTTGGGACCCGGACTGCGACGTCGATGCCGCGATGGATGACTTCCTCTCCGGATACTACGGCGCCGCCGGGCTCCCGATCCGACGCTACATCGATCTCCTGCACGACGCCCTCGACCGAGCGGGGAACGTCCTCTACTATGGGGATCCCCCGCAGAGCCACGGCAAGGATTTCCTCTCGCCGGAAATGGTCGCGCAATACGACGCCCTGTTCGATGAAGCCGAGCGGCTCGTCGCCGATGATCGCGACGTCCTGCTCCGCGTGCAGACGGCCCGTCTGCCCCTCATGTACGCCAAGCTCAATCTGCGCTCTGGAGATTTCCAGAGCCGCGTGGCGACGGCGGAGAGGCTCTTTGACGTGACGGAGCGCATTGACTTGCGCATGTTCGACGAGTGGGGCCTGACGACGCCGAGATTCAAGGAGCGCGTCTGGAAGGCGCTCACCGACGAGCGCCGCATCAAGATCGAGCCGCCCGGCGGCTCCTTCGCGGGCGACGTGACGGTGACCCTCGAGCCCGCCCTCCCGGATGCCGAGTCGCGCTACACGCTCGACGGCGCCGAGCCGAAAGCGGACTCGCCGCTTTACGCCAAACCCCTCCGCCTGGAGCCTTCCGTCACGCTGAAAGCGCGCGCCTTCAAAGAGGGCGCACCGACGGGGCCTTTGTCCTCGGCGCTCTTCCTCAAAGTGGAAACGCCCTTCGAGAGTCGCGTCATGCGCGGAGGCGAACCGGCCCAGAAAGTCGAACTGCGGATAGACGGGGCCAGAAAACTCATCCTCGTCGTCACCGAGGGCGACGACACGTACGCTCACGACCACGCGGCGTGGGGCGAGGCGAAGGTCGTCGACAGGAAGGGGAAAGCCGTCTATCTGAGCGAGCTGGACCCGATTTCGGTCAAGCAGGGGTGGACCTTGAGCGGGGACCTGCGCGAGCTGCCGCGCGACAAGAGCATCATGGGCGCGCCCCTCCGCGTGGCGGATCGCGAGTTCCAACGCGGCCTCGGCGCTCACGCGCCGAGCGAGATCATTTACGAGTTGGGCGGCAAGTACACGCGTTTCGAGTCCTGGATCGGCGTCGAGGCCGAGGGAGGCGAAGCGGGCAGCGTGCGCTTCAAAGTCTTGGTTGAAGTGGAGTAGTCCGGCTTTGCGAGGACCTCGCCCGGCGCCGCTTCGCATTCAAGAGTCGCGAGATCGGCAGTGTTGTATGAGAGACCGTCGGCGTCGCCGACGCATTCGCGCGTGAGAGCGTGCGGCCGACATTCCGCTTTACTTTGGGCGCAAATGCCTTCACGATGAGCGCCGGCTCCTGGGGCGGGGCTGAGCCGAGGGTGAAGCGTCCAGGAAATGCGCGTTGTCATCGAGACAAGACACACGTTGGTCGTCGAGGATCGGGGCCGAGCTGTTCCGATCGCCGGTTGCGCGGCGATCGCGTTGCACGCCTGGCTTTTCCTCACTCAGGTGAGGCCGCTCGTTCGACCCCACGCCGGCTTGACCTGGTTTCTCCTCCTCGTCTCTCTGCTTCTCTATGCGGCGGTCGTTTACCTTGCCTTCGGCCCTTTCCGCGACAAGATCACGGTTACGTTCCATGGCGTGAAGAACCTGGTGACGGTCGAGAAATACCTGCCTTTGGGGCTATCCATGCGCGACGAGATCGCCTTTGCCGATTTTGACGCTTTCGAAGTTTCCCCCCGGGAGAAGCAAGGCTTTTGCCGACTGCGTCTCAAGGATGGCACGGTCCGCAGACTGCTGCGAATCCGCACAGATGAGGATTTCGAACTGATGAAGCGTCTGCCCCACATTACGAAGAAAGAGGTCCAGTTGGACCAGTAACCCGCCGGCGATCCGAGCAGGAAAAACAGCGCGCCGGCGCGCCCAGGAACGCAACGCCTAAGGTCCTTCCGGGGCAAGCGCTCTTCGCTCCTCGGTTCGGGCGGATTCCGAGGGAGTCTCGACGTGTCTTCTACGCCTTCCCCGTACCGTTATCTTTTTGGTCCCGTTCCCTCGCGGCGTTTCGGGCGCTCGCTGGGAGTGGATCTCCTTCAGGAGAAGACGTGCACCTACAACTGCGTGTACTGCCAACTTGGGCCCACGGCGTTGCGGACGACCGAGCGGCGCGAGTGGGTCCCCACGCATGCGGTCATCGCGGAGATCGGCCGTTGGGCCGATGAGAACGTTCAGCAGGGGTCGCAAAGCCAGGCAGTGGACGTCATCACGGTAGCCGGCTCGGGGGAGCCGACCCTGCACGCGGGGCTCGGGAAGGTCCTGGACGCCGTACGGAAGCGGATCTTGATCCCCTCCGCCTTGCTGACCAACGGGTCGCTGCTTCACCTCGCCGAGGTCCGAGAGGATGCGGCGAAAGCCGATATCGTCAAGGTCACCCTCAGCGCGCCGAACCGGGCGTCCTGGCGCGAAATCCACCGGCCTGCTCCGCATCTCTCCTTCGAGCAGACAATCGAGGGTATGAAGAAGTTCCGGGAAGAATTCCGGGGGGAACTCTGGATCGAAGTGATGATGATGGAGGGACTAAACGCCTTGGAGAGCGACGCGCGCGAGATTGCCGCTCTCGCGGCCCCGATCCGCCCGGACCGCATCCAGCTCAACACGCCCGTTCGGCCCCCCGCCGAACCGTTCGTCCGTCCCGTGGAGAAGGGGCATCTGGATGAACTCGCTTCGATGTTCCACCCCACAGCCGAGGTCATCGGGGAGTACCAAGGCCGGAAGATCCGGGGCCGCGACCTCGCCGAGCACGACATCGTCGCGCTTGTGCGCCGGCATCCCTGTTCGGAGGAAGACGTGGCCGCCGCGTTTGGGTTGCGGCGCGAGGAGGTTGCCCGGCGTCTCGAGTCTCTCTTGGGTGCGCGCCTCGTTTGCTGCCACACGCGTGGAGACCGAACGTTCTATTCGGCGCCGCTGACGTCGGGCGAAGAGCAGTAGGAAGAATGCGAGGGTCTCTGGGCCGGGGGCGACCCGCGGATCCTGCCGGCGGGCGAGATCCGGGCCGCCTTCTTGCGGGCCAGGAATTCTACCCGTCGTTCCGAGAGAATTCGGCCACTGTCTGGACGTACGCCTCCGGGGCGCCGATGTCGTAGCGGCGTCCTTGAACCAGGGCGCCGAGGAAGCCGTCGCGTTTCCGAAGGTCCTCGAGGGCGGGCGTCAGCTGGAACTCTCCGGCCTGGCGCAGATTGCCCTCGATCTGGTCCTCGAGGATCTGAAAGATCTCCGGTCTGATAATGTACTGGCCGAAGACCGTCAGGTACCTGCCTTCCTCAACGCCCTCGACGCGGAGTTTGGCGCGCGCGTAATCGACGGTCGGCTTCTCGGCGAACTCGGTGACGTTCAGGACGTTCTCCTCTTCGGTCCAGTCGCCCGTGGCGGCGCCGAAGTTGCCGATCGAGTCTTCCGGGGTGACCATGAGCCCGACGGCGCTCACCTGGCGCTTCTCGTAGACGTCGAGCAGCTGACGGGCGCACGAGACGTCGGTCTGCGAGCGGTAGAGATGGTCGCCGAGGAGCAGAAGAAACGGCTCTTGCCCCACCCACTCGCGCGCGCAGTAAACGGCGTGGCCGAATCCTTCCTGTTTTTCCTGAACCACGAAATGGATGCGGCGCCCAATGTCGCGCAGATAGTCGGAGTAATCGCGGAAGCGGGTCGGCAGTTTGTGGAAGTTCTGGATTGGGACGCCGACGTTGAAGAACTCGTCGAAGACGCGTCGGTCTTCCCTCGAGATGACCAGGCAGACTTCCTCCACGCCCGCGCTGAGCGCCTCCTCGATGATTGAAAGAACGACCGGTTTCGCCACGCCGTCGCGGTCGACGATGGGGAAGAGGACGCGGTTCGTCGCCTTGGACGCGGGGTAGAGGCGCGCGCCGAAGCCGGCGACCGGGATTACGGCCTTTCGGACCTTGCTGGGGGGCGCAATGTCGAGCTCGAGACACGGCATGCCGAAGTCGCGTTCGATGATCTCCATGGCGCGGTCGCGCGACTCGGCGTCGCGCGCCACGAACTGGGCGCAGCCGTCTCCCTGCGAGCCGACGCCTTTGCCGCCCCAGACGAGATCGCGCAACGCCTCGTGGGCCAGAACCTTGTGGAGAATCGGCGCCGTCAGCTCCGAGGGACAGGCCGGGGCGGCCAATTCGTCAAAGCGCTTCTGCGCGCGGGTCATTAGTTCGCCCACGGCCCGGGCGTCGCCCCGGCGAATCGCCTCGACGGCTTGGGAGACGATCTCCTTGTTGATCTCGCCGAGACAGCGGTGGACGTTGCGTTCCATGTCGTCCTGCGGGAAGGGGTAGCAATGGTTCAGTTTCGCCAGGATCTCGCGCGTGTCCTTCCTCGCCCGCAGATCGACGATGAGCAGGTAGAGGGGCTTGCGGATCGCGATCTCGTCCACGTGGAGCAGGTCGCCGTCGAACGTCATCAGAAGGGGTCGCTGGCCGTAGGCGCACGCCTGGTCCATCCTGCCGCATCGGGACGGCGTGAGGATCTCGCCCTGATAGGCGATCTCCATCTCTCCGCGGCGCGTCATCTTCAGGTCGTAGACTTGGTTGAAAGCGCGCACGACGAGCACGCAGATGGCGGCCGAGGACGAAAGCCCCTTCTTCAGCGGCAAGTCCATGGTGTGGCAATGGATTTCCAGGCCCTTGACGTGGTGTTGGGTCAGAGCCTGATAGGCGACGCCCGCCATGTAGCTGAAGAACCCGCCCTGCTCGGCCTCGGCAAGGAGAGATCTCTTCTCCATGGGGACCTCGCGCGGTCCCATGACGCTGCCGTCAGGCAGCCGACTCGTGACGATCAGCTTCGAGGGGTGGGGCTTGACGTCGGCATGAATCCCGTGGTTTGTGCCGGTGATGACGGTGTAGCCTTTCTCGATTTCGGCGTTGATCCGGCGATAGCCGCCGGCCCAGTCGGAGTGCTCGCCGAACAAACAAATGCGGCCAGGAATGAAGATCTTCATCGCGTTGAGTTTCCTCCGTGGAAGCCGGAATCCCTTTCCGCATGCCTAGAAGCAGGATTCATCGCAGCGAAACGTGAAAAAATCAAGGGCGGAGTGAACGACAGCGGATGCGGGTGCGCGGCGGGCGGGGGGGCCGGCCTTCACTTCCTCGCGCGACAGCGTGGGATCTCTGTCTTGCCGCTGAGGCCCCGTCAGACCAGATCTTTCGCCCGCAAATCGTCCTTCGTGCGCCTATGCGAGCAGCTCGGCGTAGGCTTCCTCGATCCGGGCGACCATCTGTTGCGCCGTGAAGTCCTGACGCACGCGCTCTCGCGCGGCGGCGCCGAGGCGCCGACCGAGATCGCGGTCTCGCAGGAGCCGCGCAATGGCGGCGGCCAACGCCCGCGAGTCGCGGGGAGAAACGAGGAGCGCTTCGCGTTCATGACGGACGATCTCGGGAGTCCCGCCGCCCGTTGTTGCGACGATCGCGCATCCCAGCGCCATCGCTTCGAGCAGAGCGGTGGGGCTCCCCTCCCAATGCGAGGGCATGCAAAAGACGTCGGCCGCCCGCATCAGGGGGAAGGGGTCGGGCACGAAACCGCAGAAGAGAATGCGGTCGTAAACGCCCGCCTTCCTGGCCGCGGCTTCCACCGCCCCCGCGGTGTCGTCGCGTCCCGCGAAGGCGAAGCGAAGACCTGCGAAGTCTTCCCGCAAGAATGCCAGCGCGCGGATGGCGTCGTAGTGCCCTTTCATGTAACGCAGATTCGACACGATAACGACGAGGGGACCGCCATGGGTCGGCAATCCGCATCGCGCGCACGCCGCGCCCGAATCCTCTGCGACGGCCGCCTCAGCCCGTTTCCTGTCGCGCCGTGGAGACTCCGACGCGCCGGCGGCGACCGCGCAGTCGGCGCTCTCCCTGTGGTCGCAGACTTCGCCCTTCCTCTCCACCCGTTCGGGGTCGACGCCGTTGGGGATGACAATGATCTTCTCAGGCGGGAACTTCTCTCTCTCGATTCGGCTCTGGCGTCCCGCCTCGGAAACGGAGATAAAGAGATCCACCCGCCCGCCGCGGGCCGTCCAGCGGTCGGCCCACACGTGGTAGAAGCGCCGCCAGGGGTCGGGGCTGTGGATGGCCGAGACGCAGGCGGGCGCCGTCAAGGGGCCCGATGGGCCGGCGCGGCGAACGAGCCCGCGCGCCAGAATGTCGGCCCGCAGACCGTGTATGTGAACGAGGGAGAATCCGCCGGACTCAAGCAATGCGGCGAACGCCCTGCGCGTCCAAGGGCTGAAGGGATTTTGCGAGGGAAGCCCCGTCGCCTCCGCTCCGGTCTTAGCGACTTCGTCGAGAAACGGCCCCTCCGGCTCCATAGCGACGACGGCCATTTCGAATCTCGAGCGGTCGTAGTGCTCGAGAAGCCGCAGCACCAGCTGCTCCGCGCCGCCGATCTGCGCGGTGCTCGTCACCTGGAGAACGCGGGATCGTGGCGGTGAGGCGGTCATCGTGGCATCTATCCGGCCGGGGGAATGGCGATGGGCGGCGCCAACGATACTGCCGGCCGCTCCGAAGTGTATGGATCGGTCGAGGGAGTTGCAAGCGGGATTCCCTCACGCCGGTCCCGCCGACCCAAAGGGGTAGAGCGTCGGGCGGATGGGGCGGCGGTCGATTTCGCGGAGAACGGGGGTGAAAACGTCCCAGGCCGCCTCGAGTTCGTCGGCGCGGATGAAAAGACTCTTGTCCCCGCGGATCACGTCGAGCAGAAGGCTCTCATACGCCTCGGGCATCGGTCCCTCGTAAGTTGCGGCGTAGCGCAGATCGAGATCGCTCTGAACGAGCCGCATCCCCATGCCGGGACGCTTGTTGTTGATGCGGATGTAGATCGCCTCGTCGGGCTGCACGCGCACCACGAGCTCGTTGCTTGGGGGACAGCTCTCGTCGTCGCAGAAGATGCTTTCCATCGGCTGGCGGAACCGGACGCGGATCTCGGTCTTGCGCGTATCGAGCCCCTTGCCGGCGCTGAGCACGAAGGGCACGCCTTCCCATCGGGGGTTGTCGATTCGGAGCCGGGCGGCGGCGTAGGTTGGCGTGATCGAATCGTTCGCGACCGACGGTTCGTCCACGTAGGCGGGCATCGGCGTTCCGTTGACCTCTCCGCTCGTGTATTGGCCCAGTGTGACGTCGTCCACGGTCAAAGGGGGTGCGGCGCGCAGGAGCTTCGCCTTTTCGTCGCGAATGAGGGTCGGCGTCAGTCGCGCGGGCGGCTCCATCGCGACCAGGGCGAGCATCTGGAGCAGGTGGTTCTGCATGACGTCGCGGATAATGCCGTACTTGTCGAAGTACCCGCCGCGGTCGCCGACGCCGAAGTTCTCTCTGAACGAGATCCGCACCTCCGCAATGTGCTCGCGATTCCAGATCGGCTCGAAAATGCTGTTGGCGAAACGCAGCGCCAGAAGGTTCTGGACGAGTTCCTTGCCGAGATAGTGGTCGATGCGATAGGTTTCGCGTTCCGCGAAAATGAGGCCCATGCTTCGGACGAGCTCGTCCGAGGAGGCGCGGTCCTCGCCAAAAGGCTTCTCGATGACGGCTCGCGACCAGAAGGGGGCGTTCGGGTCGCACGCCACGAGTCCCGCGCCGCCGATGGCGCGGGCGACGTCGAGGAAGAGAAAAGGCGGGATGGCCATGTAGAACACCCGGTTGGCGGGGGCGTGTCCCTCGCGCTCGCGGAGCGATTGATAGAGGCGCAGGTAAGCGTCGGGCGAAGCATAATCGCCCGGCGCGTAGGAACAGCGCGAGAGGAACTCGCGGCGCTTCTCGGCGCACGACTCGCCGGGCGCGTAGCGACAGCTGAGGCGTTCGTCCGTCGTCGCGCGGAACTCCTCGTCCGTCATCGGGCGCCTGGCGAAACCGATGACGTTGAACTGCTTGGGGAGAAAATCCTGACAGTACAGAGCAAAGAGCGCGGGGACGATCTTGGTCTGCGCCAGGTTCCCCGACGCCCCCAGGACGATCAGACTCAGGGGCGCCTCTTTGGCCTCTTCTGCGTTCCCATCCCTTGGCATGCCTCGTTCCTCCGTTGGGCCGCCCAACTCGCATTTCCCTACCATAACCGTCCGCCGAGAGCAAGACATCGACCCCAAATGGACCTTGGTCCCTCAACTTGCCTTGCGGCCTACGAGGGGCTTGCTTTCCGGCGAAGTCTGCGTTACGCTCGGTTTGTGAAAGCGCGGACCCATCTCTGAGGAGGCGTTCCTGATGCTCCCTAATCCCGGAAAGATCCCCCCCCTCAGGCCTCTGGAGCCCGTTGCCGTCGAAGCCGATGGTCAACGCGTCGTGGTTCTTCGCGACCCGTTGCGGCTCATGGTCGATCCCGTAATGGTGCCCGTGCCGGTTTACCTCCTGCTCTGCCTGATGGATGGCACGCGGTCCATCTCCGAAGTCAGACTCGCCTTTCGCATACAGACGGGCGGGGAGGTCTCGGAGAAGGAGTTGCGGAAGTTGGTTCGGGATCTCGACGAGAAGGGACTGTTGGAGACCGAACGGTTCGAGACTCTCCGCCGACAGGCGCTCCAGGAGTTCCGCGACTCACCCGTCCGCAAAGCCGCCCATGCCGGCTCGGCCTACGCAGCCGATCCCGGCGCTTTGACCCAGCAGATTGACGCCTTCTACGAGCATTGCCGGGGCGATGGAGAAGGAGACTCGCCCCTTGCCGCCACTTCCGCGGAGGATCATCGGACAGTCAGGGGCCTGGTTGCCCCGCACATCGACCCGCGCGTGGGAGGCGCCTGCGCCGCCCGCGCCTTCGCGGCCCTGGCGGCCTCCAGCGGCCCCCGCCCCGATCTTTTTGTGCTGCTGGGGACGGTCCACCAGCCCTCGCTAAACGCCTACGCACTCACCGAGAAAGCCTTCGAGACGCCTCTGGGCGTCTGCCCCGTCGATCTCGAGGTCGCCCGCAAACTGCTGGCCGAGTGTTCGTTCGACCTGAAAGAGGACGAATACCTGCACAAGAACGAGCATTCCATCGAGTTCCAGGTCATTTTCCTTCAACACCTCTACCAGAAGCTCGCGCGAAGCGGCAACGGCGCGTCGCCGAGAGGATTCAGGATCTTGCCGATCCTTGTCGGCTCCTTTCATGAGTTCCTGGAAACAAACACCATCCCGTCAACCGCGGAATCCGTGCGGATCTTCACGCGCGCACTGCGCAAGGCCCTTGACGGCTATCCTGGGCGGGTTTGCTTCATCGCCGGAGCGGACTTGAGCCACATGGGAAGGAAATTCGGTGATTCGGAGCCCCTGACCGAGGCCTTTGTCAACGCGATCCGCGCGCAGGACCTCGAGATGCTCGGGCACGTCGAACGCGGAAGCCGGGAGGAGTTTTTCCGTCACCTGCAATGCACGGGCGACAAACAGAAGGTCTGCGGCCTGCCCCCCATCTACACGATGATGAACGTTCTTGGCGAGAGCTGCGAAGCGCGCCTGCTCCACTACGATCTGAACGTGGAGAGAGCGACCGAGAGTTTCGTCTCCTTTGCGAGCCTCGTTTTCTACGACAAGACGGCGTGAGATCCGTTTCGCCCGGCCATGTCGCTGGACATGGTCTTCCGTTCCTTCTATTCGATCTCTCCCCGGTCGAGCACGTCGCGCAAGTAGTCCGCATAGGAGCTTCTGCCCATGTTGTCGGCGGCCGCACGCACGTCCTCGGCCCCGATCCAGCCGGCGCGCCAAGCGATTTCCTCGAGACAGGCCACGTTGAAGGCTTGGCGTTCCTCAATGGTCCTGATGAAATTGGCGGCGTCCAACAGGCTGTTGTTCGTGCCGGCGTCCAGCCAGGCTATTCCCAGACCGAGTCTCAAAACGGTCAAGCGCCCTTCCTCGAGATACAACCGGTTTAGGTCGCTGATCTCGAGTTCTCCTCTGGCGCTCGGCCGCAACGTGAAGGACTTCTCGACGACGTCCGGACCGTAGAAGTACAGCCCTGGCACCGCGTACGAGCTCCTGGGCGACTGCGGCTTCTCTTCGAGACTAATGACGCGTCCATCCCGGTCGAACTCCACCACTCCGTAGCGCTTGGGGTCTTTGACGCGATAGGCGAAGACGCACGCGCCTTCCCGGATCTCCGCCGCCCGGCGCAACATGGGGGTGAGGCCGTGCCCATACAGGATGTTATCGCCCAGAATGAGGCACACAGGCGAGTCGTGGACGAAATCCGCTCCAACGTGAAACGCCTGCGCCAGTCCCTCCGGTCTGGGCTGCTCGGAATAAGAGAACTCCATCCCGAGACGCTCGCCGTCGCCCAGCAATCTCCTGAAAGAGGGCAGGTCCACGGGCGTGGAGATGATCAGGACTTGTCGGATCCCGGCCAGCATCAGAATGCTCAGCGGGTAGTAAACCATCGGCTTGTCATAGATCGGCAGCAGCTGTTTGCTGACGACCTGCGTCATCGGGTGCAGGCGGGTTCCACTGCCGCCGGCCAGGATGATTCCTTTTGTGGGAGGTTCCATGGAGTCTGCCTTTCCCCTCTCTCTGTTCCCATTGGAATGGGGCGGCTAACAGAAACGCAAGCGCAAAACGAGATTTTCCACCAGAGAGTCCGAACGATTGCAAGAGAAAAGTGGCAGAGTGTGGCGCCACAATGATAATGTCCCTTTTCATGCACATTAGAAATGTCCCCTTCGATTGAGCGAGAAAGGCCTCCGAGAAAGG
>Ga0315274_10006646_pt1 | contig 16822 bp, 14 predicted proteins | sample YL17G02_20_MG_FD_203700 | JGI IMG/M metagenome (GOLD analysis project Ga0315274, IMG submission 203700) | Sediment microbial communities from Yellowstone Lake, YNP, Wyoming, USA - YL17G02_20 | ecosystem: Environmental > Aquatic > Freshwater > Lake > Sediment | place: USA: Wyoming | collected...
GTCCTTGTCGCGCAGTTCAACGAGCGTGTTGTATCCGACGTCGTGGATCCCCTCGATGAAGAACAGCGGGCCTTCGATTCTTTGAACGCCCTGGTATTCGCGGGACTTCAGCAGTTCCTGTCCGCTTTCGCGGAGCTCCGTTGCAGCCAAACCGGTCATACGTCTCCTCTTGCGGCTTCCGCCATTTCTTTTTCCAGACGGCCGAGAAGGGCGTCGAACTTGCCGACCTCCTCGTTGGAGATCTGGAACTTCATTCTCGAAATGTCTTCGACGATTTGAAGGCCCCTCAGCCTGCCGACCGACAAACCGGACCGGACCGCCTCGGCGGCCAGCCGGTGATAGGTGAGGATGACTTTCAGCATCATCACCTGCTTTTTGGCCGTGGAGTACTGGTCGATCTTGTCATAGGCGGACTGCTGAAGAAACGTGTTCTTGAAAATAGTAGCCACGTCGAGCACCAGCTTCTGCTCGTCGGGCAGCACGTCGGAGCCGACGAGTTTGACGATCTGCTGGATGCGGGCTTCGCGCTGCATCAGGTCAAGGATCTCGGTGCGGAGATTCGGCCATTCCGGATCGCCGTTCTCCTTCCACCAGCCGGCGACGTCCTCCACGTACTCGGAATATGAATCGAGCCATGAAATGGAGGGAAAATGGCGCGAATAGGCGAGGTCCCGGTCGAGCGCCCAGAAGGCCCGGATGAAACGCTTGGTGTGCTGGGTCACGGGCTCCGAGAAATCCCCGCCCGGCGGCGACACGGCGCCGACCACGGTGATCGAGCCGGTCCGCCCCGAAAGCGTCTCGAACAGCCCGGCGCGCTCGTAGAATTCCGCGAGACGCGTCGGCAGGTACGCGGGAAACCCCTCCTCGGCCGGCATTTCTTCCATCCGGCCGCCAAGCTCCCGCAGCGCCTCGGCCCACCGTGAGGTGGAGTCTGCCATGATGGCCACATGGTAACCCTGGTCACGGTAGTATTCGGCGAGCGTAATGCCGGTGTAAATGGACGCCTCACGCGCGGCCACGGGCATGTTCGACGTGTTGGCGATCAGGATGGTCCGCTCCATCAGGGGGCGGTTGGACCGGGGATCGATCAAATGGGGGAATTCCCTGAGCACGTCGGTCATTTCGTTGCCCCGTTCGCCGCACCCGATGTACACGACGATATCGGCGTCGGACCATTTGGCGACCTGGTGCTCGACCACGGTCTTTCCCGTGCCGAATCCGCCGGGCACCGCGACCGTTCCGCCCTTGGCCACCGGGAACAGCGTGTCGATGACGCGCTGCCCCGTGAGCAGGGGCATGCTGAACGGCAGCCTCCGCCTGTTGGGTCGCGGCTGCCGGACCGGCCAGTGGTGGTAGAGTCTGAGGACCTTTTTGCCGGCCGGGGTTTCGACCGTGCAGACCTCCTCCTCGACCGTGTATTCGCCCGCCGGCGCGATCTTCACGACCTTGCCGGAAACGTCCGGCGGTACGAGCACCCGGTGCTCGGTGCGTTCGGTTTCGGGCACGGTGCCGAAGATCTGTCCGGGGGACACGGAGTCGCCCGTCTTGACCAGGGGCTTGAATTTCCACTTCCTGCCGCGGTCGAGGGCCGCCACCTTCACCCCCTTGGGGATGAATTCATTGGACTGCTTCTTGATGGCTTCGAGCGGCCGCTGGATCCCGTCATAAATCGAGCCGATCAGGCCGGGGCCGAGTTCGACCGACAGGGGCATGCCGGATCCGTACACGGATTCGCCGGGCGCGAGCCCCGTGGTGTCCTCATACACCTGAATCGAGACCTCGTCGCCGTTCAGGCGCATGATCTCTCCGATGAGCCGCTGTTCGCCGACTTCGACAAGCTCCAGCATCTGGGCGCGCTTCACACCCTTGGCGTGCACCACCGGCCCCAGAACCCGGCTGATTTTGCCTATGACTTCGTACAACGATGACTCCTTTTTACATTACAAATGGATTGTCGTGATTCGTGCATCGGGCTTCGGGCATCGTGCCTCGGAGTTCGGGATTCGGAGTTCGGGAATCGGGATTCGTGAGACGTGAGGCGCAATCCATTACCTATTACCCCTGACCTCTAACCGCTTACCCATGACACGCAACTCGTAACCCGTAACTCGCAACTCTCTTTTCGGAACTCGAAACTCGAAACTCGGAACTTCTTCTCAGCCCAGCTGCTTCATCGCCGTCATGCGCAGATCGCCCTGATAACGGCGGATGCGCGCCGAGAAACTGTTGTCGAAACGGGTTCTGCCGTCCGCCGAAACCAGCACCACGCCGCCTTCGGCGAGGGTCTGATCGGAAAGACCCAGGCGGACCTTCCGCTTTCTTTTTTCGGCTTCCTTTTCGATTCCCGCGAGCTTGTCCCCGCCCAGGAGCGGGCGTTCCAGTTCACCCGGGATGACGCGGATCTCGGCCGAATCGAGGGCCTCGATTCCTTCGAGTGTCAGCTTCTCCAGAAACGCCCCATAGGTTTTGTCCTTCCGGAAGGCTTCGAGCCTGTCCTTCACGGCCTGGAAAATTTTAGACAACGTCCCTTCCATGACCTGCAGGTGCTGTTTCTTGACCTCCAGATGCACGCCGGAGAGGATGCGCTTGCGCACGGCTTCGGCCTGTACCGCCGCCTTCTTCAGGATTTCCGCCTGAACCTTCTCCGCTTCGGTCTTGGCCACTGCCCGCAAGCGGACGGCGTCGACCTCCGCCTCGTCGATGATCGCCTTCGCGTCGGATTTGGACCGCTCCAGTATTTCCTGCCGCAACGCGTCTGCGGATGCGTGTTCCTGTTCCATAGCCTTCCTTTACAGCGAGACGCCCACGGCCGCCCGGATCATTTCCTTCACCGTTTTCCGGCCTTCCATGGGGCCCGTGATATCGCAGATTTCAATGATGAGCGGGAACGTCGCCCTGGTCACGTGTTGATCCACCTGCAGACGTACGACCTGGGCGATCCTCTCCGGCATGATGAGCACCCCGAGGTCCTTCCGCCCGAAAGCCCGTTCCAGGCTCTCCCGCGTCTCGTCGGCGGTTTGGACGATGTCGCCCTCCACGCCGGCGAGACGGAAGCCGAGAACGGTATCCGCGTCGCCGATCACATGAAACTTCAAACCGTCCACGTCAGATGGCCACCTTGCCGAGAATCATGATGGCGATGATCAGTCCGTAAATCGCGATGCCTTCGGCCATACCCACGAACACCAGCGCGCGGACGAACAATTCGGGCTTCTCGCCCATGGCACCCATGGCCGCGGCACCCACATATCCCACGGCCCCGCCTCCGGCGAGCGAACCGATGCTGACCGCCACGCACGCGGCGATGAACGCCCACTTGTTGTGCTCGGGGGTCGTCTTGTCCGGTTTGGCTTCACCCGCCTTGGCTTCCCCGCCCGCGGCCTGCTGAGCGTTGGTTCCGGCTTCCTGGGTCTGGGCGCCGGCCTTGATGACGTCGAGCGCAGCCACCGCGATCACGAAAAAAAACAGAACCGCGATGAAGCCGATGAGACTCTTCTTGAAACCCGATTTGGACATTCTTGTCAACATGGAACCTCCTGTGATGTTTTATTGATGATTTCTGTTTTTGTTTTCCATATGGAGTGCAGCGACATTGTCGCCACTTATTATAAAAAGTCTATGACATGGATTCAGTCTGCACCATTTGCTGCGACTTGGAGTATGGCGACCGTGTCGCTGCGTTCCCTCACCCTGCCCTCTTCCGCTTCGCGGACCAAGCTATTCAGTTTTGCATTGCGTTCTCTGCGTTTCCTCCGCGCTCTCCGCGAGAACCTCTTTCAATAAATAATCTACGACATCAGTTCGGTTCTCACGGGCCGGTAAGGATTATTCCCGTGCTCGAAAAACCGGGTGAAAAACTCGTAAAATTCCAATCGCACGGACTGGATGGTGACCACCAGCCCTTCGAGCATGATGATGCCGATGTTGCCGATGACCATGATGAGCAGGGACACGGAACCGTGCGCCACGGTCTGCACACCCTTGGACAGTTCGAACACGGCTATGAACAGTCCGACATGCGCGAGCCCGAACGCCGCCACGCGGATGAACGACACGGTGTTGGCCAGGAACCCGAGAAACGTCTCGAGCATCTCCATGACCGCCTCCATCATGCCCGTCACCGCGCCCTCATGGAAGAGCTTCTTCTTGCCCATCAGAAAACGCGAGATCGGTTCCTGGAGAAGGAGGAGTACGAAAGCAGTCGCGAGCAGGATGGGGAGCGCTTTTTGAAATCCGGATTTCGCCCCCGCGGACGGGGAAAGGATCTGCATGGCCATGAAAATGCCGGACCAGTAGAACACGAGTCCGATGATTCCGGATTTATTGAAAACGGCGATAGGCCACTGCCCTTTCTTCAGCTTGTTGCCCATGTTAAGCAGAATGGAAACGGTCAGCATTCCAGTGCCGAAAAAGATCAGGGTTTTAAACAGTTCGGAGATGGACTCCATCGGCTTGAGCCAGAGCGTGGGCAGGGTCTCCTCGAATCCGAAGATGCTTCCAAAGAGGAAACCGAACACCATGCTCGAACATCCGGCGTACAGGATGAGGAGTCCCGCCTGGCGGGACTCGCCCTTGAGTTTCAAGAGAAGCAGTCCCCCTATCAGCGCGAGCACGAGACCGTGCCCGACGTCGCCGAACATCACGCCGAACATGAGCAAAAAGGACAGGCCCACCAGCGGCGTGGGATCCAGGCTGGTGTAGGACGGAGTGCCGTAAGCCGAGGTCAGCAGTTCGAAAGGCCTGACCAACGCCGGATTCTTGAGGCGTACCGGGACCTGCACCTTGCCCTCGCGCACGGAAAGGAGGTCTTCAGGACGGATTTCTCTCACTACGCACCGGCCCTTCGTGGCTTCGCGGATGCCGCGGACGAAATCCTTCTGATGCGCTGCGGGAACCCATCCGGAAAGCAGGAAGGTGTGATCCGTCTTCCGGAAGTAACGGAAAATGCGGTGGGTGAGCTTCTCCTTGCGAAGCTTGAACAGCGCGGAGCGGAGGAACGGTCCGTGCGCCGCGCCGATTTCGAGGATCGAAACGCCGGCCTTTTGAACCGCTCCCCTGAGCGCCGAGATTTTCGCGTCCAGCCCCTGAATCTCTTCGGGAGTCAGGGCGTACTCGCCCTTTCCCCATTCGATGGGCTCGAATCCCGCCTCGGCGAGCGCCGCGTCGAGCGCCGCCCTGTCCCTTTTGAGCGCGACCGCGAGAACCGTCGTTTTCCCTTTGCTGCTCCCCAGGGGGAGAAGCAGGTGAAGCGTCGGCGCGAGCCTGTCGTTCAGGACCGGCAGGTTCTTGTCGCTCACCCGCCCTGTCTCGACGCACAGGTAGGAATACGCGTCCCGGCCCTCCAACGCGAACCCGAGATCGGGAATGCCGCCCAGCCTGGCCTTCAGACTTTCGAGCCGCGAGAGATCCTTCAGCGCCGCTTCCTTTTCGATTTTAACGGACTCGATCCGGCCTGCGATTTCCGCGATCCTCCGGTCCAGCGTTTCCCACGATTCGGTCACCGGTTCCAGGCCGTGAAATTTCGGTTCGACCGCAAGGTCCTTGAGTATGCCCTCGATCCGCTCGCGGCGATCCCGCGCGGCCTCGGTTTCCTCTTCGGTGCCGAATCGGGAAAGCTCGCTGGCCCATGACTCCAGATCGCCCGCGTCCGTGATCTGGAGGTTGCCGTCGCGGATCACGGCCTCGGCCACGGAGTCCATGTCGTGTTTATGAAAAACGGCCTGTATCTGCGTCATTTTTTCGGGGATAAACATCTCCGTCCTACCAAATCAACAGGGGTTCCAACTGGTGCGCCGTCAGCCCGTAGCGCTTGCCTGCGAACAGAATCTTGAGGTTTCGCGTTTCGATCCGCAGGCAGTAGAAGTATCCGAGAATGGATCCGATGGAAAGCGGATTCCCTCGGAACGCCCGCTTCGCCTCGGACAGAAGGACGTGGGCGAGAAAACGTTCCATGACGTCCAGCTGCGATGTCGAGGCGTCGGAGTCGGGCGTCGGCACGCCGGTTCCGCGGGTGACCCGCGTGTAGGCGTCCGTAATCCGGCCTTCGGAGGCCATCGTCTGAAGGGATTCCGCAGTCAGCCTGGATCCGTTTTCAAGAAGCAGTTCGCGGATTTCGATGAACGGCAGCTTGTAGTAATTCCGGAAACGGGAAATCCAGTCGAGGTTTTTCAGGTCGATTTCAATTCCGACGAGCCGGCGCACGATCATCCGGTCACGGCCGTTGAGCGCCATGCCGGCCTTCCATATCCGGCCGAACAGGCTCCGGTCGATTGCCAGCTCGACCGGAAACAGGGACTTGCGTTCCTCATACGCGGCGGCGGACCGGACCAGCGCCTCCTGAAAAGGCGTGCCTTCCAGAAGATCAATGACCTGCCCCAATTGCTGGGCGGACCGGATGGCATCGAAGGGGACCGGCAGGACCGAAGGTTCCGCAATGAATGATTCGGACGGTTTCACCTTCGTGTGCCAGAGCCGCAGCACGGCCTTGAGCTCCTCGGCGTCGTACCGCTCGAGGAGGACCCGGACCATCTTTTGAGAATCGCTCTGGCTGAACGTCTCGATGGCCTTCAGTTCGCCGATTTCCGCGCGTTCGAGCGCCTGCTCGACCGCCTCGGGCGATTGGATGTCGACGGAAGTGAAAGTGTCCCGGTAACGCGTCACACCGAGCTGGCTTGCGACCTCTTTCGCGTCCCTTGCCGAAGCGAGCGACCGGTAGACGGATTCCGGCAGGAAACGGGAGCGCATGGCCCGCACCTTGGCGTTGATGTAGCCGTATTCCCGGACCGCTTCCATGCCTACTGCTTTCCTTCGCCCAGGAGTATTTTAAACAGCGCGTCCACGGCTTTTCCGATTTCCTTTTCCTTGTCCTTCCAGAGGGTTTTTCCCTCCTGTGTCGCCTTGGCGAGTTCCTTTTCCTTCTGCCGCTGGGCTTCCGCCTCGGCCTTGACGATCAGGTCCTGCGCCTCCTTCTGCGCCTTTTCGCGGATGGAAGCCGCCAGACCTTTGGCCTCAGCCTCCGCCTTCAGGCGCGTTGCCTTGGCCTTCTCTTTGGCCTCTTCCACCCGGACTCGGGCCTCTTTTTCCGTTTCCAAAATGCCGGCGATGACCGTTTTCACAAAAACCCTCTGATTATGGGAGTTGTTCGAGAACCATTTCCTTGAGCCGTTTGTCGCGACGGAATTCCCTCGCGAGAAACCAGACGCCGGCCAGCATGGGCAGATACGTGATCACAAGCCGGACGATCAGAATGGCCAGTCCGATCATGGGCTTCGGCATGAACAGGGAATAGAAGCCCAGATAGGACAGCTCCAGAACGCCCGTGCTTCCCGGCGTGGGGGCCAGATAAATGATCGGCCATATGAGAAACTGAACGACCAGCGCCTTCATTATCGGAGGGTGGTATCCGAACCCCCAGAGCACGGTGATGGTGATCAGCGCATCGGCGAAAAACGTCACAAGCACCCAGCCGGACGCGGTGAACAGCCGCATCGGCTTTTCCCTCAAGTACATCTTGAAAATCCGGCTGAACTGATCGATTTCGCGAAGGAGCTTAGCCTCGACCGCCGCGATTTCCTCGCCCGGCCCAGCGTTGATTTTACCCCACCAACGCAGAAGCCAGGACGCGGCCGCTTTAATGCGGTCCGGAAAAAACAGGGCCAGCACCACGATAAAAACCGCAACCACGACCGGCACGGAAACCGCGTCCACGAACCTTTCAAAAAGCGATCCCTGATCCGCTTCCCACTGCATCATCGCCAGGATGGGGACGTTCAGAAGGAACAGGAGAATCGGCAATACGGCGCGGATCGCCGAGACGGCCATACTTTCTCCCCAGTCCATCTTCTCGCGGTGCAGAAGATATGAGTGCATCGTGAACATCCCGATAAACACGGGGAGGATGAGGGAAATCAGGTTGCCCTCAAGCCGGATCACAGCGGCCCGTCCGACGCCGACTTTGACGCCGGCGCCTCCGGCCGTGAGCGAGGTGAAAATCATGCCGTCCAGAATCCACCGGAACGCGCCCAGCCCCAGAATCACGGGGATGAAGACGATTTGAAAATCCCTGAGATGTCGCCAGGTTTTCGGTTCCGTCGTCCAGAACAGGATGCCGATCATCACCGCCGCCGAAAGGGCCGTGAAGACGACGATACTTTTGATCAGAACCGATTTTTGGATGCCGAGCGCCATGCAATCCCATCCGTTTCACCGGGTTGGGTGGAATCCGCTCCCGCAGTCCGGTTGCACGAGGACTCACCCGCCGGACGACCCAACCGCGCCGGAAGGTTTTGATTGAGGGAATTCCTCCAGAAATAAAACTTATAATTATACCTATTTTTTTGACTATTTTCAAGTGATTTCTTCAAAAACATTCGTTATTTTACGTCGTTTTACAAGAACTATTCCTTTCATAAAACATTAATATTTTAAGGGATTCGGGAGGTGAAAAGCGTAAGACGTAAGGCGTGAATCGTAAAGATCAGCTTACGTTTCCCGCTTCACGCCTCACGCCTTCATTAACTCGAAACTCGGAACTCGAAACTCGAAACATGAGTTTAAATAGGATTCGATCATAGAAATGTTTATCTTAAAACGTTGATGAATTCCACAAAGAAGGAGGACCCGTCATGATGGACTTTTTCGAAAAAGCGTACCTGGCCGGTTTGGGCGCCCTCACGGTGACCAAGGACAAGGCCAAGGAAATCGTGGACGAGCTGGTTGAAAAGGGGAAAATCACGGCCGAGGAAGCGCCTAAATTTTTGAAGGATGTCATGGCCAAGGCGGAAGAGGGAAAAAAGGAGATAGAGCAGAGGATTCAAAAGGGCACCGAGGACGCCCTGAACAAGCTGAACGTGGCGTCCAAAACGGACATCGAAGCCCTCGAGAAAAAGCTGGATCTGGTGTTGAAAGAACTGAAAAAGTAGACCTTGCACATCCTTCATCTGCGAAAAAACTTCCGCAACTTCAAACGGTTCAGGGAAATCCTGCACGTCCTGTTGAAGTACGGGTTTGAAGACATCCTGGACCGCATCAAGGTCAAGTCGTCCATCCGCCACGACAGGAAGTTCCTGCTTCGCAAGAAGGGACGCGTTTTCCTCCACAAATCGCGCGCCGAACGGGTGCGCCTCGCGCTGGAGGAGCTCGGGCCGACGTTCATCAAGCTGGGGCAGATGTTGAGCACGCGCTTTGATTTGTTTTCATGCGACACCATCGACGAACTCCGGAAACTGCAGGACAAGATTCATCCCTTCCCCGCCGAAAAAGCCAGTTCCATTTTGGAACAGGAACTCGGGCGGCCCCTGGAAACGTTTTTAACGGAATTCGACGGAGCACCCATCGCCGCCGCCTCGATCGCCCAGGTGCACCGCGCGGTGGCGTGCGACGGCCGCGAGCTGGCGCTGAAAATCCAGCGGCCCGGCATCGAAACCATGATCCGCAACGACATGGACATCCTGTTGGGCCTGGCCCACCTGCTGCTGAAGCACATTCCCGAAAGCGAATTTTACGATCCCGTCGGCATCGTGGAGGAATTCCGCAGATGGATCGGCCAGGAGCTGGATTTCTACCAGGAGGGCCGGAACACCGACCGGTTCCGCCGCAATTTCGGGAAGGACAGGACGGTCCGGGTACCGGTCGTCCATTGGGATCTGACGACCTCGAAGGTCCTGGCGCTTGAATTCATCCGGGGAATACCGGTCGGCGAAACCGCGGCCATCGACGAAGCCGGACTGAACCGTAAAATTCTCGCGAAAAACGGGATGAAGATCGCGCTCCGGGCGGCGTTCGAATTCGGCTTCTTTCACGGCGATCCGCACCCGGGGAATTTTCTGGTCCTCCAAAACAACGTCCTTGCGCTGCTGGACTTCGGCCTCGTCGGGCGGCTGGACGACACACTGGGGGGGCTCATGGGGCGGATGTTGTCCGGCATTCTGGACAAGGACGCGGACAGGATCCTGCGTGTGCTGTCGCAGGTCGGTTCGATCGGCGATGACGTGGACGTCGTCGCGCTCAAGACGGACCTGCGGGATTTCGTGGACCAGTACTACGGGGCCCCCCTGTACCAGCTGAAGCTGGACAGGCTCATCCGCGAAATGCTGAATCTGTTTTCCAGGCACCGGATCCGGCTGACGCGCGAACTGTATCTCATGGGCAAGGCGCTCATGGAGGTGGAGGGCATCGCCAGAAACCTTGATCCGAAGGTGGATATGATGTCCCTCGCCGAGCCGTACATCCGGAGCGCCACGAAGACCCGGATGAACGGAAAACGCCTGACCCGGGACCTGGGTGCCGCGATCGAGGACTACACGGAATTCATCGGCACCCTGCCGGACACGATGCGGAACATCCTGCAGAAGCTTCGCAGGGGAGAACTGGGCGTCAACATCCACCACCAGGGACTGGACCGGCTGATCCGCGAATTGGATAAATCGACCAACCGCCTCTCGTTCAGCCTCATCATCGCCGCGATCATCGTCGCCTCGTCGCTGATCATCCAGATCAACCTCGGCCCGACGTTCTTCGGCCTTTCCGCGTTCGGCCTGACGGGATACGTCCTGGCGGGACTTCTGGGCCTGTGGCTCGTCACCGCGATCATGAAGTCCGGGAAGCTGTAATCACCTTCACCCGGCATCGCTCGCGTCACCCTCAATCTAAAGGGGTCTTCGGATTGCGCAATCCCCTCCTCTCTTTGGGACGCTCCGAGAGGGGCAAGCCCCGCGGGCTGGAAACCGGAACCGCTTCCGTTCCCCGCCGCAGGCGGACGGCGTACGCGCTTATCTCGTGCATCCTGCTTCCCTCGGTTATCATCCTGTTTTTGGAATGCCTCCTGAGAATCGCGGGATATGGACATCCCTCCTCCTTCTTTATCAGACGCAGCATTGCAAACCGTGAGGTCTTCACCGAGAATCCCCGGTTCGGCTGGCTGTTTTTCCCTCCCCGGCTCGCGAGGACGGTTCCGAGGCTGTCCATCCCCGCGAAAAAACCTCCAGGCGTTTTCAGGATTTTCGTGCTCGGCGAATCCGCGGCCATGGGCGATCCTGATTTTTCGTTCGGTTTCAGCAGGATCCTGGAGGTTTTGCTGGATGCGCGGTTTCCCGGCCGCGCGTTTGAAATTCACAACACCGCCATGGCGGCGGTCAATTCGCACGCAGTCAGAATCATCGCGGAGGAATGCGCAAAACTTGAACCCGACTTGTTCGTCGTTTTCCTGGGAAACAACGAGGTCATCGGACCCTTCGGCCCGGGGGTCGTCGCCGCGCCGGTTGCCTCAAGTCTGTCCCTGATCCGTCTCTCGATCGGCCTGAGAACGACGCGGATCGGGCAGGCCGCGGCGGATCTTTTGCGCGCTTTCAAGGGCCCGGGCGGAAGCGCGCCGGAGACGTGGGGCGGCATGGAAATGTTCATGAAATATCCCGTTTCCGCGGATGATCCCCTGCTTGAGAAAGCGATTGCGCATTTTCGTGAAAACTTGATGGACCTGTGCGGAGCGGCCGCCTCCGCGCATGCGGCGGTTCTCCTCTGCACGGTCCCCGTGAACATGAAGGACTGCGCGCCGTTCGGATCCTCCCTTCCTCGGAACATGGACCAGTCCAGTCGCCGTCAATGGGAGGCCGAGGTCGCCCGGGGGATCCGGGCGGAACAAAAATCGGACACCGCGGCCGCCGTCCGTTATTACTCCGGGGCGCTGCGGATCGGGAACGGATATGCCGACCTGCATTTCCGCATGGCGCGGCTCCTGCTGTCCCGCGAGCCGGATTCCGCCGGGATCCACTTCCAAAAGGCGCGCGACCTTGACATCCTGCGGTTCCGCGCCGACTCGAGAATCAACCGCATCATACGCGAAACCGCGGAAGAATTGAAGCGGGAAAATGTGTCCTGCTTCGACGCGGAGCGCGCCTTCAACAGGGACGCGCCTGAGGGCATTCCTGGCCGGGAATCATTCTGGGAGCACGTGCATCTGAATTTTCACGGCAATTACCGGTTCGCGTCCGGCGTGATGGAATGCATGCGGATCCCGCCGGGCGTGGGGAAAACGGGTCCGGCCCTCTCGGAACCGGAATGCGCCGGGCGCCTGGCGCTCACCCGGTGGAGCAGGTCGAAGATGGCGGAGGACGTTTCGCGGCGGATTGAACGGCCTCCGTTCGTGCGGCAGGTGACGCACCGCACGGACACGCGCATCCTTGCCGACTCGCTTATGTCCCTGCGGGATTCCAGCCTGCCGGATTGCATCCGGCGGGATGCGGAATTGTTCCGGCGGGCGATCACCGGCCGTCCGGGGGATTGGGTGCTCCATGAAAACTTCGGGAAATTCCTGCTCCAGGTTCAAGGGGACCACGCAGCGGCCCATGAACAGTTCCGTCTGGCGTCGCAGACCCTTCCGTTCGACCCCATCACGCGCGCGAACCTCGGCGCGTCGCTCCTTTCAGGCGGAAAATTCCCGGAGGCAGAGGCTCAATGCCGCGAGGCGCTCCGCCTGCTCCCCGGCTTCGCCGAAGCTGAATTCAATCTCGGCTCGGCCCTGGAAAAACAGGGGGATCCGGTCGAAGCGGTAAAACATTATAAAAATGCGTCTCTCGGGCGCGGGGAGATGGCCGGCATCATGTGCCGCATTGGATCGGCTCGAATCAGCAGAGGGGAAACCGGCGAGGCAGCGGATTGGTTCCGGAAGGCGGTTGTCCTGGATCCGGAGAACGCCGAGGCTCGAAACGATCTGGGCGTTGCATTGATGAAAAAGGGCGAAATCGTCCCGGCCGCCGAATGCTTTTCCAAAGCGGTGGAACTCAACCCCGGACTGTTCGGAGCCCGCCTGAATCTTGCGGCGATCTGCGCAAAGAGGGGGGATTTGGGATCGGCGATCGATCATTACCGAAAGGCGATTGAGATAGATCCGGAACGGCCCTCGGTACACAACGACCTGGGAATCCTCCTGGCGAGGAGGGGACAGATGGAGGAGGCCGCGGATCATTTCGCCGAGGCGCTGAAGCGGCGGCCGGATTTCAGCGAGGCGCGCCGTAATCTGGAACAAGCGCTCCGGTTGATGAAACGTCAGCCTGGCGGCGGACGCACAAACAATGAACAACTCCGATTCAAAAAAAATAATTCTTCAGGAGTTAATCCGTAAGGATTTTACAGATAGGGGCCGTCGCAATGGACATCCTGATCATTTATGATTCGGTTTTTGGAAACACGGAGCGGATTGCCCGGTCGATCGGCCATTCTATGACCGCTCAAGCGGTCAGTTCAGGAAAGGAAGTGGGGATACTGCGGCCGAACGAGGTGAAGCTGGAACACTTGGCGGGACTGCGCCTGCTCGTCGTCGGGTCACCGACCCGGGCATTCCAGCCTACGGCGGCGGTTAAAAAATTCCTCAAAGAAATCCCCGGGAACGGCCTGCAGGGTGTCAAGGTTGCCGCGTTCGACACCAGGATTTCAGCGGAAGATATTATTACTCAGAGCGCTTTATAAGTTGACTAAAATCGACAATTTTGCGCCTAATTCTATACGGCATTGTCAACTTGTTTTGCGCTCTGAGTAATAATATCCTCCGTGGGGCGGTTCTTCGTAAAGTCGTTCGGTTATGCCGCCGGGCCGGTCATGAAAGGACTCAGAAAAAAACGGGGAGAACCGGTCGTCCAGCCCGAAGGATTCTTCGTGGAAGGGACGGAAGGTCCCCTGAAAAACGGCGAACTGGAACGGGCGGCGGATTGGGCCCGGCGGATCATGCGGATGGGAGAGATTTGATCGGGATATGATCAGGAGTTAATCACCGCAGGGGTGACAAGTCCGTAAGGATTTTATCACTGCGGGATTTATCAGAACGACATTGTAAATCCCGCCCCCGCCATTCCACCGCGGTAATCGAAATACCCGTCATTGGACCGGTTGCGGAGGCTGCTGAAGGTGACGGACAGACCGGCTTCCGCTCCGAGTGCGTGCATCGAAAACCCCTTGTCAAACGAAATCCAGAACATGTTCCGGCCGTCTTTTCTCCGCGTTCCAGGCACTGCGGCTCCGGTTGTGTCATACACCGGGTGCTGATACTGTTTCCGAAGGCCTTCCCATCCGGCTTTGCATTGAACGTTCCAGGGCAGCTTTTGGGTGAATTCCAGGGACGCTTCGTCGCTGTTGTAATTGTAGGGATCGTCGAACAGCGGATCGTCCTGCTCGTATCCGGATTCCTGAAACGTCATGTACCTTCCGCCCGCTCCGGTGTTCCTCCGGATCAATCCCTGAACAGCCACTCCCGAGCGGTGAAACAGCGCTTGCGCGATCCTCAGCGACAAAGCGCCCTGGACCATCCGCTTCCCGGCGGTCTGGGTCTGGATGACGCGTTCCACAGTCCATGGCGTCTGATCGCCGTGTTTTTTCCTCCAGTTCGCGTACTTTTTCCCCTGTCTCGTATTGGGAATGGGAATTTGGACGACGGTCCGGTTCAGCATCGGCTCGAGGTAATGTTTGGTCCCGGCCTGCACCTGGGCGATGACCGTGGTCCTGGACTCGAATGAACGGGTCATCCGGCCGGCCAATTGATATTCCTCGTAGCTGAATTCCCTTAGGAGCGAGTATTGCTGGACCTGCGCGGAACCCTTGATCAGCCAGTGCGCGCCCCCGCCCTGTCCGAAACGCAGGGTGACGAGTCCCGAACCGCCCCGGTAATCGTATTCCGAGTAGGTGTTTTGGTTGATCCGGGTGTCCGCGGTCAGCAGGACAGACAGGTCCGGTCCCTGTTCCCTGAAGGCATGCGACCATTTGGCGCTGATCTCATGATGCTGAAACCGCCGGTCGCGGTATTCCTGAAAAAAAGTCAGCGTTCCGTCGTATGCGAAGCGAAGCTCATTGGATTCGGAGGATGTCGAATAAGCCAGCCGCACCTCCGGCTGGAAGACCAAGTCGGGAATCTGCTCACTGTTGCGGAATGCGTTCGCATCGTACATCACGAATTGCTCGACGTCCAGCCCGATGCCCGCCGTCGCCTGCGGGGACGGAGACGCCGCGAAACCGAGGAGCAGAAAAAAAAGACTCGGAATCACGCGCATCCGCGCGGGTCCCGTCTTGTGTCGCCTGATGATTCCGCCGAAGCACCAGATCATCATAAAAATATTTCTGGTCCCGCGGGTTCGTTTCCACGCGCTGATTATTTCTTCCCTTTTTTCTTGGCTTCCAGTATCCGGCGGAGCATCCTGTCTTCGCGGTTGTCGGCGATGCCGTCGCCGTCCCGGTCGATGAACCGGTCCATGCGGAGCCGCCTGTCGCGGATCCTCTCGATCTTGTCGCCCCTGAATTTCAGGAGCATCTCGGAAACCGGTTCGCCGGTGATGTCGTTCTTCCCGTCGTGGTCCGCGTCGAGTATGTATTTTTTAAAGGCCTTTCCCTTGAACGGACGGACGTTTTCATCCGCGATTCCGTCCCCGTCCTCATCCACCCATTTTTCTTTTCGCTTTTCAAACCGGCCGGCCAGGTCGTTCACGCCGTCTCCGTCCGCGTCGGCCCAGAGGTCATTGATTCCGTCGCCGTTCGCATCCTCGAAACGGAACTCGTGCGCATAGGATTTGCCGTCCACGTCGTTGATCCCGTCCCCGTTCGCGTCGCGGAACCGCAGGTTGACGCCGTCCCCGTTCGTGTCTTCGAAACCGATCGGAAGTTTTTCATCGGGCGCGCCGGTCTGCGGTGCCCCGGTTTCGGGTGCCCCGGTTTCGGGTGCCCCGGTTTCGGGTGCCCCGGTTTCGGGGCATCCGCGTTCAGGCAGGACGATCAGAAGGGACAGGAACAATCCCCATCTCATCAGGCCGCAAGTCAATGAATTCTGCATATGGAAGGTTCCTTAAGTATTCCGTATCAATGAACCCGTCCGGGTCACCGCACCAGCACCATTCTCCGGCTGAAGACAAATTCGGGACCTTCAAGCCGGTAAATATAAAGTCCGGTTCCCACCGAATGTCCCGCGTTGTCGCGTCCGTCCCACCGGACTCGGTGGCTGCCGGGCGCGTAAGCTCCGTGAACGAGCGTCCGGATTTCCTGCCCCATGATGTTGTAAATGGTCAGGCGGATCGTCCGGGTCCCCGCTCCAGCCAGATCGAAACGGATTTCCGTTTCGGGATTGAAGGGATTCGGATAATTGCCGTAGAGCATGGACACCCTGGGAACACGCGCGGTTTCCGAGGCGGTCCCGGTCGTGTTCGACGGTTTTCTGGCCACCACGATGTCCGAAAAATGCGCGACTTCGGCGTAGACCAGCCCAGCCGACGTGTCGACCACCACGTTCGACGTTCCCGTCGAATCGAGCGAACCGGAATCAAAGAAGTAGACGCCCAGGTCCTCGGGCGCCAGTCCGAGCTTCTCGTAGAGCCCGTGTTTGAAAGGCAGCACGATCTGAACCGGGGAATCGAAGACGAACGGATGCACCGGAACACCGTTCACGAAAACCTGAAACGAAGCGCCGCTGAGAATGCCTTCCGGGAATTCGACCGAGGAGTCGACCTCGGCGGATCGCGGCAGGGTCACGTCGATGTCGACGTCCCCGACCAGGGTGCCGGGCTGGAACACGAGCTCGCCCCCGTTCAGAATGTTCAGGGGAAACGGCAGACCGCTAATCTTCAGAACGTCTTTCTCTCCAAGGCGGTGCACATTCCCCATGGTATTGCCGTGACGGTCCTTGAAGCGGACGCGTGCGGAATCACACCGGGCGGTATCGGCGGATGAAGCCGCGACGATAACCCTGGCCATGGCCGTGTAATGCTCCTTTTTGGCGCGGATAAGCCCGATGCCCTTTTGGCCGGCGGTGAAAAGTCCGGTCGCATCGCAAGTGCCGATCCTGCGGCCGAGGACG
>Ga0315274_10006648_pt1 | contig 16818 bp, 17 predicted proteins | sample YL17G02_20_MG_FD_203700 | JGI IMG/M metagenome (GOLD analysis project Ga0315274, IMG submission 203700) | Sediment microbial communities from Yellowstone Lake, YNP, Wyoming, USA - YL17G02_20 | ecosystem: Environmental > Aquatic > Freshwater > Lake > Sediment | place: USA: Wyoming | collected...
ATGCTTCATTTATCAAAACATCTGGTATTTGGATTGGATGACACATTGGTTCCCAAATATGGAAAAAAGATATTTGGCAGGGGTTGTCATTTTAACCATGCATCCAAACCCAATACACCGAAATACATTTTAGGTCACAACTGGGTTGTTTTGGGATTGCTCTATCACTGGGAGTTGTTTTCAAAATGGCTCTGTTTTCCTTTATTTGCAAGATTATTTCTACCTGAAAAAACAATTCAAGATAAATCCTTGTATCAAAGCAGAATTGCTATTGCCATTGAAATGATCTCACAAGTTCAAGATCTTTTAACACAGTCATTTACTTTGGTTGCCGACGGGCTCTATGCAAAAACAAAACTTGTGAGAGCCTGCATTGAGAAAGGCATCACCTTAATCAGTCGCATCAGAAGTGATGCTGCTTTATATGCCCTTCCCGAGCCCAATAAATTCAGAACCAAAGGTCGTCCTCGCAAGTATGGGAAAAGACTTGGAACACCTCAGAAACTCGGCGCTGATCCCGAAGGATTTAAGACCATTCGTCTCAAGCTTTATGGTGAACTCCAAAAAATCACCTACAAAAAAGTGATTGCCATTTGGAAACCGGCAGGCGCACCCATACAGGTTTTCATTGTTCAATTTAATGATTCAAAATCACTGGCTTCTTTTTTCTCTACCAATATATCGCTTTCCGTTGAAAGGGTGCTTACTCTTGTGGCCGCCAGATGGAGTATTGAAACATTGTTCAGTGAATTGAAAGAACATCTCGGCATGAAGGACTGGCAGGTTCGGGTTCAAGAATCGGTTGTCCGTTCAGTGCCTCTTACTTGTATGGCCACTTCTCTTTTGATGCTCTGGAGTATGCTGGAAGCTAATCAAAAAGCACCGGAATTTTGGGATATTCAGCCATGGATGACGGAAAAGTCAAATCCCAGCATGCTGGATGTGATAAATCAATTCAAAGCCAAGTGTATCTCTAATTCGATTTTTGAAATACTGGGCAGTGAGGGCATAGATAGTCAAAAACACAAGGATATTGAGTTGATTTTGAGACGAGCAGCTTAGATTTCGCCTTTCTAACTGCTCAGAATTACTGATCTTGATTATTTCAATGAACGAATGACTTCTGAATCTGAGAAGTCTTCACAATCTTATACCGATTGTTTAAAAAGTGCAAAAGTGCAGTTATTGAAGATAACTTTAAATATTCGTAAATTATGACAACATAGAAAGCCTTGGGGGGCCGTTATGTTGCCGATCGTGAAACTACCGAGTGTGGTTGAGAATGCCTTGCCACGATTTGCTCATATTTTCAATAAAGCGCAGATGCGTCATTTTGGTGAATATCTGACCGGACTGATCGTTTCCGAGAATAAAACAGTAACGGGGATCAATTCGAATTTTATGGGCCATACGGATCAAAGTTCCAAGAACCATTTTCTCACCGAAGCCGAATGGGACGATTCTGCAGTTACTCAAACCAGGTTGGATCTGGTATTGGAACATTGTAAAAAGCAAGGGATCCTTGATGGCGTTTTGGTAATAGACGATACCCTTGGAGAAAAGAAGGGATTGTCGATCGAAGGGGCGGACTGGTTTTGGGATCATAGCGAAAACCGTTATGCCTTTGGCCATCCTTTGGTAACGAGCGAATATGTGACCGCGTCTTTTCATGCACCTCTGCATTATCGTTTGTATGAGAAAGAGGAAAAAGTTCCTGTTGGTGCCTTCAAGTCAAAGATTGATCTGGCGATTGATTTGATCCACGATGCTGATAAAGAAGGCATACCCTTTAGTTGTGTGGCTGGCGATTGCTGGTACTTTTGTGATAAAATAATCAATGAGTTAAAGCAGATGCAGAAGGGATGGATTTTTGCATCCAAGTCCAATCGGAAAATCATGGTTAACAATCGATATATCCAGTTAAGCGAATATGCCAAGACTCTCAAGAAAGAAGATTTCAGACAGGTCACTGTCACAAAATCCAGTGGCAAAGAATTGACTGTTTGGGCATTTGCCAAGACCGTATTCATGCATAAAGTGGGTCGGATCAAGGTGGTCATCTCGTATTTGGAAAAGCCGTTCAAGGGCGATCCCTTCTTCTTGGTGACAAACCGAAAGGAGTGGACGATCGAGAGAATTCTTTCCGTGTATGTGAAACGCTGGCCGATTGAGACATTTTACCAGGACGCGAAGCAAAAATTGGGACTTGCCGACTGTGAGTTGAGGCTTCTGAAAGGTATCCGCCGTCATTGGGACCTTGTATTTTTGGCCTATACGCTTTTGTCGATCGAGTCTTCAACGGGTCCTCTGAAAAATTGGCTCAAATCCAATGTGGTCACTATTGGAGGCAAGAGTCGTATCGCATATTCGGAAATTCTCAAATCGTTTCTCTTTTGGGTTCATGGGTCTTTCAGCCAAGAAAAAACTGTGGATCAAGTTTTCGAAATGGCAATTATTAAAAATCCACAATTAAGGTTCCAATTCTGAGAAAAATCGAAATTTGCCAAAGTCGAGTATATAATTTGGATTCAAAACACGGGAGGATTAGGTCGGAGACAGGTTCTTAAGTCCCTTTGTGAGCGGATTCCATATGAAGTTTGTGGAGAAACCGATGGAATACCGGCGCGATGAGAATGCCGGCGACCAAAAGGAAAATGATGCCCGAGAAAAGCGCGTAAAAGGAAGCGAACATTTTACCCGCGGGGGTTTTGAGAGAGTTGACTGGTCCCATGCCTCCGAGGATCATTGAGGCGTTGAGGAGCGAATCCAACCAGGACAACTTCTCCGTGAAATGATAACCGAGGACTCCCGCCCCCAGTGAAACGGTGATGACCGCAAGGCCGGCAGAACCATGCAGGAACAGTCGCCGGATGAACTGCTTTTTCGGTAAAAGTGGATGTGATTTATGCTCGTACAACCATATTCCTCCGGGATCGAATAAACTTTAAAAACGTATCGACATGCACGACAGCCCGCCGTCCATCTTGCGGGCCTCGCTCACGTCCAGTTCGACGGGATTGAATCCGGCGGACTTGATTTTTTTTTTCGCGCCCGGAAATCCCTTCGGCACGATCAGGGTTCCGTTGATCCACAGGCTGTTCGCCGCGTACGCATCATCCGGATCAAGGACGATTTTTGGATAATCGTGGAAGGCTTCATGATCCGACAATGCGTCCGCGACCAGCAGCGTGTCCTTGCCTATGCAGCTGACGCTTGATTTCAGATGCAGGCCCGCTTCAACGGCCACTGTCGTCCAGGTGTACCCGTGATGGGTCAGGACTCCGCCCAGCTGTTCCACCCCTTGCGGATTCGTTCTTCCCGACAGGCCGATGAAAAAATGCGAACCGGCCTGAAGCACGTCGCCGCCGTCCAGCGTTCCGGGAGGGCGGATGCGGACCCTCATGCTCCTGAATCCGGCAAGGACCTGTGCGATCGGCTCCTCCTCTCCCTTTCTCGCCTCGGCGCCGGGATTCGCGATGACGGCGAATTCCGGCGCGACCACGGCCGTATCTTCGACAAAATACGCGTCGGGATGATCCGGCAGGGGATCCAGAAGAATCACTTCAACCCCGAGTTCCCTCAACACGCGGACGTATTCCCCGTGCTGCGTGAGCATCAGGCGGTGGTCGGGTTTCCCGAGATTCGAAGAGGTGATTCCCCTGTCAAAATTCTGACCCGGCAGGCGGGCAACGGCGCGTGCGAACGGGGAGGATCCCATGATGACAGACTGCATGCCCTCCCTCATTGAAGGGACCGGTAGGTCGCCTGCGCCGGAAGCGGCATTTTATGTCCGTCCCCGTCAACGCGGACGAAGGTCACCGTCGTGGTGAAAACTTTTTTCTCGACGTCAGCTCCGGGTTCGTCCGCATGCACTTCCACGGCGTAACGCACCGACGTATTTCCCTGCATGCGGGGACGGATGTCAAACCGCAGGATGGATCCGTTCAGCACGCGCTCCTTGAACAGGATGTTGTCCATGGCGATGGTTACCAGCGTGCAGTGCGGATAGTCGAGGGAGGCGGTGATCCAGGCGGTCTCGTCCACCCATTTGAGCATAATGCCGCCAAAGAGAAATCCGTGGTGGTTCAGGTGTTCGGGCCGTACGATGGTGAAGTGGTTCATTCAGTCTCCATTCACGACGAGATGCACTTACGAACCGCCTGGGCCAGGGCGTCCCGCCTCAGGGGCGCCTGACGCATGTGCATGCCGTTGTACCGGTAGTAAACCACGACAAACGCCTTGGGTTGCTCCCTGTCGAAATCGAGCTGGATCTTGAGGTCAGTGTAAAGCTCGCCCGTCTCGGATGTGTGCCGCAGCTCCCATTCACCCGGATCGGTTTTCTGGATGGTGCTGTCCGGGAAATCGGAATGGATGAACTGCTCGAGAACCGACCGGACGGTCTCCTCGTACATCCCCACCGACTGCTGGCGGCCGGCCTGAAGACGTTCGAGCGCAAGGCGCTCGTGTTCCCTCCGCTCTTCGCGCCACTCGCGAATCGCATCCAGGAATCGCATGAAAGTCATCCCCCAGTTTATGGTTCACGGTGATTGCCGCGTGTTCTTCCGGAGACGAGCACCGTGGCTCGCGGATGGATGCCTGTACAATTTCACCCGTCTCACGCAGGGCGCATCTCCGAGCGAGACGCCGTATTCATCGCCGTTCAACCTTCGTCCGGGCCTCCAGACGCCGTTTAAATAAATGCCTTCATCCACCGAAAGAAAATCCACGTTCGGAGGACCGCCCGGTTCGAAGGAAATTGGACGGAGAATCCGAATCCGGCGAACAGGAATTCGTCCCGGGCCAGGGCGATCGCGATGCCGGCCCCCGGCGGAACGCCATCCTCTTTCCCGCGACCGAAGCGGATGCGGAGCGGAGTTCCGGCGAGCACCCGGTCGGTTTCCGGATCCGCGGATTGAAGGGTCCGCAACGGAAAATATACCACAACTGCAGAAATGAATCAATGCTTTTTTTTATTTGACATTCAGGACGGAAATGGTTAATTTAATCCGATAAAAATCAGATCCAATCGGATTGAGCATAACCGCCGGATGAACGAATACCCATAATCGAGTATTCATGATCGTAAATCCGGCTTTTAAATGACGCAAGAAAGGGGCACTCATGGATCATCGATCTTTCAAAAAGCTCGCCTGCGGAATGACATTGGCGGGCCTTGTCTTGATCACGTGGATGGGATGTGGGAAAGGCAAAATGTCGATCACTTTGGCCGGTTCCACGGCGTTTCAGCCGTTCGCGGAGAAACTTGCGGAAAAGTACATGCAGATCAATCCAAACGTGAACATCACCGTTCAGGGCGGCGGATCGGCCGTGGGCATTCAGTCGGCCCTGTCGGGAGCGGCCGAGATCGGCATGGCTGATCTTGTGAACCTTCCCCCCGAGGCGGTGGCTCTCCGTTCGGTCGTCGTGGCCAAGGACGGCATCGTCGTGGTGGTCCATCCCTCCAACATGGTGAACAATTTGACGCTGGAACAGGTGCGCGGGCTGTATGACGGGACCATCCGGAACTGGAAGGTAGTCGGCGGAGCCGACGCGCCCATCACGGTCGTGTCCCGCGAATCCGGATCCGGCACGCGCTCTTCCTTCGAGCAGATCGTCGGCGACGTCAAACTGACCGACAATGCGATCATTCAGGATTCCAACGGAACCATCCGCGAGACCGTGGCGAACGACGCGAACGCCCTGGGCTACCTGTCACACGGCCTGCTGAACGAGAAGATCAAGGCGCTGGCGATCAATGGCGTCGCCTGCACATCGGATGAGATCATGCAGGGCCGGTACAGGCTGGTCCGCCCCATCTTCTTTCTGACCCAAACCGAACCGAAAGGGGAACTGGCGGGATTCATCGATTACGTACTGTCACCCGATGCTCAGAAGATATTGCAGAAGAGCGGTTTGATTCCCGCGAAATAACCTGGGTTATTCACGAACACATCAGCCGGATCTAGTGCTTTCCGGAAATCTTGAGAATAGAGTGAGAAGGATCTCCCAAGTGAATAAGCCAGGTTATCCCGGTTCCTGTCACCCGCAGGGTGATCAATAGAGAAAAAAATATTTATGAATAATCCGGGATAGGAAAGTGTCCGCGCCGATCATGCGATTGCCCGGGGAAAAATGGATACAGCGCCTTTTGGTCGCCGTGGCGTTCTCAGCCATCGGCGGGCTGCTTCTCATTGCGCTGTTCATCCTGAAGGAAGGCCTGCCCTTCATTATCGACATCGGCATCAAGAATTTCCTGTTCGCCAAAAAGTGGGACCCGCAGGCGGGCCTGTTCGGCATCCTGCCGATGATCATCGCTTCCCTGTGGGTGACCGCGGGAGCCATGATCGTCGGGGCGCCGCTCGGCGTGGCGGGGGCCGTGTTTCTCGTCGAATTCGTGCCGCGGCCGGTCATGCGCATGATCAAGCCGACCATCGAGCTTCTGGCAGGAATTCCGTCGGTGGTTTATGGCTTCATCGGCGTGATGGTGCTTGCGCCCTTCATCCGGGCGCATCTCGGCGGTCCCGGGCTTTCCGTGCTCGCCGCCTCCCTCATTCTCGGAATCATGATCCTCCCGACCATCATCAGCATCTCCATCGATTCGATCTCGGCCGTCCCCAATTCTTTCCGGGAGGGCTCGTTCGCGCTCGGCGCCACAAGGTGGCAGACGGTCCGCATGGTGGTCCTCAAGGCCGCGCGTTCGGGCATCATCGCAAGCATCATTCTCGGCATGGGCCGCGCCATAGGTGAAACCATGGCCGTGATCATGGTGGCCGGCAATGCGGTCAAAATCCCCCTTTCCGCGCTGGATTCCGCGCGCACCCTGACCGCGAACATCGCGCTGGAAATGGGATACGCCACGGGGCTCCACCGGCAGGCGCTTTTCGCGACCGGCGTCATCCTCTTCGTGGTGATCATGATACTGAATTCCATCGCGAGCTCCATGGTGAAAAACCGGATAAGCCGGTTAAAATGAGAATCCCTCCGAGAATTTCCCAGGGGATCATCGTCTCCATTCTGGGACTGGCCACGCTGTTCACTCTGGCAATTCTCGTATTCATCATCGTCTTCATCCTTGAAAAAGGCCTTCCGGTCGTCGGATTGGGCTTTCTCTTCACCAATCCCCGGGACATGGGACGGGCGGGCGGTATTTTCCCGACCGTCGTGGCCTCGATTCTCCTGCCCCTGATCGCCGTGCTCATCGCCGTTCCCTTCGGCGTCGGCACCGCCATTTATCTGACCGAATACACGCGCGAATCGCGCGCCACCCGGATCATCCGGTTCGGGGCGGATTGTCTGGCGGGTATTCCGTCGATCATCTTCGGCCTTTTCGGCTTCATCTTTTTTGTGACGATCCTGCACATGGGGTGGTCGCTTCTGTCGGGAGGACTGACCCTGGCGCTGATGATTCTGCCGACCATCATCCGCACGACCGAGGAGGCCATCCGGGCGGTGCCCAATGCTTATCGGGAGGTGAGCTATTCTCTAGGCGCGACGCGCCTGCGGACGGTCCGCAAGGTGGTGTTGCCCAACGCCCTGCCCGGAATTGTGACCGGCGTGATGCTCGGCATCGGCCGTTCGGTCGGTGAAACCGCGGCCGTGATCTTCACCGCGGGATCGTCTCTTCGCCTTCCGTCGTCGATTTTCGATTCCGCGCGCACCATGTCGGTGCACTTCTACATCCTCGCGCGGGAGGGCATTTCAACGGAGAACGCCTATGGCACGGCGGCCGTGCTGATTCTCTCCGTATTGTCCATCAACGCTGTCGCGTACGGCCTGATGAACCGGTTTATCAAAAAACGATCCTAAAATGCCCAAATTCGTCATCCAAAATCTTGACATCTATTACGGCAGGATCAAAGCGCTGAAATCCGTCACCCTCGACGTCGAAGAGAACCGGATTCTCGGCGTCATCGGCCCGGCGGGATCCGGTAAAACCTCGTTCCTCCGCACGCTCAACCGCCTCAACGACCTGTTGCCCGACTTCCACGTCGAAGGCCGGATTCTTCTGGACGGGGAGGACATCTACCACCCGAAGATGGAACCGGTACTGCTTCGGCGAAGGGTCGGTATGGTGTTCGCGCTCCCGGTTCCCCTTCCGATGAGCATCTATGACAACCTCGTCTATGGCCCGCGGCTGACCGGCATCCGCCAGCCGAGCCGGCTGGACGAAATCGTCGAAAAGAGCCTGCAGGCCGCTTTTCTCTGGGACGAGGTCAAGGACCGGCTGAACTCATCCGCCCTCCGGCTCTCGGGCGGCCAGCAGCAGCGCCTCTGTCTCGCCCGGGTGCTCGCACTGAATCCCGAGGTCATCCTGCTGGACGAGCCCTGCTCGGGTCTCGACCCGATCTCGACGTCGAAGATCGAAGAGGCGCTCACGGTTCTGAAGTCGGACGTCACGGTCATCCTGGTGACCAACAACACCATGCAGGCGTCGCGCGTGGCGGACCGGACCGCCTTTTTTCTCATGGGCGAGTTGATCGAGACCGGACGGACGGACAAAATTTTCACCCATCCCGACGACCCGCGCACCAATGAATACATCACGGGACGGTTCGGATGACAACCGCCAAGATCCAGATCGAGGGCCTCAACCTGCATTACGGCCGTTTCCACGCCCTGATCGGCGTGACCCTAGCCGTTCCGCAGCACCAAATCACGGCGCTCATCGGGCCTTCGGGATGCGGCAAGTCCACGCTTCTGCGGACGCTTAACCGGATGAACGACCTGATCCCCGGGGTCCGCATCACCGGCCGTGTGCTTCTGGACGGCGAGGAAGTTTACGGACCGCGGACAAAGGTCGACGATCTCCGCAAGCGCGTGGGCATGGTGTTCCAGCGCCCGAACCCGTTCCCCCTCTCCATCTACGACAACGTGGTTTACGGACTCCGCGTGGCGGGAATCCACAACCGGAAAATCCTGAAAGAAACGGCGGAAAAAAGTCTGAGAGCGGCCTGGCTGCTGGACCAGGTCAAGGACAAATTGAACCACTACGCCATGGAACTTCCGCTCGACCAGCAGCAGCGGTTGTGCATGGCGCGCCTACTCGCCGTCGAACCCGAGGTGATTCTGATGGACGAGCCCTGCTCCGCCCTCGACCCCATCGCCACGGCGAAGATCGAGGAACTCATGGTCGAGTTGAGGAAGGATTACACGATTGTCATCGTCACCCACAACATGCAGCAGGCAGCGCGGGTATCGGATTTTTCAGGATATATGCTTCTTGGGGAAATGATCGAATTCGGTGAGACTTCTACTCTTTTCACTAAACCGCGGGACAAGAGGACCCAGGATTATATCACGGGAAGATACGGTTAAGAGGGGTCATTAGTTCCGAGTTCAGCGTGAGACGTGAAGCGTAAGACGTGAAGCGGATCTGATGTGACCGATACTTTTTTGCGATTTACGCCTTACGATTCACGTCTCACGACTCACGGTTCACGCTTCACGACTCACGATCTTTCCAATCCGAAATTCGAAATTTCTTACTTGATTCCCCGGTTCCATCCGACAATTTCTTCCAGCGGTTTTCTCCTCAGCGGCCTCTCCTTCAACCCGGCTAACGGATACCCCAGTGCGATCAGCTGGGCCACTTGAATGGATCGCGGGAGATTGAGGAACTTTCTCGCTTTGCGTGCGTCGAACCAGCCGATCCAGCACGTGCCCAGTCCGAGTGCCTTTGCCTGCAGGACAAAATGCTCGCCGGCGATGCCCACGTCGATGAAATGATAAGGAGTGCCCTGAATCCATGGACCGAGACGGCCCGCGACGAACTTTCGCTCGATCACGATCGCCGCGACCGTCGGCGCCTTGAGCGCCCACCGCGTTGAGTGGTACACGCCCGAGAAGGCAGCCTCGCAAAATGCTTTCTTAATTTCTTGATCGTCCAGGATGACGAACCGGCAAGGCTGCGCGTTCTCTGCGGAAGGCGCCAGCCGCGCCGCCTCAACGCAGGCGAGTATCTTTTCGCGTTCCACCGGCCGCGGATCGAACCGGCGGACGCTGCGACGCTCCCGGATTACGGGGAGAATATCGGGATGGGGCTGAACTGGAGGATTCATTGAGGAAGATGTCTTCGGTTATGGGTTATGGGTTATGGGTTTCGAGTTACGAGTTACGAGTTGCAAGTTGCGAGTTACAAGTTTCTGGTAATGGGATGCACGAAGAACAAGTTTCGGGTTCATGGTTCCGAGTTCCGGGTCACGCTGCACGGCTCACGATTCACGATTCACGCTTCACGTCTCACGAATCCCGCCGATGAGTTCGCGAACCGATTTGACGCCGTGCGACTCGCAATAGCGCTGGATGCCCTCGAGCACCCGAACCGGTCCGTCCGGTTCGACGAAATGAAGCGTACCGGTTTGAACTGCGGTCGCTCCGGCGAGCAGAAATTCGATCGCGTCCCCTCCTGTCATAATGCCGCCGATGCCGATCAGGGGAACGGAGACGGCCTTGCGGACCTGGAACACCTTGGCCAGCGCGATGGGTTTGATCGCCGGACCCGAAAGCCCGGCCGTAAAGCGTGCGATCAGCGGCCTGCGCGTTTCGATGTCCACGGCCATGCCCACCACCGTGTTGATCAGCGAAAGGGCATCCGCGCCTCCCGATACCGCAGCCCTGGCGATTTCCGTGATGTCCGTGACGTTCGGCGTGAGCTTGACGATCACGGGTTTCTTCGTGCTCAGGCGCACCGCAGCCGTCACGGCTTCAGTCGCCCTGCAATCGGTGCCGAAAGCCAGCCCGCCCTTCTCGACATTGGGGCAGGAAACGTTGACTTCGATGGCGTCCACGCGCGGATGGGCCTGGACCTGCCGGACGACCTCCGCGTATTCCTCCACCGTGTTCCCCGCAACGTTGACCACCACCACGGTGTCGAGGGCCTGCAGCATCGGCAATTTTTCGGAAAGAAACCGCTTCACGCCCACGTTCGCCAGGCCGATGGAATTCAGCATGCCCGCGGGCGTCTCAGCGATGCGCGGCATCGGATTTCCCTCGCGCGGTTCGAGGGTGATCGTCTTGGTGACGATGCCGCCGAGCTTCGCAACGTCGAAGTAGGGGGCGAATTCCGTGCCGTACCCGAAAGTGCCGGACGCAGCGAGCACCGGGTTCTTGAGAACGAGCGGACCGATTCGAACCGACAGGTCAGCCATTGAAGTCGAGCTCCATGAGGTCAAAGACCGGTCCGTCCGCACAGACCATTTGGTATCCCCCGCTTCGGATCCGCACCGCGCAGCCCTGGCACACGCCCGCGCCGCAGGCCATCTTCTCTTCAAGGGAAGCCTGCCACCGGAATCCGGTTTTTGGAACGAGGGCCTGCATGGATTTCAGCATCGGCATCGGGCCGCAGGCAAATCCGGAGGGATCCGGAACGGAGGCGGGTAAGTGCTCCTTCAGGAGTTCCGTCACCCGTCCCCGGAATCCCGCGCTCCCATCCTCGGTGGCGGTATGGATTTCGACTCCGAGTGCGGACAATTCGTCCAGCCCGACCAGTTCGCCGGAATTCCGGACGCCCCAGAACAGAACCGTTTTTATTCCGGCATCGGCCAGCCGGTCGGCGAGGAAAAAAACCGGCGCGATGCCGAGGCCGCCCGCGGCGATTACGGCCGTCCTGAAGCCCCCTCCGAGATCGAACGGTTTACCCAGCGGTCCGAGCAGGTTCATGAAATCTCCGGTTCTGAACGCCTGCATCCGCGAGGTGCCCTTCCCGACCTTCCGGTAGAGCAGCCGGACGGACCGTTTGTCCTCCGAGACGCGGTGGATGCTGAAGGGACGCCGCCAGAGCGGGTCCCATCCATCGGCCGTTCTCACGTGGACGAAATGGCCGGGCTGGCATTTCAACGCAAGCTCCGGGGCCTCCAGTTCGAGCAGAAAAATTTCCGCCGCGACTTCCCGCTGTCCGATCACCCTGCAGTTCAGTCCGCCCATGCCTCCCTCATTCCCTGTCCGTTTTAGACGGAGGCGAGTCCGGCGATTTGCCAGACGCCGCCGGAACTGGAGCACCCTTCGGATTCCGCGCGGCCCTCGAAGCGGCCGCTTCAAGGGAATCGGGATCTGCGACAGGCTTTTCGCCTGCCGTCCGCGATAATTCCTGATCCGGAGGAGAAACGTTGCCGGGTGCCGCGGCTTGCGCTCCTGCTGCGGGCGGAGTGGTTGCGCCGGCCGTATCGGACCCGGCTCCGGTCAAACGAGCGGCTGCGTTTCTGAGCGAATCCGTCGAATTTTTCGCCGACGAATCCATGGCGGCTGCAGTTGACTGCGGTTGCCCCGGGGTTGCCGCCGATTCCGCTTTGGCCCCGTCCTTCGCCCTCGCCTGATCCTCCTTCACGGCTTCGACTTTTTTCTTCACCTTTTCGGAGAATGGCGAGGCGGGATACTTGCGGAGAAGGCTGTCGTACAGCACGTACGCCAGATGCAGGGAATCGAGGCCGTTCTCATAGGCCCAGGCCGCGGCATAAAAGGCTTTCGCCGCGTATTCCGTTTCGGGATGGTTTTCGTAAAGGGAGCGGTATTTTTCGATCGCCCCTGCCGGATTCTTTTCATCGAACAGCAGCCGTTCCGCCTCGGCGAAAAGGCTGCGGACCGTGTCCTCCTCGGTGCTCGCCGACTGAAGTCCGATTTCCTTCCGGAGCGATTTGGCGTAGGCGGAGTTCGGGTATTCAGCCAGAATCCGGCGAAGCGTCGAATCGGCCGAAATCGCGCCCTTGTTGAGATTGCGGTGGATGTGGTGCATGTTGTACAGCGACTGCAGCGCGTACGGACTTTGCGGAAACCGCCGCACCAGCAGCCGGTACTGGTTGAGCGCCGAGTCCGGAATGGAAAACCGGAAGAGATACAGCTCGGCCAGGAGGAACAGGTTTTTATCCAGCTCCTCCGTCTTGAACGCCTTCAATTCCGGATTCTCGGCCAGCTTGGCCAGTTTCTGTTTTCGCCTCCGTTCCCCGCGCCCGGTTTCCAGTTTTTTCGCGTAATCTGAATCCGGCACTTCGAAATCCTTCACGTCCCGCCAGTTGATGATACCCATCCTGCGGAGCAGGGCCCTGTATTTGGGACCGTTGACGGAAGTATCGCTGGTGTCGTCCGCTGCGGACGTGGCAACCAGCTTGTCCTCATTGTACTTATTGTTGATGGCCGGATCGTTTTTAATCCGTTCGACATACACCAGCGAATCCGCGATCAGCGAGTCTGCATAGGTGTAGATCTTCTTGCCGAACACGTCCACAGTGTCCTGTTCGGTGGTGTCCCTCGCCGCGGCGATTTCCTCCGCCCCCCCCCTGTCGCCCCGAAGCGCCTGGTCGATCACGTTTTGAAGCGCCTGCATGCGGAGAATATCGCGGGCCTTGATCTCGGCCGAATCGGCGCAGATCACCCGGCTGCTTTCCTTTTTGACCAGGGCGAAGTTTTCAAGCGCGCGGTCGTAATCCCTGCGCCGGGTCTGATAGAGATTGCCCAGCGCGTAGTAGGCCTTGGCGGTGAATTCGGCTTTCTGCTTGAGCTGGATCACGTCGCGGTACGTGGTGATGGCGCCCTCCACGTCCCCCTTCCGGGCGAGGCAGTCGCCGATTTCGAGGCGCATTTCGGCCTCATGGTCCTTGTTTTTTTCGTCTCCGAGCAGGCGCTCGAGGATCTTGATGGCCTCCTGATACTCGCCGTTGTTCTTCAGGGCCACGGCCAGCCGGAACTCCACGTTGAAACGGATTTCGGGCAGGGGATTCAGCTTGATCACCTGCCGGAAGGCCTTCACGGCGCCGTCGTACTGCTTTAGGGAATCGCAGTTGTCGCCGACCGCGTATTGCGCATCGAGCCGAAGGGTCTTGTCACCCGTCTTGAGCACTTCTTGATACGAGTCCGCGGCCTTCTGGAAATCCTTTTTTGTTTCGAAAAATTTTCCCCGGTAAAAAAAGGTCTCAGCCCTCTGCTTTTCGGTGATATTCTTTTGTATCATGCCGGATAAGATGACCTCCGCATCGTCGAACTGCTTCATGGCCACGTAGGCTTTCGCCATGCCGAGTTCCGCGTCGAAGCGCAGCTCGCTGTCCGGAAACCGGTCGAGCATTTCCTGAAACCGTCGCAGGGCCATCTGGTTCTCGTCCATGTGATAATAGGCCCTTCCGAGCAGCAGCAGGGCGTCGTCGGCGTATTTTGAGTTGGGATAATATTCCATCATTTTGAGGGATTTATCCACGGATTTCTCGAAATCGGCTTTGCCGACAGAGCCGGAAGAGACGCTGGATGCGGTTCCCTTGATCATGGCTTTCTCAACGGCGCGGTATCCCCGGTTGAAAAACCGTTTGGCGTTGTAAAACGTGTTGTAATAGGCGCATCCCGCAGTCGACAGGATGCACAGCGTCAGTGTCCAGCGAATCGCATTTTTCATGGACCCAATCTCCTGAGGATTTCGGTTAACTTACTATGAATCTAACTCTTTGTCAAGAAAAAAGTTGCGTGGTATTTTCCCGAAATCGGTATACGGTTCAGAATTCTGAAATTCCAAACAACTTTCTAGGATCAAAGGCATCAAAATCCTGAACTCGGAACTCGCGACTTTAAACCGAGCAGGCTCGGAAACGCTCCGTCCCTCCCTCTTGTTAAAGAATAATTGCATATTGGAGCGGATTTTTCTAAATTGGTCAGTCCTTACATGCCAAAATGGACGATGGAGTGTGGGAATTCATGTCGACATCCGAAAAACCATTGTTTCGCAAAGCCCTGCGACTGGAATATTTCACGGTCGGATACGAAGGTGTTCCTGTTCAACGAAGGGCCGAACTGCTTTTCTGGGACGGGAATGAGGAAGGATGAACGGACGCGTATGAATGACAAAAGGAGTCGGGAATGAATTTACGTAAAATCAGTGAAAATGTGAGTTGGCTCGGAGTGATCGACTGGGACAGGCGTTTGTTTGACTCGCTGATCCCCCTGCCGGACGGTACGAGTTACAATGCCTATCTGGTCAGGGGTTCGGAGAAAACCGCCCTCATCGACACGGTGGATCCGCCCTTCTGGCCGGCGTTGGAAGAGCAACTCCGGGACGTCGCAAAAATCGATTATGTGATTTCGCATCATGCTGAACAGGACCATTCCGGATCCATCGGGAGGGTGCTGGAAAAATATCCGAACGCCCAGGTCCTATGCTCTGAAAAATGCAAATCCATGCTCGTGGACCACCTGCATATCCCAGAGGCAAGGGTCCGGACGGTTGCAGACGGGGAAACCGTGTTCCTCGGCGGGAAGACGCTCCAATTCATTTACACGCCCTGGGTGCACTGGCCTGAGACGATGACCACGTTCCTGAAGGAGGACGGCATCCTCTTCTCGTGCGACTTCTTCGGCTCGCATCTCGCCACGACGGATCTCTATGCAATGGACAGGCCGCGCGTATACGAATCGGCCAAGCGGTATTACGCGGAAATCATGATGGCGTTCCGGAATGTGATCCGGAAAAACATCGAGAAGGTGGAGGCGCTTCCGGTCCGCGTGATCGCGCCCAGCCACGGTCCTGTCTATGACGATCCGAAATTCATCATCGATGCGTACAAGGATTGGATCTCCGACACGCCGAAGAACGAGGTGGTGATTCCCTATATCTCGATGCACGGCAGCACGCGGAGGATGGTGGAACGCCTGGTGGGCGCTCTTGCGGACCGCGGAGTGACCGCATTTCAGTTCGACCTGGCGGCGACGGACATCGGCAAGCTGGCCGTCTCCCTCGTGGACGCGGCCACCCTCGTCATCGGTACGCCGACCGTGCATATGGGACCGCATCCCAACGTGGTTTTCGCGGCGGTTCTGGCGAATGCCATCCGACCCAAGGCGAAGTTCGCGTCGATCATCGGATCTTACGGCTGGAGCACCAAGGCCGTCGAAAGCCTGGCGGCCATGATCCCCAACTTGAAGGTGGAGATCATTCCGCCGGTGCTCTGCAAGGGTTATCCGCGCGAAGCGGATCTCAAGGCGATCGACGCGCTCGCCGACGTCATAGCGCAGAAGCACAAGTCGATTTTGTAATAACAGAAAACCCCGGGGTCGTCTTTCGAGACCCCGGGGTTTGTCTTTCGGGTATTTCTATAAGGCTAAGGTGGACTTCCCGAAGGTCCACAATCTTTCCCGGTACCTTCGGCAGGTCAGACCGGAAAAGCATACTGAGAGAAAAACTCTTGACAATCAGGATATTTTTTGTTTATTTAATGTGACTGCTCAAGTGAAAGGATGATATCATGTCGCATCAATATACTCTTGAATACTGGATCGACGACGGATGGTACATCGGCAGAATCAAGCAGATTCCCGGCGTGTTCAGTCAGGGTGAAACGCTTTCCGAATTGAAGGAAAACGTCAAGGACGCCTATCGGATGATACTGCAGGAAAGCACCCCCGTTTATAACCCGACGACGCCCGTAAAAGAGACGGAATTTGAATTGTGAAGAGAAGGGAATTGATCCGCGAACTCGTTGATGCCGGATGTTATCTCAAGCGGCATGGAAACCGGCATGATATCTATCAGAATTCTTCAAATGGTAAGATCGCTCCAATTCCGCGCCACACCGAAATCAAAAACAGCCTCTGTGAATTGATCAAGAGACAATTGGGTCTTTAAAAACCCCGGGGTCTGGTGATAGTCTCGTAAAACCTGCAATATCCTATGCGAAGACCCCGGGGTTTATTACATTTATCATTCCAGGCAATACTTCTCGAACGCCTTCGGATCTGCGACCGTCATGTCCTTGACGAAAGACGCATATTCTTCAGGTGATTTGAAATACATACCTCTCGTTTCAAGCGGAGTGCTGAAAACTCCGGGGTTTGGTGAGCTGATAGACCCCG
>Ga0315274_10006649_pt1 | contig 16817 bp, 10 predicted proteins | sample YL17G02_20_MG_FD_203700 | JGI IMG/M metagenome (GOLD analysis project Ga0315274, IMG submission 203700) | Sediment microbial communities from Yellowstone Lake, YNP, Wyoming, USA - YL17G02_20 | ecosystem: Environmental > Aquatic > Freshwater > Lake > Sediment | place: USA: Wyoming | collected...
TGAAGCTCTCCGAATCAACGATCTACAAATTGGCCTCCGATGGGGAGCTCCCCGGTTTCAAGATCGGGGACTCATGGCGCTTCGACATGGATGAAATCCTTAAAAAAATAGGAGAAGCAAAAAAAGAGAACAATCGAAACAGAACAAAGGGCATGGGGCAAAGAGCATAGAGCAAAGGGCATGGGGGTTACTAAGGAGTCCATAATTGAGTAGACATATTTTTCAGAAAATCTCCCCTAACCCCTCTTTTCCAAAGAGGGGAATTCCTCCCTTTTGTAAAGGGATGAAAGGAGGGATTTAGTTTCCGATGTCTATATAATTATTGACTGACTAGTAAAAGCAAATACTCTCTGCGCCTTGCTACAAGACAGGAGGTGAAAGCATGGCAGAACAGGCATCTGTTGATCGAACAGGCGAAACACAGAAAAAGGACTTGATGAAAGGGGGTAAGTATCTCACCTTTCAGCTCGGGAAAGAGATCTATGGTCTTGAGATCCTGAAGGTTCAGGAGATCATCGGCATGATGAGCGTTACCCGCATTCCGAAGACACCCGAGTTCATCCGGGGGGTGATCAACCTCCGGGGGAAAGTGATCTCTATCATTGAACTCCGGCGAAAGTTTGGGATGGAGACCAAGGCAGATACTGAAAAGACCTGTATTGTGGTGGTCCAGGTCGGAGAGAATTCCCATCAAATCACCATGGGGACGGTCGTGGACGAGGTGTCTGAGGTCCTGGAAATCGGCACGAATCAAATGGAGCCACCGCCGAAGTTCGGTGGAAATGCGAAGATCGATTTCATCCTCGGGATCGGAAAAGTGGGTCAAAAGGTGGTGATGCTCCTCGATATCGACAAAGTACTGACAAACAGAGATATGGATTTGGTTGACCAGGCTCCTCAAAGAACATAGGTCGGAATTTTCAAAAGGGGGTCTTTGCTAAATGGCGTTCACCTTTTTTTTCAGAGATATGCAGATTTTGGAACTCATCATGAGGCATGTTGTCCCCTTTGTGGTGGGGAGCAGCCGGGTGAGGGTCTGGGATGCCGGTTGTGCCATGGGGCTGGAGGCTTACTCTCTGGCGATCCTGTTTGCCGAAAACATGGGCTATTTTGCATTCAAGAACCTTCAGATTCATGCCACGGACAAGGAAGAGAGCAATAGCTTCGGAGACATTATCCGTTCAGGGATCTATCCGGAGGAGGAAGTTAGGCGGATACCCGCCGAATTGTTACAGAAGTATTTCATGCCGGTGAACCAAAACAGCCATTTTCAAGTGATCGATCCCATTCGGAGCAAGATCTATTACCAGCGGCATGACCTGCTCTCTTTGAAACCCATCGACTCAGGGTTCAGCCTGATCCTCTGCAAGAACGTTCTCCTCCACTTTCAAGCCGAGGAGCGTATCAAGGTGATCAGGATGTTTCACAACGCACTTCTTCCCGGGGGGTACTTCGCCACGGAACAGACACAAAAGATGCCTTCGGAGATCGAGTCCCTCTTCGTCAAGGTGGCGCCCGACGGGGAGATCTTTAAGAAGGTTGAGGAGGAATCATGAAGGTTTTTTGTCTGGGAGGAAACGATAACAACTACTCCTGTAAGGCTTACCTGATCCTGGGGGACTGGAACAGCCTCGATGATGTCAACACGCTGGTGGATGTTGGGGTCAATGATTGGATCGTTCATGAGATCGAAGGGATCTCAACCGGTGTTGGAAAGAGGCCGGTGGAACAGATTATTCTGACCCATTCTCATTCTGACCATGCGGGTGGCCTTGCCGCTATCAAGGCGAAATATGGCTGCAAAGCCTTGGCGTTTTCGGAGTTTAACGGTGTTGACGAGCTTTTGAGGGAGGGGCAAAGGGTCAGGATGGGGGATCGGGATTTTGAGGTGGTTCAGGCGCCGGAGCATTCGAGCGATTCGATCTGTCTCTATTGTGAGGAAGAAGGGGTGATCTTTACCGGAGATACCCCCGTGAAGATCATGACGGCGGGCGGGTCCTATTCCAGGGCCTATGTTCAGGTCCTGGAGAGATTGGTAAGGAGAAGGGTCACTACGATTTACCCGGGGCATGACCAGCCTGTGACCGAAAAGGCAAAGGATCTGTTGAGGAGGACGCTGCAGAATGTCCATACCAGCGAGATCTTGAGGTTTTTTTAAGTGGAAAGGAGGGGTGATGGGGAAGTCTATGTGACTTGATCGGAAAATAGAGTTTCCCCCTTTGAAAAAGGGGGACTGAGGGGGATTTTCAAATCAAGATTAATTAGAAAATACCCCCCCAAATAAGTAAGAATTCTTTTGACAACCGGAGAACAACCTGAGGGAGGAAAACAAATGAAAACAGAAAAGAGGGAGGAAAACAAATGAAAACAGAAAAAACGAAACGCAAAGGCAGTGAGGGAAAAAGCAGCGCCGTCTTTGAAAGAATCTCAAGTCTGGCCACTGCGATAAAGGAGGGCCGTCTGGATTCACGGGCCGGTCTCGAGGGGGTAATTGAAGCGGACAGTAAAATCCTACAAGGCGTCAATCAACTTGTCGATTCTATCGTCTCGCCTCTCAATGTGGCTGCGGAGTATGTGGACCGGATCTCAAAAGGGGACATTCCACCCAAGATCACGGATTCTTACAACGGTGATTTCAACAAGATCAAGAACAACCTGAACACCTGTATCGATGCGGTGAACGGCCTGGTGGCCGATGCTGGTTTACTCTCGAAGGCAGCGGTGGAAGGAAAGCTTGCGACAAGGGCCGATGCCTCCAAACACGGTGGAGACTTCCAGAAGATTGTCAAAGGGGTCAACGAGACGCTGGATGCAGTCATTGGACCGTTGAATGTGGCAGCCGAGTATGTGGATCGGATAAGCAAAGGGGACATTCCCCCGAAGATCGCCGACACCTACAATGGTGATTTCAACGAGATCAAGAACAACCTCAATAAGTGCATTGATGCGGTGAACGGCCTGGTGGCCGATGCTGGTTTACTCTCGAAGGCAGCGGTGGAAGGGAAGCTTGCGACAAGGGCTGATGCCTCCAAACACGGTGGAGACTTCCAGAAGATTGTCAAAGGGGTCAACGAGACGCTGGATGCGGTGATTGGTCCGTTGAATGTGGCAGCCGAGTATGTGGATCGGATAAGCAAAGGGGACATTCCCCCGAAGATCGCCGACACCTACAATGGTGATTTCAACGAGATCAAGAACAACCTCAATAAGTGCATTGATGCGGTGAACGGCCTGGTGGCCGATGCTGGTTTACTCTCGAAGGCAGCGGTGGAAGGGAAGCTTGCGACAAGGGCTGATGCCTCCAAACACGGTGGAGACTTCCAGAAGATTGTCAAAGGGGTCAACGAGACGCTGGATGCGGTGATTGGTCCGTTGAATGTGGCAGCCGAGTATGTGGATCGGATAAGCAAAGGGGACATTCCCCCGAAGATCGCCGACACCTACAATGGTGATTTCAACGAGATCAAGAACAACCTCAATAAGTGCATTGATGCGGTGAACGGCCTGGTGGCCGATGCTGGTTTACTCTCGAAGGCAGCGGTGGAAGGGAAGCTTGCGACAAGGGCTGATGCCTCCAAACACGGTGGAGACTTCCAGAAGATTGTCAAAGGGGTCAACGAGACGCTGGATGCGGTGATTGGTCCGTTGAATGTGGCAGCCGAGTATGTGGATCGGATAAGCAAAGGGGACATTCCCCCGAAGATCGCCGACACCTACAATGGCGACTTCAACGAGATCAAGAACAACCTCAATAAGTGCATTGATGCGGTAAATGGTTTGGTGGCTGATGCCGGCGTGCTGGTGAAGGCGGCCGTGGAAGGAAAGCTTGCGACAAGGGCCGATGCCACAAAGCATCAGGGCGATTATCGGAAGATCGTGGAAGGGGTGAACCAGACGTTGGATGCGGTGATTGGTCCGTTGAACGTGGCCGCCAAATACGTTGACGATATCAGCAAGGGCAATATCCCGGCAAAGATCACCGACACCTACAATGGCGACTTCAACGCGATCAAGAACAACCTGAACACCTGTATTGATGCAGTCAACGCGCTGACGTCGGATGCCGGCCTGCTCTCGAAGGCGGCCGTGGAAGGAAAGCTTGCGACAAGGGCCGATGCCTCCAAGCACGGTGGAGACTTCCAGAAGATTGTCAAAGGGGTCAACGATACGCTGGATGCCGTGATTGGACCACTCAATGTGGCTGCCGAGTACGTGGACCGGATAAGCAAAGGGGACATTCCCCCGAAGATCGCCGACACCTACAATGGTGACTTCAACGAGATCAAGAACAACCTCAATAAGTGCATTGATGCGGTGAACGCCCTGACCGGGGATGCGGGCACGCTCTCGAAGGCAGCGGTGGAAGGGAAACTTGCGACAAGAGCCGATGCCACGAAGCACCAGGGAGACTTCCAGAAGATTGTCAAAGGCGTCAATGAGACGCTTGATGCCGTCATTGGACCATTGAATGTGGCTGCTGAATATGTGGATCGGATAAGCAAAGGGGACATTCCACCCAAGATCACGGACAAGTATAACGGCGACTTCAATGAGATCAAAAACAACCTCAATAAGTGCATTGATGCGGTAAATGCCCTGACCGGGGATGCCGGTTTACTCTCGAAGGCAGCAGTGGAAGGGAAACTTGCGACAAGAGCGGATGCTACGAAACATCAGGGAGACTTCCAGAAGATTGTCAAAGGCGTCAATGAGACGCTGGATGCAGTCATCGGACCATTGAATGTGGCAGCCGAGTATGTGGACCGGATAAGCAAGGGAGACATTCCCCCGAAGATCGCCGACACCTACAATGGCGACTTCAACGAGATCAAGAACAACCTCAATAAGTGCATTGATGCGGTGAACGGCCTGGTGGCCGATGCCGGCGTGCTGGTGAAGGCGGCAGTGGAAGGAAAGTTAGCAACCCGCGCTGATGCCACAAAGCATCAGGGCGATTATCGGAAGATCGTGGAAGGGGTGAACCAGACGTTGGATGCGGTGATTGGTCCGTTGAACGTGGCCGCCAAATACGTTGACGATATCAGCAAGGGCAATATCCCGGCAAAGATCACCGACACCTACAATGGCGACTTCAACGCGATCAAGAACAACCTGAACACCTGTATCGATGCAGTCAACGCGCTGACGTCGGATGCCGGCCTGCTCTCGAAGGCGGCCGTGGAAGGAAAGCTTGCGACAAGGGCCGATGCCTCCAAGCACGGTGGAGATTTCGGGAAGATTGTCAAAGGGGTCAACGAGACGCTTGATGCCGTGATTGGTCCGTTGAATGTGGCAGCCGAGTATGTGGACCGGATAAGCAAAGGGGACATTCCACCCAAGATCACGGACAAGTATAACGGCGACTTCAATGAGATCAAAAACAACCTGAACCAGTGTATCGACGCAGTCAATGCCCTGACCGGGGATGCCGGTTTACTCTCGAAGGCAGCAGTGGAAGGGAAACTTGCGACAAGAGCGGATGCTACGAAACATCAGGGAGACTTCCAGAAGATTGTCAAAGGGGTCAACGATACGCTGGATGCAGTCATTGGACCGTTGAATGTGGCTGCCGAGTACGTGGACCGGATAAGCAAAGGGGACATTCCCCCGAAGATCGCCGACACCTACAATGGTGATTTCAACGAGATCAAGAACAACCTCAATAAGTGCATTGATGCGGTGAACGGCCTGGTGGCCGATGCCGGCGTGCTGGTGAAGGCGGCAGTGGAAGGAAAGTTAGCAACCCGCGCTGATGCCACAAAGCATCAGGGAGATTTCCAGAAGATTGTCAAAGGCGTCAATGAGACGCTCGATGCGGTGATCGGACCACTCAATGTAGCAGCCGAGTATGTGGATCGGATCTCAAAAGGGGACATTCCCCCGAAGATCGCCGACACCTACAATGGCGACTTCAACGAGATCAAGAACAACCTGAACCAGTGCATCGACGCAGTGAACGCCCTGACCGGGGATGCCGGTTTACTCTCGAAGGCAGCGGTGGAAGGGAAACTTGCGACAAGAGCCGATGCTACGAAACATCAGGGAGACTTCCAGAAGATTGTCAAAGGGGTCAACGATACGCTGGATGCAGTCATTGGACCGTTGAATGTGGCTGCCGAGTACGTGGACCGGATAAGCAAAGGGGACATTCCCCCGAAGATCGCCGACACCTACAATGGCGATTTCAACGAGATCAAAAACAACCTCAATAAGTGCATTGATGCGGTGAACGGCCTGACCGGGGATGCCGGCACGCTTTCCAAGGCAGCCGTGGAAGGGAAACTTGCGACAAGGGCCGATGCCACGAAGCATCAGGGAGACTTCCAGAAGATTGTCAAAGGCGTCAACGAGACACTTGATGCCGTGATTGGACCATTGAATGTGGCTGCTGAATATGTGGATCGGATCTCAAAGGGGGATATTCCTCCCAAGATCATGGACAAGTATAATGGTGATTTCAACGAGATCAAGAACAACCTCAACCAGTGTATTGATGCGGTCAACGCGCTGACGTCGGATGCGGGCACGCTCTCGAAGGCAGCGGTGGAAGGAAAGCTGGCGACAAGGGCCGATGCCACGAAGCATCAGGGAGACTTCCAGAAGATTGTCAAAGGCGTCAATGAGACGCTGGATGCAGTCATCGGACCACTCAATGTGGCAGCGGAGTATGTGGACCGGATCTCAAAGGGAGATATTCCCCAGAAGATTACCGATAAGTACAACGGTGATTTCAACGAGATCAAGAACAACCTCAACCAGTGTATTGATGCGGTCAACGCGCTGACGTCGGATGCGGGCACGCTCTCGAAGGCAGCGGTGGAAGGAAAGCTGGCGACAAGGGCCGATGCCACGAAGCATCAGGGAGATTTCCAGAAGATCGTCAAAGGCGTCAATGAGACGCTTGATGCCGTCATTGGACCATTGAATGTGGCTGCTGAATATGTGGATCGGATCTCAAAGGGGGATATTCCACCCAAGATCACGGACAAGTATAACGGAGATTTCAACGAGATCAAGAACAACCTGAACCAGTGCATCGACGCAGTGAACGCCCTGACCGGGGATGCAGGATTACTCTCGAAGGCAGCGGTGGAAGGGAAACTTGCGACAAGAGCCGATGCCACGAAGCATCAGGGAGACTTCCAGAAGATTGTCAAAGGCGTCAATGAGACGCTGGATGCAGTCATCGGACCACTCAATGTAGCCGCGGAGTATGTGGACCGGATCTCAAAGGGAGATATTCCCCAGAAGATTACCGATAAGTACAACGGTGATTTCAACGAGATCAAGAACAACCTCAACCAGTGTATTGATGCGGTCAACGCGCTGACGTCGGATGCGGGCACGCTTTCGAAGGCAGCCGTGGAAGGGAAGCTTGCGACAAGGGCCGATGCCACGAAGCATCAGGGTGATTTCCAGAAGATCGTCAAAGGCGTCAATGACACGCTCGATTCCGTGATCGGGCCTCTCAATGTAGCCGCGGAGTATGTGGATCGGATCTCAAAGGGAGATATTCCCCAGAAGATTACCGATAAGTACAACGGTGATTTCAACGAGATCAAGAACAACCTGAACAGCTGCATTGGTGCGGTGAACGGCCTGGTGGCCGATGCCGCCACGCTCTCGAAGGCGGCCGTGGAAGGGAAGCTTGCGACAAGGGCCGATGCCACGAAGCATCAGGGTGATTTCCAGAAGATTGTGCAGGGGGTCAACGATACCCTCGATGCGGTCGTTGGGCCGATCAATGAGGCAGGGGAGGTTTTAGCCGCGACGGCGAAGAAGGATATGACGAAGCGAGTGAAGGGAGACTACAAGGGTCAGTTGGCGGAGTTAAAGGAGAACATCAACCAGGCGATCGAGAACCTGGATCAGACGCTGGGTCAGGTGACCGAGGCCGTGGATCAGGTGATGAGCGGGGGTAACCAGATCAGCAGCGGGAGCCAGAGTTTAGCGGAGGGCGCCAACGAGCAGGCGTCGAGTTTGGAGGAGATATCGAGCAGTCTGGAGGAGATGTCGTCGATGACGAAGCAGAATGCGGAGAATGCAAATCAGGCGAAGAGTCTGGCAGAGACGGCGAGGTTGTCGGCGGTAAAGGGAAACGAGGCGATGAAGCGGATGGAGGCGGCGATCCAGCATATCAAGGCGTCTTCGGACCAGACGGCGAAGATTGTGAAGACAATTGATGAGATTGCGTTCCAGACGAACCTGTTAGCGCTCAATGCAGCGGTGGAGGCGGCGCGAGCAGGAGAGGCAGGGATGGGTTTTGCGGTGGTCGCGGAAGAGGTAAGGAACCTGGCGCAGCGGAGCGCCGAGGCGGCCAAAAATACGGCGAACATGATCGAGGAGTCGGTGAAGAATGCCGAAGGAGGAGTGAAGATAACGGAGGAAGTCGCGAAGATGCTGGCAGAGATCGTGGAGGGATCGGGCAAGGTGAACATGCTGGTGGCGGAGATCGCGGCGGCATCGAACGAGCAGTCGAAAGGGATCGAGCAGGTGAATGTAGGGGTGGTGCAGATGAACAAGGTGACGCAGCAGAATGCGGCGAACTCGGAGGAGTCGGCGGCTGCAGCGGAGGAGCTATCGGGCCAGGCGACGGAGTTGGGGTCGCTGGTGAGGAGCTTTGTGCTGAGCACGAGTGGAGGCACAGGGATGGTGAGACAGGCTGCGGGGAGGCCGGTGATGGAGCCGAAGGCGGCGCAGACGCATGCAGTCCACCACGGGGAGCCAGCATTGAAAGGCCAGGCCCAGGCGCTATCAAAGGTTGTGAAGAACAAGAAGGGAGGCAATGGGCCGATCGCTCATGCTCTGAGGCCTGAGAAGATCATCCCTTTCAAGGACGATACCGATGACGCGCTCAGTAAGTTCTGAGTGAAACAATAAGGATCGATTCGATCGAGGATGCAAGAAAGAGTGGTGGGGAAGAACTCTCCACCACTTTTTTGAACAACTCTTTTACCCCGTTGATTCTTACATGTTCAATTCTGAGAATTTGTCTCTAACAATTATGTCCCCCCTCACCCCGCCCTCTCCCCTGAGGGGAGAGGGGAAGGGTGAGGGGAAAATTTCAAATATATTTGGTTAGAAATAATGCCCCGTCCGTCGAGAGCCTCTGGGTCGAACGACTGGAATTTCTAACGGGGTTTACTAAAGATGATATGGAGACAGCAACCTTCAACAAATTTCGGGAGATTGTCTACGAAAAAAGCGGTATCTCTCTTGGAAAAGGAAAGGAGGCGCTCGTCAGCGCAAGGGTCGGGAAGCGGATGCGCGCCCTTGAAATTGAGGATTACAAAGCCTACCTTCAGTACTTATTGAGCGATAAGAGTGGTGATGAGATCGTTCAACTGATCGATGCCATCTCGACCAATGTGACGAGCTTTTTCCGCGAATCGGATCATTTTGAATTCATTAAACCGGTTGTCTCGGAGTGGTTAAGCCAGAAGCAGAGACGATTTCGATTCTGGTCAGCCGCCTGTTCGACCGGTGAAGAACCCTATTCACTGGCGATGACACTCCTTGAGACCATGAAAGAACATTCTAAACAAACCGACATAAAAATCCTCGCAACAGACATCTCGACAGGGGTCTTAGGGAGATGCATGGCCGGAACCTATACGAAAGAGAAACTGGAGAATGTTCCATCGGTCTATCGTAAGCTCTATTTCGATGAGTCTTTGACCGACCACGGCGTTTCTTACACCATTAAGAAAGCGCTAAAGGACCTGATCGTATTTCAGAGGTTCAACCTCATCCGTCAAACCTTTCCGATGAGGGGTCCCTTTGATATGATCCTGTGCCGCAACGTCATGATCTATTTCGATCAAGTGGTGCGAAAAAACCTCATCAAGAATTTCCATCATCTTCTAAGAAAAGGCGGTTACCTGATCGTCGGGCATGCAGAGAGTTTAGCGGGGCTCGAGGGAGGGTTCAGGGTTGTTAGACCCTCTATCTATGTCAAGCATGAAAATGGGAAGTGAAGTAATCCCTCAGTTATGGGGGAATCAATGATACTGTAATTTGTAACTCAGCCCTTTAGGGCTGATGAATCAGGGCTGAAGCCCTGAGTTACATGTTTACCAGAGACTTTACCACCCGAAACTGAGAAGGTGTGAAATAATCGGAAAAAGAGAATAATCCCAAAAAATTTTCCAATGCTTTCAATGGGTCATTTTCCGAAATTTGAATTTTTTCACACCTTCTGAGGGATTACGAAATGAAGCAGAAGAACTTCATGTAAAGCAAGTTTTGTAACACCCCAATTGAGCGAAAAATATGTCGTTTTCTAAAGTTAATGAATTCGGTCCTTAAAGCCCAGTTGTCTTATTTGGTTCGTCGTTGATTCAGAATCAGAGGATTTCTTATCTCACCCCCTTCCCCCTTGCGATGGGGGAAGGCTTCGACGTGAGCTCAGCCGAACGTTTGGGATGGGGGTGGACATCGTGGATATTCCCCCCCACCTTAATCCTCCCCCTCCGAGGGGGGAGGAAGTTATTTTTTTTTGACTCAATTGGGGTAACAATATGTTTGCTCAATTAGTACTACTCCGACAAATAGCGTTTATGGCGCGATGCAAGACGGATATGTTGAGCGGTTTGATCAGAAAATCTCCCCCTGCCTCCGCCGGAGCGCATCGCGCAGGCAGGCTCGCCCCTCTTTGCCTGTCTATGACAGGAAAAGGATTACCAAAGAGGGGGATAACAATTTCCCCCTTTGGCAAAGGGGGAATAAGGGGGATTTTGTGAATTGTCGGAGTAGTATTAGGACCTTCTTAGTAATGCAAAATTTGGAGGAAATGGAAAATGAAAGATTCCGGATTATCGAACATAAAGCCAAAGTGCACAATTCTTGAAACGTTCGATGGAATGATCATAGTTATTGGGCCGAATATTTTTAAGTCAAAACATAAGGAAATGAAGGAGGCGTTTGATTTCGTTGAAAAATCTTATTGGGAGATTAATATAAGTCATCTTCATGGACGTTATGGATTAAAACAAAGGGAGGAGCTACTATCACGGTAATATTAAAGGAGGCACATGGCATAGTTATGAAGCAGTTAAAGACCATGTTATTGAAATGAGAACCAAGTTTTAAAGAGCTAGCCAAACATATATTAAATTTTCCCCTCACCCTTCCCCTCTCCCCTGAGGGGAGAGGGCGGGGTGAGGGAGGCCATAAGTGTTAGGTGCTTAGCGCATCAATATCGACAAAAAATTGTCGATTTGTCTTTAATCCCATTATCCCCCCTTTAGAAAAGGGGGGCGGGGGGGGGATTTAAGATCAGGGAAATCCCCCTGAATCCCCCTTTGCCAAAGGGGGAGGTTAATAAGGGTCATTTGAAGATTGCCCCGAAGGGGCCACCTCTTCCGGGCGAAGTCCCGGACGAGGCGTAGATTCTTACATGTTTAAGTCTGAGAATTTATCTCTAACATTAAGAAATTATCGCCCGAAAATCTCCCCTCCCCTCGTGGGAGGGGATTAAGGGGAGGGGGGACCAAATTCTCTTGTTCACCCTCACCCTCCCCCATCAAGGGGGAGGGGATTAAATTTGAAAAATTTCAAATATGTTTGGCTAGAGATAAATTCTCACACTAAAAAATGGATGAATCTAAAGTGTTAGCAAGTTTTGAAATGGGTTGATTCCACTTGCAGGGACGTTTTTGAGTTCGTGATCGGATGACACAAAGGCGTTTCGATAGAGAAAGGAGAAAAAAGACATGGCCGGGACAGGAAAAAGCGTGAGTCAAGAGGGTAAGGGGGGGTTCAGTAGGGAAGGGAAATATCTGACTTTTAGGCTGTCCGACGAAGAGTATGGTGTGAGCATTTTTAAGATTAAGGAGATCATCGGGATGATGGCGATCACCTTTATCCCCCGTACCCCGCCCTTTGTCAAAGGGGTGCTTAACCTTCGGGGAAAGGTGATCCCGGTAATCGATCTCCGGCTCAAGTTTGGGATGGAATCGATGGATTACAATGAACGGACGTGCATTATCGTGGTGGAAATTCTGGGGCAGGGAGGCTCGTTGTTGATGGGCGTTGTTGTGGATACGGTCTCTGAAGTACTGAATATCAAGGTCAATGAGATTGAAGAGACCCCTTCTTTCGGTACCAAGCTTGAAACGGACTACATCCTCGGGATGGCCAAGATGAATGGAGGGGTGAAGATCCTGCTCGACATCGACAAAGTCCTCAGCGCTGAAGAGCTTGAGATATTGGACAAGGCAGCTTAGAAATTAGGGACGCTTCCCAGATTTTCCTGCTCTTGGTGAGAATCGTGGAAATAGGGAGATGTCCCTGTTTCTGTGCTCTTGAACTAAAGCCTCGCACATAGAGGGTCGACCCTTGAAAATTCCTTTCAAGGCCCTTTTTACGTCAGGGAGCGGTTTGATCTCTGCGTGTTCATCGACCATCTCCAGAATGAGGGGTTTATTGGGTTTCAGTCCCAATTTCTCACGAATTGCCTTAGGGATGACTAATTGACCCTTGGAAGAGAGTTTTACCAATGGCATATTTCTTACCTCCATAAATGTAAGATTTTTTTTAACACTTTAGCTCTTTGAAAAAGTCTCCATAAAATCCCTCCCCACCTCCCTCCTTCGACAGGCTCAGGATGGTGAGCATGCCGAACCATTTGCCAAAGGGAGGAGAAATACTTCCCCCTTTGAAAAAGGGGGATTGAGGGGGATTTGAGATACTATGATATCTTGATCAGACCTCTTTCAAAAAACTAAAGTGTTACGATTTTTTTGTCATTATGACTTGTTACCCGACAAGAGTCAAGAATGTGAGAGGGGATCGGATTTTGATTCTGATAGGTGAATATACCTGATTAAACCCATATTTCCAAAATCTTCCACATTCTTACCATCTGTCGGATTCAATCCTATTAAAGTTTTTCCCCAAAAATACCGATAAAGACAGCAAAACCATTAAGGAGTTTTGAGTTCGGAGTCGGGATTTCGGAGTGAGGAGTCATTAGTTTTTTTCTCCGAACTCCGGACTCATTACTCCGAACTATCTTTTTAGGATTCCGAAAATTCAAAGATGGAAGAGCATGCTGAGATCATCAGTGGGTTCAAGGTGATCGGGTATCTCGACAGCCTGATTAAGACCCGCCGGGTGTGTAAAATGGAGATCCCTAATACTGAGTACGGTTGGATCACTCTGCTTTTGGGGATTCGGCAGTTGAACCATTCCCATTATCTATTGATTGATAAAGTGGCTGGGTTTGAAAAGGCCTTTTCTCGATCCACAGACCAAGAGATCTTTTTGGAGGTTTTGGAAAACGATGGGGTCCCGTGCCAATTTAAAACACGGGTGATTGAATGCCATCCTACCGCTATTTTGGCAGAGGTCCCGAAGTCCATTTATCGAATGCAGCGAAGGGGGCATTTCAGAATCAAGGCCCATTCAGGAACCGAAATCGCTTATCACCTGAATCAAACTGTAAGGGGAATGGGAATCGTAATGGATTACAGTCTGGGAGGGGTTGCCTTTTTTATGGAACGGTCCCTTCAGCTTCATGTAGGACAAGAAATTGATAAGATTGAATTGAGAATCCCCCAGGGGGATCAATGGATTAGCTTTCAAATCCCCAAGGTTATCGTGAGGCGGATAGAAAGAAACTTTCCCGAGAAGGATCTGTGTTGTCTTGAGTTTTTGGAGATGTCGGAGAAGACCATTGAACCCTTATGGCATCACATATTTAATGAGCAGAGGATGCTCCTCAGAAGAATCAAAAAGGCCTAACGCGCTCGCCCTCAATTTTTCTTAAACTCACTTATGATGAAATCGTAAAAAGTCCAAAATCTCCTCCCCCTTGACGGGGGAGGGTTAGGGTGGGGGTGATAAGTTGCCGTATTTCTGTATGTTATTTCCCCCTCCCCTTAGTCCCCTCCCGCCAGGGGAGGGGAAAATTTACTTTTTACGATTTCATCACTTATACAACAAAAAAAGGGGACGGTTCTATTTTTTTGACCATGATAAAAAATAGAGCCGTCCCCTTTTAATTACTGCAGTTCTGCTGCGGGGTAGTTTACTTTCTACCTAAATTGAGCGATTTATGCATTTGAGGCACCTGCATTGTCATTCCCGCGAAGGCGGGAATCCAGGAAAATAATTAAGATACTGGATTCCTGTTTCCACAGGAATGACAAACCCTGTTTCACCTGTTAGGTGAATGGATGAGACGGTTTGTGAGCCATTGGTTCCAATACTTCTCTTGATGGTTATCAAGAAAAATCGCTCAATTTAGGTAATCCCTCGGTTATGGGGGAGGAAGGATAGCTTAACCTGTAACTCAGCCCTTTAGGGCTGATGACTCAGGGCTAAAGCCCTGAGTTACGTGTTCCCAAGGGCGTTTACCACTCGTAACTGAGGAGCTGTGAAAAAATTGGAATATGCCCCCCCTCACCCCAACCCTCTCCCGCAAGGGGAGAGGGTGAACATACTGAAATAAAAAAAAATTCCCTCCCCCTTGATGGGGGAGGGCGAGGGTGGGGGTGATTTATGGGATTTTTTCACACCTTCTGAGCGATTACCAATTTAGGTTCTAATTAATAAAAAATAGAGCCTCCCCTTTTAACTGCAAAATACTTCCTCTCCCCTCGGAGGAAGAGGACTTCGTCGTGAGCTCAGTCGAACGATTGAGGTGAGGGGGGATATGGTTTGGAGGTCCACCCCCACCCTCACCCTCCCCCATCGAAGGGGGAGGGGAATTGCTGGGGATTGGAGTTGCTTTAAGTGGTTTATTATTAGTCAGTCCATAATTGTATAGACACCGGAAACTAAATCCCTCCGCCCCTCCCTTTACCCTCCGGGTCAGAGACCGCTCTGGGTCGGAGACAAAAGGGAGGCGCCGCCGTCCAGAGCCGCATTACTCACTTCAAGCCGGGCATTGGGACTCTGGCGCCGGACGGAATAAAGCTCCTCTTTGGAAAAGAGGGGTAAGGGGAGATTTTCTGACGAAAGTACATACTATTTCGAGACGGTTAATAAGCACGGGATAAACTCCAGCAGGAGTCCAGAACATATTGAAATAACTGGATTCCCGTTTCCACGCCTGCGTACCGAAACGCCTGTACTTCGGCGTGCAGGCACGGGAATGACGCACCAACAACACTGGATTCCCGTTCCCCGATCAGGTCGAGGACAAGTTTCACGGGAATGACAGAGAAACACGGGCACGTTATTTTCTGCCAAAAGTTTGATAACGTTCAAAAGGTGAGGCACGAATTAAAAAACCGGTTCAAGTAATCTGAAACCCACAGTATGTCCCCCTCCCCCTTTGATGGGGGAGGGAGGGGGTGGGGGTGGAAAAGTTATGAATTTCAAAGTACCTAAATCTTTTCCCCCTCCCCTTTACCCTGTTAAATAGGATTTCTTATTTGGCCCTTATTAGATCAGGTTTTCCATTTAACAGGGTGAATCCTCTCCCACCGGTGGAGGGGAGATTTGTTGGATGTCTTTACCCCGTTAGAAATAATGCCCCGCTGGTCTGCAGCGGGGTTAGATTTTAGAATAATTCCGGCGGGGTTTAATGCCCCGCTGGAATTTCTAACGGGGTTTACTCATCTTGAAGGATGTATTGGAAAACATTTATGCCTCACCTTTTGGACGTAAAAGTTTTAGTAAAGTTTTAACCCCGTTATGTCGATATAAAGTAGAAGAACGGAAAGTAACCGGAATGAATCTCAGACATTGGTGAAAAACTGAGATGTCCATCGAAGAGATCCTCAGCATCAAAGAAGTCTCCGACTATCTGAAAATCCCTGTCTCCACTGTCTACAAATTGGTTCAGGAAGGGAAGGTCCCTGCCATAAAAATAGGCAAGCATTGGAGATTTATGAAGAAAGATATCGATCATCTCTTTAATGGAAAGGAAAGAAGCCCATGAATATGAAAGCGGATATCATCAATCCTTTCTTGGAAGCCACCATCTCCGTATTAAAAACGATGGCCCATGTCGATCCCGTCCCCGGAAAAGCTTATATTAAACAAGGATCGGCATCTAAGGGGGATGTATCAGGGATTGTCGGTATCACAGGGGATACCGAAGGGTCCTTGAGCATCACCTTTTCAGGGGGGTGCATTCTTCATATTGTGGGCCAGATGTTCGGCGAAAAATTGGATATGATCAATGATGAAATAAAAGATGCGGTAGGGGAGTTGACGAATATGATCTCCGGTGATTCGAGGAGACGCCTTGAAGAGATCGGCTATCATTTCCTGGGAGCTGTCCCTACCGTGATTTCGGGTCCGGGCCATGAAGTCAGACATATCACAAAAGGGCCTATCCTATCCATTCCCTTCGAAACTCCGGGCGGACACTTTGTTGTGGAGGTCTGTTTTAAATGAAAAGACGCAAAGGGCATAGAGCATGGGGCATAGAGTAAATATAAAGGGTCTCAAAATTGAATTGACATGCACTGTAAAATCTCCCCCTGCCTCCGCCGGAGCGCTTCGCGCAGGCAGGGGAGGTGAGGAGGGATTTTATTAATCAATGTCATTATTATTATGAGACTGTTAACCCTGTTGTTGCATTAAATGCTGCGTTCGTAATCATAAAGCCTTTGCCAATTCAGGAGTGGACCTTAACTCAATGGCATTTGCTGGATTACACTAATGGTGACTTTTAAAAGGTATCATCAATAGGGATTAAATCGGCTCTTTATAAGGGGCTCTTCCGGCTTTAGTGTGGGTAGCATCCCCCTCTTAAGACTAAGAGGGGGGAGGGAGAGTTATGAAATTCTTACGAAATGATCCGACATTAAAGCAGCGGCGACGGGAGTTGAGACGTAATCAGAGCGATGCGGAAAGGG
>Ga0315274_10006650_pt1 | contig 16815 bp, 16 predicted proteins | sample YL17G02_20_MG_FD_203700 | JGI IMG/M metagenome (GOLD analysis project Ga0315274, IMG submission 203700) | Sediment microbial communities from Yellowstone Lake, YNP, Wyoming, USA - YL17G02_20 | ecosystem: Environmental > Aquatic > Freshwater > Lake > Sediment | place: USA: Wyoming | collected...
CTATCTCCTGCTGCACGGACGGTTTAAGGCCGGTGATCTTTAAGATAGAGAGAATTGCCGACTGACCACCGAAGGGGGAAGTGTCTCCCGGACCGATTACGGCATTTCCTGACAAATAATGTTGTCCGTGTTTTTCTTCAAAGTCGGATAAACTCGAAAGGATTGAAAATATGAGTACACGTAAATACAGCAAATATGTCATCACCCAGCCTAAGTTTGTTACAGAGCTAGCGTACCACGACCTCACAAAGATATCCGGCTTTACCTTCCCCGATGAGGTATATCTGGACAAGGATATCCTCAAGGAGGCTAACCAATGGCTGGACATCATCTGGATCTGGGACAGAACCATCCCGGAGGAAATGCCAGGCTTGCATTCCCACCCTTTTGATGAAATTGTCCTCCTTATTGGTTCCAACCCTAAAAACCTGAGAGACCTGGGTGGTGAGGTGAAGTGGGGGATGGGCGCGGGCAAGGACGCCGAAAGATATATACTTACCTCCACTACTCTCATCTACGTTCCCAAAGGGCTGATGCACGGCCCCCTCATCTATCAAAGGGTGGATAGGCCCATCCTAAATATCGCCATTGGCCTCAACACCGGCGACTATACCTAGAGCCTTATTAATAAGCTGTAGCACCACAAACGCCGCACTAAGGAGGTTTACCATGGCAGGCAAGGAAGCAGAAAGCTGGTTGCCAGTCTCGGTTCTGGAAAAGGGATTTAATGAAAACAAGCTTCCGGCTACCAACGAGCTGGCTGGCAGGAAGTTCCAACTCTTCTTTGCGGACGGGCGGGTTGTCAACTACGCCTTCCAGGACTCAAACCACCTGACAGAGACAGTAAAAGGGGCCGGGGTGCGTCGGGAGAACTATGAGGCCATACACGTCGCCCCCAGTATCTACTTTGTGGACTTCGTCAGGAAGGGCCAGCCCCGCCGCTCAGTCACCATGTGCCTGAACCTGAATACCGGCCAGGCACTGGTAATTGACACCACCGTCCCCACCCGGCGTGAGGCCAACTGCAGCTTCCTTAACCGGATGAGCCAGGGGCTGGACCTGAGCCCCATTAAGGTAGTCATCCTTCAGGCCGGCATCAACAAGCCCCAAGCCAACACCGGGTCGATTGAAAGAACGGAAGACCTGGTGGGCAGGAGGGTGCAGTATATCTACAGCCGACAGCACGCCTACGAGCATGTGTACCTTAATCGCCGGTTCTATGCCTGGCAGTGCCTGAAGGGGCCGGAGCAGGGCACCGCCGACGCCGATATCTGCGACTACTTCAAGATAGCCCCGGATATCTACCTGTTTCTCTGGCGGGAGAAGGTGGTGCCGACGGTGGGAGCAGTCATAATTAATTTTAGGGATATGCGTTCCAACGGCAAGATATTCGGCCTGGATATTCCTTCTGGTAAACCCGTTAATTTCACCATGGGGGCCTACGTCCAGCCTGTCAGCGAGACAGATATTCCTCACCATTGAACGCCTTCGCTCCAGCGTAGCGTTAGACCCTGCGTAGTCACCGTTCCTCGCTCTATGGGGAGCGGCGTGAGAGGAGGAAATTAATATGAGCCGGTCAAAGAGAAGATTAAAAGTAATTGAAGTTGCGGGCACACCTCATGAAATGGGCCTCCAGTATGGCTCCCAATGCCAGGAAATAAGCAAATTATTTGAGATACTGCGCCAGGCTGCCGGCCTGGACCATAGTGCCGCCCTCCTGGCTACCGAGAAGTTTGTCCCCTGCATCCAGGCATACTCGCCCGATATCATGGACGAGATCAGGGGCACCGCCGAAGGGGCCGGGGTTGATGTCCGGCAGGTGGTCTTCTTGAATATATGGTACGAACTGGGGCTGCGGGGCTTTGCCGGCTGCACTTCCTACGCTGCCAGCGGGCCGGCCACCAGGGACGGCGAGCTCATTATCGGCCAGAACTTAGACCAGATGGCCGATATGGAAGAGAGGCTGGTCATGCTGAGGATGAACCCTGCTCAAGGGCCACGCATCCTGGCACTGACGATGGCGGGCATGGTCGGGCTGATTGCAATTAACTCCGCGGGGGTGACCGTGGACGGCAATTTGCTGACCCACCAACAGTTTACGGGCTTTACGCCAGGTGTCCCGCACACGATATGGCTCAGGCAGGCGCAGGCAAGCGTAAATATCGGCCGGGCCTTCGGGGCTATCGCCGGGGCGAAGAGGTCGGGGGTGGCCGTCAATGCCCTGCTGGGGAGCCGCCAGGGGGATATCGTTGATATTGAGGTAACACCTAATGACCTGGGTATTCTGTACCCCAACCGTGGGTTCATCACCCACAGCAACCACTTCTATACGGAGAGGTTCAAGCCCTACGATATGATCGGCACCATCTACCCCGATTCCATCATACGCTCCCAGAGACTGGCTGACCTGATGGAAAAGCACTGGGGCCGGCTCTCCGTGGAGGTCATGAAGGAGCTTTTGCAGGACCACAATAACCACCCCGAGTCCATCTGCCGGCATATCGACCCCGAGATTCCTGCGGCGGTGCAGATGAAGACCACGGCCAGCATCATCAGCCACCCCAAGGAGCAGAAGATGTACATCGCTTGGGGTAATCCCTGCGAGAACGAATATCTGGAGTACCAGATTATAGGAGGGCGTGCCCATGTTGAAGGAGTATGACCTCAAGGACAAGGTAGCCATCGTCACGGGGGCAGGCAGTGGTGTTGGCAGGGGTATCGCCCTGACTTTCGCCGAGGCTGGCGTGGATGTTGCCGTAGCGGCCCGGACGAAAGAGAAGCTGGATAAAACGGCCGAGGCAATATGTAATCTGGGCCGCAAGGCCTTGGTCATCACGGCGGATGTTACCAAGAAAACGGACGTGCAGAACGTGGTCGCTCAGACCCTGAAGACGTTCGGCAAGATTGATATAATGGTCAACAACGCCGGAATCGTTGTCCTCAAGCCGGTGGTCTACGTGCCGGGCATGAAGCTGGAGGGCTGGGGGGTAGCCGACAGCTGGGATACCTCCCTGCGCGAGAAGGAATGGCATCGGGTGCTGAACACGAATTTGACCAGCGCCTTCCTCTTCGCCCAGGCGATAGGACCCTATATGCTAGAGCGAAAGAAGGGTAGGATTATCAACATCAGCTCCAACAGCGCTGAGCTATCCCCACCCTATTTCTCCTCCTACTGCGTCAGCAAGGCCGCCTTAAGCATGTTTACCCGCTGCCTTGCCACTGAGTGGGGGCCCTACAATGTCACCGTCAATGCCATCGCGCCGGGTAGTGTGCTTACCGAGCTCAGCGCCCCTGTACTCAAAGACGCCGAGAGAAAAGAGAGGATAATCGAAGCCGTGCCCCTGCAGCGGCTGGCGGAGCCCAGAGAAATAGGCCTGATGGCGGTTTATCTGGCCTCGGATGCCGCCGCCTACGTGACTGGTCAGACCTTTTTAATTGACGGCGGGCAGGTCACCTGGGGTAACGGCTTCTAGCTGTAGTACTGGCTAGAACTCCTACCTCTCTATAGCCGCACACCTACTGTACTGTATCGGAACTATCTCATCTCGGAGCACACGCATTTTTTCATTGTCGGCCCGTGAGTTATAATAGCAGCAAGTCTTATGGTGAATACCCATCTGCGCAGGTTATAGTGCCAGAGCCTGCTATGTCCATAAATGCCGAGCACCTCGCCAAGAACTACGGCCCGATAAGGGCGATGGACGATATCAGTTTCCGGATAAAATGGGGGGAGGTCTTCGGTAGCCAAGCTCAAACCAGCTTTTGTGACACCGCTGGGTAATCTGCCAGCTACTGGCTTTGTATTTGCTGGAGTGGTAAACTAGGTGAAAAGTTGCATCGCTACTGGTCCTTAGGAGAGATGTATGAAGCCAGCAAAGTGCCGAGGGAAAGTTCAAACAGTGTTGGGATTGGTTGATGCTGAAGTATTAGGCATAACCTCAATGCATGAACATATTCTTTTCGATATGTCCATCTGGTGTGTCAAGCCAGCCGAAGCTAGCAAAAGGGGCTTAGCTAACCAGCCGGTCACTTGGGAAAATCTTTATCTTATCCGTGGTAACCGTCTTATTAACAGTGATAATATGCGACAAACAAATGAACAGCTAGCCGTTAAAGAACTATTGTTATACCAAAGAGCCGGAGGTAATACAATCGTAGAACTTAGCCAGAACGGCTTATCTCGTGACCCCATAGGGCTGGCCCGCGTTTCAAGAGCCACTGGTCTTAACATCATAATGGGTTGTGGTTATTACGTAGGGGCCTCGCATCCCCCCGACTTAGCTCGTAAGAGCGAAGATAAGATAGCTGAGGAAATTATCAGAGATCTAACCGTGGGTGTTGGTGACACCGGGATTCGTTCTGGCATTATCGGAGAGATTGGCTGCTCGATACCTTTGGAGAATGGTGAGCGAAAGGTATTACGTGCTTGTGCTGCCGCACAACGACAGACAGGAGCACCTCTCAATATACACCCGAGTTTCAGTGATGATTTGGTATTTGAGAATGTTAAAATCTTGAAAGACGCTGGCGCTGATCTCAGCCACACCATTATCAGTCATGTTGACCAGGATGATTTTGGCTCGACCACTTGCCATCGGTTGGCTGATTCTGGTTGTTATCTTGAGTTTGACGCCTTTGGACACCTTGGCTACCCCCACCTGGAGCAAGGGAATCTACTGAATTTAACTGGAGATTTAGAGCGAATAAACCGCATCATGGCTCTTATCAAAGATGGATACACTAATCAGATACTTGTAGGTCAGGATATCTGCTTTAAAGATTGCCTTACTCTCTACGGCGGCTTCGGCTACGCCCATATCCTGAACAACGTTATGCCGCTGATGCGGGCCAAGCGAATGTCCGAGGAGCAGATTAATACCATTGTGGTGGAAAACCCCAAGCGGGCACTGCAATTTACCTAAGGGTTATCAAAAACATCAATCATAGAGAGGAGATAAGCAAATCTATGAAACATCCAGACCTTGCAGGAAAGGTGCAAACTGTCCTTGGCCTAATTGACCCCGAATCCTTGGGAATAACCCTGCCCCACGAACATTTGCTTTGCGACCTGGCCGCATATTTTATGGAACCAGCCGAAGCCGGTAGAAAGGGGATAGCCTACCAGCCAGTAAGCCTGGAAAATCTTGGCTGGATTCGCCGCCAGTACTTCAAAAACAGGGACAATTTACAGTTCTATGATAAGGATTTAGCCGTCAAGGAGGCGCTATTATTTAAGTACGCCGGGGGCAATACCATCGTTGAAGTTAGCAATACTGGCCTTGGCCGTGACCCTCAGGGTTTAGCGTATATAGCCCGCGCCACTGGTTTAAATATTATCATGGGTAGCGGCTACTATATCGGCCAAACACATCCAACCGAGCTTGCTAACAAGACCTTAGAGGCAATAGCCGAAGATATTGTGCAGGACATAATCGTCGGCGTTGGTGATTCCGGAATTCGTTCCGGGATTATCGGTGAGATAGGCTGCTCGGCGCCCCTTATGGAAACTGAGCGGAAAGTATTACAGGCAGCTGCTATCGCACAACAACATACCGGGGCTGCCATTAACGTACACCCCAGTCCGTTCAGCGATGATTTAGCGCTGGAGATTGTAAAAATCCTGCGCGATGCCGGCGCCGACCTCAACCATACGGTTATCAGCCATGTAGACCAGTGGGGCTATAGCCTATCTACCCGCCGCAAAATAGCGGATGCCGGCTGCTATATTGAGCACGACTGCTTCGGGTTCCAAGCCGATTTTGAATTCTCCTTCGGGAAATGGCGAAACCTACCCAGCGATGCCCAGAGGGTTGACGACGTCAAAAAGCTAATTGACGACGGTTACCTTAACCATCTGCTTTTATCCTCGGACAACTGCACGAAATACCGGCTGGTTGCTTATGGCGGCTGGGGATATGCCCATATCATAGAAAATATTCTGCCCTTTATGAGAGCAAAGGGGATTACCAATGAGCAAATCCACACAATGCTGGTAGAAAATCCGAAACGCTTACTGCAATTTAACGCCAGATATGGTCTGGACTAACACTTTCCGATTTCAAACGAAACCCTATCATTATTGTTGTACCGGTTAATAAATGGCATATTGTTTATATGTAATAGAACTTGATAAAGAATTTGCCCTGACTTCAAAGGCGAAGAAGGAAAATCCTAATACAGGCATGGATAAACCTTGTATATATAGGCTACATGTCAAGGAGCCCAGAGATACGGTTCTATCAGCATAAAAATGGTTCAAGGAATAGGAGAGTATTAACTAGGGATCGAAGAGATAAGCTATAGGACTGCACTTTTCAAGCAATTGATACTTAACAAATTACTTTAAAATGACCAAAATTACCTCACCAGGCTTCTCAAAGCCGGTTCATCGGTAATAACGATACGCCGCCGCTCCAGCCTTATAGCGCCTTTTTCTTCCATGGCGCGTAAAGACCTATTGACCACCACCCGACTGGTCCCCACCATCGCCGCCATGTCCTGCTGGGTAAAATGCGGTAATCGGGTCTCTCCCAGGGTGGCGCTTTGTTTCAGAATCAGCCTGGCCAGCCGGCTGATAACCTGCCCGAACGATAAAACCTCTACCAGTGATGAATCGCGGCGTACCCGGGATGCCAGTACCCTGGCTACATTACGAGCTATCTTCGGATTTTCGTAAAAAAGTTTTTCTATGTCCTTCATCTTCACGGCATAGAGCCGTACAGGCGTCATCACCAGCATGTTAGCCGCGCTCCCGCCCCCGTCGAACGTGGACACGTCATTCAAAGAATCACCACCGGTAGCTACGTTTAAAATCTGTTCCTTCCCATTGGCCGATTTTTTATACACTTTTACCGCGCCGGAAACTATGAAGTATATGTATTCAGACCGCTCACCTTCAAAAAGAAGCATCTCGCCTTTTTCTATCCTTTTCTCGAAGGCGATAAGTTTCTTTACCTCCCCGATTTCATCGAGAGTCAGTCCAGTAAAGTAATCCATTTTAGCTAATATTTTTAAGGTGATCGCCATTTTACATCATCCGGAAACAAAAAGAAATTCCCACCGTGTTCAGGAATAATGTAATCAACTGGTAATCTTTTGTCAAGCCGTCGGGAGCTTACCAAGAAATAATTGCCTAAAAAATAAATTTGCTATTGACATTTTGTGAAACATATATTACTATGTAACTTAAGTTACACCATTGATATTTTTCAAATATATTAGCATTTTCTTTACGCATATAAACTGAATAATGATTATTCTTCAATCAATAAATAATTAATTGCGTAATATTTCAATCGATAAAGGAATCAAGAAAATATGAGATGGGGAATGGTTATCGATTTGAGTAAATGCATGAGATGCCACGGTTGCATCGCCGCCTGCCAGGTGGAGCACTTTCTTCCTCTGGGCATAACCTGGCCGAGACTTATTGCTTGGGAAGAGAAGGCCGACGAACTGACGACCTTCCCAGTACGTTGCAACCATTGCAAGGACGCACCCTGCGTTAAAGTCTGCGTCACCGGGGCGACCCAGCAGCGGGAGGACGGAATAGTCTGGATCGACCAGGACAAGTGCGTGGGCTGCCGATACTGTATCATCGCCTGTCCGTACCAGAACCGGACTTATCTTTCTAAGGATAAAGATACGGGATATTTCCCCGGCTACGGACTGACCGATTTTGAGAAAGCTGGCAAGAGGTTATATCCCCACACCGTTGGCACCACCGAGAAATGTAACTTCTGCATGGAAAGAATCGACGAGGGTTTATCAAGGGGGTTAACTCCGGGAGTAGACCGTGAAGCCACGCCTGCCTGTGTTAATACCTGCCCTGCCAGGGCACTAACGTTCGGCAATCTGGATGACCCCGATAGCGAAGTCAGAAGGCTCATCAGAGGATACAAGGGATTTCAGCTCCACCTGGAGCACGATACCGACCCCTCGATATATTACATCGATAACGGGCACCGAGGAGTATAGCTATGGCGTTACGTCAATGGATGGTCACCCACGACTGGATGATTAAGCCCACCGCCCAGACCGAGTGGATCGAGCGTAGGGGCATTCTGGTCTGGATTGCCGAGGTGTTTACCTCGCTGGGTGCCGGACTCTACCTCGTGTCCCTTTTCTTTAGTAACTGGTGGGGAATGGCGGCTGCCTGGGTCATTATCATGTTTTTAAAAATACCCCTGCACTTAATCTATTTTGGTAAACCATTGAGGTTCTGGCGCACGATAATCCCCTTTACCTCCGCCTGGAAGACCTCCTGGTTCACCCGGGGCATTAATTTTAATATCTATTTCGGAACTATCGTCTTCTTCCAGCTTGTTGTTGGATACATCGCTATCAATGTTTACCCGGGTACGGCGTGGGACGGCTGGTACCTGGGGCTCGGCATCGCCGGGGGCATCTTCGCGTTTCTCGTCGGCATCTACAGCGGGTTCATCATGAGCTATTGCAAGAGCGTGCCGTTCTGGAACACCGCGATGCTGCCAATAATCATACTGCTGACCGGGGTCGCCGACGGCTTTGCGCTGATGCTGGCGATAGGGCTGGCCGATACCTCGGTGGACCTAGCCGCCGTGGAGACCGGCAGCCGCATCGTGCTTATCGCGAATATTATCATGATGGCGGCTTACGTCTGGAACGCCACCTACCAGTCCAAGACGGCCAGGTATTCGGCGCTGCTGCTGGTAAAAGGTGCTCTGATGTGGTGGTTCTGGCTGGGCGTGGTCATACTCGGGATGGTCATCCCGCTGGCGATTTCCTCCTTGAGCCTGTTCGCCGGCGAAGCGACGATCGGGCTGCTCATCACGGCCATCGTCCTGCATACCGCGGGGGCGGTGGCGCTCAAGTACGTTCTACTCAAGGCGGGTGTCCACACCCCCCTGCTGCCGACGTTATCATACTCGCATCGTTTGTAAGGAGACCGCAATGGGCGAAAGGAAAATCGTAAAAACCACCTGCAAAGGCTGTCACGGCGGTTGCGGCGTGCTGGTCACTGTTGAAGACGGCGTTATTGTTCATGTGGAGGGAAATCCGGACTCTCTAACCGACGGCACAATGTGCGCCAAGGGGCTGTCCCAGTTGCAGCATATAAACAATCCCTACCGCCTGAAATATCCCTTGAAAAGGACCGGGAAAAAGGGTGAAGGCAAATGGCAGAGCATAACCTGGGACGAGGCGCTGGACACCATTGCCGACAAAGTCAATGAAGCCCGCGAAAAATACGGCCCGCATACCATCGCGATATCCCAAGGAACCGGCCGGGGCTGCAATCGCTATGTCCACCGCCTGGCAAGGTCAATAGGCTCCGCCAACATTATAACCCCCGGCTATATCTGTCACAGCCCGAGAATAGGCATATACGGGCTGGTTACCGGTTACGGAAGGCTTTACTGCGACTACCACGGCTGGGGCGGTGAATACCCAAAAACCCAGATAATCCTGGCCAAGCAACTGGAAATAAGCAGCGCCGACTCTGAAATGGCTTACTGGTTCATGAAATCGCTGGACCATGTGAAAAACGTGATAGTAATCGACCCGCGCGCCACGGCGATGACCTCCCGGGCTACCGAATGGCTGCAGCTCCGTCCCGGCACCGATGCTGCCCTGCTCCTGGGCATGATGAATGTTATCATCCAGGAAGGACTATATGACAAAGAGTTTGTCGAAAAATGGACTTACGGCTTTGAAGAACTGAAGGCAAGGGCTGCAGAATACCCCCTGGATAAGGTCGAGCAAATTACCTGGGTGCCTAGGGAAAAGATAGCCCGGGCTGCCCGCCTGTTCGCCATCGATACTCCGGGCTGCATTCAGGTAGGCAGCTCTTTAGAGAGGCAGGCGAATGCCGGGCATAATATCAGGTGCGTGGTGGACCTGTGCGGCATAACCGGCAATATCGAAAGACCGGGCAGTATGATGAGCTGGGTGCTGCCGTCCACCGGACTTATCGAAGACTTCTTTAACGAAATCCCCATCACCCCGGAAATGAAAAGTAAAATCAGGGGCGGCGGTATCCATAAAATGGGAGCTGCCCGCACCGCCCATTCCGATACCGTCATCAAGGAGATACTGGAAGACCATCCTGATAGAATAAGGGTATGGATAGCCGTTGCCGGGCAGCAGCTGGTCCACCTGGCGTGTACCCAGGATGTCATCAAAGCTTATGAAAAAGAGGACTATTTCCGTGTCCAGATTGACCTCTTTATGGGGCCGGCGGCGGAATATGCCGATATCGTCCTGCCGGCGGCGCATTACCTTGAGCTGGACGATATTTTTGATATGCACCCACGCTTCTTCATTTCTGCCATCAATAAATGCGTGGAACCGCCGGGTGAAGCGCGGTCTGATGCTCAAATTGTCCTGGACATAGGTAAAAGGGTGGCGCCTCAATACTGGCCGTGGCAGAACGTCGAAGAGATGCTGGATTATCAGCTGCGCAAGGGAAATTTGACCTGGAAACAGTTCCGCGAGCAGATGGTCAGCGCTTGCACCGGCAAAGACCAGATTTACTATAAATACAAGACGGACTACTGGCGCAAAGGCGGCGGTTTCCCTACCCCGACCGGCAAGCTGGAATTATACTCCACCACACTGAAAGCAATGGGCTATGACCCCCTCCCGCAGTTCGTTGAACCGGGTGAAAGCCCCGTTTCCACTCCGGAGCTGGCGAAGGAATACCCGTACGTTCTCACAACGGGGTATCGCCAGCCGTTCTATTTCCTTGCGCAGTACCGGAACATCCCCTGGCTGAGAAGCTTCATGGTTTACCCCACGGCGCAGGTCCATCCTGACACGGCGCAGAAGCACGGCATTAAGGACGGCGACTGGATTTGGATTGAGTCGCCACGGGGGAGGATTCGCCAGCTTGTCCGGGTATTCCCGGGAATTCTTCCCGGCGTGGTCATGGCTACTGCCAACTGCTTCTATCCGGAAGAACCGGGGCCACTACACGGCCTGACCATCTCCAGCCCCAACATGCTGACCTCCAATGAGCACTTCGATCCCATGTACGGCTCTCCCGACCTTACCTGCCTGCTGTGCAAGATATACAAGGTTGACAAGAAAGATATGAAGGACATTCCCAGAGGAGCTTACCGTCTCCAGGGGTATGAGGGAGATATCGGCACGGTTCCCTTCGGGCAGGAAGGGAAAATCCGCAAGAAGCGTTGATAGGTATCGAGAAATATGAAAAAACTGTATTTCCCCTTCGTAATGCTGGTCGAGCTGGTAATATTAGCGGCTTTTATCTGGTTTTTAATTTACCTGTTTCCGACTTTGGATCCTAAGGGTTATCTCTTCTATGGTGACGCGCCCCACGTGCCTTATCTCCAGCAATACGTGTCAACCACCGCGGTGACCGTGGTTAGATGGGTGTTCTATCTGATCACCGCCTTCCTCGTACTTTTTATGATGGTAACAATAATCGGCGAGCTTATCCGCTGGCGCATTAATCAGAGCCATCAGCCTCATACTTTACCCGGCAGTCCCGGTGAGGAGCAGATTACCCGCTTTGACGTCCACTTCAAGCTGCAGCATTACCTGATAATGATCGGCGTCACCCTCGCCGGCATCATCGGGCTGCTCCAGGCGTTCCCGGACTGGGCGGCGGGGAGTAACTTCCTCAATAACATCTGGGGCGGCCTGGATTTAAAGCGGCACTTCCACCACTACTTCGCCTATATCGTTGATTTTACCGTTTTCTACTTCCTTTTCTACCTCGCCTATAAGTTTTTTATTAAAAAAGAAAAAATGCGGGCCATGCTGCCCAACTTTAAAGATATCAAAGACATGATACACATGAACCTCTATATTCTAGGGATTAAAAAAGATGAGCCGCAGTACAACCGGTATACCTTTGGCCAGAAAATAGATTTCTTCATTATTCTTCTTGGCGTGCCCACCCTTTCGCTGACCGGCCTGGCTATGCATTACACGTCGGTCTCCGAGCATGTTATCGGCGGCATGGGTATCGCCCTGGCCGTGGTGATTCACCGCAGTGTAGCCATATTCCTGGCATGGTTCGTCTTGAGCGTTCATTTATATTATGCCCACCTGGCGCCCGGTCTTTTCCCCGTTAACACCGTTATTCTCACCGGCAAAATGTCAAAATCACGTTATCGTGCCCTCTTTCCCCTGGATAATGAACGCTTATCGGGAAAAGCTGTAACCGCTGATACGGCGGCTAAATCCTCATCTGATAAATGATGAACAATAGCACTATCACCACGAGAGAATCATTGAACGGTCCGGCCACTCCGGCCTCCCGTACTAGGTTGGAGAACGGAACGGCTGCCGGACATGTGCCCCTTTTAAGAAGCAGGCTGGCGGGTTTCCTGTCTTTAGTCCGCCCGTTATTTTTCGTTTTAACCCCCCTTAACGCCGCAGCGGCTGCCGTGCTGGCGCGGCAAGGCTATCCTTCCTGGCAGGAGTGTCTCCTTGGCTTTTTTGCCGTTGCTTTCGCTTCCTGTGCCATCAATGTCTTTAACGATTATTCAGACCGGGAGCGGGATAAAGAAATCTGGCCGGCGCGCCCCATTCCGAGCGGCAGGGTAAGACCCGCTGAAGCTTTGCTGGTAGTGATAATTTCACTGGTAATAAGTCTCTCCATAGCCTGGCTGACTTTTAATCTCCTGACTTTCTCGATTCTGCTTCTGGCGGTTATTCTGGGTGGCTTCTATTCAGTCTTCCTTCGCGACCGGGTGGGTTATCTGTCCCTGCCGCCTATCGTAGGCTTGATATACCTCGGCGGCTGGGCAGCCTTCTCCCCGGATACACTCTTTAGAAGTTGGCTGCCCTGGCATCTTTATCTTCTCGGCTTGGTCTGGCAGACGGCTCATATCATGGTTTATTTCCCCCTACATGTGGTCGATAAAGGCGCTACATCAAAGATAAAAATACCGCCGGCGTTTTTCTTCAGGCCTTTGCCTCAAGCCGCCGTAGCCATCGGCATCGTCTTTACCTATTTGACGCTGGTCTTAAGCCTGTTGCTGGTTTTTATGACCAGGCTGGGCATTCTTTATCTTTGCCTCGTTTTCGCAGCGGGATTTTATGCCTTGATATGGGGATTACGACTGCATAAAAACATCCTGGACAAGCGAACGGGACTCAAAGCATTTAAGGCGCTGTCCGTATTCCGACTTGTGATTTCCGCTTCAATCCTTTTAAGTGTTTTATTCGCTCAGGCGGGGTGGCTATGAACAGGTCAGACTCGATCGTCAGGAAAAAAGTTGAATTTCAGTCGCGGGGCGTGCAAATTCCCGGGGAGTATCTCACGGAATTGGAAACGCGATATAATGCTCCCTCGGTGAGAACCGGGAGAATCGTATTATGCCTTGAATCCCCCGCCGGAGACGGGGAACTGCTGCCCGCTTTTATCATCAATGGCAAACGGGTAGCGGCGTCCCCTCTGCATCTTGTTAAAAATGGTCGCCAATACGAAGTCCATCTTGACGGCGGTAAATACGCCGATGTTATCCTGCTGCCACGCCCGGAGTTCTATAACAGTGTCACCGCCAGCGGTATCCCCGCACCTAAACTGGCGGTTATCGTGGGGCCCGGTCATCTTCGCTCCGTGGTAAATCAGGATTGCTGCTATCAGCGTGCCGGCGTACCCTGTAAATTCTGTGCCGTCCGTTACTGGTGGGATGCTGATGTGGTCAAAGCCGTTCCGGATATCGTCAGTATCGTTGAGGCCGGCGTGAGAGAAGGACAGGTAAAGCACATTTCCCTGACCACCGCCACCCTGGACACCGCGGGCAAGGGACTTGAATATCTGGTCAAGACGGCCCGCCTGATACATTCGAAAGTAAAGGTGCCCGTGATGCTGGAATTCGAACCGATGGCTGATTTCTCCCTGCTTGATGCTTTGCTCCAAGAGGCAAAACGTGCGGGTGTCACCACCGTCTCGTGTAACATCGAATGCTTTGACGAACGCCTGCGGCCGGAAATAATGCCAGCTAAGGGCATGATTCCTTTGGCTTGGTATATCAAGACCTGGGGAAAATGCCTTGATATCTTCGGTAAAAACGAGGTATTTACGGTAGCTATCGCCGGTATAGGCGAATCGGATGCATCTTTAATCAAAGGCATTGAAATGGCGGCATCTCATGGCGTTATGACGTTCCTAGTACCACATAGCCCGGCCATCGGGGCGGTCTACGAGGATATGGAGGCTCCGGACGCTGATAGGATGCTTTCACTCTATGCGAAAGCGGTAGATATTTATCAAAAATACGGACTGGACATATGCGCCAGCCGGGCGGGTTGCGCCCATGGCGGCTGCTTCAGCGCGATAAAGGATGTGGCGAGGTTTGGCATCTGAATCACCCGGCAATTAAGATAAGAAAATAGTTCTTGGAAGGAGAAAGTTAAAATTATGTCGAATACAGCTTTGGCAACTTACCTGGATGAAATCGGTGTGCTGGGCAGGAAAAAAACCGAGCTCCAGACGAGCGGAGTAATCGTTCCGCCGGCGCTGCAGGATGAACTCGAAAGAGATTGGAATGCCCCGGCTATCAAGAACGGGAGATTTGTCTTTTGCCTTGAGTCCCCTGATGATGGCAGGCTGACCACCGTGCTTATCATCAACGGCAAGTTCGCGGAAAAAACGCCATTCCACATGGTAAAAACGGATTCTGGTAATTTTGAAATCTGGAAAGGTGATGCTAAATATACTAATATTGTTCTGCTCCCCCATCCCCGGTTCTATAACAGCTTCACCAGTGACGGTGTCCGCATGTCCGATATTGCCGTTATCGGTGAACCGGGACACCTGCGTTCCGTCCTGAACCAGAAATGCGGCTATCAGCAGATAGGTAAAGCCTGCAAATTCTGCGCCGTGGAGAGCTGGTGGGCGGGCTATACGGATAAAGCCCCGGTCCACGTTGCTGAAGTCGCCGAAGCTGCCTACCGCGAAGGGATGGCGAGACACGTCACCTTGAGCACCGGCACCAAACTCACCTCCGGCAAGGGCCTGGAAGACCTCGTGGCGACCGCCGGGCTGATATCGCAACGGGCCAGCGTTACCATGACGCTCAATTTTGAACCGTTGTCCGACTATTTGCTACTTGAATCCCTCCTGCGCCAGGGCAAAGCGGCCGGCACCACCACCGCGCTGTGCAATATCGAGTGCTTTGATGAAAATCTGCGAGAAGATATCATGCCCATGAAGGGGAAAAATACCATAGAAAATTATATGAGAGTGTGGGAGAAGTGCGTTGCTATCTTCGACCATAACGAGGTTTACACAATGGTTATCACCGGCCTCGGTGAGAGTGACGAGTCTATCCTGAAGGGGGTCGAACTGGCTGCTTCTATGGGTGTGGTCGCTTCTATCGTACCCCACACCCCCATGCGAAAAGCTGCTTACGAGGATATGACCCCGCCGGGCGTGTCTCGCATGTTGTACCTGTATGAAGCCGCCCTGCCCATCTACGAAAGGTACGGTCTGAAACTTTACGGCGGCACCGGCGGCATCTATACCTCGCTCAAAGGGATGTAAGCCGGTAATCAGACAGTACGGGGGAGTTAATATGGGTGAGAGAGTCCCGCTTCCTGCCGAACCGATAGCTGACATGGACGCCGTTATCCAGTACGATAAAGGCGCCCGGCGCTATATGATGCCCGAGTATAAGTACTTCGTCCGGAAGGTTCTCAAGAGAGGTATCAGGAGCGGCAGGGTACTGGATATCGGCACCGGCTCTGGTCGGCTGGCTATCGAACTGGCTAAAGCCGGAGGCTGTAATTTCGATATCGCGGCTCTGGATATCTCGGAGAACATGCTAAAGAAAGCCCGGGAAAACGCCGCGCGGTGCGGCGTCGTCGACAGGATAGAGTTCGTATCAGGCACCGCCGCGGCGCTCCCTTTCCCGGATAATTCCTTCGACCTAGTTATCAGCTACGCTTCGCTGCATCACTGGTTTCACCCGGAAGCGGTATTCAGGGAGATAGCCAGGGTTACTAGAGCATCCGGCTGCGCCATCATCCGCGATAACAAAAGGGTTTACCAGAATCCGGTATGGCGGGCGTCTATCTGGCTTATCTCCCGGTTCATGAACCGGAGACACCGTGAGAACTGGCCTAAAGCGCTTCTGGCCAGCTATACCATCCCCGAGGTGCGTGAAATCCTCAACCGTTCGGGACTGAATAATTACCGCGTGCGGAGCGACTTTGTTTTCATTGACCTGTGTATTGAATCTCCCGTGATTAAACAAAATAATGGGAGTAAAAAATGATGCGTGAACGTCTGTATTTGTGCCACCATTGCGGCAGTATCTTCAGGTCAACGGCAGACGTCTCTAACCCGCCGGGGACAAGGCCCCCCTGCCCACATTGCGGCGACTCTCAAATAAGAGAGTTGCCTTCTTGGGTGCCGGCCGGCTCGGATTTAAATCATGCCCCCGCCGCCTGGGAGTATGAATGTCAGGTTTGCCGGGAAAGATTCAAGCTGCCCATACCCCGCAGCCCTTCACAGGAGAAAAATATAAGCTGCCCGGTCTGCTGTGCCACTCATATTCACCGGTTGACCCCCGCAGGCTATGAACCTCTATACTGCGGCTGATAGCGGTAAAAAGGGCCGTGAGCCTCTCTAAACGTATCAGAAAAAGGCCCTTGAACCTGACGGTCAGGGCGAGGTCAATGCATAAAATAGGACAATTATACAACTCATCGGATTGTGTTCCCACCACCCTCTTATTGTCCCACTATATTTTAGGCTCAAGTTAGCGACTTGCCCTACTTTGATATGAGGTACTTGCCCCAAATGGCTAGTGGGGGCTGTCTAAGCCGTTAACTCCCCTCCTCGCTTCTCCGTGC
>Ga0315274_10006651_pt1 | contig 16815 bp, 16 predicted proteins | sample YL17G02_20_MG_FD_203700 | JGI IMG/M metagenome (GOLD analysis project Ga0315274, IMG submission 203700) | Sediment microbial communities from Yellowstone Lake, YNP, Wyoming, USA - YL17G02_20 | ecosystem: Environmental > Aquatic > Freshwater > Lake > Sediment | place: USA: Wyoming | collected...
TCCTCTATATACAAGAATGCCGCCCAAAAGTCAAGCCAAAAACGAATGCGAATTTGCCCCCCTACTCCCAATACCCCTTCACAACAATATCTACCCTCAATCCCTCAACACTCTTGCGGAATTGCTGGCGAAGTGCGACGTGTGAAGTGAGAGGTGCGAAGTGAGAAGTGCGAAGTGAGAAGTGCCTCGGCCAGAGTTGGAGATGACCAGATTGAACCACCTTGAGCATGAGGATATCATCTCGAAGGTGCGGCGCGCGCTGCGCTGGAACATGCGCATCAGGGCTATGTAATAGTGGAGGATTCAACAATGGGATTCACGACGAGGGTGTCTCTCGCACTGGTTTCGGCTTTTCTATTCTCACTCGCCGGAGACGCGGCTCTTCAGGCCGGCGTTTCAAAGGTCGACATCACACCGCCTATCGGAGGCAAGATGGGTGGTTACTCGGATCGCGGCGCGAACGTGTCGACGGGCGTCCACGACCCGCTCATGGCCAAGGCGCTCGTGCTGAAAGACGATGGCACCGGGTTGGCCATCGTGACGATGGATCTCGTGGGCGTTCCGTCGGAATGTATCGTTCCGATGAAGAACGGCATCCGCGAGAAAACCGGCATCGAACAAGTGATGCTGCTTGTGAGCCACACGCATTCCGGGCCGGATGGAACTCCGGACTTTCCCTCGGCTGAGAAGCCTTGGATCAAAGAGTTGGACGGCAAGGTTATCGATGCGGTCGCGGCTGCAAATGCCGCACTCGTTCCCGTGCGTTATGCGGTGGGTAAGGGAAACGCTGACGAGGGGCACAATCGCCGCAAGGTGAATCCGGACGGCACTGTCGAGATGTTGTGGCGCAATGCGGAACGCGTTCCGACCGCGCCCGTAGACCACATGGTGGGCGTGATTCGGTTTGAGAAGCAGGATGGTTCGCCGCTGGCGACGTTGGTGAACTTCACATGCCATGCCGTCGTTCTCGGACCGGAGAACCTCGATATATCCGCGGATTACCCCGGGGTCATGACGAAGGCGGTTGAAGGCGAACTGGGCGGGATTTGCATGTTCGCGCAGGGCGCTTGCGGCGACATCAATCCGTTCATGGATAAGACCGCACCGAAAGACGGCGCATTCGAGGAAGTCGAGAAGATGGGCAAGGCCGTCGCTAAGGAGGTGGTCCGTGTGTCCAAGACCCTTACGGCGCGCGATGGCGCGAATGCGAAATTGACGGCCGCCGCGGAAGCGGTTCCCATCAAACTCCGTTGGGATCTGAACGACCCGGAAGTCGTGGCCGCGATCGAGAAGCGTTACGGCGCTATGTTTGCACGTCCGATCTTGGACAGGATAAAGAAAGAACTGACCGGGGAGATCACAGGAGACCTCGTGACCGTGACGTTGGGCGATGATATGGCCATCGTCGGCTGGCCCGGCGAGTTCTTCGTGCAGTACGGCTTGGACCTTAAGGCGCGCTGCAAGATCCCGAACACGTTCGTGTTCGGATACTGCAACAAGACATTCGCATACTTTCCGACAATTGATGGAGCCTGGCAGGGCGGATACGGCGGAAAAGAGGCCACGTTTGTTGCGGCCGGAACGGGCGATGAGTTCCTGACAAAGTCCCTGGTCAACCTCTACTACCAAATCGGCCGCCTCAGCCGAATTCCAACGTTTTAGAGGCAGTCCATGCTTCATGTGATACGCAGGCGCGCCTCCGCACGGCAGGCACTGGGGGACGTATGAGAGATCTGACTGCCGTCCGTGAGCGATACTTGCGCGATAACATGCCTGTTCGCTTGGGTGGGCTCGCAGCCAATCTAAGCCGAATCGGATCTTTTGCGACACATGATGCCGGCTGTGAGGCCGTTGAGAGTTTGATCAACGAGAGCAAGTTCTTCATTGAATGGACCGCGGCTGAGGCCGAGAGCAACACGGCGGCCGAATTGGTTGAACTGCAAATTCAGCTTGCACGCTGGCAGCGGAACTGGCCGGAAATCTGGACGAACCTTTCTCAACGAAGCAAGGTGGCGGAACAGGCAAGCGTTTGGTCCCAGCGCGTGCTGGAGATGTCCGGTCTATTGGAACGATAGGACGGCCATAACAAAACGCCGGAAGAGCCTTGGAGCATGATTCGAGAGTTGTAGGGGTGGGCGGAAACGGCTCTGCGTGCGTGCTGGAAAACGGTTCGGGATTTGGCTAGACTTCGACGCGGGTGAGTCCCGGGCAGAAGGCCACATGGGATGACCCGGAAGATGCTCCGTGAGAAAGAAGAACCGGCTCGTCCTCATAACAGCTCTTTGTTTTCTCTTGCCGAATTTCGTGGGATTCCTGGTGTTTACGCTTGGCCCGGTTCTTTTCTCGTTCGGGGCGGCATTCACCAACTGGAACCTGATGAAGACGGTGCCCTTTCATTGGGTGTGGTTCGGTAACTTCACCAAGCTTTTCGCGGAGCCGGATTTCTGGCTGTATCTGATTAACACAGTGTATCTGATGCTGGGGATTCCGGTCTCGATTGCCGTGTCGTTGTTTCTGGCCGTGCTGTTGGGCCAGAGGCTTCGCGGCATCGTGGTCTACCGCACGCTGTTTTACCTGCCCAGCTTTACCGCAGGCGTGGCGCTGCTGATCCTCTGGAAGGCGCTGTACAACCCCAGCTTCGGCCCCATCAACACGCTGATCGAAATGTTCCTGAACGCCGTCGGCCTCACGAACGTGCAGGCGCCGACGTGGTTGTCTTCCACCAAGAACCTGTTGGCCCTCGGCGCGGAACGCGTCGAGATCGTGGCGAACCAGTTCGGGCTGGGCGCGCGCGACGCCATCATCATCATGGGCATCTGGACCGCGGCAGGCGGCGGCAACATGCTGCTCTACCTGGCCGGCATCTCGAACATACCACAGGAATTGTATGAAGCTGCCGGCATCGACGGCGCGGGCCGCTGGGCGCAGTTCCGTCACGTGACGTGGCCGCAACTCGCGCCGACAACCTTCTTCATCTTCATCATGAGTTTCATCGGCGGACTGCAAGGCGGGTTCGAGCAGGCGCGCGTGATGACGCTCGGCGGTCCGGCGGGAACAACGACGACGCTGTCGTATTACATCTACACGAAAGCCTTCGAGGAGTTTCAGATAGGGTATGCGTCAGCGGTGGCGTGGGTCCTGTTCATCATGATCTTCGCGGTAACGTTGGTCAACTGGCGGTTTGGAAGCCGATATGTCAACGAGTAGACAACGGACGCTCTCGGAATGGTGGTTTCGCGCGGGTCGCTTTTACATCTCGCACGCCTTCCTGGCTGCCGTGGCGTGCACGATGCTCTTGCCCTTTCTGTGGATGATCTTCGCGAGCTTCAAACCGATGAACGAGATCGAGCAGTTCCGGCTGAACCCGCTTCCCGTCGAATGGCATCCCGAAAACTACACCGACGTCCTGAACAACAAGGACATTTCGTTCAAGCGCTACTACTTCAACAGCGTGTTTGTCGCGGCATGGGTGACGGTGCTCTCCTGTTTCACGAGTTCACTGGCGGCATTCGCGTTCGCGCGGCTTCGATGGCCGGGCCGCGATTCCGTGTTCAAGCTGTACCTGGGCACGATGATGATCCCGGGCGTCGTCACCATGATCCCGAATTACACGCTGATGGTGGAACTGCATCTTCTCGATTCCTACACAGGCCTGATCGTCCCTGCCGCTTTCACGGCTTTCGGCACGTTTCTGCTCCGCCAATTCATGCTGACCATCCCGCAATCATTGGACGAGGCGGCCACGATGGACGGGGCTTCGCACTGGCAGGTGTACGCGGATGTGATACTGCCTCTGGCGCGCCCCGGGTTGATCGTCCTGGCTATCTTCACCTTCATGGGCAATTATGGGAGCTTCTTCTGGCCGCTCGTGCTCATCAAGAGCGAACACCTGCGAACGCTCCCGATAGGCATGCTCTATTTCGATACCATGTACGGCCGCCAGACCAACCTAATCATGGCCGCCTCAGTAATGAACATCGTGCCGCTGATCATCCTGTTCGTGGTCCTGCAGAAATACCTCGTCCAAGGCATCCAACTCGGGGCGGTGAAGGGATAGGGTATTCCCGTCCGCCCACTCCCTTGAGCTGAATGCCCTTGATCTTCGCGCAGTACTCTTCGATGAACCCTTGCAGCGACGGCTCGATACTCGCTGTGATCAGCGGTCGATCCTTCAAGCAATGCCAATTCAGATGCAGGAATATCTCACTGAAAGTGTGCCCCGATCCAGAGGTCCCCATGCTGAAGCCCCTCCCAAAGCCACGCTGAAGCGCGCTCACCAAAGTACACAACCTCTCCCCACCCCGGTTGAAAACCGGGTGCAAAGAGTAGCCTGCTGAAGCCAGGCTAACAACAACAAACAGCAACATGCAATGCTGAGCCTAAGTCAGTGAAAAGTGAAACACTTCGGTTGCACTTGGCACTTGAATCCGCATGCGGAACGAGGGGGATTTTATTGACGCATTATGATAATAAGACTAAAGATACTGGGTTGCGCGTTCCAATGTGATGCAGATAGGGCAGTAGGGGATCGTAGACCGAGGTCCAGATGATGGACGAGGTGGACTTTGCGGACGGAGTGGACGGTGTGGACTTTGTGGACGGTGTGGACATATGGGGCGATAGAGGCTCGTTGACACAATCGACTTGGGATGTCTTTGCTGTTATGTGCTTGGCGCAGAGGGTTATGCGGCTGGGGTTCATCTCTCGGGGAGTGCAACGGCGTGGGCTAGTAAGTAAGAGGTGTTGGTGATGGACGGCATGGACGGCATGGACGACATGGACAGAGTGAGGCGGGCCGGTTGAGCCGGGAAGGTGGACTGATGAGAACGAATGGTACGGATAAGCAGGCGGCAGCAGCGGGTAATGGCGCTCAGGCGGAGATGGGGGCGTGGGAAGAGGGTTTTGGGGAGGAGTTTTTGAGGCGGATTGTGCCTGGGAGCGGGAAGCTGCGAAACGAATGCCGGCTCACCGCGATCGGCTCGCCGTGCGCCCGGTCTTGGGATGATACGTGGATCGCGAAAGTGGAGGAGGCGGAGCAACGCTTGCAGCATCGGATCTGCGGGGCGCGGATGATGAGCGGAACGCCGTGCGAACTCGCGCCGAATCATGAGAACGGGCGTTGCAGGTTTCATGGCGGGTTTGCGTTGACGGGCGCGGCGCCGGGCAATCGTAATGCGGTGATCCATGCGCTGTATTCGCGGCGGCTGCGGGTGTGCGATTCGCAATGTCCCCTTTGGGCACAGTGCCCTTGCGCGGGACCGGATGTCGAGGCGATGCCGGCGGTCAACCGCCCGACGTGCCCCTACGAGCAGACGGAGTACAACACGGCGTTGACGGACGCCCTTGGCTGCGCGGCCACGAATCCGAATATCAATCCGCTTAATCTGCACATTGCGCACAATGTGGCATTGTTGCAGGTGATGCTGACGCGGGCGTCGCTGGCGCTGCGCAATGGGCCGCTGGTGGACACGGTCACGGCGACGCGCGACGCTACGAATAATAGCGGCGCGTACGAAATGCAGTCGCCGAAACCGAGCGCGCACTTGCAGGCGTTCACGCGTATTGCGAGCGAGTATCGCCATTTCACGGCGATGCTCAGGCCTCGGGAACCGGCGGACATCTCAGTTGCCGAGCACGTGAACCGCACGAGCCGCACCATGGCCGACACGGACCTCGATCCGGATCGCGGGGAATTGATGCATCCGGACGCATTCAACACGCTGAACAAGACTCAGGAACACGTCCGGAATGCTATCGAACAGGCGTTTGCGGGCGACGGCGCCGCCGCGGCCGAATCGTTCAGGAACGCCTGCTACCTTTCGCCGCCGTACAGGTATATGTCGAAACGTCTCGAGAACGCTATGCGGCGCGCCAAGCCCGACGATCTGTCCGAGCTGGCCGTCTGGGTCTTCTTGCAGCAAATGAAGGAGGAAGACCTGCCCGAGAAGGCCGAAGACCCCTTGCTGGTCCTGCAACGCAAGTGAGAGGACCTGACGGGATGTGACAGCTGAGGTGTTCGCTCTGACACATGACCTAGTGTAGTGAGTCATCGTGATGGCGACTTATGCGAGACAGCGCAACTGGGCAATTCCCCCTTTGAAGGGGGAATTGTACTGCCAACGTCTTGACAGCTCTTCCACACCACCAAGATCGTGACCCGCATAAGATTCGGCAATTCTGATTCACTACACTAGCGGCGTCCTGCCCGCGCGGGCCTCTATGCGAAGGCCAGGAGAACAATCTCTTCCACGATGGCTTCGGCTGCTCCGGGGCGCGCGAGTGAGGCGTCCGGCTCGGAGACATACACAGGTTGCGATTCCCCCGCCAGGTCACACGATGCGAGGCCCCCGGCAGCTACTCTCCCGACTCGACCTACGCCCCCACACTGGCACGAAACGGTACAAAGCTCTCCATCCGTAAGTAGTCTGTCTGCGATTTCCAAGACAGATCTATGTAGTTTCCCCCCCAACAAGCTCGGCTCTGAGGTGGCATGGATTACCTCCGGCGCTCGGCCGCACTACAAGGTCAAGACGCCCAGCGCGGACATAACCGCAACGGTAGGTGAACATGACGTGTACGGCACTTCCGGCCGGCACTTCTATGGAATGCGGCTCCTCAAAGCGCACTTCCCCGGTTGGCCGGAAGTCGCCCCAATGACGGTATTGCGCAGGACGCGGGGGGCCCTGAGGAGTGAAAACCATCCGGCTAGCCTCGTCCTTGAGACTACCCTCCGGTGCAAGCGATTCGCGGGCTGGATAGAGGCGAAAGACGGTTCTGGGACTACCATCGAACTCGTAAGCCGCTATCATTTGACGGGCCGCCCGCCCACTCTCCGCTTCAGCCTGAAAACGGGAAAGCTTCAACGGAGTGAATGTGCATTCGCGGGGGTCGACCGTAAGAGCCTTATCTGAGAGATTTGTGATTTCGAAATTCACGTACGTGGTGAACTTCAGCCAACCAATACCAAAGAACGCTACTCGCAAGTGCGGCCCTTGCTCACAAGACACATCCCACCCCGGGGTCGCACCTTTCAGTTCTTCCCTTGAAAGCTCGACGACCGCCGGCTCGCCTCGTGGGGAGGAGTTCGGATTGGCCGGCACAAAACGGGAGACTCCGATGTCTGCATAGTTTCCAGGAAGATGCTCATCCGGACCGAGCAGCAGACAACCACCTACGGCAAGCGCGCATGCCCACACCCCAACCATTGAAAGGTAGTAAGAGAGTCTCTTCAAGCGAAGGTATGCTTTCCGGTCCGCGTCCGACTCGAATACGGCTGCTCCCCGGTTGTCCTGCTGGGTCACGTGGTACGGGAATCCACTGACCACCACTCTCCCCACTCGGCTCATGACTAGACTATAGCAGCGATCAGCAGGGAAGTCAACGTAATTCGTAGTCTGTCCCTGATTTGGTGAAGGCGAGGAGGAGGATCTCTTCGACGATGGCTTCGGCGGCGCCGGGGCGCGCGAGTGAGGCGGCGGATCGGGACATCTGCTGGAGCCGGACGGGATCGCGTAAGACGCTCTTGAGGGCGTCGGCAAGTCGTGCGCCGGTGCATTCTTCGTCGAGCAAGATGATCGCCGCACCGGCCTGTTCGAAGGCGCGGGCGTTTTGCTCCTGATGATTGTCGGTGGCGAAGGGATAGGGGACAAGCAACGATGGTTTCCCGAGCATGGCGATCTCGGCTGTGCTCGACGCGCCTGCGCGGCCCACAACGAAATCGGCTGCGGCGCAGGCAGCGGCCATGTCGTTGATAAAGGGGAACACCTCGACGCGGCAGGGCGCCTTTCCTGCTGCGTCTCGTGCCCCGTGGGCATCAGAGTGGCCCGTCATCCAGATGAACTGTACTTCTTCGCAACCGAACTGCGTGATGGCCTCGGTCATGGCGGAGTTGATCGTACGGGCGCCCTGGCTCCCTCCGCTGACCAGTACTACAGGCACATTCGGGTCGAGGCCGAGGGCCTGTCGCGCCGCAGTCTTTTCCGGCGGGTGGGCGAACCCCGCGCGGACGGGATTGCCGACGACACGGGACTTGTCTCTGGGATAGTCGCCCAGCGTGTCGGGATAGCTCAGCAGGAGCCGCGTAGCCCTTGCAGCGAGGAGGCGGTTTGCCATACCGAGACGTTTGTTCTGCTCGTGTAGGACGGTCGGCACGGAGAGTCGCTGCGCCGCATAGCAGAGCGGGATCGACACGTATCCGCCCACGCCCACGACCACTTGAGGACGGAAGGTCGCGACGTAAAGCATCGAGCGCGCAACGCCCAGCGCGAGTTTTCCCGCCACCCACGCCTGGCGCAAAGAGCGCTTGCGGGGCCACCCCTCGACGGGCACGCTGCGAAACGGCACGCCGACGCGCTCGCACACTTGCTCTTCGATACCGCCCTTGCGCCCGACCCATTGGATCATGAGGCGTGGATCGCGCTTCCGAAGCTCTTCAATGATGGCTACGGCGGGCGAGGTGTGGCCACCTGTTCCGCCTCCTGTGATCATGATGCGCATGGGTTGACGCTTTCGGTCAAGTCGCCGTGCCCCGGCACGGCGTCATCGGCTGCAATCCAACAGCCGGGGGCGGCTGTTCCACACTCTCAGAGTGTGTACGGAGAGTTCCTTGGCTCCGGGGTGGCATGGATAAGACGGCGTCCTATGAGGTCATTCATGGGCCATAGTACCAGAAAGCGACGCCGTCTTATCCATGCCACCCAGCGCAAAGCCTGCGGTGCGGGCTTATTTCTTCCCGTAGGTAATTCCCTGCCAATCATCGGTGCGGAACGGCGATGCGGGCAGCTCCGCGCCGTTGTAAAGATTGCACACGGGATTATTTGCCCACGCGTAACGGACCGCCACGGGTTGAGACACTTTGTCGGACGAGACGATGACACTGTTCCCTTTGATCGCGGCATCGGCCCACACGAACTTCTTGTCGGCGCCTGCGACGGCGAATCCCTTCAGGGCGCCGCCTTTCGCTGCCAACCCGCCGTCGGCATGATCGAAAGCAACCGCGATCTTGTTCCCTTCGACCTTCATCGATTTGTACATGGGGCCAAAAAACACGACTTTCTTGCCGTAATCTTTTGCGAGCGCGTTCAGGGCCAGGCGCTTGCCGACATCCTGTTTGTTCTTCGGGTGGATGTCCTTTGCCTCGCCGATGTCTATCGCGACGGCCATCCCCGTGTTCTTGAGCGCGAGAGTCATGGTCTGCGCCTCGCGAAGCTCCGCCCAATCAGAATCGGCCGGATCCGGCAGCGCGTCCGTGAAGTTGGCGAGTTGAACGAAGTAGAACGAGAAGGGATATCCCCACGCGTGCCGCCAGTCCTCGATCATTGCCGGGAAAAGCTTGCGGTATTGATACGCGCGGCCGGCGTTCGATTCACCTTGATACCAGATCGCGCCTCGGATCGCGAACGGCGTGAACGGGGCGATCATGGCGTTGTATAGCCCGCTTGTCCTCCAGGGACTTTCGGGGCCGCGGGGTTCGCCGGGTTTCTTGGGTTCCGGCTGGCCCTCAGCCTTAGCTTTCTCAGCGGCCTTTTTCCATTCGTCGAGAGCCTTGTCGTAAGCTTCTTTCGCCTTGGGATATTCCGCCAGCGCCTTGTCCCAGTCATCGACCATGTACTTCAGATCGGGATCCTTTTCGAGCGTGGGCCGGCTGGTCCAGGACTCGGCGGGCGTTCCGCCCCAGGATGAGTGGATGAGACCGACGGGCAGTTTGATCTCCTTCTGCACGTCGCGACCGAAGAAGTACAGCGCGGCGGAGAAATCGGGAATCGTCTCTGGCGAGCACAACTTCCAGCTTCCTTCGGAACTCCACTGGGGCTCTCCGGCGACGGCGAGCTTTGCGGTGAACAGCCGGATCTGCGGGTTGTTCGCGGCGGCGATCTCCTTATCGGCATCCTTGGAGGCTTTCACGGACATCGCCATATTGGACTGTCCTGAACCCAGCCAGACCTCACCAACCAAGATATCCGAGAACTTGAGCGTGTTATCTTTGCCGGCGATCGTCAGTTCGATAGGAGCGCCGGATTTCATCTTCGGGAATCTGACGGACCAGTATCCTTTGGGATCCCCCTCGGTTTTCTTGGTCTCCTTGCCAAGCATCACGCTAACGGCTTCGCCGGGCGATGCCTTGCCCCAGATCTGTATCTGCTTGTCCGCTTGCAGGACCATATGATCGCCGATAATGTTCGGCACGCTTACCGCGGCAACACTCGACGCGGAAACGACTAGCAGGAAACAACAGAAAACAACGCTCAAACTCCGCAAGATTCTTACACGCATGTCCGATTCCCTCCTACAATTGGGCACTCTCGCACTTAGACACTTACATTCGGTTTGTTCTTGCCGTAAAGCTGCTTGTAGGCGTTGCACGCCGGGCAGTTCTTCTCGGCCTCGGCGAGTTTCTTCGCAAATCCCGAGTTAGGCCAGAGCCGCGCGGCATTACACGCCGGGCAAACCCGGCAGAACAAAGCAAGCAACCGCGTCTTCCACATGATGCAATCCTCATTATTGCGAAGCCGCCTGGACGGCTTCAGGGAAAAACATAGCAGCAACATACTCCGTTTGGAAATCAGGGTCCATCGAAAGGTCAACGTGTTGGGTTCGACGAGCAAGTTCCTCGGCGCGCTGACGTTGATTTTGTGATACCGCGGCGAGGCAGGCGCCCGCAAGCGAGGTATTGCCGACGAAGTGTATGCGGCGTCGTTCAAGATCGCTGGGGAGGAGTCCAATCCGTTGTGCATTGCTCCGCCGGATGAAGTTGCCGAAACCGCCCGCAATGAGAACGCGGTCGACCTGCGAGACCTCGAGCCCGACACGGCGCAGCAAGATCGTGAACCCGGCGCGAATTGCAGCAGTGGCCAATTGCAGTTCACGGACGTCCTTCTGCGTAAGGAGGACCGGAACGCCGGTCCGGGTCTCCTCGGCTGTGGCAAGTGCGAACGCGAATCCGTCGCCCGTCTCCACAATTCGTTTACGGATTGCCGGTGCGACGCTGTCTGGAACTGCATCCGGCCCGAGGAGCAAGCCCTGGCCCATCAGGATACCATGTCGAAGCAACTCTGCCACGGTGTCGATAAGCGCCGAGCCGCAAAGCCCGACCGGAGATACGTCTCCGATGACGCCGATGCGGAGATCATCCTCGAACATCACTTTCTCGATTGCGCCGGCCGTTGCGCGCATGCCGTGGGTGATGCGGGCGCCTTCAAAGGCGGGTCCGGCGGCGGTGGACGTGGCCAGCAGGCGGCCTTCATGACACACGACGATCTCTCCGTTCGTTCCGATATCAACCAGAACCATGGGACGGTCCGCATCGGCCAGTCCGGTGGCGATCAGGCCTGCCACCGTATCGCCGCCAACGAAGCCGCCAATGACGGGAAACACATAGGCGCGACCGCGGGGATGGATATCGAGCCCAAGCTCTTCCGCGCGCAACAATAAGCTGTGGCCCGTCGCCGGAGCGAAGGGCACCTCCCCCAATGCAGCGGGATCGACACCCTCGAGCAAGTGCTGCATGGTCGTATTGCCGGAAAAGGCTGCCTCGTAGATCCGCGAGGGTTCGATGCCGGAGATTTCCACAATCTCGCGGATCATGTCGTTGACCTCCGCGATGATCGCGTCATGCAGTTCCTGCAAGCCGCCGGCTTCGCGGCGCGCAAACAAAATTCGCGCTATGACGTCGTCTCCGTAACTGGTTTGCGGGTTCATGCGCGACACAGTTGCGCGCTCGTGGCCCGTTGTGAGGTCGAGCAACACGCCGACAAGCGTCGTGGTGCCGATGTCGAACGCCAAAGCGCAGCATTCGGACTCGGTGTTCCCCTTCTCGAAATCGATGAGCCGGTGGTCGGCCAGGACGGCCGTGCCTCGGAAGTCCCATGCGCGCAGTCTGCCCGGCAGGTCACGCAATAGTTTCAGATCCAGGCCGAACGGACCTACGGCGCGCTGGATGCGGTCCACATCGGGCGCTTCATCTTCGCGACCCGGCGGCGGGAGCTCGATGTATCTCTTGCGCACGGCCACGTCGGATACGTCCATGGCGCGGCCTGTCGCCCCACCGAGAATCTGGAACGTGGACGCCAGTACGGACATGTCCGGCACATCCACGGTCATCGGCCCGCATACGCGCGATTGACAGGCCAAGCGATAGCCTTCCGCAATCTCCCGATCCGAGAGGAGGCTCCTCTCGACCGGGGTCGCCTCACATGCGTTCGAGAGAACGCGGACTCTGCATTTCCCGCACGATCCCTGACCGCCGCAGGGCATGTTGAGTGAGATGCCGGCACGGCCAGCAGCCTCCATAATCTTCGTCTCTTTCAGGACAAGGACGGTTCGCCCATGCGGTTCGAACTTGATCGGTATTTCCGCTTCACGCATTGCTAATCACTGTATTTCAAGAAGGGTTCAAGATATGCCGAGCGATCTTAATCGATAGTATGGGCGGAAACAAACATCTGATGGGACAGGGGCATCCGAACAGGAGTTCGACGCGCTTTGACATGTGTTGCAGGCTTGCATATAGTCCTCGTGTCGCAGGTCCTGGAGGGCTGGATTATGCCGAGGTGGGGTGCGGTGGTATTGATCGGTTGCATGGGCGTGCTTTCACAGGCGGCCCCCCTTAAGGTTTGTCTCGTCTCCGGCTCATTCGAATACGATTCCGATAAAGCGCTGGGGATCTTCAAGACAGCAGCCGAATCGCAATTCGACGTTCAATGCAACCTGCTGAAGGCGTCCGGCTGGGACCATATCCCTGGATTGGAGGATTTGGATTCGTGCGACGTTGCCTTGTTCTTCACAAGGCGGCTGACAATTTCGGGCGAGGAACTGGAGAGGGTGAAGAAATACTGCACCGCGGGAAGACCGATCGTTGCAGTGCGCACGGCCAGTCACGGTTTTCAGAACTGGCTTGGAATGGACAAGGAGGTCTTCGGCGGAGACTATCAGAATCATTACGGCGAAGGTCCAATCATCGAGGTCAAGATAACTGACAAAGGGAAAGAGCATCCCATCCTCAAAGGGGTAACGGCGTTTCGTTCCCGCTACAGCTTGTACAAGAACCCAAACCTCGCTTCCGATACGGAGGTTCTGCTGATGGGATCCACGCCGGAGCACACAGAGCCGGTGGCATGGACGCGCATGAGCCACGGCGGACGTGTTTTCTATACGTCGCTCGGCGGCGTCGAAGACTTCGAGAACGCAACGTTCCAGCGGCTTATAGTGAACGCGCTGTTTTGGACGGCAAGCCGCGAGGTCGCGGAAAAGCAGCCGCCCGAGAAGCATTGACAGGAGCCTCGACAGATGAGTAAGCGATTTCTATACAGCGTGTTTACAAAGCCGTGGAAACTTGCCGTGTCGGATCTGGCCGACTATGTGAAAAGACTCGGGTTCAACGGGATCGAGTTGCCCGTGCGGAAAGGCTACCAGGTCGAGCCGGCGTTCGTGGCCAAGGGGTTGCCGAACGCGGCCAGGGTTCTGGCTGACAGTGGCCTGAAGATCTTCAGCGTTGCGGGGCCGACGGATGAAGCGACGATTGCGGCATGCGCGGAATCGGAAGTCCCCCTTATCCGGATCTGCGTGGGCATCGAGGGGAATCGCTATCTCGCCGAGGAGTCGCGCCGACGAAAGGAGTTCGATAAGCTGATCCCGTTGCTCGAGAAGTATGGCGTGAAGGTGGGCATCCAGAATCACTGCGGCAAGTCCGTCGCGAATGCGATGCAGTTGCGGAGCCTCTTGCACAAATACGATCCGAAACACATCGGTGTCGTGTGGGACCCCGCGCATAACGCGCTTAACGGCGAAGAGCCTGAACACGCAATAGACATCGTGTTGCCGCACCTGTGCATGGTCAATCTGAAAAACGCATTCTGGAAACTGCGCACGGGACCCGAAGCGCCGTATGCACAGTGGCAGGAATATTGGACCATGGGCCGATATGGTCTCGCATCGTGGCCGCGCGTGGCGGCGGAACTGAAGCGCAGGAATTGGTCGGGGGTGCTGTGTCTTTCAGCGGAGTACTCGGACCAGGGCGCGGTTGACCGGCTTGTTCCGGAAGACCTCTCCTTCGCCCGCTACCTGTTCGATTCCGCCTGAGCAACTCATACTCTTGCATGGTTTACATCGCCGGAAGCCGTGTGGGAACATGATTCAGGTAGAGGCGCGATTCGTGGAAAAAGCCAAGATCAGAGCAAGCGCGTTGAAGGCCCGCAGGGGTCTCACCCCCGACGAGGTCCGGAGAAAAAACGCGGCCATTTTTGCCGCGCTCCAAACCTTGCCCCTTGTGGTTTCCGCGCAAACGATCCTATGTTACGTCTCTTCGAAGGACAATGAAGTCGATACCCAAAGACTTCTCACGTGGTTGCTCGAGCTTGACCGGAGCGTTCTCGTGCCCATCGCATTGGCAAATCGAGCGCTCGAGTGGTCGCGGCTTCTTTCCCTTGAGGACTTGACCCGGGGACGCTTCGATATCCTCGAGCCGCGCCCTGACCGCAGGCGCATCGAGGTCCCGCCGCCGGATGCCGTCGTCATCGTGCCCGGCGTCGCATTCCGCCCGGACGGTTACCGCATCGGCTATGGTGCAGGCTACTTCGACCGCTTTCTCTCAAATCATCGAGGGCCGCGCATTGGTTTGGCCTTTGATGTGCAGGTGACGGAGTCCTTCCAACCGGACGCGGACGATATCCCCGTCGACTTCGTAGTGACCGAGAGCCGGGTCTTCCAGAGGAGGCCGCCCGAGTGATCGGGAAGTCCGTCCTCTCGTCGGACCTGTCGGACCTGTCGGACGGATCGGACGGATCGGACAGATCAGACCTTTCACTGCGCAGGGGCCACCCGGTACACCTCTAACTGACCCGGCGCGAGCCATTGCGATACTTTCACACAGCCGTCTCCCTTTTCGACGGCGACCGCGCCTTCCTCATTCCTCCAATTCAACTGGTAGGCCGTGGTGTTTGCGCCATTGAACGTCAACGTGGCATTGGCGCTCTCCGTGGTGCTGTTGCCCACGACAGCCGCCCATGGCCGGCCCTGCTTGTCCACGAAGCGCGACACAATCAGCGGGCGCTTCTCATCGGCTTGAACATCCTTGATGAGTTCGTCCGGCTCGAACCTGTCGCAACCCGCAATCGGCTCGGGATACTGCGTTGCCTTCTGGAGGTCGAGGTCAAGGAACAGCCGGCCGTATCGCTTAACGAACCCCTTGTTCGTGCGCTTCAACGACTCGAAGACGGGGGTGCGATCCCAGAACTCGTCTATCGGCGACAGACGATAGTTGTCGTGCGGCTGCCTCATATAGAAGAAAAAGTAAAGGATCCCCTGTGCGCCGTACGCAACCGCCGAGTTAAACTGCCAACGGATGTCGTCCTCATTCGGGCAACGGTAATGAAAGTGGCCCACCGACAATATCGTGGTCCAGAACGGCACACCGTTCCGCTTTGCCGCCTTGCGATATTCCGTCAAGTTCCGGAAGTACATCGGCCAACCCGACTGCTCCGGATTCATCTGCGCGTAGCAGTCGTAGCAGAGGAATTCGGCGCCGGACTTCTTCAGGAAATCGTCAAGATAGGTCTGCCAATCGTCGTAGCCTACGCGCCCATACACACCTGGGTGCCACGGCAGCAAGTTCACAAACGGGTGGAGTTGCGGCGCGGCCTTCTTAGTGATTTGCACGCCATCGCACGTTCCCTGAAACTGTGATTTGTCGGGTTCATCGAGGATGTGGAACCCGAAGGCCGCGGGATGCGTGCCGAAGTCGGCCGCCGCCTCGGCTGCCTTTGCGGCATAGTCGTTCGGCAACGGTCCGCTGGTCCGGGTCCGCGGGTCGCAGATTATGACCTTGATCTTCCGTTCCTCCGCCCAGCCGAGGACATCTCTCATGCGGACAATGTTCTCCGGCGTGGCTTCGTACTCCGGCCCCATCGTAAGCGTCATGCCGGCGTCGGCCCATTCTTGGATCTTGGCTTCGTCAAAGACCTCGATGGGTGCATAGTTCCAGAACCCAATCGGAAAAGCATCAAGCGACTCGTTCAGGCCCCCTGCAAGAGTCATGGCAAGTATTCCCAAGATTTGACACATGGCCTTCTCCTCCGACGAACTTACAGCCTATCCCGTTTTGCCCGGCAAGCGCAAGAACTGGTATCGTCTGACGGCCATGAGATTTTGGATTTTGGATTGATTGAAAAAGAGGAATTCGGTCCAGGTGGACGAAGTGAACGGAATGGACGGAGGCGCGCGAGTGAGTGCTGGGGTGGCCGTTCCCGTACGCGTTCGGGGATTCCAAAATCCAAAATCCATAATCCAAAATCTCGGTTGTCTTTGCCTGTTTCTTTACGCAAGCCTGGCCGCCGCTTACCAAGAAGCGCCCATGCTGGCGCAACGCGTCTCCGCGGGCGAACTGCCGTCCGTCGATCAGCGGCTGCCGAAAAACCCGGCTGTCGTCGAGCCCGTCGACAGCATTGGCAAGTATGGCGGCTACTGGCGGCGCATTGCGGTCGGCAATCGTGAGTTTCATCTGACCGCTCGGCTCGGCTATGAGCCGCTGGTCCGTTGGGGCAGGGACGGGCGCACGGTCGTGCCTGGTCTCGCGGAAAGCTGGGAAATCCGCGACGATGGACGCACATACATCATGCACCTCAGACAGGGCGTGCGCTGGTCTGACGGGGAATTGTTCTCCTCCGAAGACCTGATGTTCTGGTACGACGACATCGCCAATAACAAAGAACTCTCGCCCGTTTTCCCTTCGTGGCTTACGTTCGACGGCCAGCCCGTTAAGATGTCCGCGCCGGACCCCTACACCATCGAGTTCCGATTCCCGATGCCGTTTGGGATATTCCT
>Ga0315274_10006652_pt1 | contig 16815 bp, 17 predicted proteins | sample YL17G02_20_MG_FD_203700 | JGI IMG/M metagenome (GOLD analysis project Ga0315274, IMG submission 203700) | Sediment microbial communities from Yellowstone Lake, YNP, Wyoming, USA - YL17G02_20 | ecosystem: Environmental > Aquatic > Freshwater > Lake > Sediment | place: USA: Wyoming | collected...
GACCGCGTTGACCTGTGGGTGAAACTGGGGATCAGCGTGAAGGGGTGGCCGAATTGGATCTTTGTGAAGGTACATACGCATGGTTGCCAGGAAAAAAACTCGGACCTGTTGCTCAGCGACAAGATCGACCCTCTGTACAACAAGCTGTTAGGAAGCTACAATGACGGGCAACGCTACGTCCTGCATTTCATGACCGCGCGGGAATTGTACATTTGCGTCAGGGCGCTGGAATCTGGCGACAGACAATGGATAGAGAGAATCGAGAATTTCGACTATACCTGCCTATAGGGTAGCTAATCATTTTGTGAATTCCCAAACATCGAGAAGGTGGATCGTAGAATTCACACTCGCTTGGCCTTCCCAGTTTCGCCGGGGCGCCGCCAACCCCGATAGAGTGAAGTTAGCCGTCCGCTCGACAGGGGTTCGTCGCTCTTTTTCCCCATGAAAAAATATCCGATCGAGCAATCAAACGCGCCAGATTTTGTGATCAGGTAGTGGTCGAGGTATTTCAGCCAGAAAGCTGCGAGACGCGCGGATACTCTTGCCATCGTTCTCAGCAAGCGGGTTTCGAAGCACGCAACCAAGAACCCTTCAAATACGCATGCCAGCGCAGTTGCTGGACCGGCGACGGGACCGCTCGAGATCTCCTCGAACCGTCGGAACAACCACCGGTGCCCCAAGTGCGTGAATCGGACGAAGTCATAGGCCGCGTCGTGAACGGGGTATAGAAACGGGGTCTCGGCATAGACGACCCCAGTCTTGTTTAAGACTCTGTGAAGTTCATCGACGCAACGTGCTGGATCTGGAACATCGTCGAGTATCGCCTGAGCGACAGCGCCGTCGAACGTCTCATCGGCGAATGGAAGATCATTGGCGTCACATATCACTTGAGTTCGGGGACCCAAGGAGAGATCCGTTTCCACGAGCTCAATCGTAGGGTTTTCAAGGATGGCGTCCATTCCCGCTCCCAATGTGCGGCCGCCAACGACAAGAACCCTCGGTCTCCTGTTGCTATCAAGGAGGAGCCGGGCAAATGTCCCAAAGTTGGCGCTTGCGTTCAAGTTTCTGACCAGACTCGGCAGCATGGACCTACCTGTGACGGTGATTGGTGTTTCTTACGCTCATCAGCTCCGATCCGCAGGATCGATGCATCAAAGAGGGTCATCAGACGATAATCCAATATCCTTTCGCGCGTCTCCGGCAATCTTCTCGAACAGCGTCTCGTAACTAAATATCATCCTGTGAAGAGTGTATCGCTCGCTCACGACGTGTTGTGCGTTGGCCACCAATTGGAGCGACAGTTCTTTATTGTCCAGCGTCTCTCGAACTGCCTCTGCGAGCATATCCGAGTCCCCCGGATTGACAAGCTTGCCGTTGACGTTGTTCGCTATGATATCCGGCACGGAGCCGACAGGCGTGGCAATCACGGGAACGCCAGCGGCCATTGACTCGAGAATGAACAGAGGAAGAGTCTCCTTCGGAGACGGGAGGACCGAGATATCCGAGAGACGAAGGAGCTCGGGGATGTCGTGTCTCTCCCCAAGAAACAGGACATGATTTTGAAGGCCAAGTTGGATAGTCATATGATTCAGTTCTTCCATTCGTGGTCCGTCGCCCACGATAACGAACTTGAAGTTGTGCCCCGCACGAACGAGTTTGTCAGCGGCGAGCAAGAGCGTCTCGTGGCCCTTGTGGGGCCTGAGAGCGGCGACCATGATTACTACTTTATCCTCTGCTCCGATCATTAGCTCCGCGCGAAGCCGCTCTACCCGGGTCAGGTCAACGGCTTCGTAGCGCCTTTGATCGATGCCGTTCTCGATCACCACGATTCTCTTGGGATCGACTCGCTCGACGGATTGCAGAGAACGCGCGTGAGATGGACTCACGGCAACAATCGCGGATGTTGAAGGCAGAAACAACCGGTCCAAAAGGGCGAAGTTTCTGTCGCCGTTGACGGTAGGCGTGTGGTGCACTGCGATGATTCGTTTGCATCGGCAGGTCAATGATGAGCAGAGCGCTCCCCAGAACATCGCGTTGCGATGACAACTGAGCATGTAGAGAATGTCGGGAGAAAACGACCTAAGGCGCTTGACTAGTCTATAACAGACGACCGGATCAATACGGTAATGCTGCAGGCGCTCATAGCCCTTTCCGCCAGAGCGAAGGAGTTTCTCCCCTGTGGTTCCAAATCGCTTCAGAAAGTAGAATTCGGTCTCGAACTTGTTCTTGTCGAGGTGGGCGAAAAGATTCAGCGTCACATTCTCCGCGCCACCCGTGGGCATTGTTGAAGCGAGAGTTGCGATCTTGATTTTTCGCACATGAATCCCAGACCCGTGAGGGCGGTTCGACGTCAGGGGTGCCCAGCTTCGAGGTGCGTGTGAACGCGCGGGGATCCCGTTGCTGGAATTCGCTCCACAATCACATCACTGAGACGGTCGACTCTAGCCGGCCATGATAGCGACGCCACAGCAGACAACCGGGTATGGCGCCTGTCTTCACAGTCTTCGTCCAGAGCCCGTTGGATGAGATTCGCAAACTCTTGGTAACTGTCTGCGATGTACACTACGTCTGCAAGTTCCTCTACTTCTCTCAGCCGCACCGACACGACCGGCTTTCCTCCTGCGAGATACTCGCGGAGCTTCTTAGGGTTGGCGTGTTTCGCGAACTCGCCCATCTTGTATACCAGCAAGCATACGTCGAAGGCCTTGAGATAATTCGGGAGCGTTTCGTAGCTTCGCTGGCCAAGGAAGTGAACATTCTTGTGCATTGTCAACCCGTTCACGTCGACCGCGACCCGGCCGATGAACACGAACGAGACGTGAGGTAACGTCCTGGCGAGATGATCGATCAACTCCAAATCCGTCCACTCCTCGAGAAGGCCGAAGAAACCCGCAATGGGTCGGGGGATGTCGCTTATATCTTCCGGGACGCTGGTTCCATCGTCCATGGCCGTGCGGAAGAGCTCGACGTCAACGCCGTGTCGACTCAGGTAGGTGTTGGGGTTGAAACGGCGTTTGGCCTCCAGCAGTTCCTGCGACACGACAAAGACAACATCGGCGCGCTGCAGAATCTCTTTTTCCATCAACGAGATCATTTGGGCATCGACCTTCGGTTGGGAAGAATACTCATCCACACAGTAGTAGATTATGCCTTTGTTCCTGATCTTGCTCAAGACACCGGCGTAGTGGGGCATGAAAATCCAGATGAGAGGATTCTCGAAACCGAGGCCGCGGGATGCTCGTGTCAACATTGCCGACATGAGTATACGATTGACCGCTCTGACGATCTTGTACCTGTGAAAAGGCAATACGAATGGTGAGTACAGGTAGAGGTTGTCTCTTAGCTTCACCGGCCTCGCGCCGAGTTTGCGGAGTTTTGATACTATCTTGCGGAAATCCCTTCGCGAGGCCCTGGGTTTTCTCATTCCCGCAGCTTCGACGTAAAGAACCCTGTTGTTCACGGAGAGCACTTCCGCGATCTGATGGGCGCTGGTCTTGTTCTCCTTCGCCCAATCATTGGCGATGTAGATTATCTCCTCACCAGTGAGCATAAGAGAGAGTGTCTAATTAGTTCGACTCCTCCCGGCGATGCGGTCCGTGACGCCTCGGGAGGTTACTGATGGTGACACAAAATCCAGCGCGGCCGCAACGTCCATGCCAGAGATTCACTTGAGCGCCGCGCAGGGGTAGGGAATTCTGGGGGACTTGGAGAGCCGCCCAGGCGTGAATGGCCACGAGCGCCAAGAAAGGGGATTCCGACGTTAGAAAAGGCGGCGGCCATTGACTTTTAAGTGCTTTGATGGCATGGGAATTGCCTGGTATACCCTCGGCTAGGTATGTGTTTTATCGCATTAAATCCACCTTGGCAAAACAACCTATTACCTCGATGCTCAAGATAGAGAAATACCACGACATTCTGTTTGCCACCCTGTCCGAAATCACGAGCCTGATTATCGGTGGCAAAGACAAGCGCATGATTTTCCAGAGGGTGTTGGATACCTGTCTCGTGACCCTCGAAGCCCAGCGGGTGTATCTCCTCGAGTTGGCCGGCGATAAGATAATCAAGTACTCGAAGTCGAAGTCTGCGCGCACGGACGAACCCGTTCGCATCGAAGAGCTCCCGGGCACACCGGTGCTTCGCGACTGGATGATCAAGGAGAGCCAAGAAGGACACAGTTTCGCAAAGGGGGAGGAGCTGGCATTCGATCTGCCGTTTTTCGCGCACAGCTATCTCGAGGACGGCGACCCAAACCGCGTCATCGTATTATCGCCGCTGGTTGCGAAAAAATCGATCTTCGGGCTTCTCGTGGCAATCCGCGGAGAAGACGGTGGGAGTTTTACGACCGAGGATGAGCAGCTCACGGCCATTCTGGCCAATCAGGCCGCAATCGCATTGGAAAACCGACTGTTGTATCAGCAGCTGGAGAGAGAAGCCATAACAGATGGCCTCACAGGGGTTTACAACTATCGATACCTGATCAACTCGCTCGACACGGAAACCAGGCGGGCGAGACGCTTCGCACAGACCTTTTCGTTTGTCATGCTCGATGTGGACAATCTGAAACAGTACAACGATCGGCTGGGCCACCTCGGCGGCAGCGAGGCGCTGCGGCAGATCGCGCAGATCATCTCTCGTTCGTCTAGGGAGATCGACCTGGTCAGCAAATACGGGGGAGACGAATTCGGCATTATTCTGCCGCAGACGGATCTCTCAGGAGCCGTCGTCGTCACCCGGAGGATCGTCGACGCAGTAGCTGGGCACCTCTTCGACGGCGAGACCAAAGGTCTTTTGACGTGCAGCGCGGGGCTCTCGAGCTTTCCCCGTGACGGCGCAACGGGTCGCGAGCTGATCGCGAGTGCGGACAAAGCTTTATACCAGGCCAAACGGGCTGGCAAGAACACCGTGGTGACGACCGAGGAGCTCGGGTGAAACGCGGAGAGCCGGATTCCCTCTTTGTTTCCCAAACTAATATCGCATATAATAAACAGATACGCGAGGGTTTCGCCGAAGGCGGACCGTGGCTTATTGTTGTGTCGGCATAGACACCTGCAGGAGATTCCAGTATGGCAACTTATTTGGTGACGGGGGGCGCAGGATTCATCGGGTCTCACATCGCGCAGGCTCTCGTTCTGCGGGGGCACGAAGTTCGGGTTTTGGACAACTTTTCGACGGGGAAGCGCGAGAACATCGCACCCATCAGCGATAGAGTGCGGGTCGTCGAAGGCGATATACGGGATCGTTCAGCGGTGGATGGCGCGATGAAGGGTGCGGATTATGTTCTTCATCAAGCTGCTTTGGCGTCTGTTCCGCGGAGCATACAGGATCCGTGTGCCTCCAACGCCGTCAACGTGGACGGCACTCTCAACGTCTTGGAGGCGGCGAGAAAGTACCACGTCAAGAGGGTGGTGTACGCGTCGTCATCTTCCGTGTACGGGGACAGCGAGAAGCTCCCGAAGTCAGAGGACATGCCGACCAATCCAAAATCCCCGTATGCGGTCACGAAGCTCGCCGGCGAGTGGTATTGCGGTATTTACGCGGACATTTTCGGTTTGCCTACAGTGAGTCTGCGGTACTTCAACGTGTTTGGTCCAAGACAGGATCCTAACTCCCAGTACAGCGCGGTGATTCCTATTTTTGTGAACGCCCTCATGCGTGGCGAACGCGCCACGATATTCGGCGATGGTGAACATTCGCGTGACTTCACCTACGTGGAGAATGTCGTTGCGGCCAACATAGCGGCGTGCGAATCGAAAAGCGCCTCGGGGAAGGTTTACAACGTGGCCTGCGGCGAGAGATTCACCTTGAATTCACTGTATGGAAAGCTCAAGAATATTGTTGGTGTTAACGTCGAACCCATCTATGAACACCCGAGACCTGGGGACGTGAAGCATTCTCAGGCTGCGATTGCAGCGATTCAGCGCGATCTAGGCTGCAAGCCGCTGGTCGGTTTCGAAGAGGGTTTGAGAAAGACGGTAGAGTGGTTTAGGGAGACCGGCGTGATAGAGTGAGGATTGTCGCAGCACTTGGACGCCGTCGAATCCGGGACGCGTCATCGAACCCTCTGATGGATGCGGCGATCGGCACGAAGGTACCTCGTACAATGAAATCTTGTCACAAAACTCTGGGCGTAATCGCGTTGTGTATGTCTTGTCTGGGCTTGTTTCCGCTTGTGTCGCAGGCGCAGCTCAAACCAGGTGACCCGGAGTATCGTTTCCTTGCGGGCGACAAGATTCAGCTAACGGTCGCGAGAAGGCCGTCGTTGAATCAGCAATTGACCGTTCAAGAAACCGGCGTCGTGACGGCGCCGATCATCGGAGACGTGTCGGTCGCTGATTTGACGCTGAAAGAAATTCAAATCAAGCTATTCCAGGCGCTCCACGATGTTTATCCAAGCGTCAAGGAAGCGGATGTCGTGGTTGAAGCAGTCCTGCAGCACGCCGTCTACGTGACCGGCGAAGTCAAGACACCGGGAAAGTATATGTTCGCGGAGCCCCCGAACTTGTGGGACGCGATACGCGAGGCCGGTGGGCCAACTGGGGGGGCTGCGCTCGACGCCGTTCGGATTGTGGAAGACCAATCGAAAGGTGGACAAAGCAGGGTTGTAAATGTGCTCGAGGCGTTGGAGAAGGGTTCCGTCGATCAACTGCCGCCTCTCGGCGACGAAGATACGGTCGTGATACCGAGCACGGCGGATGCGTACACGGGGTCATTCGGCGTTACCGTTCTGGGTGCCGTGGCGAAACCGGGGCTTTATCGTCTTCAGAGTGATCATAGGGACGTCATGAGCGCCATTTTGCTGTCCGGAGGCTTCAAGACGGAGGCAGCGCTAAACGGCGTCAAGATTATCCGCGCGCGGGAAGATGGGACTACCGTGACGCTGGAAGTACACATGAAGCAATACCTGGATTCCGGCGACTCGTCCGCCAACCCGTTGCTCGAACCGGGTGACACGGTCAATGTACCGCAGCAAAGAAATTGGAAGGCCAACTGGAGTTTGATCTTGAGCACGGCTGCGGCTATCGCCACGATAGGATACCTCATTATTAATATCAGAAGGGGCTATTGAAAAGTGCCGGCCGTGAAAACGACATCCAGCGACGAACGCCAGCGCGATTCTGGATTCGATTTCCAAGAGTACCTCCGAACGCTCTGGCGTAAGAAGTACTTCATCCTAATCCCGGTCGTCTTGTCCGCTTGTGTGGCTGTGATCGGAGTGCGGTTCATCGCTCCGGTATATGAATCTTCAGCGTTGATCCGGATGGAGAACAAGAACTATTTGAGTGAGGATCTTGCCAAACTCGTTACGGTTCAGGAACGGAGGGAGGTCCTCGACAAAGAGACGCTGGCAAGGATTGAAGCGGAAGTGCATAGCTCGTTTTTCCTCGATGATTTGATTACGCGTCTTGGAATCGCGGATAATCCACAGTTGATTGCGTCTGCGAAAGCAGACCGTCAGACGAAATATCCTGATATGACCGCTGATGAGCTCGTTCGCCGCGCGCTACAGGAGGTACTGACGCCAAAGATCAAGGTTACGCTCAAAGGACCGGGGATCTTCAGGATCGCCTGCTACGATAACCGCCCGGAGACGTGTTACTTATTTGCCGATGCTGTTACCGATCTGTTTGTCGAATCGCAGCACAAGAGACAACTCAAAGGCCTTCAGCTCGCGAGCGAATTCAGCGATGAACAACTCGCTGTGTACAAGGAGCGTCTCGAGCGATCCGAAGGCGAGCTCGAGGAGACGCGGAATAGGCTGACGGAATTGGCGCTTCGTGGCAACCCGGTGGGCGAGACAAGCAAAGAGTACGCTGAGGAATTCGGCGGCGAATCGAACTTGCGTTACGCAGAAACGCGCGAACGCGAGCTGGACGTAACAGTTACGGAACTTGGAAACACCGTGAATAGAATTCAGTCCCGTCTGGTCGGCCTTTTGGGACAGATCCCGAGCGGCGGTCGATTATGGGAAGATTCAGAATTGAAGAAGATCGAAGCAAGCGTAACAGCGCACCGGGAAACGCAACTGCTCTTGGAACTCGGCGCGAAGGGCGTCACAACGAAGGATCTCGAGAACAAACAGACACTTATCGACCAGACCGAACAACAGTTGCAGCATCAACTGACGCTGCTGGTCGATGCTAGGTTCCCCGAGATCAAGCCCGATCATCGCCCTCTTATCGTCGAGTATTTCTATCAGACCGCACTGTGGAGGAGTTATGAGAACCAAAGAGCAAAGTTGCAAACGTACATCTCCGAGTTCAAGAGCAAGGTCGACGCTGCTCCCAAACTGGAGGCGGAGGTGGAAAAGCTCCAAGCGCAGGTAGCCGCTGATAGGGAACTGTACAATTCTTTTCTGCGGGCGAGGACGGCCAGTCAGGTGAGCGAGGCGGTTCAGAACACTGATTTAGGGATTACTACAGAAGTCGTAGAGAAACCCAATCGCCCTTTCTATCCGGTTAGGCCGAACAAGAGAGATATTATCCTCCTGGCGGTGATCTTCGGCGCGTCGTTCGGTTTTGCTGGACTTCTGGTCGCGGAGTACACGGATACTTCATTCCGGACGGTCGAGGAAATCGAACACAAGCTCGGACTCCGTGTGTTAGGCACGATCCCACAAGTGGATCCTCAGGTCCAATCCACGTGGGGAAAAGCGCGGGCGAGAAAACAGATCATCATATGGTCGGCGACCTTGACAGTGGTGATTGTCGTGTCCCTCGTGGGGTTTTTCTATTACGGGAAGGCCGTTCAAAAACAAGCGATCCATGTTAATACGAGTGCGGTTACAGGAAAGTAAGGTCGACGATCGTGGCTAGCCCGAGTTTGGATACAAGCATATTTCGGGAGTATAAACCGGAGTCCCCGATTGCCACCGAGCTTCGAAGGTTGTACAACAACCTCAAGCGCAAATCGGAAGGTTCTCCGTACAAGTCCTTTCTCATCACCAGCGCCGTACGGGGAGAGGGCAAGAGCACGATCGCTTCGTACCTCGCCGTCACGGTGGCTCAGTTTCCGCAGGTCAAGGTCTTGATCGTAGATGCTGACATGCGGAGGCCACGGATGCATAGTGTGTTCGGCGTTGAGAACCCGGGGGGCCTGAAGGAGTGTCTGACTCACTCTGCCGATCCGCTGAGCGTGATCAAGAAAACCCAGTTGAGCAACCTGGATGTCATCACCGCCGGGGGAAAGACGGATAGTCCATCCCAGTTGTTCGAGTCGGAACTGCTCTCCGAGTTCTTCGCCAAGGTCCGATTTTACTACGATATCGTGTTCGTTGATAGTGCACCGGTGCTTGCGGTCAGCGACACGTTGTTCTTAAGCGCAGAGCTTGATGCGGTTGTGCTTGTGGTGCTTGCAGGAGTAACTCCCAACCAAGTGGTGATCCGTGCGAAGGAAACCTTGATAGACGCTCGCGCCAACATTGTCGGCGCTGTTGTCAACAACATGTCGGAAGCGCTTCCGTATTATTACGACTACAAATACTATGGGGCCTACCGGAAAGCATGATCCAGACGTTCCAGCGCTCGAACATCGCGGAAGAACCGCCATCGTACTAGCTCCTCTTGCACCCTTATTGATCCCGAGACTGTAAGTGAAGACCGCCTGCACGTGGCAGGAGAAAGAGCGTTTCGATGGAATTGAAAGTCGCGATAGTCGGATGTGGAAAAATTGCGGACGGCCATGTCGAAGAAATCCAGAAAATCGGTACCGCGCGTCTTGTGGCCGTGTGTGATCGTGAGCTACTGATGGCCGAACAACTCGCGGTGCGGTATCACATCCGGTCTCATTACGATGACTTTGAACAAATGCTCGACGTCGAACGGCCGGATGTCGTGCACATCACGACCCCCCCGGAATCCCACCTGGCACTGGCAATGACGGCTCTCAACGCCGGGTGCCACATATTCGTGGAAAAGCCGCTGGCGACCAATCACGAGGATGCCCAGAAACTCGTGGGGGCGGTGGAGGCGTCCGACAAGAAGCTCACCATTGGTTACACGTACAGGTTTGATCCACCGGCACTTGCCGTGCGGGAGATGATCCGAAAGGGATTCCTGGGTGACATCGTCCATGTGGAGAGCTACTACGGATACGATCTCGCAGGCGCCTATGGGAAATCGTTGCTGGGGAGTCCAACTCACTGGGTTCATTGTTTGCCCGGTAAGCTCTTTCAAAACAACATCGATCACATGCTTGAGAAGATCGTCGAATATCTACCCGATGATTTTCCTACGGTTCGCGCACTTGGGTATCGGAGGGAGCATGCATCGTACGGAGACATAAGGGACGATTTGCTCGATGAGCTGCGGGTCATGATTTTGGGCAAAGCGACCTCGGCATACGCAACCTTTTGTTCTCACGCGAGACCCGTGGGGCAATTCGCACGTATCTACGGTAGCAAGAACACAGCTCACATAGATTACGTTTCACGAACGGTCACATTTGACTCCAGCCCCAAGTTTCCTAGTGCACTGGGACGGGTGTTTCCTCCCTTTGCCCAAAGTTGGCAGTTGTTCCGGGAAGGTAGCAGGAACGTTTTGAGATTCGCGAAGTCTGAGTTTCATTTCTTTTCGGGGCTGAATCGGCTGATCGTTTTGTTCTACGAGAGCATCATTCGGGACGTACAGCCACCGGTACCGTATCGGGATATCCTGCGGGTCTCACGAATGACGGATGAGATTATTGGTCAGGTATTTGAACCTGGCTCGGTACAACGCAAATGAAAATCCTCGTCACTGGCGCAAACGGATTTCTCGGATCGGCTTTGGTCGAACGCCTGCTTGTTCATGGTGAGGTCGACATTCGTTGTTTTGTCAGGCAGGAGACAACGTCGCCGAGGCTAGCGGGCTGGGCCGAGAGATTCCCGAGTGCGAATGTCGAGATGTTCCGCGGTGATCTTACGTCCAGGAGGGATGTGGAGAACGCGTTGGTAGATGTGGGCGTGGTGTATCATCTAGCCGCTGCGATGAAGGGAAGCGCGGCGGACATGTTCTTGGACACCGTAGTGGGATCCAAGAACCTCCTCGAGGGACTACGCTCCAAGCGATCGACTCGCGTGATCCTCGTCAGTACTTTTGGCGCTTACGGCGCATCCGGTTTACCGTCTGGAGCTCTGATCGACGAGACCACCCCGCTGGAGAGTTGCCCCGATCGCAGAGATCTGTATTCCCACACGAAGTTACGACAAGAGCTTCTTTTTCGTGAATATCACGATAATTACGGCTTCCCGCTTGTCGTCCTTCGTCCCGGGCTGATCTATGGTCCGGGGGGCAGAGCGATGTCTACTCGTGTAGGGATCCCGCTGTTCGGATTGTTTCTATATATGGGGCGGAACAACGCGTTGCCGCTTACCTATGTGGACAATTGCGCGGAGGCCATCGTAATTGCTGGGCGAAAGGGCGGGAACGAGGGCGAGGCATACAATGTCGTCGATGACGACGCCCCGACCGCCAAGGAGTTTTTCCGACTCTATCGACAACACGTTGAGAAGATCAGGTATTTCGCCCTCCCTTATCGCGCAACGCAGGTTCTGTCCACTCTGATAGAAAGGTACAATCGTCATTCGAAGGGTCAGCTTCCTGCCATCCTCACGCCGTACAAGAGCGCGTACCTTTGGAAAGGTAACACATTCGATAACGGGAAGTTGAAGGGGATAGGGTGGAAACAGATCGTCTCGACAGAGGAGGGGTTGATGAGGTTCTTTTCTTATCTAAGGGACACCCGTGATGGGCGTATTCACTGAGTGAGGGAATCGGAGTGGAGTCGGCGATCCAAATTCGTGTGGCACACGTCGTTCAAAACCTGCCTATCGGTGGTATGGAACGCATCGTGGTGAGCCTCGTTCAAAACATCGATCATCGCAGATTTAGGCCGTCCGTGTATTGCCTTGAAGACGGGGGAGCTTTGGTACCGGAAATACGATCGATGGGCTTTGAGGTCACAACAATGAACAAAACGCCGGGTTTGAGCTACTCGTTACCGTTCAGACTGGCAGGGTTGTTCAGGCAAGACCGTGTGGATCTCGTCCATTGTCATAATTTTGGCAGTCTCGTGTACGGCGCAATCGGCGGGAGGCTGGCAGGCGTGGGGGGCGTTTTGTACACCGCCCATGGACCGGAAATGCCGTACGGTTCGAGAAAGGCCGTGTTTCAACGGTTGCCCCTTGTGGACAGGATCATCACGGTGTCCGATTACGTGAGGGACAGTGCTATAAACAAGGCGGGATTGAGTCCGAGCAGAGTGACGACGATTCATAATGGCGTTGACGTCGGCAGGTATTCACGAATTGCGAGCACGAGGGAACAAGTTAGAACCCAACTTGGTTTGACATCAGACGAACCCTTGCTCGGCGTTGTGGCGCGCTTGACTCCCGAGAAGGATCACGACACTCTTCTGCAGTCATTGGTGCTTGTTCGGAACGATTTCGATAACGTCAAATTGGCAATAGCTGGGGAAGGGGAGTTGATGGACGCCTTGAAGAAGAAGGTTGAGCACCTCGGCTTGTCCCGTTCGGTATGGTTCTTGGGCAATCGGGGGGATGTGCCGGAACTGCTCCAGGCCATGGATCTCTTCGTCTTATCTTCGCGTCAGGAGGGCCTCGGTATTACTTTGTTGGAGGCAATGGCGGTGGGATTGCCCGTTGTTGCAACAAACACAGGTGGCATTCCGGAGATTGTGATTTCCGGTGAGACGGGTCTGTTGGTCCCTCCGGAGGACGCTTCTCGATTCGCCGAGGCCGTGAAGTGGATGTTGTCCCACCGAGACGACGGGAAAGAAATGGGGTTGCGAGGGCAGAAGCGGGCGTTGCAACAGTTTGGGGTGGAGCGGATGGTTGAACAGTACGAAGCTGTCTACGACGAGGTGTTGGCTGCTAAGAAACACTGATGGCGTGAGCGAGGAAGGACCCATGACGAAGAGCACCGTTTTATTGCGTTCGGTAAAAGATCATAGTGTACAGGAGATCGTTCGTGAGATTTTCGAGTACTTCGATTGTGAGCGTCTTATCCCCAGGGGCAGCAACGTTGTCATCAAGGTGAATCTCAGCACGCCGTTCAAGGAAAACGCCTATGCGTCCAACACGTCACCCGAAATACTGGATGCCGTATGTACCGTTGTCAAAGAAAGAACAAACCGCATCCTGGTCGGTGAATCCAACGGAATGCGCTACAAGGCAGAAGACGCGTTTGAGGTATCCGGTTATTACCCGATACTGCGGAAGCACGACATCGAACCCATGAACTTCACGAAAGACGAGTGGGTAGAAACGGGCGACCCGCTAATAAGGGGTTGGGGTTTGCCCAAAGCGCTACTGGACGCGGATGTTTTCATCACGTTACCCGTTCTGAAGACACATGCTACTACTGTGTTCACAGGAACGCTCAAGAATCAGTTCGGGTGCTATCCACAGCACAACCGGATTCTGCTCCATCCGAAATTGGATCATGTGATCGTCCATATTAATCGTGTTTTGAAACCGAGACTGGCGATCATGGACGCGATCGTCGGGATGGAGGGTCGTGGGCCGATCAACGGGAAGCCAAGGGAGCTGGGCGTGGTTCTCGGGAGCACGGATCCAGTTGCTCTCGATGCAACGGCCATGAGATTGGTCGGGCTCGATCCGGGGGAGTCGGGACATATCAAGCTGGCCGCAGAACAAGGTCTTGGGAGTATCGAGCCTGACGATATCGCGATCGATGGGCCCTTCGAAGAGTGTCGCACGCAATTTGAACCCGCGGAAAAGGATCTCCCGATAAAGATGCTGGCGTTGATCAGTAGATCGAGATTCCTAACGGAAAAGCTTATTTTGAATCCGGAGTCCTTCTACCCACTGCGCTCTGCGGCCATGGTGTTCAGACAGGTGAGGGATTTCGGGCTGGGGGTACTTGGAGGACGGAAATCTTCTTAGCTCCGCGGCACATGGATCGGTCGCGTCTCCGATGGCCGTGCGATTAGGGAGTGCATGCTCGAAAAACAGATCAGAATAGGGTTTTGTTTGTTTGCGTGCTGCTTGTTGGCACTTCTCTGTGCGTTTCTGCTGCTTCGTTCTGTGGATATGGCGGTTGCACTGGCCGTTATTGCGGTCGTCTTCACGCTTCTCTTTGTCGAGCCGTTTGTAGGTCTGATCTGTTTTGTCTTGTTCCTTTTCACCAGGCCTCAAGAGTTCATACCGGGATTGAAAGGTTTGCCGCTCATGCTGATTGTCGGCAGCGCGGTGTTTGCCAGCATTTTCGTGAGGCAGGGGTTACAGGCACGGCGTGCGCCGGTGTTGCTGAGATTACCTCAGGATTATTTCTTGTTGTGGTTTTTCGTTGCGATCGTTATTTCGCACTTAGCACATCTGGATGTGCCTTCCGCGCTCTCTGCGGTGAAAGAGTTCGCAGTAGTAATAGTGCTGTATTATCTCGTCAGAAATCTGGTCATTTCTGAAAGCAGGCTGAGGATCTTCATGACTGTTCTCGTCCTCTCCTGCGTGCTCTTAGCAGTAACCGGCCTCGTCCAGCATTTTACGGGCAGACCACTCAAAGAGTATGTGGACCCTAATCGTCTGGCCGATGTCATGAACCATGGGAGAGTCATAGCGCTCGGCGCTACTGAGGACCCCAATATTCTCGGCCTGACCCTTCTTGTTGTACTTCCGTTTCAGCTCTTGGAATTGCGACGGTCTCGGAGCTTACTGTTTAGAGCTTCTCTGGTGGTGTCGATAATCGTGATTGTCGGCACGATCTACATGACGAACTCGCGAGGAGCGATGTTCGGGATGGGCAGTCTCGCGACGTATCTTGTGATTAGGCGCTATGGCATGGTTCGCGGTCTCGCGTTGGGGGCCCTTATTTTTGTCGCAATGGTGGTTTTGGGACCATCGCGGATGAAAGAACTGTCCCCAGGAGAACCATCGGCGAGTCTACGGATTTCTCTTTGGGAGGCAGGGCTTAATTCTTTTCGATCTCATCCACTGTTTGGGATAGGTTGCTACGCCTGGAGCAAGGACACCGGCATTATGATTCCGCATAGTGCGTTCATACATTGCGCTGCGGAACTTGGCATCTTTGGCCTGCTGCCTTGGGTTCTTTTGATTTATGTGGCGATGAAACACACGAAACACGTAGCTGCTCACGCAACCGGAGGCCCGGAGAATCATCTGGGTTTGTATTCGGACGCCATATTTTGTGCGTTTCTGGCGTATGTGGTGACATCTGTGTTCCAATCAGTTTCATACTATTATGTTCTTTTCATGTTGATAGGGTTGTCGGGGTCAGTTGCCTCGGTGTTTGAGAAGAGTGGCGGGGACAGTTTTCGACTATTCGAAAAAAGAGATTTTCTATTCTCGGTGTTGATCGCGGTTGTCGGTTTGGTGTTTTTCTCGGGGTTCGTGAGGATTTTTGGGGGGCGTTGACGCTGGTCTGCTCGGGGCCGTTGGAAAGGTTCATAGAGTGAACGGGGCGTCAACCTGAGGGCCCGTGGGGGGCCATGGGTGGGATGCGGTCCAGGCGGAAGAAGGTTCTGAATGTACTTCGGCCGCCAGACGGACACTGGCACTCCATTTGGGGGGAGTCGGGGAGGATCCAAAGTTGGACATAGGGAGACTACGAGAGGAGGCGGAATTCGCCAACAAGCAGTACGCAAGGATGCTCGGGGACACGCGAATCGATGCGACGTTGCTAGCAAGGTACAAGCATCCCCATCAGATATGGGACTGGTGTCAGCGGGCTGTGCGATTGCTGGGCGACATGCGGGGCAAGGATTTGCTGGATTATGGTTGTGGTCAAGGGCAAGAGGCGGCCTGTTTCGCGATGCTTGGGGCTCGTGTGACGGCCATCGACATTTCCGAGATCGGCATACGTGTGGGGCAAGAGATGGCCGCCGCCAACAATCTGGAGATCGATTTCCGCGTGATGTCCTGCACAGCGACAGAGTTTTCGGAGTGCTCTTTTGACCTTGTTCACGGCCTGGGCATACTACATCATGTTGGGCTGGCCGAAGGATTGTCAGAGGCGCACCGTCTGCTGCGACCAGGGGGGGTGGCAGTATTTTTAGAGCCACTGGCCTCATCGCGGCTTGTCGAAGCGGTCAAGGGATGGATAGAAACTCGGCTCGGCCAGCGTCTCAATCTGACCTCCGTAACCAGCGGCGAGGAGAATTTGAGACTCAAAGATATCGAACGGGAGTGTGAGAGCTGGACGCACGGCCGTATCTATCCCTATCGCCTGACTCATCGAGCTCGGAAGCTCTTTCTACCACGGAAATTATGGGACTTGTCGCTGAGGTTGGACTACGCAATCCTGACCACACTGCCTCCCCTGCGTCACTTTGCGGGTGCGGTTGTAGTTCAGCTCCGCAAGTGATGCGTGTGGTTCACAACCGCTCCGGAACTAGACAGGTGCTATGAGGATTATGCTGAAATTCCAGTTCAAAGGAGCGAAGCTAGACAAGAGCAAGACCCTCAGCGACGGACCGCCGAACGCCCGGCGGCGGTGATCATTCTACTGCTCTGGAAGCAGATCCCGACGTGGATCCGTGCCCGAAGCACGCGATCAAGCAGCCGGAGCTGGAGGCGTTGGTGGTGCGGTTTCCGACGGGGGAGAACACGGTCTGCGGAGTAATACTCGGGATGAGCGGATGGAGCACGAAGCCAAAATCCAAGAGCTTCGCGTGAAGATCGGGGAGGGGGCGCCCCAGCAGCACGTGTTAGAAAAAAGCCTGGGGCAGATCGAGTTGCGCGAGAAGAAGTGATAAAGTGTCAACGCCGGTCTTCTTTGTCCGTAAATCAACAGTTTAAGATGTTAGTTGTACAGAAACCAGGGGTCCGGTACACATTTG
>Ga0315274_10006654_pt1 | contig 16808 bp, 8 predicted proteins | sample YL17G02_20_MG_FD_203700 | JGI IMG/M metagenome (GOLD analysis project Ga0315274, IMG submission 203700) | Sediment microbial communities from Yellowstone Lake, YNP, Wyoming, USA - YL17G02_20 | ecosystem: Environmental > Aquatic > Freshwater > Lake > Sediment | place: USA: Wyoming | collected...
CCCTCACCACTTCGGCGAGCGTGCCCGGTTGAAACCCCTTGTTCCCCCGTTTGACGTAGCCGAATTTGAAGCTCCCCGCGTCTCCCGCGAACTCGAGCCCCCATGTATCTTCGTCTTCGAACGTGGTGCTGTACCGGTAGACCAGCGTGTCGGGCGCGTCCGACGTCGCGAAGTCCCCGAGAGCTTCGGAGCCGATACCCAGCGGCGGGCCCGGACGGTTTCCGATCCGGTCGGTGTATAGAGCGCGAAACGTCGTGTTGAGAACGAGCGGCATCTCGACGCTAACGCCGTGCCTAGCGAACCCCGCGTTGTAATCGTACACCCCCACACGGCCGAACAGATGGAACGGATCCGAAGAGGTCCACACGCTGTCGTTCTCGAATCCTCTCACGACGGCGCCCCCGATCTCGGCATCGATGGATCCTCTGTCGAAGAGAATCTCCGCGCGGGCGGGTGAGATGTCCCACGAATCATCGATCGTCTTGAAGCCGACTTTCGCACGGACATTCTCGCTCGTGTGAGACACCCACACATCGAGCGTCTGGGCCGACTCGGTGTCGCCGTCGTCCAGAAAAAAAGCGCCGGTGTATCGCAGCGAAGGTTTGAGCGTCTCGCCTTTTTCCTTCGCCTCTTCCTTCTCCGACGAACCGAACGCGAGCACCCCGGCTCTTTCCACGAGCGCGAGAAGCGACCCTTGCGAAGGGTCGGCGGGCGGATTGTCGGGGTCGGGTACCGGGTTTCCATCGACCACGAATCTGTAGCGATACGTTCCAGGGAGAAGAAAGAGACGGATCTCGAAACGGTCGTCCACCTTCTCCATGATCTCGAGAGTGGGGTTCCAGTTGTTGAAATCTCCCACGAGGAAGACGCTCGTCGCCGCCGGAGCGCGGATCGAAAACACGACTTCTTCCTCCACGATCCGCACTTCGCCCCGTGCGGTTCCGGCGGCGGCAAACCCCGCGAGCACGGCGGCGGCGAACGCGATCATGCGCAGGCGTTTCTTCAAAAGTCACCCCTCATCGAGATCGTGTACTGCGACAGGCCTTCGCGGAGGAGACCGATCTCGCGGTCTTCGAGAACGAACGGATCATCCCCCAAATAAGACCGGCCGTAGCCGACGCAGGCGAACAAGCGGTTGCTCGGTCTGAACTCCAGACGGAAGAACGCCGTTCGACCCACCGCATAATCGCGGCTGAGGAGAAAGCGCCAGTGAAACCCCCACGCCGGGGTGAGGGCGAGCTTCCCGTCCCAGGCGAATTTCTCTCCGGAGTAGTCCGTGTCGAGATCGCTCCACATCGCGTGGACCCCCGTGCGCATCTTGTTCATCTGGTATCGGAGCGCTCCATGTATGAAGTTCTTCTTGCTTGGGGAAAAAGATTCGTCGTCGATCTCACCGGCGCCTCCCCTCAAGAAACAGTCCGTCCCGTTTTTGAGCGCCGCCCATACACCGGCGTCGAACCAGCTCCGTTCCTCGTTTTCGAGCCCGCTCCGGGCGCTCGTGTGATAGAGCAGTTTCGCGTTGACGCTCACGTCCTTGGCGATGAAATACGCGCCCGCCGTCTGCCCGACGCGCGACGAACCCGCCCCTCCGAGATCGTTGACGAAATCCTCGCCGACCGCATCGTACCGCCACACGAGATCGACGTCACCCCGGTTTGCGACGGCGAGCGACGACACGCGGATCTCAGCGAACGCCGCGCCCCCGGGCGGAAGAACGGCGCTGAAGTTCGTGCCGTCGTAGCCGCTCCAATCGAACGACCCGCTCGGGAAGAACCACCCCGACCCGCCGAACCCCGACTGTTCGTAGGAGAGCACGGCGAAGGCCCTTTTGTACGCGCTCGTGAGCTCGGCTTTGACGACGGCGTGATCTGCGGTGCCGTATGCTCCGGGGTCGTCGAAGAGGTAGGACGCCGAAAAAGACGCAATGCGGTGCGCGAGAGACGCTTTGAGATACGAGACGCTCCGCGAGTCATCCGCGTCGGCCCCAAGAAGCGAATAGAGACCGGTCAAACGCGCCTTTTCGCCGACGGCTCCATCCACGCGGACGCCGCGGTTCTCACCGGTTTCGCCCGCGCGATCGTCATCGAGGAGCGGTGCGGTCCAGTCGAACGCAAAAAACCGGCGTTCGCTCGCGAAGAGACGTATCGAGTACTTCCACGCTTCGAGGTCCTGCCGCCACAAATAGTCGCCCTGCTCGAAGCGCAGCCGCTTCTGTATATCGTCCTCGCCGACCATCGCCCAGACCGCGGCGCCCTTCGCGTAGAGGCTCCCGTAACGCGTGCCGGACACGTCGAGATCGAGCATGAGACGCGAGCGATCGGTCGCCGAGTGGGTTGCGGCGTTCCACGGGTAAGGGTTCGTCTGTTCATCGAGGAGAAGCAGGTACTCGAACCGCCCCCCCAGAACGACGGGTCCGAGTGGCCCGACCTTCGCCGGCTCCGCGGACCACGCGACGTGCCACACGCCGGCGACGAATAACGCGGCGATCAAAACATTTCTTCCCAACGCGGGCGGGTCGCACGTGCGCGCGCGAAGAAACGTGTGGATCCAAACGGCCCTCCTCACCATTCTGCGTCTTCCCCTTTGTCCTTCGGGGGGAGCGAGATCCCCACCGACACGAGATAACTCAACCCGAGCATCTCGTGCGACGTGACGCCCGCGTCGATCGTCACGTTCGACCACAACACCCCGACCCCTCCTGTGACATCGGCGCCGGCCAGACCCGATCGAACTCTGAGGTGATCACCCGCTCTCACCTCGACGCCGATCCGGTCCGACCACCGGGCGTCCTGTCCGCGCTGGCGCTCGTACACGACCGAGAACAATTCTTCCCAGTGGTACGCGAAACCGAACGCGTGTGTCGTCTTGAGCTGCGTGCGGCCCACTGTCGAACCATCCGACGTGGGGGGGAGAAGCGAGAAGTCGAACGACGGTTCGCCGAGGTTACGGACGGTGTACCCCGCCCCGATGAACGGAAACGGCCGGAGAAGCACCGCAAGCGTCCCGCTAAGATCCGTGGCCGAGGCCCCGCCGGCATCGTCCGTATACGCGACACGGGCGATGTCGAGACCGGCACCCACCGAGAGAGATGCGCCCTGTGACCTTCGTATGAGATCGCGTCCGAACGCGACCGTGAAAAGATCCTCCGAGGTGACGCCGTCGAGACCAAAGCGGTGCCACGAGATTCCAAGTGTGCCGTGTTTGGAAGGAAGACCCGCGGCGAGGGTGTACTCGCTGAGATCGGAGAGCCCGTAGGGCTCGGAAATTGTCGAGAGAACGCTCGCGCTACGGATCTGCGTGAGACCCGCCGGGTTCAGAACGACGGCGGACGGATCATCCGCCACGCTCACGAACGCGCCGCCCATCGAGTGGACACGCGACGACACGACCAGACGTTCGAAGTACGCGGACGCCGGGGGCGGGAGAAGCGTGAGAACCGCCGCGCAGATCACGCAAACGATGGTGATCGACAGTGATCGTCTCGGGTTTCGCACGTCCACCCCGTTCAACGCATCACGGCAAACGACGCCTTCGCCGTATTCTTGGGTGTTCCCTTACCCGCGCCGCCGGACACGGCGAGGATGTAGATTCCCCCGGGGACGATTTCGCCGCGGTCGTTTTTGAAGTCCCACTCGACCCACACGGTCCCCGCCGAGAAATCCGTCGGCGATTCCTCGAGGAGCGTGCGTACGACGTATCCCGCCGACGAAAAGATCTGCACTGTCAGATAGACGGGCTCGGTGTACTCGCGCGAATCGAGCACGACGGGAAAACGGACCTCGTCTTCGCCGAGCGGTGAGAAAAGCTTTTTGTCGAGCGGAATCCGAAGCGCGAGGATCTGACGCGCCGTCGTCCCCTGGGCCCCCGTCGATACCGCGTACCGTGCAACCTGACGCGGCGACACGTTCGTATCGAGAATTCGGTCGCCGTCCCCGTCGAGCGGAACGATGATGTGGTTATCCACGACGGCTATACGCGTTGAATCGTCTTCGAGAACGACCGACGGATCCGGCGCCGCATCACCCGCCCCGGTGCCGACTCCCCCGGTGATCACGGCGACGATTCCGAGCACGGCGCTCGCCGAGGGGACACGCACGCCTCGAGACTCCCGCGCGAAATCGCCGAGGACCTCCCACGGGATCGCGAGCTCGAGCGCGCCGTCTCGCACACCATCTTGGAGATAGACGGACTGATAACGCGTATCCTCGATCAGGTTGAACGGCCGGACGCAGTCGGCGTATCCCGCGAGCGGTTCGCGTGACGATCGGTTCACGCACAGGAGAAAGTTCGGTGTGAGTCCCCCGAACTCGATGTTGCGGCGAAAATAATCCTGAGTGGTGAGGTCCTCCACGCCGCCGCACATCGTATCGAGAAAAAGCATCAACGTCCCCGCGACGGTCACCGCGGGCACGGCGAGGTAAAGATTGTAGTTGTCCCATGTTACAGCTATTCCCGAAATGTCGTTGTCCCGCCCCCACCGCGAGTCTCCGGGGCGCTCACGGAACCCGGTCGCTGCGTCGAGAACCCATTCGTCGTTTTCGAAATCCGATGTCACGCCGTCTACGGCGATCCGCGAACGGAGATCGGGCGCGGTGGTGGCGTGGAGAGATGTCGCGAGAGCGCAGAACACGAGGAAGAAGGATGTGATCCGCGTCATGTGGTGTTTTCCCTCTCCTCATCCAGGCGCTTGAGTCCTTCCAGCATCAGATGGTCGAGAGGGATGTCGATACGGATCTCCTGACGGGCCGGTTGTTTGTCTTTGTAGAACGAGAAACTCCCGTCCTGCCATCGGACGATTTCGAAGATCACCTCTTTTATCTGTTCCATTACGGCGTGTCTGAGCTTCGTCTCGTCGATGTGCCCGGCTTCGATGAGCAGCGCTCCAATCCTCTTTTTCGCGCACGGGAGCTTCTCGAGCGCGTCGTTCAGCGCTTTCTGATCGATGACGCCTTCACGGACGAGATATTCGCCGAGCTTGACGGGGCGGTCCTTGATCCCCGCGAAGATGACGTTCCCCTTTTCGAAATAAACGCTCGCCGCGTTCCCCGCACGGTTGAGTCTCAGCTCCCCCGTCGCCTCCGCGAGATTGAGCATTTGCATCACCGGTATCGGTTGAAAAACGGCCAAGTCCCCCTTGAGATCCGACATGTGCGGTCCCTTCTCTAATGTGACGGATTCCAATGACCAGCTGTGACACTATCACCGAACCGAAAATCGTGGCAATAAAAGGATACAGATATGGGCCCAGACGTTCCTGCCATTCGACGCCTGCGGCGGTGAGCGCGACGATGAGTATAACGGCGGCCGTCTGAAGGACGCCAACGGTTTTTCCCACCGGTGTCGCGTTGAAAGCGATCGGCCCCGCGAGGAGGGTCAACACGATCGAGCCCGCAAACAGGCTCGCGTAACGGACCGCGAGAACCGTCACCACCCACCACGGAACGAGCCCCTTCGCGTACAACACGCCGAACACGCCGGCCGTCGTGAAGATGTCCGCCGCGGGGTCCATGATGACTCCGAACTGGGTCTGCTCCATGCGCCGCCGCGCGACGATCCCGTCCGCGACGTCGGTCGCCCCGCTCAACACGTAGAGGACGAGCGCGAGAAACAGCCGGTCGCCCGCGATGAGCGCGACGATGGGGACGACGAAAACGAATCGAATGAGCGTGAGCTTGTTGGCGATCCCCAGCGTCTTCTCAGCGATTCCTTCACGGCTCCGGAACAAACCGATGTTCAAAAGAATGAGCGCGAGGATACACACGAACCCGACAAGCGAGTACGCAGCGAGCTCCGCCCAGCGGGCGGCATCGGCGGGAAAATAGAAGAACGCGAGCGCGGCGAGAACCGCCGCTTGACACAAGAGAAAGAACCGGGCGATCGCTCCTGCCAGCGCCCGGTTCTTTCCCAGATCCTCATTGACCCGCATCTGCGACCGGCCTCCACGCGCGGCGGCGCGGTTTTGCGGCGCTACTCGAGAGACGCGCGAGCGGCGGCCAGCCGCGCCACGGGAATACGGTACGGCGAACAGCTCACGTAGTCGAGCCCCTCGGCGTTGAAAAACTCGATCGACGCGGGGTCGCCGCCGTGCTCGCCGCACACGCCCACCTTGAGTTTCGGGTTCGTCTGACGACCCTTTGTCACCGCGAGATGGACGAGCGCTCCCACACCGTCTCTGTCGAGCGTCTCGAAGGGATCGTGCGGTATGACGCCCTTGGCCACGTAGGGGGCGAGAAATTTACCCGAGTCGTCCCGGCTGAACCCGAACGTCATCTGCGTGAGATCGTTCGTCCCGAAGCTGAAGAAATCGGCGACCTCGGCGATCTGATCGGCCACGACGGCCGCGCGAGGGACTTCGATCATCGTCCCGATGAGGTACGGAATGGTCTCTCCCTCCCTCTTCAACACCGCGTCGCCGACGCGTTTGATCATCTCCCGAAGCTGTGTGAGCTCCTCTTTGATCCCCACGAGCGGTACCATGATCTCGGGTCTGACGTCCACTCCCTCCCGTTTGGCCGCGGCGGCCGCCTCGAGTATCGCCTCCACCTGGACTTCGTAGATCTCCGGATACGTGATCCCCAGACGGCACCCCCTGTGGCCGAGCATCGGGTTGAACTCGTGGAGCGCCGTGGCGGCGGCCCGCACATCCTCGACGTTCCGTCCGAGGTCTTTTGCCGTGCTCTGCATCTCTCCCTCGTCCTTGGGGAGAAACTCGTGGAGCGGTGGATCAAGAAGACGGATCGTCACCGGCTTTCCGTTCATCGCGCGGAACACACCCAGAAAATCCTCTCTCTGCATGGGCTGGATCTTCCTCAGCGCCTCGACGCGCTCTTCGCGCGTGCTCGCCATGATCATCTCACGAACCACGGGGATCCGGTCCTCTTTGAAAAACATATGCTCGGTTCTTGCCAGCCCGATCCCCTCGGCGCCAAACTTGACCGCCATCTCGGCGTCCTCCGGCGTGTCGGCGTTGGCGCGCACCTTGAGCCTGCGGTACGCGTCCGCCCACTTCATAAAGCGGTGGTAGTCGTCGTCGAGAACCGGATCGACGGTCGGCAGGACCCCCTCGTAGACGTTCCCCGTCGCCCCGTCGATCGTCACCACATCCCCTTCGTGGTACGTCTTGCCCCCGACCTTGAGGAGTTTTTTCTGATGGTCGATGTTGAGCGCCGAGCACCCGACGACACAGCACTTCCCCATCCCCCGCGCCACGACCGCCGCGTGAGACGTCATACCGCCTCTCGCGGTGACGATCGCCTCCGCCGCTTTCATCCCTTCGACGTCCTCGGGCGATGTCTCGAGCCGGACGAGAACGACCTTCTCGCCGGCGGCCACCCTCTTTACCGAATCCTCGACCGAGAAGACGATACCGCCGCTCGCCGCGCCCGGCGACGCGGGGAGCCCCTTGGCGATCGGCTTCGCTTTGACCGAGGGATCGATCATGCGGTGCAGGAGGTTTTCGAGCCTCTCGGGATCGACGCGCTTGAGCGCGTCCTTCTCCCCGATGAGCCCTTCCCCGACCATATCCACGGCGATGCGGATCGCCGCTCTCGCCGTCCTCTTGCCCGACCGTGTCTGGAGCATCCAGAGCCGGCCCTCCTGTATCGTGAACTCGATGTCCTGCATGTCGCGGAAATGTATTTCGAGCTTCTTGTATATCCCCTCGAGCTCCTTGTAGATCGCGGGCATCGTCGCCTCGAGGCTCTGCGGGGAAAGCTCGTTCCCCTCGTCGATGTTGATCGGGAGCGGTGTGCGGATCCCCGCTACGACGTCCTCCCCCTGGGCGTTGGGGAGGAACTCGCCGAAGAACCTCCGCTCCCCCGTGGCCGGGTCGCGCGTGAAAGCCACGCCGGTGGCGGACTTCGCACCCATGTTGCCGAAGACCATCGACTGAACGTTGACCGCGGTGCCCCAGTGGCTCGGTATGTTGTTAATACGTCTGTAAACAACGGCCCGGTTGCCGTTCCACGAACGGAAAACCGCCCCGATCGCTCCCCAGAGCTGTTCCCCGGGGTCCTTGGGGAACGGGACGCCTTTCACCCGTTTGACGAGCTCCCTGTATTCGGCGACCAAGGACCTGAGGTGATCCACGCTGAGTTCGTGGTCGTACTCGATCCCGGCCGCCTCCTTCTTCTTCTGTATCAACTCTTCGAAGTGATGGTGCTCGACCCCCATCACGACGCTCGCGTACATGTGGATGAACCGCCTGTAGCTGTCAAAGGCAAAACGCGGGTTCTGGGTTTTCGCGACGAGACCTTCCACCGTGTCGTCGTTCAACCCGAGGTTCAGAACCGTATCCATCATTCCGGGCATCGATACCCTCGCGCCCGAACGGACCGAGACGAGCAAGGGGCTTCGGGGGTCGCCGAACGAGGAGCCCATCGCTTCCTCGACCTTCTTGAGATTCTCGCGGACCTCGCCCTCGAGGCCTTCGGGGTACCCGCCGTCGTGCTCCATGAAATAGGTGCACGCTTCCGTCGAGATGGTGAAACCGGGGGGCACCGAAATGCCCAGCTGTGTCATCTCGGCGAGATCCGCTCCTTTTCCGCCGAGCAGGTCACGCATTTTCGAGTTGCCTTCGGTTCTGCCGTCCCCAAAAAAATAGACGTATTTCGCCATCGTGTGCTCGCTTTCGTCTGCGATGAGTGGTGTGTACGGGATGATGAATCCGGACCTGGCGGCCGGCTCAACGACGGATCAGAACTATCTTCTTGCTCGCTGAAAAACCGCCAACGGATAGCCTATAGTAGTAAACACTCGAGGAAACTGCAACACCCCGATCGTCGAGACCGTCCCACTCCGCCTCATACTCGCCCGGGGCTCGCCGTGCGTCGACGAGACGGCGGACAAGCCGGCCGGAAACGTCGTAAACGGCGAGCGTTACCCCGCGCTCGCCCCGCGGGTCGCCCGCGGGAGCTTGCGATCCAAACCCCGTTTCTCCGGATCCCGCCTCCTGCGCGTCCACGCTGAAACGAATCGCCGTCTTTCCCGACACCGAGGGGACGAATGGATTCGGAGAGTTCTGGTAGAGAACCGCATCCGGACGGACGCGATTCGGCCGGGAGGCGACACCCGTAGCGCCGTTCAACGCCGTTTCGTACGCGTCGATCACACCCCACCCGTAGTCGTTGTTCGGGTGTTGCGCGTGGTCCGCCGACGCGCGGAGCGCGTTTCTCAGGTCGACCGGCGACCAGTAGGGGTGCATTTGGAGACAGAGCGCCGCCGCGCCCGCCGCGAGCGGAGTGGCGAGGCTCGTCCCGCTCGCGCTCGTATACCCGAGAGAATCGTACGGTGTCGCGCATCGCACGGCGACCCCCTGCGCGCAGATATCCGGTTTGATCCGGCCGTCGTACGTGGGGCCCCGCGAGCTGAAACCGGCGATCACACCCGTGAAGTCGACCGCTCCCACCGCGATGACGCTGTCGCCGTCGGACGGCGCGATGATCCCCGGCCACGGGAGCGGCCCCTCGTTTCCCGCGGCGGTGACGACCGCCATTCCCTTCGACGCCGCGATGTCGGCGGCGATCGTCGTCACGGCGGTGTTCCCGTCCATGTCCTTGTACGTGTACCAGTCGAGGTAGCCGAGCGATGAGCTCACGAGATCGGCGCCCAGGCTGTCCGCCCACTCGAGACCGCGGACGTAATCGTCCTCTTCCTGCTGGATTTCGACATCGACCCGTTCGGTTTTTCCAAGCGCGAAAGACGCCGCGAACGCGGGTCCGATGAGGTCGCCCGGCGCGTACCCCGCAAGCGCCGAAAGCGTCAGGGTACCGTGGTTGTGCTGGCCCAGGGGATCACCCGGCTGGTTCCTCGTGACCGGGTCGTTCTGTATGAAATCCCACTCGGCAACGACATCGAGATGAACGAGCGATTCGTGTCCGCGGTTGAACCCCGTGTCGAGCATCGCAATCAGCACTCCGTCGCCAAAGATATTCGCATTGTGGAGGGGGATCACATTGATGAGATCGAGCTGGGCGTAGCTCGCGCCGTAGCCGAGCGTCGGCGCCGAAGGCAAAGCTCCGGACTGAGGCGCAACCGGTGCAGCGGGCGTTTCGGGATCGTCGATCTGCGGAGGGATTTCTCTTCTCGCCGTTTGAACGCGGTCGATACGGCGGACAAAGGACAGCTTCTCCACCGCGCGGATTTCGTCGGCCGCTGCGTACGCGCTCACGGCGTTGAAGTACTTCGACGCGTGTTTCACGCGGCAACCGGCGTCGCTGAGAGCTCGTATGTACGAACGGCTGACGGGGAGATCGCGAACGTCGACGAGCGGCCCGGACGATCTGCGGAGCCTTCTCTCGCGCGAGCGTTCTGCGAGCGTCACGTTCGACATCAAACCCTCGAGGTCACCCGGTGCCGTCTCGCCGTGGTCGGCGAAATAAACCCACACCTTGATCGGTGTCCGGGGCGACGACGAGAGAGCCTCGTGGACCAGGGGAGAGAGTTTGTCCACCGCGAATACCCCCGACGAGAGGCCGAGCATTGATGCGAACGCCAAAACGAACGAGAGCGATCTCATGATCCACCGGACCCCTTTGGTGTGTTCGACACAACGACGAGAACGTGTCCGTCGACGGAGCCGCCGGCCCATCAGGCCGGCGGCGGACACGTTCAATCTTGCTAACTAAATAATATCAAATCAGTTGCGCGAAGTCAAATCCTAACTGTGAGGGGGTGGCGCGTCTTGTGGGTTGGAGGGTCTTCGCCGACCCTTTCGCGGGAACGAGCGAGGATCGCCCGCCGCGGGTCCTGTCGGCCATCCGCGCGTCGAGAGGGATGGAGGGTGATCGCGGGCCCTTTCGCGGGAGCGAGCGAGGATCGTCCGGCCGTTAGGCCGGAAAGCCGAGCGAAGCGGAGCGAGGGCCCGCGATCACCCTCCGTCCCGTGAGACGGCGAGCACGGGCGGGGATATCGCCGACAGGACCCGCGCGACAGCGCGCCGGCTATTCCTCCACGCGAGGCAGCTTCCACTCTTCGAAGAGGATGAGATCGAATGCTTGTTTGACCTGTTCGGGTTTGAAGAAAACCGGGTCGAACCCCCAGACCGCGCTCCGTGCCGCGATGCCGCCCGGTACGTCGGGCGTCTTCGTCTTGAAAGTCCCTGTCCAAAACGCGATCGGCGCGCCGTAGATCGCGGATGCCTCGTCGAGACACCCGTGACCATACATCGGCCGAAAACACGGTCTCGGCGGATTCGTCTCCGCCACGAGGTTGCATATCTGCTGGAAGTAAGGCGGATTGTAGACGTCGTTGACGATCCCCCGCGCCTCGGGGGCGTACACCTTGCCCAATCCCGCTACTTCGGGTCTCAGTTCGAGAGCGGGAAATTCGAGCGAGTCGTCCATCGGGATGGCGAACCGAAGCCCGTCGGTTCGGGGGTCGTGACGCCGCACGAGAATGGCGGGACACGTGGCGTCGCGCGAACTCCGTATGAGCCTCCTGTTGGTCATCACGCTGATATCGATAACATTGAGACAGCATTCGCTGTACGCGAACGACAGCTCCCCGACACCTCGCACCCCGACCTCGGAATCATCGTACGGTGATTTCACATCGCCCGTGAGTTCGTAGCGAAAGATCAAGGGATAAACTAATCTGCCGCCGGCCAACGAGATGACACGCGCATTGACGACGGCGGTCATGGGTTGCTCGCCGCAAAGGAGAACGTGCCCTCCCGCAGCCATGTACAGGGCGAGGATGTTGGGGCTCACCTTGCCCGACACATTTCCACCCAGCCTCGCATCGCTCGGGACGAACTGGATGATGTTGGGAAGGAGGGAGAGACCCGATTTGGCGTTGTACCCGCTGTACGCGTCCCAGATGATCGATTTGTAGTCCGCCACGGCCTGTATGGGTAGATCGTTTTCCACCTCGATCACATCTACCGTCGGGTCGAAGCCGCGAACGTCTTTGAGCAGCTCATTCCAGAACGCGTCGTGTTCTTCGTCGCTCGGAGCGCCGCCGTTCGTTGCCGTGAAACTCGCGTTGGGTGCTTCGTCGTAGTCATCGATGAGCCGCACGTTTCTCTGCATCGTGAAAGGAATGATGTTGACGGTCACTCCGACCCTCGACCTGTAACCCGAGTTGTCGATCACCTCGACGTAGAACGTGTGCGAATCGAATTGCCACTTCCGCGCAGGGCTCTCCGCCGTCGGGATGCCGTTGACCTCCGTGACGAAGGGCGTGTAGTCCACTTCCCACTGTGACGGGTCGCTCAGGTCGAGGATGTCCCACCCGTACCGGTAACCGGACGCCACTCCGCCGTAGCTCGACGCATCCGCCGTGAAACGAAACGACATCGGCACGTCGGGCGGGAGGTCGATGATCGTCAGAGGCGTGTTGGGACTCGACGTGATCACCGTTCCCATGTATTTGTTGAACACGGTCATAACGGGACCCGTTAACCGCTGCGACACCAGCATCCGCCTGAGATTCCGGTCCTCGTCGAACACCGGGCTGACCGCCCCCGCTTCATCCTTCACCTGAATGGCGAACACGTAGGCGCCGAAGTCGAGGGCCCGCGTGGTCCAGCTCTTCCCCGAGTCCCCAGGCGCCCGATAGAAGCGCCACGGCGTCCATTCGGGTGCCTGCGGGTGTTGCCGTATGTACCCGATCGTGTTTGCCCAGCTGTCATCGAAACCGGCCGTGCTGACCATGATCCACCGGACCGAGTCGGGGTCCTGGACTTCAAGCTCGCTGCTCACGAAGTCCTTGCCGATCCACTTGATCGTCGTGATCGGCGAGGTCTGCGAGGGCTGCGCGCCGACTTTTCTCGGCACGAGAATATCTACGACGGGGGATAGAGTCCTCGCCGTGAACGACCGGTAGGCGGGCTTCGCCGATGCGAGTCCTTCTGCGTCCACCGCTCGTATGAAGAACGTGTGGTTCCGGACGAAATCGACGGACTTGAGGTCATCGGGGTTCGTGGCTGTACTGTCGGCCAGTGTGTCGGCGGTAAACGTGAACGTGGAATCGTTGGAGTAGACTCTGCGCCATTTGTCGGCGCCGGTGGTATCCGCGGGGTCGAACACGCCGTTCTCGTTGTCCGTCACCGTCCACTCGTAGTGCGTGACCTCGCCGTCCGGATCCCACCCGCCCCAAAAGAGGTGGAGAGTGTATTTCGCCACCGTGCCTTCGGGCGGCGCGCTGGAGAGCCACACCTCGGGCGACCGGTTCTTTTTGTTCGTGCCGACGAGTTCGTTCCCTGCGCATCCGCCGACGCCGGCGATCACCAGGAACACAAAAACGGCCTGGATCCAGGCTTTCATCGATCACCCCTGCAAGATGGTCCGCCGCAGGCCGATGACGGCCCCTTTCGGGCCGATTGCCACCAGGCCGCCGACCGCGACGGGCCGGTTGTTCGAACAAACCGTCGTTGTGGGGGTTTTTCTTCGACCGCCAGCGACGCGGTTACCTTGCTCGCCTACGACCTCGACTCCCGTCACCGTATGATGATGATCCGGCCGTACATCGAGTCTCCATTCGCCGCTTCCACACGGTAGAGGTAGACGCCCGAAGCCACTTCTTCCTCATAGATGTTCCGCGTGTCCCACTCGACGTTGCCGGAACCGTCCGTCTGGGAAAACTCCCAAACGAGGTCTCCGGAAGGCGTGTAAATTCTTAGAACACAGGACGCGGGGACGTTGACGAAGCGCATCTTGTTGTCGGGGAAGTTGTGGTAGTTCTCGGTCGCGTACTGCGACGAACCCGAGCGGTAAGGGTTCGGTACGGCGTAGATCTGCGGGAGATCCGTAATCGGGTCGAGCTTGGTCTTCACCGAGACGATTTCGGAGGGACACGGATAGGGCACTCCTTCGGTCACGGGGCAGTGGTCGAATTTGCTGAGCCCTTGCGATGCGGAGTCGATTCTGTAGTCGCGATCGTATGTTGTGATCACGTAGTAGTAGGTGAAACCGTTGAACGCGTTCTCGTCCAGCCAGAACAGCTCGTTGTCTCCGAGCTTCCCATCGGGGTGGACCTCACGTATGTCGATGACCGTTCCAAAAAGAGTGAAAACACCGGTCAACCGAAGCGCCGGAACGATCGCGGCAAAATACAGCGAGTCCAGCGGCTCTCCGAGGAACGCCTCCTCCTTGGATACCTCCCCGATGTTCACGAGATCGTTCCCGTCTCTCTGTGTCCCGCGAAACATGTGATACCCTTCGAAATCCTCCAGCCCGAGTCTGAATGTCGCGGTGCTGTCGGCGATGCCGGCCGAGAAACTCAGCGTGAACCCCAGGTCGAGGTTCCCCGGGTTGAGAGGGCAACGAATCGGCTGCCCCGGTGTGTACCCCTGGCCGATGTCGATCTGACCCGTAAGGTTTTCCCTGCCGCCGTCGACGTTGTAGCGAACGGTGACCAGGCGTCGACCCGGTACCCCGACACCCACACGACCGCCCCTGGGCACAAGAAATGTGAGCGTCCGGTCGATCGTTCCCGTGTACACCCCGCCGGAGCTCGGGATCGACAGATTGCCGCGCGGAGTCGTGGAAGTCTTGGGGTGCCACCCGACGGTGTCCGGGTCGTGAACGAGAGTGCTCGTCTCCTTCGGAAGATCGTCCCAAAACAGGTAGTCCGTGAACCCCCCCCTGTCCTCGTTCATCTTCGCGATCACACGGACGTGGCTGGGCGGCAACAAACGGAGCGTGTCCTGCTGCGCCTGTCCCGACGCCGGGCGCGGCAGAAAACCAGCCGTCAACAACACGCATACGGCTCCCAGGACCCTCGGGCTCATCCTCATCAGAGACATTCCTCCTATTACTGTTCTACTGTCCTTTCCGCGGCAGCTTCCATTCGTCGAACAGAATGATTTCGATCGCCTGCTTCATCTCAGCCGGCTTGAAATAGAACGGGTGAAATCCCATCACCGCGCTCCTCGCGCCGACACCCCCCGCCTCGGGGATCCGATCCTCGAACTTCGTCGTCCAGAACGCCACGGGCGCGTTGTAAACCTTCGAACTCTGATTCAAGCACCCGTTGCCGTAGATCGGTTTGAAGCAATCCCTGGGCGGGATGATCTCGGCAAAGTCGTTGCACGTTCCCTGGCTGGTCCCGCCTTTGGCAACGTCTGCGAAATAAAGCGGGTTGTAGACGTCGCAGTTGAGACCGTTCACATCGGGCGCGAAACGGAAACCGGGCTGCGTCACCTCATCTCGCAGCGTCAGCGTCGGAAAATCATACTTGTCGTCGACCGGAAGCGCTACCCGGAGCCCGTCTTTCTTTCCGTCGTGCGGCGTGGGACGGACCGTGTTGATCGGGCACCCTTGCCCGGCCTTGCGGATGGCGTTTCGAACCGAGATGTACGCGATATCCAGGACGTTCACACAACAATCCTGGTAAGAAAAGGACAGATCTCCGATCCCTTGCTCCCCGACGTTCGAATCCCCGTAACTCCCATCCTGGTCGCCCGAGAGCTCGTAACGGAATATGAGCGGGAAAGCCGGGATGATCGGCGAGAACGATGTGCGGTTGATAGAGGCGCACATGATCTGTTCGCCGCACAAGAGCACGTGTCCCCCCGCGGACATGAACAGCGCCACGATGTTCGGTGTGACCTTCCCGGTGGCCGCCGGGGCGGTGGGATCGACGAACCGCAGAACGTTGTTGATGAACGACCGCGTTTTCCCGTTGTAGGCTGCCGTGGCCACCCAGATCACCGTCTCGTAGTCCGAGAACGCGGTGATCGGAACGTCCTCATCGATCTGTATCACATCGACGGCCGGGTCGAATCCCTTCACGTCGCTCAGCATAACCTCCCAGAAGGCGTCGTGCTCCTCGTCGCTCGGCAAGCCCCCGTTCGTCGCCAGAAGACCCGGGCTGTTCTCTTTCCAGTCATCGACGAGCAGAATGTTCTTGCGCATCGTAAACGGGAGCACGTTAACCGTTATGGCGATCCTCGACGTGTAGCCCGAGTTGTCGATGACCTCGATATAAAACGTGTGCGTGTCGAACTGCCACGCCCGCGGCTCCGTCTCCGTGCAGGGGACCTTGCGGTCGGTGCAAAACTTGATGAACGGTGTGTAATCGATCTGCCATTGAGAAGGATCGCTGAGATCCTGGATGTCCCACCCATACCGGTATCCCGACGCCACACCCCCGTAGCCCGAGGCATCCGCCGAAAACTTGAACTCCATCGGTATGTTCGCCGGGATGTCGATGATCGCGGGCGGTGTGGTCGGGCTCGACGTGATGATCGTCCCGATGTACTTGTTCGACACGTTGAGCACCGGCCCGGTGCTCCGCTGGGAGACCAGGATCCTGCGCACGTTTCTGCTCTGATCGAACACGGCGCTGATGGCCCCCGCTTCGTCTTTGACCTGGACGGCGAACATGTACGGCCCGAATTCGAGCGCGGCCGTCGTGAAGAACTTGCCCGAATCTCCCGCAGCTCTGTAGTAGCGCCAGTCGGACCACTCTTCGGCGTTCGGGTTGTCGCGTATGTAGTCCAGAGTCGCCGCCCAGCTCTCGTCGAACCTTTTCGTGCTCAGCAGGATCCAGCGAGCCGAGTCGGGGTCTTGCTGTTCCCTCTCAGTGCTCACGTAGTCCTTCCCGACCCACTGGAATGTCGAGATGGGCGGCACCTGTGCCGGCGTGCTCCCTTTCGTCGTCGGCACGATGATATCCACCACCGGCGAGAGGGTTCTCGATGTAAACGACCTGTACGCGGGGTTTCGGGAAGGCAAACGCTGATCGTCTACTGCGCGGAGAAAAAACGTGTGCGACCGTATGAAGTCGGTGGGCAGGAGACGGTTCGGGTCCGTGCCCGCGCTGTCGGCGAGCACATCAGCCGTAAAGACGAACGTCGAGTCGTT
>Ga0315274_10006655_pt1 | contig 16806 bp, 15 predicted proteins | sample YL17G02_20_MG_FD_203700 | JGI IMG/M metagenome (GOLD analysis project Ga0315274, IMG submission 203700) | Sediment microbial communities from Yellowstone Lake, YNP, Wyoming, USA - YL17G02_20 | ecosystem: Environmental > Aquatic > Freshwater > Lake > Sediment | place: USA: Wyoming | collected...
GAAAAGGTTCACAAGGGTAGGTTTTTAAAGCACAATGGCAATAAGCCTAGTATTCATGCGGTTTTAGAATTCCCCCTTATCAAAGGGGGATTAAGGGCATACGCATTAAGTTAAGGAATTTTGAAATTAAATCTTAACAAACTAATCTTTATCCACAAGTCTGTAAACCATTGTGGATAAAGGATTTATAACCCCCTTTTAGCTAAAAGGGGGAAGGGGGAATTTGATTAAATAAACCATATATCTAAATGAGTCTATTCAAAGGTATTTTTGTATCTCATTAATTACACCATTGATATTTTTGAGTATCCCTTGATCCGATAGCCTTAATCAAATCCCCCTTTATCCCCCTTTAGCTAAAGGGGGATTTGTCAAATTTCCTTAGCTTAACGCTTATGGGGGAAGGGGGGATTTAAAAAGCTTTATTACTGAATTACCCGATTAATTTATCAAACTTTATCTTTAAGTATATTCGCCATGTTGAGACCTAGAATTTTGCGCTTATCCTCGTCTGAAATTCTAGCATAGAGTATTTTGCCAATCTGAGCGTTTGCATTTACAAACGGCATGTCACTTCCAAATAATATCTTATCGGCGCCAACCTTTTCAGTCAGCATCTCTATGACGCCATAGAAAACTGATGAACCGCACGTTTCTAGAAACACGTTTTCTCTCTTTTTGGCAACCTCAATTGACTCGTTGTAACCACTCAACGTTCCACCTGAATGTCCAAGTATTACAGTCACCGATGGATATTCGTCAGCCAATTTACCCATTACAGATGGTGAGCATGTCCTATCACCTGCCCAGGTATGTGAGAGAACTGGTAGCGATTTCTCTGTTGCAAATTCCCACATGGCTCTGAGATTATCTCCATCCGCAGGATAACCATGCAGTGAAGGATGTATCTTAATACCGCGCATTCCCGCTTTGTAGCATCGTTCCAATTCTTGCATAATCTCTTCGGGATAGTTAGGATTGATTGTGATGTAGCCAAAGAACCTTCCCGAATGTTTTCGCATTGCCTGAAGTGCAATATCGTTCCCCATCTTGAAATCTGGCGTTATTCCAACGTGCGGGCTGGTGCAGGCAAGGCTTACACCCAGACGATCCATCACTTCAATCATACTGTCTGAGTCGTTGTCAGGAATATGGAAGTTATAGTATGGACCCATGTGCGTATGCGCATCAATTACAAGCTCACCTTTTAAAAACGAGAAGACACCGATATTTTCACCTGATATTTTTCTTTCTGACGGCTTGCTTTCAATACCGAGTAAGCGACCCAAATTGCCACTGGCGATCAGTGACTTATCTTCGGGGCTTATTAATGAATATTCAACTAGAGCCATCGCTGGACCCGGTATAAAGTATGGCATCCTTGAGCCAAAGATAAGCTTTTCTGCGCCGAACCTTGAGCATATCGCCTCAATACCCCGATGCACCTGATAACCTGAGATCTCAATGTGCAGGTTCTTGAATCTATCCAGAAGAGGATACAGGTATCGGTCAATGCGATAATTCAGGTTCGTGATTATTACAGGTAATCGAGGATAACGGCTGCACAGTGAGTTTATGCCATCCCATCCGATCTGATCGAGTTCAATAATTACCACTATATTATGGTTTTCCAGTTCCTTTAGCAGTTCGTCGCAACTCCAATCAGAAAGGCTGAATAGATGGTCTGAAGGGAAAAGCCTGACAGCTTTTACACCACAAGCCGTCATTTCATTGGTCAAAGCATCAGGTGATGGCATCTCACCTGTCGTATGCGGCATAATCACCCAGCAAGGGCAAAGCCTATCGTTGCCTTTGATCTCATCCAGTAATTTCCTGTTGCCGAGAGTGGGATCATATTCCTTTGCAAGCGAATGATATACCAGTGCCTTATCTATCCCTGCGTAGTCCATTTCGGCTAGAAGGCTTTCAAGGGTATAGAATTCTGTTGGCTGTTCAGATCTCCGTATACTTCTCCTGCCAATAACACAATTGCTGTCAAAAAAACTTAACATCCTATTGATCCTTAAAGATATAAACACCAAGGCACAAAGGACATAAAAAAGTAATCAGTGATCAGTGATCAGTAATCAGTAATGGATAAAAACGATTGCTATATCATACTCATCACTCTTTACTCATTACCCCCTTTGTGTCTTTGTGTTTTGAAAAAAGTTATGACGATACCGCAATTAAATCAAGCGATTACCTTATCTTTCCTGAAAGAACATCACGGTTATAGATCCATACTGCCCTGCTCATCGCCGCAACAGACGATTGCTGGAACCCTTTTGAAACAATTCCGAGAACAACACTACTTATGACCATTGAAACGTATACACCTCGTTTATGAGAGTATTTTACGTCAATAATCTCAAGAACGGTACTTGTAACCGCTATTGTCGTCGCTATAATATCTATGGCTGTACCGATCTTGGAGTACGTTCTGGCTTTATCCATCTCTTCAACTGCGTAGTTGGAGCCTGCCAATTCCTCACGCAGATTTGATCCGAATCGTCCAAGCGGAAGAATCTGTGCATTCGTGACGAACCAATTTCCTGTAAAGTCATGATAAAGGTATATAGTCTCCCTATCATAAATATTCAGTAGTTCGTTTTTATCTTCCTGGGCTAGAATTGAGGAACATGGTATGGCGATCAACAAAAAAACTAAACTCAGCTTTATCTTCCAAAAATTTCTCATGTTATGCCCTTCACAAAGACGTAATCGTTAAAAAATACAAAAAGTGCAATAAAAACAACCCCCTAACCCCCTTTGATAAGGGGGAATAAGTCAAGTCGTCATCTGATTCCCCCTTATCAAAGGGGGACACAGGGGGTTGTGAAAAACGTTAAATCGCTATGTCAAAATGTCATTTTTAACGATTATAAGATCAAAGCGAATTCTTCGTCTTCTGTATAATATGCTCCTGCATTGCAGAATCAAGGCTGACGAAATATGCGCTGTACCCTGCGACCCTGACGGATAGATGGCTGTATTTCTCAGGTTCCTTTTGAGCAAGCCTTAGAATCTTCTCGTCAACGATATTACATTCCACATGCCCTCCACCCAGATCAAAGTAAGTCCTCGTGATTTGATCCAACTTTTCGACCCCATCTTCACCAGAGATAGCAGATGGGTGAATATCAAAGATCAGCGAGGTGCCAGCCGCCGCAAGCCTTTGATCTATCTTGCTGATTGATTTCAGCATCGCTGTTATACCTTTCCTGTCTCTGCCCTGTTGTGGAGCAAGGCTGTTAGCTACTGGTAGACCCGCTTTACGCCCATCGGGCAATGCGCCAGTACCTGCGCCGCCGTGAACTGCCGCAACGAACGAAAACAGGTGAGCGTGGTATTTTCCGCCTCTGGGGTTTCGGTATTTCTCAAGCTCCTCGCAGAATTGCCTGCATACTTCCACAACGATGCTGTCAACGTAATCATCGTCATTCCCGTATTTCGGAACCTCGTTGAGAAGCATAAGGCGCAAAACCTCACTTTCAAAGTTCGTACGCATCGCTTCGACAATATCCATCAGGCTGAGGTGTTTTTCCTCAAATACCAGCTTCTTTATCACCGCCAGCGAATCACCAACGTTCGCCATGCCATATCCGCAAACACCAGTGGAGTTGTATCTAGCACCGCCGGCTGTTATGTCCATGCCCTTCTCTATACAATCATCAGTCAAAGCAGATAGTATCGGCATCGGGAAACGCTCACGCTGTTCAATTTCTGCCCTGTGCATACGTGGCACGGCGTTTTTAACGTCATAAGCAATCTGTGCCTTGTAGGCTTCCCATACATCTTCATAAGATGTGAATTTAGCAGGATCGCCTGTCTTTGCTCCCCCCTGCCTGTCGGTCATCATACAGACTCCATCGTTCAGCGCATATTCAAGACACTTTGCCATATTGGTATAGTGATCGACGACTCTGGGGTCGCATCTGCCGGGGATCGTCACCTCTATGCACCCGATTATAGCGTAATCCCGTGCTTCCTCAATGGGTATGCCCTTTCTAACGAGAGCAGGGACGATAACATCATCATTAAACATCTGCGGTAAGCCGCGCCGTCTTGAGTTCACTTCAGCGACACGCCTCCAGAACCTTTTGTCAATGTTCTTGTGATACCTTGCGGATATTTGCAGGTGAATATCAAGGCTTTCAACAGCTTCGAGATACAAAAACGAGACGTCATTCACTGCATCTTTCCCATCAGGTGCCTGTCCTCCGAGCATAGTGTCCTGAACGTCGTAGCTTTTCCATATCTTTAAGGCAAAACACTGCAAGAGTTCAAAAGCTTCTTCTCTTGTCAATATGCCATCTTCTACGTCACGTTTATAGAATGGGTATAGTATCTGATCGATCCTGCCGATAGAATGGGCGTTTGGTGGGTCTTCAAGCTCGCTCATGAGATGCCCGAACCAGAGTGATTGCAGGGCTTCGTAGAAGTTCCTTGCCGGACCACAAGGCACCTGTGCGCAGGCTTCGGCTATCTTTTCGAGTTCATTTTTTCTGAGAGGATCAATCTCTGCTTCAGCCATTTCCATTGCCTTCTGAGAATACCGTTTGCCGAAATTACCCGCCGCATCGCTTATGATTACCATTGCCCGCCAGAATGGCTCTTTCGCAAGCTCATCTGCGTTGGTAGAATCAAGGCTGTCGAGTTTTGCCTGTGCCTCTGCACGAATGCCGTCAAAACCCTTATTTATGAGTTTCTGAAATCCGGGGACAGTGTGTCCGAAAAGTGAGCCAGCCGCCCTAAGTCGAGGATTCTCCTGCCAGAACTTCGCAACCTCCGCCATCTGCTCCTCAAGTGATGACGTTCTCTTGAAAGTTTTACCTTCAGGCTCATCGGAGGCTAAATCGCCATAAATCTCGATCTCGTCTATACGGACGTTCCCGCCGACGCTTTTCTTTACGTGAATACGGACCCATTTCGCTTCAATAGGCTCAAACGAGAAGGGCGTTGTTGTGCGTACTGGTTCACCCTTGTATTCGTAAACCTTTATCCATGACTCATGCTCAGATTCAGGGTGATAATCAGTGGAAACAAGTACGTCAAACTCAGTTGCCGATCTGTCGCTATATTGCTGTGCATGCTCACTGCCAAAGACGACCTTAGACACAGTATACACATCGCCAAGGTCAATCTCCGCCCACGATGGCTCATCGTTTGAGATCCAGCTATTTTGATTATTATATAATCCGTCATTGAGGTGAGCGATCTGATGTATCGCATGACCGGGCAGAACAGAAGATGCGTTGGCAACAGCATTCGGCAAAAGCGCAAGGTTTGTATGCCCGGTTTTGTCTAGCTTTGGGACACGCTGAACTGGTCCGAAGCCTCCCCACAAGCCGAACTCAGGATAATTGTGTCCTGCCTGCTGGCTTACAGACTGATCCCCTACAATTAACTCCTCGTCAAAGATGCGCACCGCCATGTTATTCAGGACGTTTGCCAATGCCTTAGCACGCCTGACGATGATCGGGTCTGCTGACGCATTTTTATATCCTTCGGTTATTAAAATTGCCCTGTCAATGCAAGTTTCACTCGTACCGCTGGGCAATCGTCCTTTCAGAAACGTGATTCTATCCACTTTAGTTATTTCGTCAACTGCGATGCTCATGGTTTTCTCCTGATTTAATGATCGTATGTTGTAGATTCAATGTTTATTCCGAATTGTAGCATATTTATCACGTTACTGCAAGTGGGCAATTTTTATTGACAAATACATGATTCATGATACAATGTAATAGCATTAATCTGCAATCTTCCAATCGAATTTATATATCGCTCCTTCGGAGCTTAGATTTGTTGTTTGCTTGTTTTTCTATAAATATGACACGCCTCTGGGGTTAAAATTCGTTAAGTCAGTGCCATTCGGGTTAGGGGGATTTAAAATCTTATATTTCCACACTCAAGTCGGAAGAACCAAACTGCAAAAATATAGAAAAAGAGAGGGAATCGAAAATCTTTGTGTTCTTAGTACATCGCACCGTAAATTCTCACCTAGTTAGCACGTATGAAACACGGATTTATTTTTTATTATATGTCATGATCTGGACTTTTAAGTGAGGGTTAAACTATGAAAATTCTTGGTATATCTGGTAGTCCGAATGAAAATGGTAACACAGCCTATGCTGTCCAATACGCTCTTGAAATTATGAGAAAGGATGGCTTTGATACACGATATTTAACACTGGCTGACAAAGAGATTCATCCCTGCGTTGGTTGCTGGAAATGCACAAAGACCGGTAAATGTCAGTTTGACGACGGTATGACTGAAATTATTGAAGCCATGCGCTGGTGCAATGGTCTAATAATCGGCTCACCGGTTTACTTTGGTCTTATAAACGGGCAGATAAAGGTGATGATGGATCGCTGTGTGCTAATCAGGGCATATAACAGCGCTTTTGGTATGGCGGGCAAAGTCGGAGGGGGAATCGCCTGCGGAGCGTTCCGTAACGGTGGACAGGAATTGACGCTCCAGTGTATACATACATTTTTACTGCAACAAAACATGATGGTTGTCTCTGACGGATTTCCATACTCACACTCTGGTGCAACAGTCGTTGGCAATTCCAGAGAAGATACTTTAGGACTCAAAACAATAGAAAACCTTGCGAAAAACATGGTGGTGATGCTGAAATCGAAAGCATAAGACAATTAATACAAGATGGTATAGAACGAGGTATATTTCCCGGCGCAGTAGTAGGGCTATATGTAGTAGGGCTATATAAAGATGGTGAAGTACGCTTTCTGGAAGCATACGGCAACAGGATGGTAGTTCCTCGTAAATTGCCCATGCTTAAAGGAACGCTATTCGATCTTGCTTCGCTGACAAAACCCATCGTAACAGCAACCTCAGTGATGATCCTAAAAGATAGAGGTCAAGTTGATCTCGGTCAGGACGTATCAGCATACTTACCAGAATTTACGAGGAAGGGAATATCCGTCTTTCATCTGCTGACCCATACGTCAGGCTTGCCCGCATGGAAACCCTTATATCTTGAGGTGAAAGAAAAACCAGTCTCCCCCTTTAATAAAGGGGGATTAAGGGGGATTTTTAATTCAGTAATCAATTATCTAAGCAAAATACCTCTGGATTACGAGACAGGAAGCAAGGTTGTTTATAGCTGTCTTGGATACATCCTGCTTGGTGAGATGATCCAAAAACTGACTGGCATAAGATTGGATGAGTTCGCAAAGAAAGAGATATTTGAGCCATTGGGGATGAAGGATACTTTTTACAACCCGCCAGAAGACCGTAAGGATGAATGTGCCGCAACAGAAGATTCTAACAGCTTTGAAAAAAGGATGACTAACTACCGTGATCATAAATGGCGAGAGGGTGTCGTAATAGGTGAAGTTCACGATGAAAACGCCCATTTCCTCGGCGGTGTAGCAGGCAACGCAGGCTTATTTTCGACAGCATTCGATCTGATGAAATACGCAGAGATGCTTATAAATGGCGGGGATAATATATTATCTACCGATGCAGTTAGAATGATCTCCACAGTTCAGACATCGGGATTAAACGAATCACGAGGCATAGGATGGATAATACTACCTGATGGAACGCTTTACCATACAGGCTTCACCGGCACAGCTATGTGGATCAACCTTGAAAATCATACTTCCGCAACATTACTCACCAACAGAGTTCATCCCGATGCTACAAAAGAGGGTGTCGTGGAGTTTCGACAGACGTTTTATAAAACTTTGATAAAAAATCTTGTAGCATAATCTCCGTTTCTGTTCCTTATAGTATGACAACCAAACTCCATGGGGTAATACCATTTTTATTTTATCATTGTGCATAATTTGACGGTTGAGAAATATCAGTAGGTCGGGTTAAAGCAATGAAACCCGACTATACTAATATTTTGTTGGGTTTCGTTCCTCAACCCAACCTACATTAATGCACTACCTGATGGAACGCTTTACCATACAGGCTTCACCGGCACAGCTATGTGGATCAACCTTGAAAATCACACTACCGCAACATTACTCACCAACAGAGTTCATCCCGATGCTACAAAAGAAGGTGTCGTGGAGTTTCGACAGACGTTTTATAAAACTTTGATAAAAAATCTTGTAGCATAATCTCCGTTTCTGTTCCTTATGGTATGAAAACTAAAACTTCATGGAGTATGCACAATGAAAGACGATGTTTTGGTGGAACAGACTCTTGCGGGAGATCATCAAGCTTTCAATAGTCTGATAACGGATTACTATGCAGACATATATGGTATGATCCTGTCGTGGGTGAAGAATCCAGAAGATGCAAAGGACTTGACTCAGGACGTTTTCATATCTGCATACCTCGATCTATCTTCTCTGAGGGACCGTGAGCGATTCTATTCGTGGTTGAGACAGATAGCAAGGCACAAGTGCCAGAACTGGAAAAGAAAGCAGATTGACTTTGTTCCTCTCCATGATGATCTGATCTCCAAAGAACCTTCCACTGATGAAGTGCTTATCCTGCGTGAAACATTGGCGAAAGTCATGGAAGCCATAGACAATCTGCCAGAATCAGAAAAAAGATTGCTTAAAGAGCATTATCTTGATGGCATAAGTTATGACGAATTAGAAGCAAGGCACGGAGTTTCCACCAGAGCGTTAGTTGTGCGATTGGTCAGGGCAAGACGAAAGATAAGGGATCAATTGGAGAAAACGCTGTCAGCGTTTGTGATATTTCTCCATGATCACACTGAAAGCATACTGACAGGAGGAATGGAGATCATGAAATTAAGCATAAAGACAAAGCTAATCGCTGGTGGAATAATAGCAATACTTATATTAGGTGGTGCAGGTGTTTTAGTAAATCACTATTACGTGCAGAATAGATCAGAGCAAGAGGTTTCACAAACATCTCAAGAGAATTATTCAAAATTACCCGCGAAATCAGTTCCTGATGCCGAAAGATCATCTATTAAAGGTGTCAGCAGTTTAGACCAAAAAGGGATCACTCATGAGAAAGTGCAAACAGAAGAATCTAAAGCGAAAATACTCGCTATGAATGAATCAAAAGGTGATAAATCTACAAAAGATGCTGATTCTTCAAAAGTTTCAGGAAAACCAGTTGATGAGAGTAAAGAATTAACTCCAGAAATGAAACAAAAAATTGAAGAATACGCAAAAGTAGCAGATATTCTGCCACGCTTAGTTGAATCCTACCGAAAATTGTTTCAAGCCCGAAATGGCACCAATAACTGGGACAAAGTGGAGTCAGCAAAGGCTGAAGAGTTAGATTCTTGGAGGCAGTTAAATGCAATGTTCCCAGAATTAGGTTTATATAAAGAATGGTATGATGGACCTAAATCCCATCCAGACCCTAGTGAGATAAATGTCAGTCAAAATCTTGGGCCTTTAGTAAAATATTTTGGGACAGAACTACCTTTTGATGGTAAATCCGATTATCTACAGGCAAAACTATGGGACGAAAGTAAAATATCTTTGGAAGATGCAGCAAATCCCTTAAAGTCGTTGGGATATTAGAAATATGTTTATGCTTTCTGGATTCCAACCTACGCTGGAATGACATACTTTATTGAGCAAGAAAACCACTATATTACCTAACAAAAGACGAGATTTTTTGCTCTTTACCACGAATTGTCGCTTTGATTAATGATGATAAAAATTCACTGGCATCAAGTATTTCTATTGGTAAGGCACGTAAATATTAATGTCTGTCATTGGAAAATGCTTACGATTCAACGTTACCAATCTTGAACCTGTGATAAAAGCAGTCGCTGCGATAAAAGCATCAGCGAGTTCAAGCCCATGACTTTTGCCATAAGTTTTTAAATATCTTCCTGAATATTCTGCTATCTTTGTCCCTATACCAACAATTTTTATACTTGAGAAAAACATTGATATGGCTTCTTCCTCTTTCGGTCTAGCGCCAGCATATATTTCCGCGTATGAGATCACGGATGCAAAAATGACCTGATTGGATAAAACTTCCTGTTCCATAAACTCCACTGCTTTAGACTTATTACGCAAATAGTCAACGATTATTGTGGTATCAATCAAGTTACTCATTTTCCCAAATCCCAATTCGTTTCAAACGTTTGCTTGTTCCCTTTCTTATTTCACGGACATATTCATCAGTATCATGAATATCATTTCGATCTGACCATATTCCTTTCGCCATTTGCATTTTAGCTAAATTTGTGTTACGCTCTTCATGGATAGAGAATAACTGATCTACTGCAATATTCAAGATTTCTGAGATTGATCTATTACACTCTATACTCAGATTCTTTAAAGTGTCAAATTGCTGATCGGACAACTCTATTTCTACCATCTTCATTTTATATTCACCACCTTAAGCTACTTCCGGTATTGTATATATTTCATTTCCATATAACCATCTCCAGATATATTTTATCATAAATCAAATGCTAAACAATATTTATTGTGCTTAAAATACTCAAACTTACTCTGATGTCAGACGGCCTACATATTAGCTATCTCTTAATCTCAGCCCAGCACGTAGACAATTTCCCATGCGGTTCAACAGGAGAGAGTCTGCTGGAGAATCCAAAGTTCTCTGGATCCAGTGCATTATCTGAGATACGCATTTCATCCAAAGTGGCGTTTTCCAAGAACGTTTGGTCGTGCGTACTCCATGACCCTATTGTCCAGGGCATATCTAAAGGATGATCAAAATTTGCAGTTGAGGCATCTTGATTGGCTATTTCTTTACCATTTCGGAAAAGTTTTTGAGTTTTCCCATCAAAAGTCTGAGCCACGTGCACCCACTCACCAACAGGAAATGTATCTGGATCAGTTATCTTGATATTATCTCCGGCATATCCATAAAACCCACCACCAGTACTGCTTGTAAATCCTATTGTCAGTGTGCCGTCACTTTGCATGACGATGATAGTGCTGTGATCGGCAGGGGGCGCTTTATCTACCTTGATCCATGTTTCCACAGTGAAAGGGCCAACAATATCCTCCTGAAGGGCTTTGGGAAATCCAATATCAACATAGGATTTACCATCAAACATTAATCCTGTGCCATATTTGCCCGGTACGTACTTAGCACCATTGATTTTTCCATTACATCCATTGTTGCTACTGTCTTTTGCTATTGTTCCCTGACCCTCATCGAAAAGCCAAAGTGCCTTAACCTCTGCGTGGGAACCAAAGGCAATGGTTAGAGAAATTAAGATTGTAATGCCAACCAAAATAACCTTTTTCATAACTTCTCCTTTTCATTCAACTTTGATGTGAAAAGAGAACATGCTCAATTCTTCCGACAGCTATTCAAATATTCATGACGTTCTCCATCAATGATAAATTCTGTAAGCGATTATAACATCCTCTGCCGCCTTTGGCAAGCGTTTTTTTTTACATCATCCGAAGATATAATTTATCGTATTTCAAGCTCTAACAAGAAACTGGATTTCGTGCTCTTTACCACGCATTGTGATGTAATATCATTTGACAATTCAAAATTGACATTGGTAGTCGCACCTTTTATAGGTGCATTTTCACAGGCATAAAGCCTGCGACTACCAAAATAATATTATATTTCAATCTGCAAATGGTATTACATATAAACGGAATCAGAGAAATATAAGAAACTAAAGAAATTGACAATATCTATTCTCTGTGTTATAATCCCTATGAAAAGTGAGGTGATAAAAGGTGATAGACAAAAAATATTACACTGCAAAAGAGATTGCTAAATCATTATCCGTTAAACCAGTAACAATTTACCGATTAGCTAAGCGTGGAGAATTGAACGCAATCCGTATTGGAAAGTCAATTAGGTTTGATCCCGAAGAGGTTGATACATTCATAAAAAACGCATCTATAAAAAAGGCAGAAAAAAAGCATTTTTCTATAGTAGGTATTGTCTGCGATGGTCGAGTTACTGATGAAGATATTGACGAGGTTATCAACGAATGGAACAAAACAGAATCACGTTAGATGCTCATACTTTAGTATGGACTGTTGATTCAGCTTTGAATTATAAATTATCGGAAAAAGCAAAGCAGGCAATAACTCAAGCTGAAAGGAATGGAATTATCTACATACCAATAATTGCTTTGCTAGAGGTTTTCAGGCTGATTGAAAAGGGAAAATGCTCTTTATCTTTTGACGATCTCTTGAAAGGCTTAGAGCAAAGTGAAAATCATCAAATAATACCATTTGATACTGGATTGCTGAGAGTGGCAATGACTATGCCGAAATTAGAACTTCACGATAGATTGATCGTGGCAACTGCTATTATGACTGACAGTGTTTTAGTATCTAAAGATAGAGAAATAGAACGATCGGGCATTAAAATTCTGTGGTCACAACAAATTGAAGCATCATAAATGGAGGCAACCATGAAAGTCCTAATTATTGGTGGTACGGGTCTGATAAGCACAGCTATCACACGCTTTCTAATCGAGCGAGGTGAAGATGTGACTATCTACAACAGGGGAAAGCAAGATGCTGATATACCTAAAGACGTCAAAAAGATACTCGGTGATCGCAAAGATTATCCAGCTTTCGAGGCGCAGATGAAAGAAGCAGGACATTTCGACTGCGTTATCGAAATGATCGGTTTTATGCCGGAGGAAGTTGAAAGCGACGTCCGTGCTTTCAAAAGCCGTACAGGCCAGTTCATATTTTGCAGCACCATTGACGTTTATACAAAACCTGCGAAATGCTATCCTCTCATAGAGGATGCTGAACGTCAGCCATCATCTACGTTCCCCTACGCCTTCAACAAGGGAAAATGTGAGAGAATCCTTGAGGAAGCACAAAAGCGTGGAGACTTTCCTGTGACTGTCATTCGCCCAGCACATACTTACGGCGAAGGCAGGGGATTGGTGCATCCATTCGCTGGAGGGAACCACTTCTTCGACAGGATCCGCAAAGGCAAGCCGATTATCGTGCATGGCGACGGTAGTTCGCTGTGGGCGGCGTGTCACAGGGATGATGTAGGTCGTGCCTTCACTGAAGCAGTTGGGAATGAAAAGACCTATGGCAAGGCTTACCACGTAACCAGCGAGGAATGGATGACGTGGGACCAGTATCACCAGGGGATTGCAGAGGCAATGAGTGCGCCGCCTCTAAAGATTATTCATATTCCTACCGATTTATTAATGAAACTATTTCCCAAAACTGCTGAATGGTGCGCTGAGAATTTTCAGTTCAACAATATATTCGATAATACAGCGGCACACGCTGATTTGAATTTTCACTATACAATTAAGTGGATAGAGGGTGTTAAACGGGTCGTTGATTGGCTTGATGCACATGGACAGATCGAGAACAGCGATAATCATCCGTTCTACGATAGGGTTATCTCTACTTGGGAACGCCTTGGAGAAAACATGGCGAAGGAACTATCAGGTTTGAGTTAGTTAATAAGGAGTTGAGAAATGGCTAAAATTAAAATTCTCGTTATAGACGATGAGGTTGATATTGTTGATACGGTATCTTTTATGCTTCGATCACGGGGTTATGACGTAATCACTGCATCTGATGGAGGAGAAGGATTAACAAAAGCGATGGTTGAACATCCCAATCTGATTCTTCTTGATATAATAATGCCTGTGATGGATGGTTTTGAGGTGTGCTTCAAGCTGAAAAGAGATAAAGATGCGAGGAAAATACCTGTGATCATGATTACAGCACGAGGTGATAACGAGGCAGTTGTAAAAGCTCGTTCGGCTGGGGCTGATGATTACATTGTCAAACCATTTAGCCTGCCAACCTTGATAAGCAAAATAAATAAGCTTATTGCCAAATCAGGTTAACAGCCGATAGACAAGACTTTAACAGGCAATTATGAAGATAACTATGAAGTTATACCAACTGAGAATTCTGAAATGTGCCTTCAAGCTAATATTTGTCAGAGTTTTAGATAAATACTCGAATGAAAATGCTTAATAAGAAACATTCAATGTGGGTTTGTCAATAGTTTTGTGTAAAGTGCCAGAAATTCAATATTCATAGGCATTTTCCAAGCCTTTCACCAAAGTGGATTGATAACTGGGCAAGAATGCGATTCCAATCCCGAACCTTGATACGCTGCTTCGGGATATACCCGGGATATACCGATGATATGGCTTCTCTGATACCGGGAAGGTTATCTGAAGTTATGATGAGTATATCCTTTAAACCACGGTTTTTGATCTCTGAGAGTTTGAACAAGCGTTGATCAATCAAAAGGCACTGTCTTAACTTAGTGTCCGTTTTTATGGGTGCAATCCACTACTTGAAACTAATATGCCTGCGATGATGAGGGCAATCTTCATTTCCAATCACCTTCACCATCAACGATGATATGGCTCATATACCCGGCTAACGCAGAGATGTAATAAGATACACCCAGGCTGTGATAATCAAACTCTCCAGACATAAAAATCGGGATGAAAAGCAATGGCGCCGGGATCAATATCGCCGCAATGTAGGAATGGAACTGTTGCCTGTGCTTAGTCAGCATGGGTAGCATAGCCACAAAGCCCAATATCGCAGATGCCCTGTAATATCTAGACAATATCAGCGCAAGGTCTGCGATGACCAATAATGTATACACGATCATCTGCGACTTGCTTTTGATGTCAACGTCCGGAATCATCGCACCGATAATGCACAGTAAGAAACAGGCAACTATCTCCCACCAGTTTTGCGTAAATATCTCCAGCCGATTACCCCAGAGTTCCGAGATCGGCAACCCCTGCCTGTAAAGTATCCATGCGCTCACAGGCACGAGAACAATAAAGTACGTAACTGCCCCAACGCCTATGTGTTGACTGAATTTCATGATTTTTTTGCCTCGTAAGAATTAGATGGGGACACAAACAGGGTTTTTTCATTAATGTAGATAACGAACCCCGGCTTTGCACCTTTGGGCTTCCTGACGTATCTGACCCACGTGTAGTCCACAGGCACGATGCTGGAATGTTTAGCCTTGCTAAAACTAGCCGCTAGAACTGCCGCTTCCAGTAACGTCTTTCTTGGTATGTCAGGCTTTTTCTCTGGATTGCGTATAAGGACGTGAGAGCCTTCTATCTGCTTGGCGTGAAGCCACATATCATAAGGTGAGCTTTCCTGCTTGACGAGAAGATCGTTCTCTTTATCATTCCTGCCGATGTATATGAGGAAGTCTTCTGAGGACCTGAACCTTTTGAATAGAGATACCTCCACTTTGGGCTTTCTGGTATTAGTGATTTTTTCCTTGACGATACCCCTCTTTGCCAGTTCACTACGTATACTGAAGAGTATATCTAAATCATCCGTTTGCTCAATTCTCTGAGCAATTTCACTTAGATGTTTAAGTTCAGCCTTGTTTTTGTTAGAAAATTTCGTCACTACCTCTTTGCTTTTCTTCGCTTTTTTATAATCCTGAAAGTATTTCTGCGCATTGTCAGAAGGACTCAGTTTCTCATCCAGTTGTATAGTTATTTCTGAACCATCGGGATCATAAGTATTTGTAAGGGTAGCCTCCTTCTGTCCACGTTTTAGCTTATTAAGGTTAGCGATCAGCATATCACCTTTCATCCTCAGAGTTTCTGCTTCCTCAGCGACGCGCATTTGCTCATCTAATGTTTCTTGTTTTTCATCAAGCTCACCGAGTCTCTTTTTGACGGACAGGATCAGTGAATTTTTCTCAGTTATAAATGATTCCCTTGTGATCTGGCGTTCATAATAATATTCAAGGGCTTGGCTGATGGAATTAAATTGTACCCGTTTCAAACCAGAGAACTGTTGAAGCTCAATCGCAGATACATCAGCAACCTCGTCCATTTCATTCACCAGTACATTTGGTGAATATTTTGAGTTTACTATATCATCCCTGACTTGCTGAAAAGCTTTGGCGACGGAGTCTAAAGAACGGTTATCCGACCTTGCAGAGATTTCCTTTGCGAGTGCTGGACTCATACCCTGAATATTTTTCAGCAGTTTCTTCCAAACAGGTTCATTATCAGGAGCAAGTAATTGCGTAAGTGTATCCTCATCAACCGAAAAGAAATCAAGCGGTTGTGTTACAGGAGGTGAGTGATACGTCTCACCGGGTAGTATCTGTCGGAATCTGCTCATGTTATCGTCAATGTGCTTTATGGCTTCAAGTATCTTATTTGTTTCACTATCAATCAGGACCACGTTGCTGTGCTTCCCCATGAACTCACCGATCAGAATCTTTGGTGTTGGATCAATAATATCCTGCTGAGGGTTGATTTGAAGCCTTATTATGCGGTCAAGATCAACTTGCTCTATGGCTGAGATTATCCCTTTCCGAAGGTGGGTCTGAAGAAAATCCGAAAAATGCCATCGTTTATCTCTATCGGGATAGCTGTCAGTAAGATGCACCCTTGCATAGACTGGATGTATAGAGAAAAACAGATTATATGCCTTACCATTAGAAGACACCCTCAATATGAATTCGTAAGGCGATGATTGGATCACACTTAAAACCTCACCACCCAGAATGGTTTCACACAATTCTGACACTACTGACCGTAACACTAAACTATCAAATGACATAATTTTTCACCGTATAATTAAGTGACGGGTGACGGATAATAAAGCCAGAACAACCCCGTCACTTATTTAGGATTTGTAATTAAATAACTTAATAGGAAACACACCCCCGGACCCCTCTCAAGAGGGGAGTTTTGGCGAATTCCCCCTTTTAGCTAAAGGGGGGATTTAAAGCGCTTTAATATATCTCGACTTTAACCATTTAGGCAACAGCAGCAAGTTGATCTAACAATGATTCCCATTCATTAATATGAAATAGGACATATCCATTGTTATTCATAGACTTGTTGTATTTGCCTTCCCATA
>Ga0315274_10006658_pt1 | contig 16804 bp, 11 predicted proteins | sample YL17G02_20_MG_FD_203700 | JGI IMG/M metagenome (GOLD analysis project Ga0315274, IMG submission 203700) | Sediment microbial communities from Yellowstone Lake, YNP, Wyoming, USA - YL17G02_20 | ecosystem: Environmental > Aquatic > Freshwater > Lake > Sediment | place: USA: Wyoming | collected...
ACGCAAACACGCCCTCAATCCCCTCCACGTCCTCTCCCTCGCCCTCTCCGGCCAACCCTTCCTCCCCTCATCAATACCTTGACCATCCTCAGGTGAGTAGTTACGATGGATTCATGATATTGGCCGACCACAAACCAATCGTCGCTACTGGCACGGCCGGCTCTTATGCTCTCTTGGGCCGCCCACGTTCCGCGCAGAGTTGGCAAGAACACGCCGCTGGAGACCCAGCCTGGGTAGTCTTTCCACGCCGTTGTCGAGCGCGGAACGATGAGCGCAATGAAGTCCCACGTCGCTATCACGACGAGCACCGCGGCGAACGCGACCAGAGGAATCCATATCCGGGCTGTTCGAGAAACCCTCATCGCTATTTCTCTTACTGAGGAGGTAATCCACACGTCATCCTGGCGACGTGGGCCGTACCACCGCCGCACGCTTCCGGCATGCCGAAGCCGCACCCGAACCTTTCGCTTCACGCGGGACGAATCTCACGCCGCGCCGGATCGAACGTCATCTTCCGTCCTTCGACAAACGCGCGGTCGGCCAGCAGAACCGCGACGCCGTGTTTGTAGCCCGCCTCCATGTCGGCGTTGGGCGGCTTGCGGCTGCGAATGCACCGCAACCAATTGGCAATATGCGTCTCGTTCGCCTCGTTCTCCAGCGCCTTCTTCTCCTTGATCGCATCGGGGGCGTCGCTGCCGTCGCCCGCCACGACCGGCTCGATGCCGTTCGGCCAGCCGTCGGGAGGGCCGGTGCGCATCACACCCTTGGTCCCGAAGAACATCATATAGTCATTGGCGCCGTTGCCGAAATGGGTCGTGTAGCTGGTCGCAAACCCTTCGGGGTATTCGAGAATTCCGGTGAACGTATCAGGACACGTTCGTTTCTTCTCGGAGGTCGGAGAGTAGATGCCGCCTTGCGCGACGGCGTGAATGGGAAACCCGCAGCCGGTGATGAAGTGAACGAGGTCGCTGAAGTGGCTCATCCACCCGCCGACGGTCCCGGTCGAGAAATCGCGATAGCCCATCCACGCGCCGTGCTGGTCGGAATCAAAGGGACGCAGGGGCCGGTTGAAGAGAAAGGCTTTCCAGTCGGTGTCTTCTTCCTTTTCGGGGCCTTTGTAGCCGTTCCAATAGGGAGTGTAGAAGCTGCGGCTTTCCTCGACGCGGATGAGCTTGCCGAGTTTTCCCGACTGGACGAATTCGCGCGCGGCCGCCGCGCCGGCGCACGTCCGGCCCTGCGTGCCATTCTGGACGATGGCCTTGCTCTGCTTCACGGCGTCGTAGGCGGCGTTCAGTTCTTCGATGGTCATGGCGATGGGCTTTTCGACATAGACGTCTTTGCCGGCCCGAACGGCGTCGGCGAGCATCGTACAGTGTTGGTGGTCGGGCGTGGCGATGATGACCGCGTCAACGTCCGGATCGTCGAGGAGTTTGCGATAGTCGGAGTAAGCCTTGGCGGCGACGCCGAATTTCTCCTTGACCATCACCACGGCGCGCTCGCGCCTCTGCCGCCAGATGTCGCAACAGGCGACGACCTGGGCGTTGTGCTCTTTGGAGGCGTCGGCCAGCCACTTGCCGACCAGCCACGTGTTTCGTCCTCCGCAGCCGATCATGCCGATGCGGATTCGATCGTTGGCGCCCAGGACGCCGCGCGCGGCCTGAAGCGACGGCGTGCCGGCCAGAAGCGCCCCGCCCATCGCCGCCAGTGTGTTTGACCGTTGCAGAAACCTTCGTCGCGTGATTCGCTCCGGCATGGCTGTCTCTCCTTTGCTGAGATTCGCGCTCGTGCACGTGCTTGGTTCCGACTCAGTCCTTCACTCGTTCCAGGGTGGCCGTTCTCACGGCCAGGGATTTGCCTTTGCTATCCAGCAACTCTGCCTTTGCCTCATAGTCGCCGGGTTGGAGTGTGGAAGGATCAAACAGGAAACGGCAGGCGTGCAAATCCGTCGGAGCCACAAGCCGCAGTGCGCTTTTTGAATCCGACGGCGTGGCGGCCACACCCGCTTGCGTTGTGAGCGGGGCGGCCAATTCGGCGATCGTTTCGCCGCCGCGGCGCGCCAAAGCCAACCGCACCCGTCCGCTCGCAATGCGTTTGGCGACCGTCACGGCGACCACGCCCACTTTGTCCTGACTATCGTATTCGTCCTGGTCGAGCGAGATCGTCAGCGGCGGCGAGATAACTTCGCGCAGACTGAGGTCGTCCACCCAGACTGTTCCCGGCCCCTGCACCCAGACGGCGAGATCGTTTGGCTCGGCCCGCGATTGCATCTCGACGCGAAACCAAATTCGCTGCCAGCCGTCGGGCGCCGGCTTGTCCTGTCCCGCGCGGGTTGACCGGGTCACCCCCGCCGGAAGCGCGATGCGCAGGGTCGGCGGGACCGGGCGATCTTTCGTCTTCACCCACGCCGAAAACTCGTACGCGCGGTCAGCGTCCAAGACGAGATTGAGCGCCCCCCCGCCCCATTTCGGCCAGACCAGAACCGTGACGGCTCCGCTGCCGCTTTGGGCCGGGATTTCGATTCGAACCGACTGCTTCCCACTGCGGTGTTCGTTCGCGTCCAAAGCGCCGGCCCCTTTGCCGTTCCATGTTTCCACGCGCCAGGGCTTCATGGCCGTCTCGAAGTCGGATGGAGGCAGCAGCTCGTCGCCGAACGACGACTCATCGGCTGACGGCGAGGCCCAATTGAAATCGAAAGGAGAGACCGTCGCGATCGGCGATGAACTGCCGGTGTCGGGGCCGACGACCGCCTGCAGTTCCACGATGCACCGGGCCACCTTCCCGCGCCACTTGCGCAATGTCGAGGGATGCGGCGGCGGTGTCCGCTGATCGTATTGCAGCGCCTGGAATTGCCAGCCGATCTTGCCGAACAGCTCGCTCATGGCCCGTTCGGCGCTCTTGGCCGCCGACTGCGCGGCGGCATTGCTCGAGGCCTTCGCCGCGCCGATCAGCTGCCAAAGCCGGCAGAGATAGCGGTAGTCATCAATTCCCTCGCGCACGCCCTCCCACATCACGCTGGGTAGCGGACCCGTCGGAGCGAGATAGACGTACCCGTCATCGTCGCGCCGAAGTCCGTTCCCCTGAAACACGCTATCGCCGAAGTGATAGGCCCACTGCCCGATTTGGCGGGCGCCGGTCTTCCAGCCGTAGAAGCCAAAGAAAAAGCGCGCGCCGGCGGGCGTCTGGCCGCACCCGTTATAGATTCCGTAGGGCTTGCCGCGCGCGACCAATGCTTTGGCAATCTCAGGCGTGAATCGGTTGGTCGTGAAAAAGTCCGTCAGCGGCGACAAGGGGCCGATCTCATCGAACCCCATCGCCATGCCGCCGCCGATCGTCGTCAAGGTGGCCAGTTGCGGCATACGCTCCTTGACGAGGCGATAGTAATAGACGGCTTCGTCGAGCAGATTGTGCGCGCCGGCTTCGTCCAAAGCATACACGCGCAGCGGCGGCCAGCCTTCGGCTCTGGCGAGGTCGTTGACCAGCCGCATGGACTTCACCAAGTCGTCGTCAATTTGCCGGCTATGTGGCCAGAAGGAAAACCAGTTTGTCCGTTGATCCCAGTAGAAGGCGATCTGGTGTCCGACTTCGACCGTCGCCGGAAACCGCCAGCCGCCATAGACCTTTTTCACCGCATCCATCCGGCACTTGCAGTCGGCGCGGACGGCGGCAACGTCGTCTTCACCGAATATGCGGTCGCGACTCTTGACCTCGACGGCCAGGCTCGGCTCGAAGCCCGTGATGCCGTGCTCGCGCGCGTCCACGAGCTCTTTCATGAACATCTCGTCGGAGGCCGGCGGCGCCGATGCGTACATGATCATTTCGACAGGCGGCGCCGGCAGCGAAAACGGCAGAACCGTGAGCGTGAAGGGCAGCCGCGCGGTCTCGCGCCCGTCGGATTGAATCGAAATCGTTCCCGTGTAGTCGCCGGCTTTCGCCGTCGCGGGAACTTTCACCGTGAGCCACACCTGAGCCGATTTGCCTCTGGACAGCGAGACCGTTTCGCGCTTCTCCAACAAGAAGGGCTGAAGGCGATATGTCCGGGTCGCGCCGGCCACCGGCACGCGAACACTGCGCACAAATCGCACGTCCACGTGGTCGGCCGGAATGGCGAGGTTTTCGCCCGAGCGCAATTCCGTTATCGCGATTTTGATCTCGTTCAACTCCTTGAGAGCATGGATGCCAAAGGTGAACGGCTCGTATTCACCGACGGCGGCGAAGCCCTTGAGTTCGTTTGCGCGCACCGCATCGGCGGCGGACGCATCCTGCCCGACCGCACTCATTGGATCGCGCGCGACCAACGCGTAGCCCCTCTGCTGCTCTTCGGAGCTAGCGGGCGGAAGCAATCCGTCCGTTGCGTCCGGCGCTTCGGTCCAGCCCGCCGGCAAAGCGGGCGATTCCCGCCCGGCGGCGCCCCAGACGCGGAACTGCTCCGGCGGCTCGGCCTCGAGCCGCCCACCTGTCAGGAGATGCAGAGCGACCATGGCGGCGATGCAGCGCAAGAGCGTCATTTCGGTCTCCTCCGTGGATGAACTCGACAACCATTCGCGTCCGTCGAGACGATGTTGGCGGAGTCTCGTGGAATGTCAAGTGGCGGCGCTTCAGAGCTCAAACAGCGCGAGTTGCCAAGAGCGGCCTCGATGGACGTTCCGCACCTTATGGACTTGACCTGAAAAGCTTGCGCAAGGAACTTCGGACAACGCGATGCCGCTCTTGGAGTAAACGGAGCCATGTGAGTCAGCGCAACGAAACAACCCGCAGGAGGCACAGGCAGACATGAGCACGTTTGACCGACCGAAGAGTCTTGGCGTCCGACCGGCGTCCGTTCGGGTTGTGGCGGCGATCGGAGCGATGATCGCTTTGGGCGCGTATGGCCGCTGTGGTGACACCGGGGCAGATTCCAACCATGCGGACGGTTCCATTTCTCAAGCGGCCGCCAAACGAAAACAGATTTTTCTGGCGGACGGTTGGTTCATCAAACAGCTCGAGACAGAGAAAACCGACGTGGCGGCGCTCATGCGCGAGGCGGCCTCGCCCGACTCGACGTGGCTTTCGGCGCGGATGCCGGCGCAAGTCCACGACGTCCTCTTTCAACATGGACGGATTTCGGAACCGCGCATCGGCAAGAATGCGGCAGAGTGTGCCTGGGTCGGCGAGAAGGACTGGGCGTACGCCGGCAAGTTTCGCTCTCCTGAGAAAGTCGCCGGGCCTGCATTCCTTCGCTTCGGCGGACTCGATACGCTGGCGACCGTCTATCTCAACGGGGCGGAAATCGGCCGTTTCGACAACATGTATCGCGAGTATGCCGTGGACGTGCAGAAACATCTCGCGCCGGCCGGAAAGGACAACCTTCTGCTGATTGTCTTCTCGTCGCCCACGCGGTTCATCGCCCAAGTCAAGCCCTCGGAGGCGGCCAAGGGATTGCCCAAGCACAAGTATCTTCGAAAATGCCACTGCGATTTTGGATCGTATTTGGGCGCGCGGCCCAATTCGGTCAAGGTGGGCATCTTTCGCGACGTCGTGCTCGACCTCCCCGACCGCGCCTGGATCGAGGACGTCTGGGTCCGCTCGGAGCTGTCTCGGAATTTCACGCGGGCGACGATTCGCGCCCACGTGGCCGTGGCTGGCGCTCGAGCCTCGCTCGACTGGACGCTGACCGGTCCCGCCGGCGAAGAAGTGGCGCGCGGAGCCGTAAAACCGAAAGGCGATGGGTTCGACATCGCGGTCAACGTGAACGATCCGAAGCTGTGGTGGCCGCGCACGCACGGCGCGCCGAACCTCTACCGGCTCGAAATCCGTCTCCGCTCCGGCGACGATTTGCTGGACGGTCGCGCCGTGAGTTTCGGCATCCGCGACGTTAAACCCGTCCTGAGCGATCCGGCCACCGGCGAGAAGCGCTTCCGTTTTGACGTCAACGGCCGGCCGATCTTCATGCGCGGGGCCTGCTGGGCGCCGCTCGAAGGAATGACGCATTGCTGGAATCGCGAGCGCGCCATGCGGCTGCTCGATCTGGTCGAGCAGGGGAACATGAACATTCTGCGCGTCTGGGGCGAGGGCTGCATCCCGCCGCAGGATTTCTACGACGAGTGCGACCGCCGCGGGATTCTCATCTGGCAGGATTTCATGTTCGGCTACGGCATGCACCCGACCGACAACCCGGCGTTCGCCGAAAACTGCCGCCTTGAAATCGAGGGCATGATCCGCGCGCTGCGCAACCACCCATGTCTCCTGCTTTGGGTGGGCGGCAATGAAAACCACATGGGCGTGGATTTCGCCGGCGGCAAGATCACGGTCGGCCGCGACTTGTTTGAGAAGATCATGCCGGAGGCGTGTGCCAAACTCGATCCGACGCGATTCTTCCATCCCAGTTCGCCCTACGGCGGACGCACTCCCAACTGGCCGCTCGAAGGCGACTGGCACGACTATACGACGCTGACGTTTTCGCCCGAAGCTTCGGTGCCGCTGTTCGCCTCCGAAGTGGGCCGCGCGAGCGCCCCCTCGCTCACGAGCATGCGCCGATTCCTGAGCGAAGAGGAACTGTGGCCGAAGGGATTCGATCCGGCGATCCGCAAACCCGGCCAGGCCGCCTGGCCGCCGATGTGGCAATACCGCTCGGTGGACGGGTCATGGGACAAGGTCGGCGCGCTCGAGCAATACTGCGACCCGGCGTCGGCCCAAGACCTTATACGCGTTCTCGGAACGGCGCACGGCGAGTATCTGCGCCAGCGCGTTGAACGCGAGCGGCGCGGTGTGCCCGATGGCGCGCCAGCCGGCAATCGGCGGTGTTGGGGCAACATGGTCTGGCGGCTCAACGACGGCTGGCCGATTCTCTACTGGAGCGTGGTGGACTACTATCTCGAGCCGAAGATTCCGTACTATTTCCTGCGCCGCGCCTACGAGCCAGTGCTGGTTTGCTTCGAGCGCACGCCGGATAAGATTTTCGCATGGGTGGTGAACGACTCGGCGCGCGCGGTCGCGGGCACGTTGAAGGTCAGGCGGCTGCGCTTCGATGGAAAAGAGCGCGGCGAGTTGGAGGCCGCTGTCGCCGTCAAACCGGGCGAGGCCAGGCGCTGCCTCGATACGACCGATTTGGGGCCGATCAACCTGCGCGGCGAATTCCTGGAAGCCGCGCTCGTTCCGACGGAGACGGCCCATCACTGGCCAAATGCGCGCGCCACGATGCTCCTGATCGGCGAACGCTACCTGCATTTGCCGCAAGCCCGTCTTACGGCGCGGGCGGTCGGCAGCCAGATCGAAATCGCCACCGACGTCTTTGCGCGCCAGGTCGTTCTGGAGATGAAGGGTGTTACGGGCGCGGCGTTCGAGGACAACTTCTTCGACCTGTCGCCCGGCGAAAAGCGAACGATTGTCATTCCCTTCGCCGCGGGCGGCAAACAGGTCACAATCCGCGCGCTCAACGCCGATCCGGTCGGCGTGTCCTTGCCATGACGGGCAGTGCGTAAACCGCCACAAGCGCTTAACGGTTTTCCCTCGCCCACTTCTTTGAAGAAGTTCGACTCAAGCCTTTGACAGGATAACAGGACCCACAGGATTCGGAAATCCCGTCAATCACGTGCCCGTCATCGTGTGCATCGCTGCCGTCTGTTTCCGGCTCACCCCAGAAAAGCACAGACATCCGCCGTCGCGCCGAGGTTTCTATTTCGCTGCCGTCTCTGCCGGGTTCGCAAAGACCACCAGAAGCCGGAACGACACGAGGCTCTTCGGGACCTCGTGCGTCTCTGCGGACCGCCCGATCGCCGGGAGAAGCGGTGGGCCGGATTCACAGGATTCCTCATGTGGTTTTATCCGGTTCATCCTGTCATCCCGTCAAAAGGATTCTCGCCACGTCAAAAACCACTAAGCGCCTGTGGGTGAACCGCTTTCTCGGAAAACCTGCGCGCGGAGGCTCAGCGCTCAACCAACGTCAACTCGCATGGCGCCCGTTGAGCGAATGCGCAAGACCTGAGCGGCGCCTTGTCCAAACACGGCTTCCATCTGGGCCACGTATCGCGAGAGCAGATCGGTGGGAACAAACGCCAGGATGGTTCCCGCGAAGCCGCCGCCATGGACGCGCCAGGCGCCTCGTCCGTGCAGAATCTCTTCGCTGAGCGCCAAGCCCAACGTCACGCCTTGCTCGCGCGAGCCCGCGACGTAGCAGTTCTGAAGCAGCGTCCACGAGCTTCGGCCCGACTCGTTGACCAGAGTCAAGAAGCGCCCGACGTCGCCCGATTCGAGCGCGGCGACCTGCTCGACCACACGCTCGTTGTCGCCCAGGAAATGGAGCGCGCGCGCAATCGCGCGATCGCCGACTCGGGGCCGAAGTTCGCTTAGACTCGCGATCAGCTGCTCGCGCGAAACTTCCCGCAGCGTTTCGGCCCCAAGCGCTTGCGCCACCGCGCGCATCTCGTTGGGGATCGCGGCATATTCGGGCGTCAGGTCCGCGTGGCTGCCGCCGGTGTTGGTCACAACGATGCACAAGCCTTTTGCGGCAAGATCGAATTGCACCTGCCGGACGACAGGATTGTTCGGATCGGCGAAATCAATCGTGACAAACCCGCCGACGGCGCTGGTCATCTGATCCATCAGGCCGCTAGGCTTGCCGAAAAACTTGTTTTCGGCGTGGCGACCGGCCAGAGCGATTCCGCGCGGCTCGATCGTGCCGCCGTTGTATAGATGATTGAGAATCGTCCCAACCAGTACTTCAAAGGCTGCCGACGAACTCAGTCCCGACCCCACAGCCACTTCGCTGCTCACACAGGCCTGAAATCCGCCGACGCGAAAGCCGCGCTCGCGCAGCTGCGCTGCCACGCCCCGGATCAGCGCGTTCGACGTGCCATGCTCGTCGGCGCGCGGCGCCAGGTCGTTGAGATCCACGACGAACGGTTGCTCGTAACCTTGCGAGTGAATGGTAACGATGCTGTCGGGCGTCGGCGAGGCTACGGCGATTGTGTCGAGGTTGATCGCCGCCGCCAAAATGCGCCCGTTGTTGTGATCGGTGTGATTGCCGCCGACCTCGATGCGCCCCGGCGCGCTGAAGAGAGCCGCGCCGCTCGTCGCGGCGGAAGGAAAATGGCGGGCGAACTCGTCGAGCAGTCGGCCGTAGCGCACTGCTTGTTGCCTGAGCGTGTCGGGTGCGTCCCCGTAAAGCCGAGCCAGTCGTCGGCGTCCGACATCGCCGGCAAGTCGCTTGCTGAGTTCCGAAACGGCCACGTCAGATTCCTCCGATTGGCCTTGGGATGACCGCGTATCAAGATTCCCTGCCATGGAGACGATGTGATCGTGAGTATCTGCGGTCGGAGTCGCGGGAAATGGAAACCCAAGGAATATCGCCGCTATGGGCTGACGAAGAAATTCAGCGATCCAATGCGCGGCCCCGCGCCGCCGTGATTCACCGCCACGACACGCGCTTTCTGTCCCGGCGTCAAACACACACTCAGATGGTCGGCAATGCTGGAGATCAGGTAGAAGCCGCGGCCATGGCTGTCGTAGATTCCGGCGCCGCTGGTTTGTCGCCGCAAGTACTTCAGCACCTCGTGCGGGTCGAGCGTGCCGCGGTTGTCTTCGACCGCCAGCGCGATGGCCGCGTCGTTCATGGCAACTTCGAGCAACACGCTCTCCTCGTCTTCGAGACCCGAAAAGAATGGCGGAGAATACTTCGCCTCTCCCCCCCCGTCGCGGAAGGAGTGGAAAAAGGCATTGTTGATCAGCTCAATGATGATCAGGCCCAGGTCGCGCAGTCGGTTCTGGGCAACGGCAAACGGCTTGGCCAGCGCCATCACCTCCTCGGCAACCTGCTGCTTCTGGACGAGACTGGCGATCGTGAAGCGTTCGACCACGGCGGCATCGGGCAGGAACCGTCGAATGTCGAACATCTCGTGGGGGAAAACCAGCCCCCGAACCGTGTTCGCCAGACAACCCGGATCGTCCCACAGCGCGTCGGGGATCACGTTGAGCACGTCATAGTGCATCTGCGTGCGCAACCCTTCGGCCGTCAGAACCGACGGGGTCAACAGCACCGCCGCCGCTCGGCTGCCTTGGACAGCGAATCCCCGCAACACGGCTCGACAGCGGTCGTATTCCTCGACCGGAAGGAAGATCAAAGCCGGAGGCGCGGCTTCCAAATCCGCGGAAGATGTCGAAACCGACGTCGCCCTCGCCCTGATCCGATGCACACGGACACCCAGAGCGACGAGGATCGCCGTCAGGCTCTCCTCCCTTTCGTGGGGCAAATTGATCAGAGCGACCCAGGACTCGCTCACGGCAGGAATCCTCTGCACGGGCTCCGCAACGACTCTCGCCGCGCATTGCGTTTTCAGACGCCCGGAGACCACCATCGTCTCAGCCGGACGCCTCACTTTCACGTTCAGCGGCCTGAACCTTACGCTCGACCCGGCGCGCAATAAAGAGCGAAATTTCAAAAAGTATGATCATCGGCAGCGCCATGGCGACCATCGTGAACGGATCGGTCGTCGGCGTCAGGATGGCCGCCAGGACAAAAATGAACACAACCACATAGGAACGGCTGTGCCGCAGCAGCTCTGTCGAGATGAGCCCCATGCGGACAACCATCACCAGAATCAGCGGGGTCTCGAAAACCATGCCAAACGCCAGCATCAAATTGAGCTCGAAACTGACGTATTTCTGGACGTCGGGCAACAGCTGCACGCCCTGAAGCATCCGCGCATAGTTGAGCAACACGGGCATGATCAGATAGAGCAACCCATAGGCCGACACCACTCCCAACGGGAACAGAAAGATGCCCGAAAGCAGGACCGGGCGAACCGCTTTCCGTTCGGCCACCGTCAAAGCCGGCGCCACAAACAGCCACAGCTGGTGGAGCCAGATAGGCATGGCGAAAACGATCCCCAAAATGATCGCCGCCTTGATGATCAGCAGAACGGACGCGAACAGGGTGGTGGCGATCAGACCGGTCACGCCCGCGCCGACTTGAATGGACTTGTTCTCACCCAGCTCGATCCGGATCGCCTTGTCGGAGAACGTGTGGGTGGTTGCCAAATCCGCCGCATTGGTGGCGCGAACCGTCCCGTCGGGCTCGATTCGCAAGGTCAGCACCGACACGTCTTTGGGGATTTGTGTGGCGAGCATAAAAGGGCGCGTCAGGAGGTTGACCGCCGGATGAGCGAAGAAGATGCCGCCAACAATCGTGGTGAACAAGATGCTGACGGCGCAAATGATCAGCCGCCCCCGCAATTCGTCGAGGTGTTCGAGGAACGTCATTTCGCGGCGGGGATTAAAATGGCTTCGGCGCTTTCGCCCGCTCTTGCGTTTTTCCAGGAAGCCTTTGACGCGATCGTCAGATTTTGCGAGTGGCAGAGCCACGATTCTATCCTACCTTGCGGCCCGTCACCCGCAGCGAAGATTGCCGGGTTCGTTGTCCGGATGACCGGCTCGACTGTCTGTTGCGAGGCTCGCCGGCGATCTCGTCGCATCGCGGCGGAGACAGGAGAATCCAGGACCGCGGCTAGTCGGTGTGATGGCTGACGGCCTCGCCCGACGACTCCGTGTCCGCCGGCGCACTCTCGGCGTGAACGGTCGAAGCGCTCGGGGTCTCCTTCTTAGCCTCTTTCTCCCGGTCCTGGGCTGACGCTTCTTCCTCGATGGCGCGGGTGATGCCGTCGCTGGCATCCTTGAACTCGCGAATGCCGCGACCGATGGCATGTCCGATTTTGGGTAAGCTTTTCGGACCGAAAATGATCAGGATCGCGACGAAAATGATAATCCACTCCGATCCGCCCGGCATGCTGAAGAAACCTGTGGCGTGACTCATGATCTCTCCACTCCTTTGCCCGCTGCGCTCGCCGAGACACCCGATTTTCGGGGTTTACTTTCTCACAGCGGCAGGACCATAAATAGGGCGGTGGATGGCGCTATGTCAAATCCTACTTTTGACACAACGATGAGCGAACACAACCGACGTCCCGCAGCCTTGCGCGCCCCGCTCGATCCCCGCCAGATTCACCTGGCCGATGGACTGAGTTACGCGTGCCAATACTCCGGCCGTTGCTGCGAGGACTTCTGGGAAATCCCCGTGGACGACGAATCGCTGGCCCGGCTGAAATCGCTGCCGCTGAGCAGCCTCTCGCCCAAGTTTCTCGATCCCGCCAGCTACACCGAACCCGGCAGCGGGCCAAAGGGAGCCGTCGGCCTTCGGCGCGTGGGCGGGCGGTGCGTGTTTCTCGATCCCGGTCGCCGCTGCCTGATTCATCGCCATTTCGGCGCCGCTGCAAAACCCCAGACCTGCCATGATTTCCCGTTTCGCTACATTCACACCCCTCGCGGAGTCTTCGTCGGAGCTTCGATGGCCTGCCCGAGTATTCGGGGAAATTCCGGCCGGCCGCTGGCCGAGCTGCGCCAGGAACTGGCCGAACGTTACGCGAACTCGCTCAGTCTGGCCGTGGTCGCCGACCCCGTCGAGCTCTCGGCTGGACTTCCCATCGGCTTCGACGCGTATGAGGAGATCGAGTTGTGTCTGAAGGACCTGCTCGCCATCGAGACATTGTCGCTCGATGACCGGCTGATTGCCGGCTATGTGTTGCTCCAGATTCTCGACCGAGCGGTGCGCGAACTGGGCGAACCGCCCGACCGAGCAGGCGAGAACGTCGTCCGGTTGGTGAACGTGTTCCGCCAGGGCAACTACCGTCGCCCCATCGCGATCGCTCGAAAGGCGCGCGGCTCGGCGAGGCTCCATCGCGCGCTGATCGGCTTGCTCCTGACCTATCGAAGCGCATTCGATGAGCGACAGCGGGGTCGCCTCGGACGCAGCGCCTACTTGCTCTATCAATATGTGCGCCACATGGGCGGACTGGGCACGCTGGCCATGCCCCCGATTGAGGAGCGGCTCAGGCCCGCGCGACTACGGGCGGTTCGTTGCGACTGGAGCGATCCCTTCTTCGTCCATACGGTCGGGCGGTTCTGCGGTCATTCGCTGTTTCGCAAGGACGCGATCCTGACGACGCCCCTGCTCAAGGGCTATGCGTTCCTGCTGGTTTTCGTCGCGCTGATCCGTTGGTACGCGGCCGCCTATGCCGTCGCCAACGACGTCTCCGAGGTTGGGCGTGACGAAGTCGAGGAGGCCGTCGGCGCGGTCGAAAAGTACTACTGTTTCCACGCCGACTTCATGCGCTTGTTCGACCAGTATCCGGTGCTCAGCGGCACAGTCGAGCGCCTTCTGGCCAAACCCTTCTTCGCTCCGAGTATGATCAGGCCGAAAGGACCGTGAGAGCAGTTCTGAGTTTTGAATTTTGAGTTTTGAGTTAAGGGCTGAAATCTTCGAACCATTCTGGCGAGGGCTGTGTACGGGTCGCTGATGGCTGAGTGCGAAGAATGGCTACCGACAGAGAATATTCTCATGGTTCCTCAAATTCAAAACTCACAATTCAAAATTCAAAATTCCCGCAGGTCGTAATTGCGGGAATGGGCATCGTTTCGCCGCTGGGCTTCGGCGTGGCCGCCCATTGGGAGGGGATCGCGGCGGGACGCTGCGCGATCAGGCCGATTGACCTGTTCGATACATCGCGCCACCGGACGCGCCTGGGCGGACAGGTTCGCGGTTTCGAATCGCTCGTGCCCGCCAAAGCCCGTTCCATCCGCCATCTCTCTCGCGCCGACCATTTTGCCCTGATCGCCGCCGCCGAGGCGCTCGCCGATGCGGGCCGCCCGCAGGACTATTATCGCCCGGAGCGAATCGCCGTCGTCGTCGGGGCGGGCGTGGGAGGCATGTTGCGCGCCGAACGATTCGCTTCCCGCTACCTGGCCGGCCGACCGACCGACCCGCTCGATCTTGTTGCCTATCCCCCCAACTACTCGTGCGATGTTCTGGCCCATTTCTTTGGCCTGCGCGGCGAGCGGGCGACGTTTGCCACCGCCTGCAGCTCCAGCTCGATGGCCATCGGTTGGGGGTTCGATCTGGTAAGGTCGGGACGCGTGGACTGCGCCCTGGTCGGCGGCTCCGACACTCTGTGCGAATTGACTTACGCCGGCTTCAATTCGCTGCGAGCGGTTGACCCCGACCCGTGCCGGCCTTTCGACGTGAAGCGCAACGGTCTGTCGCTCGGCGAGGGTGCGGGGTTTCTCGTTCTCGAACGTGCCGAAGAGGCGCGCGCCCGAGGACGCCACGGCGAGGCTGCGATTCGAGGCTATGCCATCCGGACCGAATGCCACCACATGACGGCGCCTGACCCGACCGGCAGGGGAGCGGCGGCAGTCATGCGGGCGGCGCTCGCGAACGCCGGTCTCTCTCCCGCCGATGTCGGCTACATCAACGCCCACGGGACGGCGACGCCGCAGAACGACGTGGCCGAGGCCGCGGCGATTGCGCAGGTCTTCGGCGAGGCAAACACCCCGACGCCGCCGGTCAGCTCGACCAAGTCGCAGATCGGCCACGCTCTGGGGGCCGCCGGAGCGCTCGAAGCGGTCACGACGGTCTGCGCGCTGCGCCGCCAGGTTCTGCCGCCGACGGTCAATCACGGCCAGACCGACCCGCTTTGCCCTCTGGACGTCGTGCCCAACCGCGCCCGGCCCGCTTCGTTCTCGGTCGCCCTGTCCAACTCGTTCGCTTTTGGCGGGAACAACTGCACGCTCGTCTTGGGCGGAAGCAGCAATGAGTGCCGAGCGATGAGCGATGAGTTCCGAGTGGAGCAAGACGCGATCAGGGGACCGAATTGATTGACCGGTCTTGCTTCTCGCCAAGTTTCTCTTTCTGTCCCTTTTGTCCCTCTGGTCGCTTGGGTCCCTTTCTTGTGTTCGGGTTTGCCGAGTGCTCCTGGCAAAAGCAGACGCCCGGAGCGAGAAGCGGCACGCTCCGGGCGTTTTGAATGACTGAGACTCTCTCGGCGCTCCCTTACGGCGCTACGGGAGCCACCGGTGTGGCGGGAGTGGTATCGCCGCCTCTGCGTTTTCCGCCGCCCGCACCGCGCGGCTTGCCGGCGCCGGCGCCCGCTTCTTTACCAGCCTTGCCCATCGGCGCCTGTGCGGCGCGCGACTCTTCCCACTTCTTGGCCACGGCCTCGCCGACGATCGGGCTCAAGTCCTTGGCCGCCGACGTGCGCAGCTCGGTTTCTTTGGCCTGAGCATCCGCGCGCGCAATCTCTTTGGCCCTGGCCTTGGTCATCAGCTCCGCCGCGCTCTTGTGGTAGTTAGCGAGCACGGGCAGCGCCTGCTCGACCTTGGCCTCCTCGACAGGAGCGCTAATAAGCAGGGCGACCGACCGCTCCAACGACGGCAGATCATACGCCTTGGCCTTCTTGGCCTGCTCGGCCGTGAGGTTGCCATCGAGGAACTTGTCCAGGCTCGTCCGCAAATCCTCGGCCGCCGCCTTTCGCTGCGTCTTGTCGCCCGATTTGGCGGCCTCGGCGGCGCGCTTGCTGGCGGCCTCGCGGTCAGCCACATAGGCCGTCGCGAAGCTGTCGGCCTTGTCGGCGGCCAAGCCGACGTCCTTGGCCACAAACTTGGCCACCAGAGTCGCCACACTGCCGCGTCCCCCGCCCTTGGCGACGCGCCCTTCCGCCTTGCGCTCCTTGCCGCGTCCCGCTCCGGCGGCAAACGCGAACAAGGCAACGCTCAGGTACACCGCCGATAGAGTCACTACACGTTTCCACTTCAGCATTGCACTACTCCTTCCACCAACGAAATGTGGGAGCACCCTTCTCTACTGATCTGTCTTACAAGACTCATTCCCGCGCGAATACGTTAGACGAGTCACTGGAAGAAATGCGGTGGGTGCGCTTTGTGAGGTCAAATCGCCGCGCTCTGGGCCAGAATACGAAAAAACCAGATGGAAGAGGCAGGATGTCGGTCAACTAATGTTCCTAAAGGAACGTTTTGTTGTCCTTTCTGACACGGTGGTCCGGAGCCGCTGCGCAAACAGCAGAAACCGACTCGCTATGGACTGGAGGGGGCAGCCAGCCGATGGAGAAGACCGCCCAGACGTTTTCCCAGAATATCCTCGCTCGGATAGGGATGGCCAAGATGCTGGCGAAATCCCTCGGCGTAGGAGCACCCCGCCGACCGCCCCCGCGCGCCCGACCACGCTTTCATTTCCTCGATGTACTGATCCAGTCCGTGCTGCCGGCGAAGCCATTCGCGCTGCGACTCGTGGCACGACAGCATCTGGGTCTTGACCTCGATGACCGACGAGATGTCCACAACCATTGCGGGGTGAACGCCCCGCCCCAGGAAGTCCGTCCCGCCGATAGCGTCGCAATAATAGAGCACGGGAATGCTGTCGGTGGCCGGCGGGGCGCTTCCTTCGGGACGGGTCGTGTAGTTGGGCACGGAAGCGTAGAAGCAGGCGTTTCGGACTAGCGCGCTCGTGTTCTCATGGTCGGCCAGATAGTCGTCGGGCGACGGGGCGAAGACGACGTCGGGCCGCACCCCGCGCAGGAACTCGGTCACGCGGCGGTTGGCCGCGTCGTCCACATAGATTCCGAAATCGTGGAACTCCAGACAGGCGAAAGGCGCGCCGATCAGGGTGGCCGAGTTCTGGGCTTCGCGGCGGCGCACGCCGGCGATCTCGCGCGGCGGCAGGTCCACGCTTCCGAGGTCGCCCGGCGACAACGTGGCGATGACGATCAAACAGCCGCGTTCGGCCAGCAGGGCCAGCGTTCCCGCGCACGTGAACTCGACGTCGTCGGGATGGGCGTGGATCGCCAGAACTTTGAGATTCCGTTCTCCCGTCTCCGCTGCCATTGGCGCTCTCCCGGTGGTCTGCGTCGTAGTGTCAAAAGTTCTCAGTTCTTTGGGTCATCAAAGCGCTGAGAACATTGCGTTTTCTGAAAAAGTGGGTTGTCTC
>Ga0315274_10006659_pt1 | contig 16801 bp, 11 predicted proteins | sample YL17G02_20_MG_FD_203700 | JGI IMG/M metagenome (GOLD analysis project Ga0315274, IMG submission 203700) | Sediment microbial communities from Yellowstone Lake, YNP, Wyoming, USA - YL17G02_20 | ecosystem: Environmental > Aquatic > Freshwater > Lake > Sediment | place: USA: Wyoming | collected...
CTGAATATACATGATGCCGGTGAACTCGGCAGGCCCCGCGCTGACGACTTTGCCTGTCAGCGTGACGGAGGCGCCGTCCTCGCTATCCTTGACCTGGTAGACGCTTGTCTTGAGCGCGTTGATGGTCACGGTGTCCGTGGCAACGCCGCCCTCCGTATTTCTCGCAGTGAGTTTTACCGTGTATACGCCGTTCGACAGGGCCGAGGTATCCCAAGTTCCCAGCACGCCGTTGACCACCGGCTCGGTTTGCGGAGGCCCTATCGGCGTCCAGGACGATGGCGACTCTCCGACGCCGAATTCCAGTGTATATTCCTGGAAGGCCATACCCGATGCCGTGCCCTTGATGTTGACGGGGCCGAAAAGCGTCGTCCCACCCGCCGGAATGTCAATCACCGCCGTGGGAGGCGGCACGCCTATGTCACCTGACACGACCAGGGCAAACGGCTGTGGGCCCTGCGGGACGTTATACGCGGTGATGGTCACTGTATAAGTGCCCGGCGCCGGTGAAGCGATGTCCACGCCCTCGACGTTGTTCAAGCGGTCGGTCGTGCCGTTCCCCCTTCGGGTAGAGCTGTCGGGCAAGGCGACGACCAGGTCGAGATCGTTCACCAGGTCCTTCGAAGCCGAGGTAGATGCCGGATAGTCCGTCCACACGAGCGTGATGCAGAGAGGATCCGTGCTTCCAGAGATTGAATACGTATAAACGGCGGAGCCTCCGGTGTTCAAGCCGGCGGTATTATCCACGAACTCCATGATTCGCGGCGGTGTGGGTGTGAGATTATAGGCAAGGTTTACCAGTCCCCAGCCCTCCACGTTATTGGGGCGAGCGGTCGGAATCTCCTTGAAGCTCCCCGTGCCGTATTGGCCGGGATACAGGTCTGCAGCGCCGTTGACGAGTGTGGCTTTAATCAAGGCCGCGCTGGGGGTATGGCTCTGCGTTGTGCGATAGTACTCTCGCACAAGCGCGCACGCCCCGGCTGTCAGCGGCGTTGACATGCTCGTGCCGCCGCAGTACACGTAGTGCGCATTGTAGACGCCCCAGAGAGTGCCAGCCCCCACGACATGCGACCTGCAGGAGATGACGTTCGTCCCAGGCGCGCAGACATCGGGTTTTATCCTGCCGTCGTCGCAGGGGCCACGGCTGCTGAAGGCTACCATGCCGGACGAGTTATTGCTGACCTTGTCGCTCTTAATCGGCTCGGCAGGATAGTCGCTCGGCCAGTAGTCCCCATAGGCGCCCTGAGCGCCGCCTGATAAGCGGTAGTTCTCATTAGCGCCCACCGTAATGCAGTTCTTCGCCGTTCCGGGCGAACTTATGGAATCGAGGTCAACCACGCCGTTTGAGTTGGCGTCTACTCCCTCATTTCCAGCGGCGAACAGTATCGTCATGTCCTTGTGGTTCCAAGTGAATATGTCGAGGTTTCGCGAATCGGTAGTGTAATCTCCGGCATAGGCTGCGCCCCAGCTATTGGTGTGCACCCGCGCCCCGTCGTCATACGGCGGCTGGAAAAGCTGGTTGAGGTCGGAGGGAATGCCTCCCAGACCGCCCGAGTTGTCCAGCACCGACTGAAATACGAGCTGCGCCTCGGGAGCATTGCCGGCAAACGAGGAGGTATAGTTGTGAGTTGCCGGATTGGCGCCGGAAAGAGCGCCGCTGCCGAGAACCGATCCGGCGACGTGCGTGCCATGGCCGTTCGGATCGTTCCACTTGTTTTTCCGCCCAAGCGCATAAGTTTTAAAGACGCGCCCGGCAAAGTCAGCCGAAATGGTTGGCACGCTGCCGGTGTCGAGGCCGGTATCGCAGACCGCGACCTTTTCTCCGCTGCCGAAAAGCCCCATATCGGTCCAGACCGGCGGAACGCTCATGATACCGCGAGCCACGTTGTTGCTCAGTTTGCGGTCAAGCCGTGGCTCGATCCAATAAACCCCTCGCCGGGCGGCGATCCGCCTTATCATCTGCGGGGTCAGCGATGCCTCCATGTGCTCGCCGGCCGGGCCGGATCCGCCGGTATGCGCCGAACCTCCTGCGCGCCTGATCTCCGCCTCGATGGGCAATCTCGACTCACCCGGAAACAATTGTATGATGACTTTCGTGGGTCCGCGTTCACCCATCAATTCCCGGCTGAGGCGGTAGGCAGGATGATAGAGCGTGATCCCGCGCACCTGCGCCAGCCCCGATACGTTCTGCGCCACCTCAGGCGTCATGCGCACGATGAATGCGAAGTCCGGGACATAATCGAGTATCTCCGCGCCCAATGAGGTGAGATCCGCTTTCCAGGAAGGCTCGATCGGCCCGAGGAATTGCATGATGTAGTAGGCGTATTCGTTAGGGACAGGATGTGCTCGAAGGTCAGCGGGTATAGCGGGCTCTCCAGCCGCCGGATCGAACGCGGCATACTTGAGGTGGATATTCGGCGCACCGGCGACCTCCGCCGCTAACAGAAGGAGCGCCAGAGCCGCCCAAATCAGGATACCCTTACGTATGTACACAAGCATGCATCCCCCAGGAAAGAACAAGCGACGATATGCTTGCCAGAAGCAGGCCTTATTGTTAACTCAGCATGTAGAATTATATCATGTTTTGTCAAAATTTGCGCTGAATATATTGGGCAGACGGGCGATGCACGGTGCAGCCGCCAATCCACATACTTATTCCATACCTCAACTGCGAAAACAAGCTTTTCACACAAAGAAGCGTTTGGGAGCTAAAAAGAGCGTTTGCTGCCTCCGATAATTCTAATTGACGCGGCTGGGGCCCCTACACCTCACCGCAAGCAGAAGATAAGGAGGTCGTCATGGCGGAGTGCCATTTCTGGTGGCGAGCTGGAGATACGCAGTGGTGCGACATGCGAGGAGAAGCATGTCAGTGCAATGGATGGGAAGAGTGCTGCGATCTGAAGAAAGCGAAGAACCGGAATCCGCAGGCCCGGCTCGTTGCCAAGATCGGCCCGGCCGGCATTCACAGAGGACAACGCGCCGGGCAAAGAAAGCTAAGGCGCTCTGCGTGACGGCATCCGACCGCAGAACAAACCCTGCATAAGATAGATCCCCACAGCGCCAACCAGCATTCGGACGGAGCGGCAAGCCCGCGGGCGCGGGAGCATCCGGCGTCTATGCCCGCCACTCACAGCCACGCGCATATTGCAGCCTTCTCTCAGGCCCCAACGATTCTTGACTTCCGTAAATCAAAGGTGCTATAAATTAGCAGCGCGGACGGGCGAAGTCAACCGCTCGCCGCTTCTTCGCATACAAAGGGGGTTTCCTACATGTCTTATCGGCGGTTTTGGATCATACAAATTCTCGCCGCTCTGCTCATCTGCCACGAGGTCGCCGCCGCAGGTGCGAATGCGCATGCTTCGTACAAGATTGACCCGGCGGACCTGAAGAACATCATGCTGGTTAAGGATGTCAAACCGGGCATGAGGGGCTACGGGAAGACCGTCTTTCGAGGCACAAAGCCCGAGACCTTCCAGGTAGAGGTGCTCGGCGTGTTGAAGAAGGTCGTCTACAGCTACGGCGCAGACCTTATCGTAGTCAAATTGTCCGGAGGTCCGATAACCAAGAGGGGCGCCAATCTGATCGAGGGCATGAGCGGAAGCCCCATATACATCAACGGCAAGATCGTCGGCGCGTTCGCGTATGCCGGTATCTTCGCTAAAGAGCCGATAGGCATGGTGACGCCGATCGAATACATGCTGGAAGCCTGGGACCCAAGCTTGCCATCGAAACCATCTTCATTTTATCCGTTTAGCACTCTGGATCTCGACAAACCGGTCGCGTTGAATGGACGGCGCTTCGGCAAAGTCGCCATTCACTGCGGCACATCGAGGCCGGATTCCTACGACGCGGGCACTCTGGTCTTCCGGCCGCTCGCTACGCCCATCATGGTGAGCGGAATGTCACCGCGGATTATGTTCCGGCTGCAGGAAAGCCTTGAGCCGCTCAACGTCCGCCTCGTCGCCGGCCCGGGTCCTGCCGCCGACAAAGCCAATCTCAACGTAGACCTTCAGCCGGGATCGGCCATCGGGGTGTCGCTCGCTACCGGAGACCTGGATCTGACCGGAATAGGCACGTTAACCTACCGCCGTGGAAATAAGGTTGTCGCCTTCGGGCATCCGATGTTCGGCCTCGGCGCGCTCGAAGCCGCCCTCACCACCGCCTACGTCTACGACATATTTCCCAGCCTGCTGATATCGAGCAAGATCGCCGGCCCCCTGAAGCCGATCGGCCGTATATATCAGGACAGGCCGTGGTCCGTCGCCGGCGAGATCGGCAAGCAGGCGAACATGATCCCCGTCACCGTGCACATGAAAAGTCAGTCGCCGGGGAGGGAGCGGGTTTTCCGAGTCCAGGTGATGAGACATCCGATGGTCTCGACCATTTTACTGCCCCTTGCCGCCTCCGAAGGGGTGTTCGAAATGATGGGCGCCCCAAGCGACGCTACCGCAAAGGTAAAAGTTGTCGTGGAGGCCGATGAGGTTGGGACGATTACGCGGGAAAATACGTTTTTCGACGCAATGTCAATAGACATGGCCTCCATGAGCGATCTCCAGCAGATCATGAACATGCTGCAGTTCAACCCCTTCTATCCGGTCGGCGTCAAGCGGGTGGATATGTGGGTGGACATAGTCCCCAAGCATCAGACGGCAAAGCTGGAGCGCATATTTATCAAAGAAAGCAAGTTCGAGCCCGGCGACACCGTTGAAGTGGGAGCGGTGATCAGGCCGTTCAAGGGCGAAAGGATCACGAAGACCGTTAAAATCAAGCTGCCTGAGAACACGCCGGATGGCCGGGTATCGCTCCAGGTATCCGGCGGAACGATGCGCGTCGCGCCCTGGCCGATGTACGCCGCCGAAGAAATGGAGTATATGCCAATGCCGTGGATGTCAGGGCCGCAGGAGCCGGGCCAGCCCGCGCCAACTGTTGATAACCTCCAGCAGATGATAAAGAAGTTCCTGGAGCGCCCGAAGAACAACGAGCTGGTTGCGAGGGTCATTCTCCCAAAGCCCGTGCCCACCATAGCCGGGGAGAAGCTTCCGGGTCTGCCGCCCTCGATTGCCGGCGCCATGAAATCCTCAAAAGCCACTATGCTTGGCGCCGAGCGCGATGAGATAAAGGAGATCCTGCCGACCGATTGGGTTATATCCGGCTCGCAGAGGCTGTCCATCACTGTGCAGAAGGTCGAGAAGCGGGAGAAAAAACCATCCGTGAAGAAGACCCCGGAGCCCTCAGTGGAGGAAGAGCCGGAGGCGGAACCAGAGGGTACTCCCGCCCCTGATGAAGAAGCAGGCGAATCCGACGAAGAGGGCGCCAGCCTGCTGTCAAATGCCTTCAGCCCGGACATTGTAGAGCTTGCAGCCAAGCCGGCCGCCGACAAACCCGAAAAGAACGATAATGAGATCAAACCGGAGAACGAGAGCAAACCTGAGAAACCCGAGGAGAAGCCTGCGGATAAGGGAAAGGCAAAACCGGCAGCCGCTGATGAAAAGCCGGTGGGAAGAGCCCCATCTATTTGGAAGCAAACTACCAGAGCCGAGTTCCTGGAGGGCGCCCCGACCGACATGGCTGCCACTACTGGGAATCTATTGACGCTCGCAGGTTCTCTCAGGCCCATGTATGAGTCAAGCGAGACATATATCTGGTGCCTCATCCCGGATGGCAAAGGCAATCTCTACGCCGGCACGGGCAATAACGGCATCGTATATAAGATCGCGGCGGATGGCAGCGCGTCGGTCGTATATGACTCGCCGGAGATAGAGATTCACAGCCTGGCGATGGATTCCGCCGGGAACGTGTACGCAGGCACATCGCCGAACGGCATAATCTACAAGATCGGCCCGGACGGCAAGGCAAGCACTCTGTTCGATGCCGAGGAGAAATACATAGTCGCCCTGGCGCTGGACGGCAAGGGTAATACCTATGCGGCAACCGGCGACAAGTGCAAAGTCTACAAGCTCTCTCCTGATGGCAAGGCGGAGGCCGTGCTGGATTCGCCTGAGTATCATGCCCTGTCGCTCGCGGTTGACAAGGATGATAACGTCTATGCAGGCGCCGGGCTTAACGGCATAATCTACAAAATCACCCCGGCCAAGGCGGTGAGCGTGCTCTACGATGCGGCGGAGGACTCCGTTACAGCCCTGACGGTTGATTCGAAGGGAACGCTATTCGCGGGAACGTCCCCCAAGGGAGTCGTCTACAGGCTGGCTCCGGGCGCGGTCCCGAAGGCGATCTACGATAAGGCGGGTCAGGGCATCCTGGGAATCGCAACCGACGGCTCCGGGAACATCTACGCCGCAAATGCCACCAGCGTATTCAAGATCATGCCGGACGAGACGGCGTGCACGCTCGAAAACAAGGACGATGTCCAGTTCCTCTCTCTGGCGCTCGCGGACGGAAGGCTGTATGCCGGCACAGGAAATATAGGGTCGGCCTATACCGCCGATGTCGGGAAGACAACTGAGGGAACATACGAATCCCCTGTCCACGACTGCGGCCTGCCCTCGAGCTGGGGGATTATCGAGTGGACCGCGGATCTTCCGAACGGAGCATCGCTCGCTCTGCAAACCCGAACCGGGTATTCAACCGAGCCCGACTCTACGTGGAGCGAATGGTCGGCGGCCTACGCCGCATCAGGCGCAAAAATCACCAGCCCGCCGGGCCGATATATCCAGTATCTTGCCACTCTGAAGGCAGCGGACCCATCCGCAAGCCCCAAGGTTAAAGATGTGAGCATCGTCTACCTCCCCAGGAACCAGGCACCGAAGGTGACCATTGCCAGTCCGAAAGGCGGCGAGAAATGGGCCGGGAAGAAAACCATCAAATGGACAGGCTCGGATCCTGATAAGGATACACTGATTTACGAGCTTTCCTACTCCACCGACGGAGGCAAGACATGGCAGCCGCTAACCGACAAGATCAAAGCTCCTCCGCCTGAGAAGAAGGAGGAAGAGCAAGAGAAACCAGCCGAGGAAGAGAAAGGCCCAACCGAGAACGAGGCGATCAAGACAGTTTCAGCCGATCCGGAGCAGATGCTCACGGAAATGGCCGCCGAGCTCGACAAGCACCCCGAGATCCCTCAGGAGATCAAGGATAAGCTCCTAGCCGAGGCCCCCGCCATGATTGAGGAAGGCATATCCGACATCTCCGCTGCTAAGGAAGAAACCAAGAAGCCTGAGGAAGATGAGTCGGCTGCGAACAGTACAAAGCAGACCAGCTTCTCGTGGGATACCGCTAAATTCAAGGACGGCATGTACCTTATAAAGGTCGTCGGCTCGGATGAGCTGAGCAACCCCACCGACAAACTGAAGGGTGAAGCGATTTCCGAGACGCTAATCGTGTCCAACAAAGCCCCGAAGGTCGTCGCATTCAAGAAGACGCTCGTCGTTCAGGCCGATAAGAGCGTGAGGGTCGAAGGACTCGCCTACCAGGATATAGTCGGCATCGCGGGCGTGCAGTACAAGGTCGTCTCAGACGACTGGGCGGCTGCTGCGGCATCCGACGGGATCTTCGACACGCCGTTTGAAACCTTTGCAATCGCGACGCAGCCTCTGGCAAAGGGCGAGCACACCATCAAAGTGAAGGCGATTGACCAGGCAGGCAATTCCGCAACGACGAAGGTGAAAGTGAAGGTAGAGTGAGCCACTCGCGCCGAGCGGGATGGAAACTGTATATGGGGGAGGCAACGTCGAACGTCCAACATCCAACGCTCAACGTCCAATCCGCCGCGGCGGAAACCCAAAACCCCTACGCACTACGCATTACGCGGCTAGCTGCTACTCCGCTTTGGGCGGGCGGCGGCGAGGGATTTCTCGACCATCACGCGGTATGAGCTCTGCGGGTACTCGCGGAGGAATCGCTCGTAGCATTTCACCGCAGTCTCAGGGTGGCCGAGCACGTTCAGGTATATATCGCCCGCCTTCATCAACGCCATCTCGGCCTCAGGGGTTGCCGGATAGGTGTCGGCTATGCTCTCCAGAAGAAGCAGCGCAGGCAACTGATTGCCCACATCAAGCAGGTACCTGGCGATCTGGAACTCCGATCTGAGGGGCAGGCGAGCATTGGGATAATACTGCTTCAATTGGGCAAAGGCCTCGACAGCCTTTTCGCGCTCGCCCCTCTGGAGGTAGATCTCGACGCTCCTCTGGTAGTGAGCGATGGCCCGCTCGGGATTCTGCTGCATTGCGTAAGTTCTAGCCAGCTCACGATGGGCGTCCGCGTTCTCCGGCTCATGCCTCAGCAGCGATAGCAGCCGCTCGGCCGCATCCGAGATCGTTCCCTGCGCAAGGCTGATCCTGGCGTCGGACATCAGGTACTCTTTGGCTCCCTCCAGGCCCATTCGGAGGAAGTGGGCGAGCGCCATTCCGAACAGCATACCGCCGATGTGCGACCAGTAAGCCACACCTCCCGACTGCGGGTTAGCTATGCCGAGCAGCCCCCCGACAAGCTGCTGAACGAACCAAATTCCCAACCCAATCCAGGCGGGAACAGTCAATCTAGTACTGAGAGTAAGAATAAGCAGCGGCAAAAGGGCAAGCCACGCCGGAATAGTGAACTTCCCCCAGCCGACGAACATGAGGAAGAGCACGATATACAGGGCGCGGATCTTCGTCCTGTAGAAACGTATCGCGAAAATGCCCAGGACGCCGGCGATGGCCCCGGAGGCGCCAGCCATCGGAATATCCATAGCCTGGGGGGTGAATCCCTGCGCTACAACGACATGCAGAAGGGCGGCGGCGAGCCCACTGCCGAAGTAGAAGATTCCATACTCCAGGCTGCCCAGCGCATACTCGACGCTCGTGCCGAAGAGCCATAGGAAGAGCATGTTCCATCCAAGATGAAACGGATCCGCATGGAGGAACATCGAGCTGAGTATATTACTTATTGAGGGATGAGAGGGAACGAGCCCCATGCTGTACAGCGCGGTCTGGCGGTCTAACGGCAGCATCCACGTCCAAACGTAGGCGAGCACGTTTGCAGCTATCAGGGCATAAGTGACAGCTGGAAATCGGGAAGTCGGCCTATCGTTCCCATGGGGTGAAAGGAAAAACATGTCCGGCTATGGGTCACCGCCCGGCGAAGCTCGATCCAATTCCGATTATTGGTCCGTTCGCACCGTATGCTCATCCAAGGGTCCGCCGACTCTAGGCCCGGCGCCCGGCGGAACATTCGACGAACGAGCGCGCGTGTCATCTTCCTCGGTCCAAAAATACGAAACTACCTTCTCGTCCTCCGCCTTAAGCTCGATCTTGTATCTGGTATCGTAATCCAAATCCTCATACGGCTCAAACCACCACTCGTATCTCTGGTCGCCCTCACGCAGGTAGGTCAGTACCCTGGTGTCGGTCCCATCGCGCAGTGCGAAGGTGAGTTCGGGAGGCGGCTCCGAGCCAGCGGGCCAGTAGACGCGTATCCACATCTCGACCGGCACATCGTAGTCTCCATCCCTTGGGACGATCCTCACGCCTGCGAGCGACCCGTTCGCGCCGGTTTGTATGGTATAGCGACGATGGGCGCCGCATCCCAAAACGGCGCTCAGCAGGGCCGGGAGTGCGAGTAGGAGAAAGAATCGCCGCATACAACACGCCTCTCTCGGATGGACTACCCGCTAGAGTTTGTGATTTGAAGGCCGCGAAACTCAAACCTGAAGGGGATAATCCGCCCCGGCGGACCGAGTTGCTCCACCACTTTTTCTACGTTTTTGCGGCGATTTAGTTTCGTGAGGAAAAGCAGGCAACCACCCCCACCGGCGCCACATGCCTTGCCGCTCATCGCTCCATGCTTGAAGGCTTCCTCGAACAGCTCTTCGATCTGATCGTTCGTTATGGACGCATCGAGCTTCTTCTGGCACTCCCAATTTCGGTTCATCAGCTCTGCAAACTCGTCGAGCCTGCCAGCGAGGAGGACGTCTCTCATGCTCGTGGCGATGTCGCGCAGGTTGTAGAGGGCGTTCACCGTCTCCGGCGCGCCGCGCCGATATGCGCCCCATACGTTCTCGTGTATATTGCCGGACAGCCTCGGCTTTCCTGTGTAGCAAAGAACCAGCCTGTCCTCCAGCTCCTTCACGATGCCAGGGGGCACGTCCAGCGGCTCGACCTCCACCTTGTCCCTGAAAGTCATGAAGTTGAAGCCGCCCAGTGCGCTCGCGTACTGATCTTGCTTCCCACCGAGTATGCCGAGGATGGCCTCCAGCTCATAGGCCAGGTTGGCGATGGTTTTCCTATCCTCGGTGTTGGCGATATGGGACTTGACGAGGCTGAGCCAAACGACGTTCAGCGCAGACGAAGTGCCGAGGCCCGAGCCGGCGGGCAGCTCCGATCGATAGGAGATGGTTATGCCATCCCGATGCTCCCCATCGGGGCCTACTGAGCCGTCCAGTATCTCCAGCCTGCCGGTTACGAACTTGTCTATTGCAGCGTTGAGGACGGCGCCGCCGACGCTCTTCGCGAATATGTCAACGTCCGTCCAGCCGCCTGCAAAATCAATGCGTACCGGAGCCCTGCTCGTGATAATCAACTGACCACTCCCTCTCCGTCACCAAGCCTTCCGCAGGCTTCGGTGTGATAATCCTGCTCGCCCCCGCGTTCAGAAGATCCTTCGCCAGATGGTCTGGTTCTTCGGCCAGCGCTATGATTGTTCCGCCATGGCCGGCGCCCGCCAGCTTCGCGCCAAGCGCGCCATGCGACAGCGCGGCCTCGATCAGCCTTTCGTTGGATTCCCCAGAGCCTCCGAGATCGCGCTGTATGGCATGGTTCTCGTTCATCAGCTCCCCAAGCGTCTTCCAGTCCCGCGCGAGCAGCGCCTTCTTGCCCAAGCGGCCCAGTTCCGCAATTCTGATATACCCTTCCACGACCTGCTTCTCGCCTTCGAGCCAGCGCTCCCTCAAGCTCTTGTGCACGCTGCCCGAACACCGCTTGACCCCCGTGTGAGCCAGGATCATGGGCGGCTCCCCGACGATCTCCGAGAGCGGCTCGACCGTGGCGAAAGGCTCGTCCTTCGTCTGCCGCATCATTTCCTTGCCCCTGAAGTCCATATAGTTCAGGCCGCCGAAGACAGTCATGTAGTGATCCTGGTATCCGCACGTGATCTTCATGATATCGGCCTCGATCTTTCTGAGCGTCTCCGCCAGCTCATACTTGTTCAAATCGAGGCCCAGGTAGGCAAGGAGACATCCGACTGCGCATGCCAGCATGGCCGTCGAGCCGGCAAGCCCCGCCTGTTCCGGCACATCCGTCCGGAGGGTCAGAGTGAGCTTATCCGCCGCCGGATCAACTTCCAGGGCCTGGAGAGCGGCTTTAGCCAGATCGAATTTGCCGCCGTCCAGCGCCAGGGAATCCCGGCCGGCCAATACGACGGCATCGCCGTCCATGCGGATGACCGACTGCTCGGAAGGCAGAAGCTGGCAATAGGCCCGCTCGCTGATGGAGCAGGAGATCACGCTCCCGCCGTACATATCGGTGGGGTTTCCGATGATCCCCGCTCTGCCGGGCGCCGATGCCTTAATCATGCCCTCACCAACCCTCAACGCAGGCTCCATGCCGCAGGTATTATTCCCATTTACAAGCGATCAAACCGCGCCCGGTGCAGGCGGCTTTAACGGCCACACCGCTAGAACGCAAAGGAAGCGCGAACTTCGTACCTCGTGCCGTCCTGGGCGGGCTGACCGGGCGGTGTGATCTCATAGGGCGCCACCCGAAGGGCGATGGATTTGTCCGGGGCGGCGTCGTAGGCGAGCATCAAGGATAGGATCCTTCGCAGATCGCGCTCCGGCGGCCCAGGATCGGTCTGACTCCGGTTCAGGTACTCGGCGATGACGCTGAATCTATCAGAAAGGTACCGCTCTCCCCTGAGGTAGAGGGCTTTTGCGTTCGGGCCGATGGGGTGACCTATGATGTCGCCGTCGTGTGTATACGCCAGTTGCGGAAAGGCCGGCCTCGTTGCCTCGTAGGTCAGACGATCCACAAATATATACTCCGCCCGGAAAGTGGAGAGCCGCTCGTCGCCGAACACCTTCGGAGCATAGAAGCCGAACGTGTAGCCCGTCTTGCGAGGCCGAGTGCGCCGCTCGCCGAATATCCGCGGAGCCGTGATGTCGTCAATGACCAGCTCGCCGTATATCTGGAAGCCGCTGCCGGTTCGATACGACAAGTCGGCGGCATAGAGGGTGTTGAACTCCTCGTCCACTTCGTTGAACACGTGCTGGTAGAGGTAGAAGGGCATCACAAGGATGAGCGGGTTCGGCGTGATGCTCGTTTTGGCCGTCTCGCTGATGCCCGCGTGCCAGCGGCTGGAAAGGCGCTTCTCGTACCGCCTGCCAAACAGATAGAGGGTCTGATCGTTGTCCTCGAAAGTGCTGGCGAACTGGGTGACCTTGACTTTGCCGAACAGCCTGCCGAAATTGATATCCTTGCTCCCGCAAATCTGCAGGAAGGCCGGGGAATTCTCCGATAGAATCAGCGAGCCGGTATAGGCCGGCCCCCAGTTCAGGTACTCCCTGCCGACCGACCATACGAAGTTCCTATCGAATCCCCTGATGAATGCCTTGTCCAGATCCGGGCCCCGGCGAGGCTCGCGGAAGAACTTCTCTTCCTTGTCGGCAAGGGTAGCGATGCCGAATACCCGGCTCGACAGGTTCAAGAATCCCGAGATTCGATAGGGCACGGTGAGCCTGCCGTCGTCTCCGTCGTCTCCCGTGTCCTCCGCCGCGATGCCCCTCGCATAGCCCAGCAGGAATGCCTCTCCGCCCGTCGGGAGGCTGATGCCGGTCGTTCGCTCCGACCACTTCTGCACGGCCTGGGGAGCGACCTGCATGAGCTCGGGCTTGAGCCCCGAGACCAGGTGCTCGATCAGCGCGGTTTCTTTGAATCCCAGCTCTTTGCCCTCGCTCGATTCGATGATCGAAGCGACCGCCCGAGCCACCTCGATTCTGCTGAAGAGCCTATCTCCCTCGAAGATCCTTGCGGGGGCTCCGGGCACGAGGCCGTCCGCCGCCAGGCTTACCATGGCGTCGTATGTCCAATCCCCAAGCGGCACAAGATCGGTTGATGCGATGGTTCTGGAGGCTGCTTCGGCTCCTGAGGCGAGTGCGAGGCATACAGCGAGGATTGCCAGCGGAGCGAGAATTCTGCGCGTGGCGTGTTTACCCATCAGCCTGACTCCTCTCTTGACGAAGCGGCGGCAATCTCAGACGGGGGTGTAGCGCCGCGTCTACAAGCGTCACAGCGAGGGCAGGCCCAACCCGGTGAATGTGGATAAATCGGCGCGTCTAGCCTTTGTCTCGGCGCGCGGCCAGAATCCAATCTACAGCGCTCGGAAGATCAACCGCAACGTGCTCGGGCTTGCCGCCCCAGGTTTCGATATCCTCTGCCGATGCTTTGCCGGTCAGCGTGAGGATCGTTCTACATCCCGCTCTGTGCCCGGTCTCGATGTCGCTCCATGCGTCGCCGATTAGGAAGGCGTCGGCCAGGTCGAAGCCCAGATCCTCGCTTGCCTTGCGCAGAAGCCCGATCTCCGGCTTCCGGCACCGGCAGCCTTCGTTCCTGCGGTGCACGCAGTAGTATAAGCCCGCGATTTCCCCTCCATGCTCGGCAACCGTGCGGAGCATTTTCCGGTTGATGCGTTCGAGCTCGGACGGCTCGACCAATCCGCGCCCGACCCCGGCCTGATTGGAAATCACTACGGCGGTGATTCCGGCCTCCTTCAGTTTCGCCAGCCCTTCCAACGCCCCCGGCAGGAAGACGAACTCGTCAACGGTCTTGACGTAATCGTCTCTGTTCCTGTTGATAACGCCGTCTCTGTCTAAGAGTACAACGGTCAAGTGGCGATTTCCTCCAAGACGTAGCGAAATATCAGGTGGCCCAGGATCAGGTGAACGTCCTCTATGTGCTGCATGTCGTTGCTGGCAACCACGATGTTGTAATCGGCGACCTGCGCCAGGACGCCGCCCTTGAAGCCGGACAGGCCCACCGTGATCGCGCCCTTCTTTTTGGCTGCCTCGATGCCGTTTATGACATTCGGCGAACTTCCGCTGCCGCTTATGCCCATTACCAGATCGCCGGGCTCCACCCAGGTGGCTAACTGCTCGGCGAAGATGTTCGAGTAGTCGGTGTCGTTGGCCCACGCCGTCATCAGTGGGATGTTGTCGGTCACGGCCATAACCTTGAACTTCCTGCCTCCCATGCCGCCTATGCCTTTCTGGAGGTCGCAGGCCAGATGGGATGCCGTGGCCGCGCTGCCGCCATTCCCCATGATGAAAACCTGCTTGCCCGACTTATAAGCGCTGACGACGAGTTCCGCTACCTTTCGAATGTCTTCCGTGGGAGCCTCAGCGAGTAACTTCGCAACGCTGTCCAGGTAATCCTTGACTCTACCCACTGCTTATCTCCTGACATTGAATATCACTTTGGTCCCATCGCGCTCCAGATGGAACGGCAGCTCCCTCATTCCGGATTTCCTGAGGCGGTCTCGGACGGCTGCCTGGCGTTCCGGCGGGCAGTATAGGGCCATGAAGCCGCCGCCGCCAGCGCCGGCGATCTTGCCGCCCAGCGCTCCGGCCTCCAGCGCGGCCCCATACATCTTGTCTATATCGCCGCTGCTTATCTTCCCGGCTAACTGCTTCTTGTACAGCCAGCCCTGGTGCATGATATCCCCTACCCGGTCTGCGCTGCCATTCACGAGGGTGTCATAAATCTCATATGCCTGGCGCTTCATCTCCTGAAGGGTCGCTATGCGGGAGGGTATATTCTGCTTCTGCTCGGCGAGTATGTCATCGGCGCTGCGGGTCATGCCCGTATAGAAAAGCATCAGGCTCTCGCCGAATCTCCACTTCTTCTCGGGATCTATCTCCACGGCATTCACCTGAACCTCGCCGGACGGCTTGAACTGGATGAAGCGGAGATTGCCGAACGCCGCAATGTACTGGTCCTGCTTCCCGATCGGCTTGCCCAGGATATCAATCTCGATCTCGCACGCCTGCTCCGCGAGAATGTTCGCAGGCTGCGGCTCGCCCTTGTAGGCGTACATCGCATTTAGCAGGCCGACCGTCACGCTGCTTGAAGATCCAAGGCCCGATCCCTCGGACGGGATGTCGGCCATGGTGGAAATCTCGACGCCCTGGGTGATGCCGGTCTTGCGAAGGCACTCGCGCACCAGCTCGTGCTCGATCTCGTCAATGGAGTCCACCATCTCCGTCCTGGAGTAGCCGACGCGTATCTTGTCGTCGAATCGCTCCTTGATAATGACGTAGATGTACTTGTCAATCGCTGAAGAGACCACGCAGCCGCCATCAATCTTGTAGAAATCGGCGAAGTCCGTGCCGCCTCCCGCAAAACTTATTCGCAAAGGGGTTTGGGTGATGATCATTTACTGCACTCTCCGTAGTGATGCGCAACTCTGGATGCTTGATACTCGATACTGGATGCTAGATGCTGGATAGATAAGCCAATCTCCGCCGGCAAAAAATTGCAATTTGTAATTTGTAATTTGTAACCCCGCTTCACCGTTCCGCGTACCATTTCTGGGTGAATTCCCGATACTCGGCCTGATGCTCCTTGATTTTGCGCCACCATGCCTCGTTCTGGACGTACCACTGAACCGTGTGCTCCAGCGCTTCCTCGAACTTATGGCGGGGCGACCAGCCCAACTCCCGGATCAGCGTGCAGTCGAGCGAGTAGCGCCTGTCATGCCCGGGCCTGTCGGCGACGAACTTGATCAGCGACTCCGGCTTGCCCAGTATACCCAGTACGAGTCTGGTCACCTCCAGGTTTGCGCGCTCGTTGCCGCCGCCGACGTTATACGCCGTTCCGACTTCCCCCTTGTGCAGGATAAGATCAATCGCCTCGCAGTGATCGAGCACGTAGATCCAGTCCCTCACCTGCCGGCCGTCTCCATACACGGGCAGCGGCTTGTCCTCCATGGCATTCGTGATGAAGAGGGGGATGAGCTTCTCGGGATACTGGTACGGCCCGAAGTTGTTCGAGCCTCTGGTGATCAGAACCGGCAGGCCGTAGGTCACAAAGTAGGACCTGGCCAGCAGCTCGCCGCCCGCCTTGCTGGCCGAGTATGGGCTGTTCGGCTCCAGAGGGTCGCCCTCCCTGAATGAGCCGTCCTGAATGCTGCCGTACACCTCGTCGGTTGAGATGTGAACGAATCTCTCGATGCCGAATCGCTTGCAAGCCTCGAGAAGGACGAAAACCCCATAGACATCGGTGAGGACAAAGCTTCCGGGGTCGGTGATTGATCTATCCACATGGGTCTCGGCGGCGAAGTTGACCGCTGCATCGGCGTCCTTCATCAGCTCGTCCACAACTGATTTGTCCCGAATGTCTCCGTGGACGAACTTGAAGCGGGGGCCGCCCTGGAGGTCTGCAATGTTGTCGAGATTGCCGGCGTAGGTCAGCGCATCGAGCACGGTGATGCTGTACTCAGGGTGCTTATCCAACATATAACGGCAGAAGTTGCTGCCGATAAATCCCGCTCCACCGGTAACGAGGATGTTCTTCATCCTGGTGATCCCTGTCTGTAATGCCGTCTGTCTATAAATACGCCGCGCCTATGCCGCCGGTTCCGGCGACCGCAGCATGAGGCTGCGAGTTCCAAGTTCCAGGTTCCAAGTTTCAGGTTGGAAGTTGGGCGTTGGGCGTTCGACGTTGGACGTTTCCGCCGCGGCGGATTCTCCCATTCTCCCACTCGCCCCGTCACCCGGTCTCCCCATCACCCTATCTCATCCTAATCTCCCAATCGTACGGGATTTCGTCCGTATTGTAGGGCAGGCGATACTCGTCGGGCTGGGCTGTGTCATACAGCT
>Ga0315274_10006660_pt1 | contig 16798 bp, 15 predicted proteins | sample YL17G02_20_MG_FD_203700 | JGI IMG/M metagenome (GOLD analysis project Ga0315274, IMG submission 203700) | Sediment microbial communities from Yellowstone Lake, YNP, Wyoming, USA - YL17G02_20 | ecosystem: Environmental > Aquatic > Freshwater > Lake > Sediment | place: USA: Wyoming | collected...
CAATTGCGGGAAAGGTGAGCCAGGACAAGTCGCCCATGTCGGACATGGGGCAGCGCCAGCAAGGTTTAGGAACGTTCAAGTAGGAGTAATGAAATAAAAAAATGCGGAATTCGGATCGGATTTTTTGTCCCCAATCATTGTCCCCAATCGAGAGGGCAGATTGTGAAAAAATTTGGATCGCAGGCGAATCAAGCGGGTATCTTTTGAGAAATACACCTACAAGTCATTACGGACAACCATAATCAGGAATCGAAGATTACGACTTGAAAGAGAGGATAAATTCCTGGATATACGAGAATTTTGAGAAAATATCACAGAGGATACTAAACTCAATATTCTTTTGCATAGAAACCCTGTATTGAACCATATTGTAGCTAAAAATCATCCCGTTCTTCTTCGATTTTTGCCTGGTCGATTTCTTTATCAATACGGGTTACATATTCGTCAATCCAGCGCTTCACATTTTCGTTGTCTTCGTCTTTCCTAAAGTCGAGCAACCATTGTTTCTTGTTTTGATAATGCAAACTCTGAGGTCCAGTCCATCCCTCTGAGGAGAAGTTTGCCATCAAGTTTCTTCGAACATCATCTCTGTCACCGTAACGGATTAGGATTTCTCTAGCCCAGCAGATCTTAGCTTCCTCCCTGGAGAGCTCCTTAGGAACAAAAGTGGCAAGGTACCATGCGCGTTTCTCTATATCTTCATCGACCCATTCCCAAATCTTATTAGCAGGAATAACGGACAGCATGCCTACCTTTTGCCTATGAAAATGTCCACCTCTGAGCCATTCAGTTATAAAATAGGCACGTGCATGGATAGGTGGAGTTAGATACTCCTTTATTCTGTCCCAGGCTTCCGCAGGGTATCTGCCGATGATCTCATTGAGAACAGACTGGGGTTCGGAGAAAAAGCCTTCAAGAATTGTCCCATCTTCACCAAAGTATTTAAAGATTGTGTCAGCGAGCACCAGAGCTTTCCCAGGATAAGCTTGGACGAATGCCTTTCCTATGCCTGCCCAATGGTACCCATCCATTTGGCCACGCATTCCCTTCTCTGGCTTTTCGAATAACACCTTATGCGTTAGAAGCCTTAAGGTTAACTCTTCTGGGGGTGGAGGTTTAGGTGTTCTATGGATGTAGTAGAAGAAGTGCAGATCCAGTGCTATTGAGACGGCGATGGAATTGTCATGCCCCAATAGGAAGTTGCATAATTCTTTAAAAACATCTTTGGATAAATCTTTTATAATGCCACCTAGACCGAACAAACGGAAATGTTCGAACCCAATGCTCGCATTCTGGGCAAGGTTAAGGAGGCGAATAGCTGCCCTGTCAGTCATGCCCGAGCGCCATGTCAATTCAGGGAGCCAGGGAATCAATGTTTCATCTTTGGCCAAAGCATCTAGCTGCTGTTCCCACATGTTTTGGTCCTTTTCGAAAAGGGTGCGGAAATACCCACCAAGGAAATAAACGCTTGGATTGGCGGATGCCTTCCGCTGTGCCTCAAGAAGTAGGGGCAGTAACTCAGAGTCTACATCCCTTTTTCCAAGTTCATAACCAAACCTGAAACCTTGCTGGGCTTCTGTTGTTACAAGCCATGGCAATTCGCGCTGCAAAAGGCTAACATCTTCAACACCGTGTTGTGCCAGTTCCTCAATCTTGGGTTGGACGTTGTCTACTTGTTTGCCTTCCTCATCAAACTGGTCTTCTAATAGGTCCATTCCTACATATCGCCTCATTAAGGCTGCAAAATCACTGCCTGTAAGCTCATCCCTGAGTTGCTCCAGACGCGTACGTACACCGTTTTCTAACTCCTTACCATCATAATGAAGAATTCGGACCACAACAGAGAGTATTGTTTTCTTATCGCCATATGTTTTTTTGGACAATTCGCCTAAGGTGGCGATTACCATATCAGCCAGGTTAGAATATAAGGCCAGTCCACGTGAGTTATTGAGTAAAACATCGATGGCTTCGTTTCTTTCATCGGCTTGAAGGGTTTCCAGCTTTTGGACCAGAAAGTGCCATACCTGACGATATGCGTCAAAGAGTTCAGCGTATGTTTTGGGGATCCAGAGATTAGGTTCTCTTCTTAATCCTTGATATTCTGCTCCAACCATTCGCGTAAAGTTGCCAGTTTGCAAGGCCATATCACAAGCTTTCAACCCGATCAGCCGCTTTTCCCTCGAATCCGACTCCAATGCCTCTACAAGAACAGGTAGCCTTTCCTGGGGAGACGCCTCTGTAGGAGCAACCTTTCCTGGGCCGGGGGAAAAAAGTCCCGCGAACACGCCGGTCGCATTGTTCCCAATTTTCTCATTCTCTGCCTCTCCCAGATTAAGCAATAACCTTGCCGCGTCAGGGAACAACTCTTTCCAAACAGCTATTTTTTCGAGAGCCCAGACGACTTGTCTTCGCCCTGTGGTAAATTCCAGCAGGTCTTCCCGGCTCCATTTGCCAACAGTTCTCTTCAAGCAGTCCAGTGCTGATTTTGGGTCCGCCTCTGCCAGAGAGAGGAATAACTGCGCACCTTGTTCCGTCTTTAAATAGTTAGTTTTCATCCTTAAATGAACCGCGTTCACCTAAAAGCTCTTTTACAATGTCTGCCGCAGCTCTTGAGCTTTGGGCATACTTGAACATCTCCTGAAACCATTTTACTAAAGTAGGCGGAAGCCCTTCGAGAAACTTGTCAAAGTCGAAACCCGGACCATAAGCCTCCCACCAGTCAGTCCAAAGCTTAATGTGCAGTGCCCTGGGGGTGATATAGAGTGTATGCTCGCCTTGAAGAATTTTGCGTTCCCGTAGAGCCTGGACAACTTCCTGAAATCTTTCCCAGGTAATATGTGGGTCGGCAGCATTGACCTTCTTCGCTATCGCCTGGGCTTCACGGATAACTGAGCGCCCATATCCGAAACGTTTGAAGAGGGCAATGTGGCGAAGAACAAGCTTTCTATGCTGAACATCGGAGTTGTCTGGATTATCTCCGCCTATAACATATCGCTCCCAGACATCCACGGTATCCGGTGACTTAAGGATATCTTCCTGGTTTGTGTTTAGGTTCCATCCGATGACGTGAGCCACTCTGGGCGAGCCGCTGCACATCTCCAGCCACCTATTAGCCCCGTCTTTCGGTATGCTGTACCCTTCTATTATCTGGCTTATCTGCTCATTAGCCAAAGGAGGCGAAACCATATATAAGGTATTCCCAGATGTGCTATCATATTCATTGTAGATTGAAACAAGCTTAATCCTTGGGCCACAGTACTTAAGTTTGTTCCAGATATATGACCTTCCGTCCGGGTCGCATTCATCAATCACCAGGATTGCCGAGAATGGGTTGTCGTCCCGCAGAATTTCATTCATCAGGTCGCTGTCCCTAAACTTGCTGGCAGAATCACAATAAATGACCAATGGCTTAAGGTCATCGGCACGTGTTGCCTCAAGAACAAGCCTTGTCTTGCCTATACCGGGTTCACCCCACACACGAATGTGGACTGCTTCAGTGCCCTTACGCAATTCGCCTTGAAGGTTTTGGATGAATTCCTGCTGCTGAACACCCATTCTGAAAGGCTTGGTGGTTTCCCTCATCTCTGCTTCCTGGGACCAGCTTTGGTGTGTCTGGAATCTCGCAATGCCGTGGCGGTTTGCCTTAAGTGCGAGGGAGGGGAATATTTTCAGCATGCCTATGATGGTTGACTGCCCAAAAACCTCCACTCGAGGATTTTGGTAACCAATTTCGGTTAGGTAGTTATTCAGGTGTTCTACTGCATGCCTGATTTGCTCAGACGTTGGGTCTTGCTTGAAGCAGGCAAGGATGTATGTCCCGTTGTTGTCAAGAGAGTGCTTGACCCCGCTGCCAAGATTATTCTTGTCCGGTGTCTTATCACCGAACAGCTCTTTCTTTATCTGGGAATCCTGCCAAGGCTCAAAGGAAGTACCTGCCTTTATTTGGAATGACGTGATACCTACCTTAATGAGACCACTTGCGGGAAGGGGAGACTCACTTTGGATTGAGGCATCGACTCCCCCATCCGGTACGTAAATCTGGCTTGTTATGGTTACTCTGTTTGTGGGAAGGCCTATCCTCCTTGCTTCTGCCCATAACAATTCCCGGAAGAGTTCCACTGCCTCGTGAGGGGATAGGCGTGATAAGTCCTCATTGGTTACAGTGAATATTGTCTCCATATAACCATCTATCCTTGTCGGGTTTGCTTAATAGAGGTCCGAAAGCAACTTTCAATGCAAATCTGCACTTTTCGGTCACACCTGTCAAAACTCGCTTTCAGAAAGAAGTCTACACTTCTCTGGAGGGACATGTCAAATCTCACTTTCAGGAAGGAATCTTCATTAGATCTGGCAAGACACATCACTCAATCGGGAGGGGAAATCGTGAAAAGTTTTAGATCGCAGGCAAATCAAGCGGGTATCTTTTCAGAAATACAGCTACAAGTCTTCACTTTGAGACAACTCTGGGGTTACACGATTACTAAAAAAGTTTCATAAATAGCAGCATAATAGAAGGTATGTCAGAGCTAAAGTATTCATTAACAGCTATAGACTCCTTATCGACTACTTGACAATTCTTCATTCATCATGCATGAGGATAATTACCCTGCTTAAAATTCAAAAAGAGGTAACCGTTAATTTGTCACTTTCCTTGCTTGTTTTTCTCATTGTAGTCCTGGTGCTTTTTTTTGCATTCACTAATGGCATGCACGATGGGGCGAATGTGGTGGCAACGATCATCATGACAAGAGCTATTTCCCCAAGAAAGGCCCTCGTTATGGCTGCGGCCTGTGAGTTTATCGCTCCCTTCTTTTTAGGGACCGCTGTAGCCAAGTTGATCGGCAAGGACATCATTGATCTTTCCGGATTCGGCCCACAGACGTTCCATACTTCTGCTGCCTTTATCATTGCTACTCTCATAGGGGCAATTGGTTGGAACCTTATCACCTGGGCTTTTGGCTTTCCCTCAAGCTCCTCTCATGCTTTAGTAGGAGGCATGGTGGGCGGCGTCTTAGTGGCCTATGGGTCAGATAAGATTCTATGGAAAGGCCTTCTTTATGTTATTATCTCGTTAATCGTCTCTCCGGTGTTAGGTTTGATTCTGGGCTTTCTCATTCTTAGAATTGTCTTCTATCTCTCTAAAAATGCCACCCCTAAGGCAAATTACTTTTTTAATCGGATGCAGATCCCTTCTTCTATCGCTCTTGCTCTTAGCCATGGGGGCAACGACGTCCAAAAATCGATTGGCCTCATAGCAATGTCTTATATGATGCTTGGGCTTTCTCCCACTTTTCATATCCCTTTATGGGTCGTGGCCAGTTGCGGGATGGCCACAGCCTTGGGGACAGCCAGCGGAGGATGGCGAATTATCAAGACTGTAGGGTCAAAAATCTACCGATTGAGGTCAGTCCATGCGTTCTGTACCCAAACTTCTTCGGCAATGGTCATCCTGGGTGCATCTTTGATAGGAGGGCCGGTATCGACAACCCATGTGGTCTCCTCCAGCATTATGGGGGTCGGGGCGGGCTTTAGAGCCTCGGCAGTCAGGTGGGGGGTCGCCAAGAACATCATTGTGGCATGGTTCATCACTATCCCAGCCTCAGGAGCATTAGCGGCATTAAGCTTCTTTCTGATTAAATCAGTTCTTTCTTATATCTAACCTTTTAAAGCGATTAGTAATCTGCACCGCTGCATTAAAATTGCCCCCCAATGATTACAGGAAGGAGTCTTCATTAGATCTGGCAAGACATGTGAGGCCCAATCGGGAAGGGAGATTGTGAAAAATTTTAGATCGCAGGCAAATCAAGCAGGTATCTTTTGAGAAGTACACCTACCTTCAATTCGACATAGGCATGTAATTGAAGATTATCGGATGAAAGAATGAATAACACCCTATGTTGCAAACATGAACTTATGCACCCTTTACATCCAGTGGTTATCCAAGAGGGTTACTCTAAGGTAGTTGTATCATCGATCCTTCTTTAAATTCTTTTGTATGGAGTTCGCCTTTATGAACATATTTGACTTTCAACATTTTACCTACGCCCTTATGCGGGTCACGCTCCGCAATTTCATTGCAGACCACCACATCTAATTTGCCGTTTTTTACATTTTTGGTGTACTGAGTTGTCACATCAATGCTAAAGTCTGGCGTACCATAGCGAGCTTCAAGTATTCCGAACTGAGTATCCGAAAGAAAAAGTCGATAGCAGAAGACTTCAATGCCTTCGCTTATGTTCCTTAGGGGTCTTTCCGTTTTATGGCTATAATAGTCGCCTAAATCATCCTTCAACGAATGAAAAAGTCTATGAGATATCATAACTCTAAATCCACCCTTGATATCAATCTCATTTAGAACCCCTTGAAGTCTGCAAGCCATATTAATTGGTCTTCCTATATATTCAGTTCTTTCCTGCATAGTTAATTGAATAAGTTTTCCTTCATCTAAGCCAAAAGTTAGACCACAAATTTCAGGGGGTGTGTCAAGTTCAGGGAACACAACCCTGTCATAATATCTTTCAAATTCCTGATAGATGCGAGACAAGAATTGCAGTATCTTTTTCCTTGAGCACGGTTTATCAAACAATATAATCCAGCCATCACCAATAAATTTATATACTTCCGCGCTATACTTCGGTGATTCAGTTGATAAGTATTCTTTCATTCGAATAAGCAGGTCCCGCCATACTTTTATATTGTCTGTCTTAAGTAAATCTTCAATAATACGCGAGGAGGAGCAAATATCCATAATAGCAACTATCTTATTTGTTATCTCAATCTCATCCTTTTCTTGGGTCATTTTATGTCTCCTAATCTATTGGAAGGTAGGCTCCCGTTCGCTGAACCGTCTTGTTGGCCGGTCTCAGTGGCCCTTGGAAACGAGAACGATGGTCAGCGCAAGGAGAACACACGTCAGCACAGCGATAACCACGGTGAGCCAGATGAGAATGTTGGTGCTCCGTTCATGCGCCAGGGCAACCCGGCCCATCATCGACACCATGCGTTTCGTTGCGTGTAGGAGGCTCCCCTCGACAGACCGATTCGGAGTGCTGGCTTCCTCATGCACGTCACAGATCAACTGCTGAATCGGTTTGCGGAGGTCGTTGTATGTCTGTCGTTCAGCATCTTTTCTTCGTGCAGGATCAGTTTCGGAGAGAGATTGATCACCAGGTGCTTCCAAGTCGAGCCTGTTCCATTTCGTGAAGTCTTTTCCAAAAATAAGCATTCTCCCCTTCCCTCGTTAATTTTAGATTGTAATATACACCATCTCAAGAATTTTTGGAACCGAAACTTTCAGGAAGGAGTTTTCACTTTTTCCAAATCCGGCCGATCACAAGGCCTGAACTTGATATCCATATTCAGATAGTCATAAACCTTTGAGGCTTGAAATGCCAGAATTCTCTTCATAATCCTCTCCTTTCGTTTTCTTCCTTAAATCTCGTTGTGAAATCTTTTCTGAGAAATCCTAATGATTATAGGCTGCAATATACACCAAACGTGAAAGTTTGGAAAGCAAAAGTTGCAGGAAGGAATCTTCATTAGATCTGGCAAGACATGTGAGGCCTATCGGGAAGGGAGATTGTGAAAAGTTTTAGATCGCAGGCAAATTAAGCGGGTAACTTTTGAAAAGTGCACCTACACGTCATTGCTGGGAGTCATATTCAGGAATCGAGGATTACGAGTCGAAAGAGAGCATAACGGCAGGCATAAGCCGCGACTGGCTGTTGCAAGACCGGCCACTTTGCTCAAAACGTTTCAATTCCGTGAGTGATGGTTAAACTCGAATCGTAAGGTCGTCGGCTTGATGCCAATGTTAGGTGCAGATTCTTGAAGCCAACAATCGTTTCACTCTCGGTTAACTGAACCTGTGATTTTGTGACACTTCCTATTGCCTTTTGGATATTCTAGATTTGCAAAAGGAAAAGGTCTTACAGGATCAGCGATTTTTGACAGCGTTTCCTTAGATATGCCACCGACAAATGTCTTTAATAAATCGCTTTCGAAATGCTCTGGTTCAGAAGTGATTGCCCAATAGACATATAGATTGTCTAGCACAGATAGAGTTTTTAACCAGTGTCCACCAGCATGCGGTTTACTGTCTCCCAAACGTGTTTTGTAATATTGCTCAACTCGTTTCTTTAGAGAAGCACGAGTTTTCCCAATATACAGAATTGGCTCGTCTGCTAGCCAAAAACGAGACAGGTTATCCTTTAAGTCATTTGCGGTTGGACGAACCCCATTAAGCTTTAAAGTAGGCACATATGCTATCCAGTTTCTTACAAGGTCAAGGGCAATCGGGGGGACATCTCCATACCTGTTCTTCTTCTCATTGGGATTTGGAGTGACTGATACAACATATACCCCAGGCAAGTCATCTTGGATTTTGCTACTCCATTTAACTGGACCTTGAATCAAAAGTGACAGATTGGAAAACAAGTCGGAAATACTTGTCGGCATGGTACCTCAAAATTATCCTATTGCTTCAGTATCGCTTCTGCGCCTAACGACATGGGTGAGGCGCCTTGGCACGCAGCTTTGAAAGAAATGCATTGGGCTATTCCCGGTCGCCTCGACCCGCTTGTTAGGTTGCAGTGCTCCAAGAAGCATCCTCACAGCAAGCCGCGCTTTGTGAGAAAAGCCTTCCATTCCTCAATAGCGCGCCTTGCAATCTCGAAAGCGTCTTCCCAATGGTCTTGGTTGGCTGGATTATCCTTGTAGATGCGCGTTACACCAAAAACGACTGGTAGGCCGCTTGGGTGGTTATGAATGCCCTTCCACACAAGCGTAGTGTTCTCGCGCTTCGGATCGTCTAGTTTGAAGTGTTTGCTCTTGGTTTCGAGATCGCCACAAGCCCGAATATTGAATGACTCGGGCGATTTCAGTAACGCATGAATGTCTGCAAGGGGTACTGCGGCGGCCGGGTCATGGACCAGCCAATCTTTGAGATTCCAGATATCGGCAATAACTGCTTCAATGCTGTCCTTGCACTTTTCGTCTGAGTGATAGGCGGTGACGCACTCTGCAGTGCATGTGGCGAACTTACTGTTGATGCTTTTCCATTTGTCCTTCCAACTCTGCGAGGTCATGCGGAGACTTTCCCTCTGTCCTGCAACCCAACATATGGCTCACCTGGAGCTGGCTTTTCGGCGATCAGGTGCAGCCGATGGTTATGAGGTCAAAGTCTTTCTTCCTGGCCAGTAGTCCAGATGCTGACCCTCACCCACGTCGAGCGAACACTCAGCAAGCACTTCATATTCAAGATTTTCGTAGAATTTTCTTGATGCCAAAGAGACGCTCAATACGACTTCTGACAAGCCTTTTGCCTTTGCTCTACTTTCTAGTTCGCTCATTATCGTTTTCCCATAGCCTTGGCCTTGGTTGTCTGGCTTGACAAAGACTCCCAGTATCTCGTTCCCGACTAAGGCAGCCGTCGCCACTATAGAACCGCCTCTTTCGATAATCAATACTTCACCCGCCTGACTTCGCTCCATGATTCTCTTCTCGGAATGGTACTCCTTAAAAAACTGAACCGCACGAACGGGATACACACCTGAATAGGAGGCATCGATCGTATCGCAAATCATGCGATGGAGTGAACCCAAATCAGCCTCACAGAATGGACGAATCATTATGGTCCCTTTTCCTTATTCTTCTGCCTCATAACGAGCCTGTAGGAAAAGTCCTTTTGACCAGTGAGAACGATGTTTTCGGGGGTCACTTGACCCCTCCCAAGTATAAGATCGTTGAATGTGGTGCATTCTATGAGGTCACTTTTTTCTGCATCTCGCCCAGGAATCTGCTTGGGGACTTTTTCTATAGCCTCAACGATTTGCATAACCTGCGCGGGCAACCAGCATGCAAAAAAAGCCAGCATATTGCGCGTTAGGTTGATGCTTTTGTTATGTGTTTAAAATCATTTCTAACTGGACCCCGCTCTTGTGTGTCATTATTTCACTGGCAAAGGCTGTCAAATTTGCGAATAAACGCCTCTTGAATCGCAATGTCGGATTGGATGGCAACTCCATACCACTTGGTAAAGTCCTCGAGTGCTCGCTGAAAATCGTCTCGATAAACAATGAGCTGTTTGCGGTTAATTAAGGTACTATCCGGGCTTTTGGCCCATACTGTCCAACCATTCTTTGTCCGCGCTTCGTGGAGGAGGCCGCACCTAACTCCTGAATAGAAGTCCCTCGCAATAGTTTCGTCGAATTCTTTGGCAAAGGGGTCGCGCTTGCACAAGAAGCTGATGAAGACTTCCTGACTCAAGTTGTATTCATAGGGTCTTAAAGTCTCACCTCTTCGCAGGTACCGGTAGTTGACGCCCTGGACGGTTGATTCAAGGAACTCGATCAAGGAGCATTGTATCGCCAATATCGAGAATCCTTCCCCCTGAAAGGTGCCATGCTCTTGAAGGATTCTAATGGGGTTGAAATACCGAAGATCAAGTCGCGTGAGGAAATACTCCTTGTATGCCTCTTTCCAAGACGAGGGTTTGCCTCCAACTACAAGTGATGGTCGGAACGTGCGCCAATCGTCTATGGTCTTCCAGCCTGCGATTTGGGTTTTTTTGATATTCATATAGCTTGCGGTTCAGCGACGGCTATCAGCTGTCCGCTGGAATGCTACCGATTTCTATGCGACTGATTTAATCGCAAAATTCATCCAGAGAAAAAGGCCAAAGAAAATGAATGATAGAAGTTGAAGAGCGCCCTGGACCAGCACAAGCCAAGTACACCATTTATAACTGCGTTCAAATTTTCTTTCAGCTTCGTGCGATTTCCAAAGGGATTCATCAAGCTTTTCCTCCGAACCTTTTGTCCCAACAATGACATCTGCAATCATTAATGCGTGGAGGTACTCTGCTTTTGAACGGAAGCGTTTGGAAAATGCATAGATTTGCAAGAAACCGATGATTGCTATGGTTACAAGAGAGAGCCACGTTGCGACAATCCAGTGGAGTGCATGTTGTTGATTCAGCTTTGGACCGATGAGCGAAAGCGTAAGTCCCAGGATTGCGATGGACAATGAAATAAAGATCTTCGAAAGTCCGTTCAACTCGCGCAGGTAGTTGTTCTGGAGTCCCTCTATTTCGGAATAGCTTGAGGATAGACCCTTACTTCCTTCTTGTGTGGACATCGTTAGCTACCTCAACATCTGCGCCTCTGCCGTGCAAGTTAGTGTTTGAAATATACACCTCTTACGGAAATTGGTCAAGCAAGACTTCAGGAGAGACTGTCGAAAAACCTTAAATCAGGTTGTTTCGGACACGTAAGTAATTGATTTTACGATATGTGAATTTTCTAAAATCGGAACATTTTGGCTTTTTCGACAGTCTCGGAAGGAATCTTTATTAGATCTCGCAAGACATATCGCCCAATCGGGAGGGAAGATTGTTAAAAGTTTTAGATCGCAGGCAAATCAAGCGGGCATCTTTTGAGAAGTACACCTACAAGTATAGACTTCTGAGACCTGCTTAACGTTAACGATTACACTTTGAAATATATTGACCAAGGATAATGGCAAATCAGTTCTGACGAGTAGTATTCTCAATACTACCTTTTCACAATTCCCAACTTTTCCAACGCCTCCACCATTTTATCTCCAGGTATAATTGGAGGAAACTGACCCACTATCCATCGTCCCGTTTTTGAGTTTTTGACCCAATAAAAAGGCCACAGAGCTTCAAGTCCAGACTGATCACAGATCAAAAAAATCATTGGGTCATACCCTTCTCCTACTGCATCTTTTTCATCATAGATTCTTGCAACCTTTATAAGTTCCCATTGTCCTATTAACTGTATTCTTGGATATTTCTGCTCAATGATATAATGGAAGTGCTCCCCGCAGATTCTGCATGATGAAAGAGAACCCCGCTCTGCTATTTCTATCGCCGCATCACGACATAAACCATACCTATGACCGTTTTTGCAGACTACACGGCTTGGCATCTTCTAAAACCTCTTTTCCTTGAATGAGAGGGATATTTAAAAGACTCCAATAGTGGGAAATTTAACACCATACTGATTCGCAACTTAGTGAACATTTCGATTTCGCCTCAATCATATAATACGGCTGGTGTTTTGGAACTAGCTGTCGCTAAGGGCGTTTTCCCGTCAGAAATAATCAAAATGGAACCTTCATATGGATATCCCTTCTCTTTTGCCATTTCATCAACTTTTTCGAAAAGTGGTTTGATAGCTCTATAAAACTGTTCAACTATAAAAAGTTTTTGTTCTTTTGAGAATCTGTTCCAGTATTCTCTATTTATTGCGATTGTTTGAATGTAAATTTGATTGCCTCTCTTGTTTTCAGTTCTCGCCCAACGGAAACCGATAATTAAATACTCAAGATTTTGTTCTTTTACGATCCTTCTAAGTTCATCCATACCTACGTCAAAAGCTGCATCAAATACTTTAAAGAATAAATCTCTATCTTCTAACTGAACTAACTTATCCTTCTTCCCTTTTACTTCTTGGTTAGGGCTGACTATTATCGCAATTAGAATGATAATCAGACAAAAGGACAACGCACCAAGTAAAAAGGACCAAACCAACTTTCGGTTCGTCATTTCAATCTCACCTCTTTATATCTCATCAATTACCAATCGTAATCTACGCTTTTCAGAAGATACTGTCAATTATTTAGTTCAGGAAGGAAACTTCATTAGATCTGGCAAGACATATCACCCAATCGGGAGGGGAGATTGTGAAAAGTTTTAGATCGCAGGCAAATCAAGCAGGTATCTTTTGAGAAGTGCACCTACAAGTCTTCACTCGGAAGTAATGTTAAGTATTACCGATTACTATTTGAAAGATATAACGTTGGAATTCAGCCGCGCGGACCTCCGGCCCGCGTTGGCTGGAATAAGTGGTTAGGCAATGAATTCGCATCTATTTACACATGCGTCTATTATTCCTACCACCGAAACACATGTTCGTCGAAAAAGACTTCCAGCTAGAATGGCACCGGCTTGCCGTCTCCTTGCGGCCCACCGAGTGGTTTAAGTAGGGGACGGTCAGGAAAGCCGAGAGAAGAGTAGTCAATGTACTCTCCCTGGAACTCTATCAATTTAAGAACAACACGGTGGAATAATGTTTGGTACGATCTGAGAGTATAAACAAGTTCGGGTATCTTTTCCTCCGGTACAGCTCCCCCTCCATGCGCAAACGGGTTTCTGGCATCTATGGCGTGGAGTTCCACATCCCCAATAGGTAATCCGATTTCATTAAAGAAGGTTTGAAACTGTTCATTGACACCCAAGTTGTTGGCCGATTTCAGTCGACGCATTAGCCGTTCCGCATTTGGCTTTCCACGCAGAGCACACTCAATCTGAGCGAACGATTTAGCGACAATGCTGTTGAATTCTCCTTCCGGGAAATACTTACCCCTTGATTTACTTTTGGTTGCCCTGAACCAGGCGCGCATGATCGCTTCTAACCCTGAAGCCAGATGAACAAGCGCTATTTCAGCGGGGACTGAGCGAGCCATCCGGTAGTCCAAGATACCTCGCGAAAGCGCGAATTCATCCCTCAGCTTAAAGAATGCCTCTGACATTTCTGCGACCATTCTTTCTGTATCACGACGTTCCAAGAACCGCACTGGCGGCATATCAGGACTTGAACATTCCTCTTTTAAGTTTATACCCCAAGGAACAAATGATTCTGTCCGAATCACGTGCCCTTCCTCTGAGAACCACGAGCGCCCCACTGGAACGAGTCTCCGGCCAAGCGGGAAACTGAGAGCTTCAAGTATTGCCTGAGATTGGGTAAAAGAAAGCCCCTGACCAGGGTTTTCAAAAACTTCAACTGCGAAATTCCTTGACCATTCGGGGCCGAAAACCTTTGGGACACTGCAGAATCGAAGTTTAAAGCAATTATTCTCCACCAACCAATAGTCTTTACTATGGGAATCCGCCCCCCCAGCTGCTTCAATTTTGTGATCTGGGTTACGTGGTTCCCCGAAGGGGGATCGCACCCGGGTAACCTGGGTCCTTAGGATTCTATCTGTTCCTCTCGTGGGTAGGAGATCTTTGGGGCCGTTTAGACACCAGATTGAGAACCATGCGGGCTCCAGTTTGGTTTCATAGTCGATTTCGACGCGCTGCACGTGTACCTCTCCGGTTACAGTCCCCAAAAAAGTAGTACTCCCTGCATAAAAGATCTTGAGCGCTACCTGTGCCCCATCTGGCGACTTCCCGCGCACAATTCCTATGGGGATGGCTTCTCCTCGACGTAGTGCCGATGGTTCCACTTCCAAAAAGGAACGACCATCTTTTCCCTTTGCTTCCGCATCCAACCCATAATCGGCGTCTCGGGTGATTGAAATTGTTTCGATTCCCTTGTGAAGAGGCCCCGAATCACTTATGGGTTTAATCTGCAGCTTTTCCTGAAGCCCGTCCCATTCGAGCAACTGAATGTAAAGCGTATCGATTTCCTTCATTCTTCGGTTGCCTAACAATAATTATACTGGCCTATATAAGACCTTTAGCCGTTCGTTCTTGAGTCAATATAATTCCAAATAGTCGCTAAGTCAACGCTGCATAAAAGTTGTTTCTTTTCGCCCCCTTTACGCGAATTTCCCCCTCGCGCGGCCTCGTTGTTATTGAGACTCGATAAAACCATTTTCGTCTCCCCCAGTCATGGGCTGTACTCGGGGCTGCGAACACGCCGCCCACCGCTCACTTCTGGACAAGTTAGCAATATAAAGAAGGGGACTGTATGTCAAGATAAGAAAAAGACCGTCGATGATTACCAATTGAAAATAAGTATGCTTTGCCGAAATGACGACTCGTGGATTACAGGAAGCAATCTTCCTTGGAAAATATCTCTGCTTAGATGAGAAATTGGCCTATTGTAATGGGTGTTGATTTCTTGTTCCAGATTTTCCCAGAATAATTATCTGATCAAATAAGACTTCAGAATTGAGAAGATGATGCTTGACGGTAGGAGTTCGAGAGGTGGGAGCCAAAAAAAATTTGTATCCGTTTGTAATTTCAATGGAATCTAAGACCCAAGCATATTCAGATTTGGCTCAAAGTAAATTGTTACAAATTAAATTCGTATCACTTTAGCCTTTTGAAAAATGAATTTCAAAAGCCAAAGAAATTAAAAGAATCACCATAAAATCCCCCTCTATCCCCCTTTTCCAAAGGGGGAAGCTAACATCTCCTCCCTTTGGCGTTTCTCACCTGCAGGAGGCAGGCAAAGGGAGGCAGGGAGGGATTTTCAAAGCACTAAAGTATTACTTAAATTCTTTAATAGAGACTGTTCCGAAAAAAAGTGAAAAATGTTTCTTAGAAAATCAATTGAAAACTAAATCTCTAATCGTTCTGAAGCATTCTATTATTTACCAAAAACATCGGGCTTTAAATAATTGCTTTATTTGGTCCCTTATTAGATTGATCAGGAAATAACGAGTTCGTCCTTCTTTTTCATTTAGTTTCGAGGTTTTTCGAAACAGTCTCAAATACTATTTTCTTATGAATTTGAAAGTCTTTATAAAATTATCAAATTCAGAAACATGTTTGCCACAATTTTCCCTATCTCCGAATAAAATTACTTCGTACCATATATTATTAAAATTCGCATCGTAAGTTTTAATCCTTTTAGGGATTCTATTAATTTCATACTCGGCAGCACCCAAACCAGCTTTTACGTTGTCTAGTAAAGTTCCATCTTTAGAGATAAGTTTAAAATTTGATGTCGACTCCCTTTTTGCTAAGTCATCAAAATGACGGTTTAAAATAGCCATTCCTTCTAACTCTTTATTTTTCCCTGTTGCTTGTGATGTCCAGATTGTAATATAAGTACCGTCATGCTTATTAATAAATTGCAGAGCTGTATTATCATAGGCATTATTAGCATTTATCTTCCAATCCTCACCTAATAGATCGCATTCAAAGGATTTTGGTTTGTGAACTATCTTATTTCCTACTACCTTACCTGCAGCGCAACCAACTAAAAGAAAAACAATAAATAAGAGAAGCATTTTATGCAATTTCATATTTTTTTCCTTTCATAGGTATAATATTTCTAATAAACCCATTAAGATCTTTTAATTACTATTCATACTTCAAGTCCATCCATAAACTTGCTTTGAATCATCGAGGGCAGCCTCCAAGAAGGTATAAATCTCCTCAGAGGCTTTCATATTCGCATCTTTTGGAATCCCCCATTCATTACTCTCTCCAAAAGGTCAGGGATTAGATTGTTAATTAATTTGGATTACTTTAGTTGGTCAATCCTCTATCATAAAATGGTCCCTTAGTCAAACAAAGAATATCCTTGTGCAGACCAACTGTTTTTGCTGAAGAATGTAAACAAACCCATGGAGGGATTAAATTAAGAAAAGTCTGTTTTATTGATTTCGATTTGAAATCTACTATCTGGAGCTGCATTTAAAAATCACTCTCTCAGGAAGGAATCTTCATTAGATCTGGCAAGACACATCACCCAATCGGGAGGAGAGATTGTGAAAAGTCTTAGAACGCAGGCAAATCAAGCGGGCATCTTTTGAGGAATACACCTCAAGCCCTCACTCTAAGATAGCTCTGAGAGGTAGCGATTTCTGGTTGAAATGTGCATAACCAAAAAGCAACATGGAGTAGACTGCTATAAAAAGCCTAGTCCAGCCAATGAAATTTCGATTTAGAGCATTTGTGCTATTTAGGTAATTCAAACGTTCCCGTGTGCCTATAACAAACTTGACCTGTACCAGGGATGATTGGCTTTCCACGGGTTATGACTTTTATTCTCCCTTCGCCCTTGATCCCTTTCCACTTTCCAGTGCCTGACAAAAA
>Ga0315274_10006661_pt1 | contig 16798 bp, 16 predicted proteins | sample YL17G02_20_MG_FD_203700 | JGI IMG/M metagenome (GOLD analysis project Ga0315274, IMG submission 203700) | Sediment microbial communities from Yellowstone Lake, YNP, Wyoming, USA - YL17G02_20 | ecosystem: Environmental > Aquatic > Freshwater > Lake > Sediment | place: USA: Wyoming | collected...
AAAGATTTGCCCTCTAATGCTTTTCCCCTCTTACTCAGCTGAATATGTTCTGAGTCGGGCTGGTTATCTATCCTGTGGGCTATGGCTACTTTTGAGTCTCTCCGATTCCTTTTAACCAACCTGCAAAGTTCTTCGCTTGGTCTAAAGCAACTGCCCACAAAAACAGATTTATAAAATCACTTGGAGATCCAAAATCTGGTTTGCTTAGGTACTCGGACTTTAGACCGGATAAAAGTGCAAGACCCAGCGCGGCAATAGTTAAGCTCAGTTCAACCTTGCTTATCTGTTTTCTCCACTTTTTGTCTTCATTGGGTCTTACCCGAATCTCCCCTTTAATAATCCGAACGGACTCCTCAATGGTTTCATCTTTATATCTTATTGTTAAGGTAATCTCCCAGGTTCCGGGATCAGGAAAATATTTGCCAACTGAATTGGTTTTAATACCCAGGCTTGGTGGGATCGGGGGTTTGCCGGACCCGTCCTTTCTGCTAAACACCCAATCGTAGATTAGTCCCCTGCGAACCATGTAAGATTTATTCAGCCCTTCCTCACCGAAATCTGCCGTAAAAACACCTACCTCATCCTCTATGACATATGAAGGTGGACATATCTTTACGTTGCGTTGCTCATCCTTTATTTTTCCCCAATTAGTCTCATTTTCTTTACTCCATTTGAGAATACCTATAGCCCTTTTAAGACCATCGTCCCCGTTCTTTCTCATTGCATCTATTGCTTTTTGTAATCCCTCTTCATCTTTATACTCCCAAATTAAATCCAGCTTCCTCTGGGTTAGCTCGATAGATTTTAATTTATCGTATTCTATCTCCGGCTTATTCTTGATTCCTTCAAGTTCATTCTTTAACTCTTCTATATATTCTTGTATTGAAGTGTCAGGAATCGCGCCAACCCCTCCATTTAAAAGCTTCTCTATTCGTTGTTTTAGTTTAGGCCAGTAGCTGGCTCCCTTGTCTTGTTTTGTGTACTCCTCAGCCTTATCCAGTCGTGACTTAATCTCTTCTTTGTTGGCGAGAACATCATATTTTGCTACAAGTCTATCCACTTCCTTGAGGTGCTCCGACGCTTCTTCTACCAACCCTTGAGGTGCGCCAACTTCCTGAAGTTTATACCAGATTTCACCCTTTCGGTTTCCAACTTCCAAAAGATACTTCGCCAGCTCAAGAAAATCCTTAGTCTTATCCTCGCTTATAAATATCCGGCTATTGTTAAGGTCTTCCGATATACTAGCGAGCGCACGAATCCGCTCCTTTAGATACTCATTATCGTCTGTGTAGTCTTCAACTTCCTTCCTAATCCTCTTTATAGAGATGCCCCTTGCGTACTTTGTTCTAAAAATTACAACCGCCCGCGTAACAAGATAAGACAAAGCACTACCCAGTAATATAATAAGTACGGCACTCCAAACACCGTATCTGGCCTGAACAATCGCTTCTACCTGTTGTGGTTTCACACCGTCAGCCTCGATATTGAATTTAATGTTATATGTTCCCGGTTTCCTGATTTGCGGTAGGGAAAGAGATACAACGTCAGATTTATTGCTATCTATTGAAAGGGGTTTCGTCCTATCCTTTTGTAAATCAAAACGCTGACTTACCTTTTTATCTCCCTCTGTTCTTACAAAAGAAGAGAGTTGGATAATCACATTTTTGATAGGGTCCTCTTTAGTCTTATTTGCTAAGTTGATATTATAGCCGTTTTTGCTTTCATCACCCTCCGAAGAAAACAAACTGATCACTTTGTTTATGCGAATAGGCTCATTACTTCCGAAGTTAACTTCTAAAGCTTTCTCTATTAGATCTTTCTTTGGCTCTATGAATTTTGAAAAAGTGAAGCTAACTTCCCCCGTTGCGGATGTGCTTGGCTTGTCTTTGGTACTGAATGAATAAATAGTTAATTTACCGGAGTACTCATCCGATACCTGGTTAAATATAAACTCAAGAGTGATTGATTTTTCTGCCCCTCCCGGAAAAGTCGAAGATTTCTCTGTTATTACAGGCGCTCCGCTATATATGAGACTTGGGTTGCGTCCATCTGCCTCGTATAATTTGACGGTAATAGTCTTATTTTCTTTTGTTTTAAAACCACTTAGTTCATAGTAAACCTGTTGATCTTTATCTGAAGTATTAATTAGGGGTAGTGTTAATTTGTAGACTCCTTTGATATCGTAATCCTTTGAAAGCAAGATTTTTAAATCCTTCGTCCCAATTTTTTCCACCTTTGCTTCTGCTTTGGGAGGGATAGAAATCAATAAAAGGCAAAACAGAATATACAATATATTCTTAATGTTTGACTTTGCTACCTTAGAGATCATAAATATATACACCTCCTCATCGAACGGTACACATCAACAATTTAATTCAGTTTAACTCTCTTCCACCTTCTGTTAATCCAGAGCCATTTTGCGGGATGCTCCTCTTATGGAACGCCCCTGAGTTCGAGGTAATAAGGGTCAACTCTATTTTCTTAGCGTTCACCACCAAATTCCGCTAAAAAAACTAAATATATTCTCAAAATGCCAACATTAAAGACCTGAGCCCCGGATTCGCTTCACACTTCAATAAAATCTTCTGTCAAATTTCAAGGTCAGGCACAATTTATCTTGCAAGCTTAACCCGAGAGATTCTCTATTTTGGCCTGACCACCGCTTTCGTTTGTTGCTCTATGATGCATAGGGCTCGTAATTCAGAACAACTTCATCTGGTTTAATTTCGTACGTAACCAGTTTGTAACCATTCTGATTGCAAAACACTATATTCTGCAGCACTAATTTCAGAGTTTCATCGCAGTCAGTAGGATGCTTAGGGATTCTGTGAGTTATTGGCATAATACGCCTCCTCGCTTTTGGGTTTGTGGTCTTATTTGATTAATTCTTCAAGCATTTTTAGCTTTTTTGTTACCTCGGGATTCTCTGGCTTAAAACTCTCAAATAGCTTCCTCTTGAATTCAGTATCGGGCGTGCCGGGTGGAACTAGTCCAAGTTCCTCGGATTTCTTGCGGATCTTGGTTCGCTCGGACTCTGTTGCATTATCGTAAGCCGCTTGAATATTCTTTATGCTTTCCATCTGTGCCTTTTGATTGCTGGAATAATCCTCAAACTTTTTAAGTTGCTCTGCTGCCGCCGGATCCAACCGCTCCAACATAACCTTTCGTACATCCTTCCGCAGTGTAAGATTGGTTGCGGCTGTTCCAGTAGCAAAGTACTGGAGCCAACCAGTACTAGTGCCCGCGGGGTCTTTTACGTTGACATAACTATCCACAGTGGCCACGAAGGAAGGGACTTTCACACTGTACTTACCGCCCGTCTTGCCACAAACAGTTTCAGAAGCCTCTTCGCTTCCGAAGACCGGAGCGAATGCGAACTCCTTCCTGTTGTAACCGAGCTTCACGGTGTCTGGAAACTGCGCAGTAAGTCCAGACCATGCGATCTTGAGTCCGAGGGATGTATCCGTGCCAAAAGCAAAAGGCTTTACTTCTCCCTCACTCGGAAATGATATTTCTTGCATCAGCACTCTGGGGGTGGGTTTTTGTTTCAGGCATAGCGTTGAATCCTCAGGTTTTGTGGCATCGGGATCACCGTACAGTTTTGACATCGTATTGGCAGCATCGCCCCCGGCGAAAGTCGATGACACATTAGCAAAAATGCCGATCAGCCCTTTAGTATTGACCCGGAAACTCGCCATCACCGGTGGAGTTTGCCCTTTCTCAAAGGTTGGAGCCATGACTCCTTCACGGCGAGCAATAGAGATTTCGGCCGTTGGAGGCTTGGTATCAACATCAAGGCCAACGTTCGACTTTGTCATGAACAGGACGCTGTTGTAGCCAATCGCACAGCCAAATAGGCCATAGAAAAGAGATAAGGCAACAGCCAACAATGCTACTCGGCGGATATTCATGGTTTCTCCTCCTTCTGCTTCGTATTCAGTTCATCGGGTATAATAGGGAAGCTGGAGCCGACCCGGATATTGACAAAGTCACTGTTAGGCCACTCCAGACGCACTGCCGTGCTTTCTGTAACGATGTCCAGTCTCTGTATGCGATGCCAACCGAAGGTCAGGTATGCCTGCTGGTCGGCACTACCCATTGACACCCCTAATACATCGGTACCTCGTACGATTGCCTGAACCCCTTCCTCCTCTGGGGCCATCTTCATCTTCATATGGCCGACCCCCCAGATATGCTCGGCTCCAGTTTTCTGGTCGAAGTAGTGAACCGCGCACCCGGAAAAAAACCCGGCTAACACTAGGAGAACGGTCACATTAATCATTTGTATTGGAACTATTGACGAGCGCCTCATGTTGAACCCCTTTCTCGCGTCGATTCACCTTAGCTCTTATAGAATATTCAGTGTCAGGCCTACTTTTCACTCCAACTAAACAGCCTATGGTTTGTGAATCTTTATTGCCCCTGCTTTTATACCTGCTTGGGCAATATCTTCTGGCGTGGTGTTTGAAACACTTATCTCAGAACCGATAAAGTCTCTCTCTGCCTCTCTGTAACAGTATCTCACAAAGGCACTGCAATACATGGCATGGGGATCATCGAGGGGATTAGGGACCCACTGTCTTTTCGTGATGATGGCCCACCATGTTCCAAGGAGCTCATGAATCGGATAGAGCACCTGCTCATCAACAAGTTGTAATGCCGTGGCAAGAATATTATCTCTTTGATTCTCTGAGAGCCCAAAATCTATGACAGCGGCATTTTCCACCCTCTCCCTACAATATTTCCCAATCCAGTTCTCCTGGGCCCCATTTCGAAGCTGGGATTTGAAAACATCAACATGAAGATCCGATTCAAATATATAAGGACTTTTAGTCTTTTCTCCATTTGGTCCTCTTCGATCAAGCCTTAAATCTCCAAATATGAAGCAATGGGACCAGAGCGAGGCTTTGCCATCCGCTGTCACTGCCTTCTGCGCCTCTCTGATGGCCAATCCTATGGTACCCTTGGTACCTATGATCCCGATGATCCCTGGCTTATAATTGGTTGTAAAAAACTCAAGAAGTTTGAGATTTAATTCTTCCATAAATGACTAATTTTAGGTTGTGAGTTGAATTAAAATATCTTTGGGTTTAATAAAGAAAAATCCAGGAGAGGCTCTAAGGGAATATCAGAATTCCCTTAGAGCTTACACCAAGGCATCTTCTGGGGAAAACTTCGCATCATTTACTCCAGAAGGATATTAGAGTTAATGAGTTGATGGGTTGAACCGTTAATGAGTTAAAAAATTTGATTAAGTGCCTCTTTCCCTCACCCGAAGGACTTCGCTATAGTACGTCAGAGTCTATTCCCTTCGTTTTTAAAAGTCAACCATTATTTAAAAACGCATGGCGCATCCATCCTTCGTCCCGCCTTGCGGGACTATGGAGGACAGGTAGCGCATAGCGCATCCTCTCCAGCTTAATCTCTGCCTGCGGCAGGCTTGACCCCTTGAACCCAACCCATTTTATTAAGCAAATTTCTTGCCAAAGGGTGAATTTTTCTAACTACTTTAAACCAAAGGATTATTCAAAATTCTTATCTATTCGAAATGGGGCAAAATTGCCTATTTTTTTGATAGTTGCCTATTTTTATTAACACCCCCTGGTTATTGGGTCATTGAGTCATTCCGTTAATGTGTGGATGCGAATCAAAAAGACCCTTGACTAATCATTCCATATTTCTTAACATTCTTGTTAAGAATTATGGAACAATCAATAGCTAAACAGAAAGCCCGTGAATTAAAGATTGATAAGACTCAAATAGTCCGTGAGTACTGGGAGCTTATCATTCTGAAAGGGCTTTATGAATCATCCTTCGGTCGCTATCTTATCTTTAAAGAGGGAACGGCGCTCCGGCTAACCTACGGATCTCCGAGGTTCTCAGAAGATCTCGATTTTTCATTGATAAAAGATGTGCTAAAGGGCAAATTCTCCTCACTCATAAAAAAAATCATTTCCCCTTTCCCTGAATTGACTCTGACCGATCTTGAAGAAAAATATTATACCTACTTAGCTGAAATTAAAGTGACTCAGAATTATATGCCCTTTCCTTTTCGAATAAAAATTGAAATCTCGAAAAGGGAATTTAAAGATTACCAATGGGAATTAAAACTTCTAAGCTCTCCAGCCACTGTCATTCAAGTCATGGGCCAAGTAGCTACTCTGGAGCAAATTTACAAGGACAAGTTAGCCTGTTTGAAAAGCAGAGCCAAACCCAAGGACCTTTTTGATCTCTGGTATGTATCAGAAAAACTCAAGATTCCCTATACACCAAAGAAAATATCTTTAAAGAAGAAGGAAGTTGTCCGGGATCTGCGTAAGTATTTGCCTAAGGATTTTTGGCCTGCAATTGAAGGGCTCACAAAATGAAAAGTATCGAACTAATCAAAATACTTCAAAAGATCAATAAACCTTTCTACGCCATTACCGATCTGGAGAAGATCACGAGTCTTCCCAGAAGCAGCCTGTATGTGGCATTAAAGAGATGGGTGGCAGGCGGCATCATAGAGAGAGTGGCACAGGGTGTTTATCTCCCTATGGGAAGTGTTATTTCGACGGAAAATGTGGCGACTCAACTCTATATCCCTAATTACCTTTCGTTTGAATCTGCTTTAGCCAAGTACGGTGTTTTGAACTTGATTCCTTACACTGTCACCTTTGCTACGACCAGGAAAACCAGGAAATACCTCCTGCAAAAACAGGAGGTCGAATTCAGACAGATTGCGCCTGAACTCTTTTTCGGATTTGAGATGAGGAATGGAATTTATATTGCCTCGCCTGAAAAAGCCTTTTTGGATGAGTTATATTTTGTGGCCAGAGGTAAGGCTACTCTCGATTTTGATGAACTGGATATTAAAAAACTATCAACCAAAATTTTAGAAGACTATTCCAAACGATTTCCGGCTTATGTCCAAAGTAAGATGGAGAACATGATAAACAAAAAGAGGCAATCGTAAATGGTTGACAGTCCTATGTTAATTTGGTTAAATGAGACATAGTTGAGAAACGTAGGTTAATCGGAAAGTCAGTTACTACCCCCCACCTCTGTCCTCCCCCACAAGGGGGGAGGAGATTTTTTGGGGAAGTTCTTCATGAAGATTGTTGCTGTTATTCCTGCTCGGTATGGTTCGACTCGCTTTGAAGGAAAACCCCTTGCCGATATTCTTGGCAAACCAATGATTCAATGGGTCTATGAAGGGGTTTCCCAGTCAAAATTGATCGATGAGGTGATCGTCGCCACTGACGATCAGAGGATTTTGGAGGTTGTTCAATCTTTTGGTGGAAAAGGGGTGATGACCTCTCCTGACCATGCGACCGGAACTGACCGGGTGGCAGAGGTTGCACGGAAGCTCAGGTCTGAAATCATCGTCAATGTCCAAGGGGACGAGCCCTTGATCAAAGGACACATCGTCGACAAGGCAATACGCCCTCTTCTTAAAGACGATTCCCTCTGCATGTCCTCTTTAATGACAAGGATTGAAGATATAAAAGATTGGCTAAACCCTCATCAAGGAAAAGTGGTTGTTGATCAAAAGGGTTTTGCCCTCTATTTCTCTCGCTCTCCTATTCCCTTTCCTCGGGACTTCAACGTAGAGCAAATTCTCTCTAACCCTGCCAACAAGAGAGGGATTTTTTCAAAAAGGGTTTTCAAAACCATCGGTCTCTATGTGTATCGTCGAAAATTCCTCTTAAAGCTTTCAAAAATGAAACCCACTCCCCTTGAAAAGTTAGAAAAATTGGAACAACTCCGAGCTTTGGAAAACGGTTATCGAATCAAAGTAATTCCTGTCGATTATGAACCCATTGGTGTTGAGACCCCTGAGGATATACAAAAAGTAGTGACATTCCTTTCCATTCCTCATCCGAAATAATCCTAATTAATTGTTTTACTTATCGTTTTTGACCCTTCGACTGCGCCCAAGGCTTCGGCGTGAAATAACCCTTATGCCCTGCTCTTTAGAGCAGGAACAAAAGCGCGCTCAGGGTCAACCCTTAGCCCTCGGCCTGAGTTCGGGCCGAAGGCAAGCACCCCGACCTTCTATCGGGGAGAAGCCGAATGGTTGATTTTCCCACTCTTTCCCAATCTACAACATAAAAGTCCTACAAACGTAAATTCTATGATTGATTTTTCCATACTTCCAGTGTATAATTAATTACGTTAATTCAAAAGGGGAAAAATGCACTTTAAAGGGGCGCTGTTTCGCTTTTCCATTTTTTTTCTCCTCTTTACCTTTTCTATTGTCTTCGCCTGTTCCACTCCATCCTGGTTTCCGATTAAAAAGGGCCCTCCTCATAAGGCGAAGATGAAAGAACTTTTGGATAAAGAGGTAGTTATTGTAGATGGAGAGGAATACGTTAAAGTCCTTAACCCCAGAGCCCCTGAGAAGGGAGACCAACCCAAATACCTTTACATTCCCGTTGATGAATACCTCTCAAAAAGAGAATTAGTTCCCACCCCAGCCATCCGAAAGGAAGAAGCTAAAAAGGAATCCCCCATTTCTTCGAAACCATCTCCTTCTGCAACAGAGAGAGAAGTCTTTTCACCTTCTCCCTCGATATCCAGGCTTCCAGATTTAAAGAAAAAAGTAGTGATCGCCCACTTAGATGATCGAACCACTCTTTCTGAGGAGGTATTCGGAGATTGGGTGGCTGAAAAGCTAATCAAAGAGGTTAACCGGAGGTCCCAACGAATCCTCTTTGTCGACTATCAAACGGTAAAGGAATTTCTTGAAAGGAAGGGGTTTGTATTAGAAGATCTTGAAACACCAAAAGTCCTCCATTTGCTCAATGAAGTTTTCGGCATCCACGCCCTGGTGGTTGGACAACTTTCAGGTCCTTATGTCTTCACCACAAAGGCAGCTAAGGATCAAGAGGAAACGGCTTCGGCCATCATCAAAGTAGAGATGAGAATAGTGGACACCTTCTCTGGTAAAACCCTCAAAAACCTATCTGCCAACAATCCCATTATCGCTACTAAGGAAAAGGGGTCATTTTCCGAAGAGAAGGCCAAGATGAAGGCGATCGATCTTACAATTTCCGACCTCAGTCGGTCACTGTCAAGAGAGTTGGATGGTCTGGATTGGTTTTGTCGGGTCGCCAAAGTGGATGGGGAGGAGGTTTACATCAATGCTGGAAGATTAACCGGCATTAAGGTGGGAGATGTGATGGAGGTGTTTCGGCCTGGAGGACCTGGAGAAAGAGAAGGGGTCAAAGGAAAGATTCAAATCTCGGCTTGGTTTGGAATCGATGCCTCAATAGGCAAACTGATTCAGGGGAAGAAACCTGACGTAAACGACATTTTAAAAATAGCCCAAAGCAGTTCGAATATTCAAGGGGGAATGTAAACCCCCTTAGAAAAGGCGGGGCTTTGACCCCGCCCTCAACAAGGAGCTAATGCTTTCTATTTATAGCATCTCCGGCATAAATGCTGGGGCTTTCTAACGGGGTAAAGAAAGGAAGGGGGTTTTAATCTTATGTTCGAGGTGGGGGACAAAGCAGTTTATCCAGGTCATGGGGTAGGGATCATCGAAGCCATTGAAACCAAACAGATCTTGGGTAAGAAACAAATTTTCTTTATCCTTCGAATTTTAGACAACGGGATGACGATCATGATACCTCGGGACCACTTGGAAACAGTCCGGTTGAGGGGCGTCATTCAAAAATTCGAAGTCCCAAAGGTCATCCATATCTTGAAGGATCGGGACGTCTCCATCGATAATCAGACATGGAATCGGAGATATCGGGAGTACATGGAAAAAATCAACACTGGATCCATCTACGAAATTGCCGAGGTGCTCCGAGACCTCCATCTTCTGAAGGCCGAGAAAGAACTCTCCTTTGGTGAGAGGAAAATTATGGATGTGGCAAAAAACCTTTTGGTGAAGGAATTGGCGATTGCCCGAGATGTGAAAGAGTCGGATGTCTTAAGGGAGATCAAAACGATCTTTGGATCGTGACCATCCCAAAATCCCCATCGTTTTTTCAATGAAATGCCTTTTAGCAAATTCATGGGAAGGAGGTGAACAACTTGGGCTCATGGATTCTTCGTCTTTTACTATTCTTCATTTGTGGAATCAGCGGGTATTATTTGACCACGGAGATTTCTCTTTCTCCTCGGATGGGCCTGTGGGGATTTCTCGGCGGACTCTTTCTGGCTGCATTGACCCTCCTCATGGAGAAAGAATTGAAAAAGATCCCTTTGAAAAACCTTTTAGGAAGTTTTATCGGATTGATCCTTGGATTCATGGTAGCCAATCTTATCTCCAACGTCTTCATATCTAATCTATTCAACCATCAACAAATTACCCTTCCCCTTTACGGTGGACTTTATGGGATTTGTGGATATATCGGTCTTCGGATCGGCTTAAAAAAAGGGGAAGAAATTCACCTCTCTGGTTGGAAACTCTTTTCTAAAAGCCTTCCTCGTAGTGAGAATACGAAAATTTTGGATACCAGTGTAATCATCGATGGTCGCATCGCCGACATTACCGAAACCGGCTTTGTGGAAGGGACTCTCCTCATTCCACAATTCGTTCTGGGTGAACTCCAACACATTGCCGACTCATCCGATTCTATCAAACGGACAAGGGGCAAAAGAGGATTAGAGATTCTCCATCGTATCCAGAAACAGGTTGATGTGGATGTAAGAATCGTGGATACAGATTACCCCGGGGTCAAGGAGGTCGATGCCAAATTGATTGAGTTGGCCAAAGAAGTTCGCGGGAAGATCATCACCAACGACTCCAACCTCAATAAGGTAGCAGAGCTTCAGGGAATTGAGGTATTGAACATCAATGAACTGGCCAACTCCCTGAAACCAGTAGTCCTCCCCGGAGAGGACATGAATGTCAAAATCCTGAAGGAAGGGAAAGAATCGGGACAAGGCGTGGCCTATCTGGATGATGGGACGATGATCGTGGTCGACAATGGAAAGAGACAGATGGGCAAAACGGTCGATGTCATTGTGACCAGCGTTCTCCAAACGCCCGCAGGAAGAATGATCTTTGCTCGTTTGAAAGAGGAGACGAACAAGGAAAACAGAGGAAAGGATTATTACTACAATCTCGACAGCGAATTTTAAACTGAAAAGCATAGATAGAGGTTAGAGGAGTGGGAGCTTTGTTCCCTTGAGGATGGAGGCAAATATTTTATGCCTTAAGCGTAGCGCTCCTAAAACAAAGTCCTCCTGAGCGAAGCGATCCTCAAATGAAATGCTCCTCTAAATGCTTGGACGATGAAGGCCGATGCAGTGATTGTCTCCGCTGGGAAGGGCCATCGCTTCATGGAAGGAAGGAAGAAACAGTTCCACCTTCTGACCGGAAAACCCATCCTCGCCCATACCCTTGATAAATTTGAGACCTGTCCTCTAATCCACTCCATCCTCCTTGTGGTTGGTCAGGAAGATATGGATTACTGCATGAAAGAGATCATCGAAAAATACCATTACCGAAAGATCTCCCAGATCGTCCCTGGAGGAAAGCGGAGGCAGGAGTCTGTAAAGAATGGAATCGATGCCCTTTCCAAAGATGTAGAAGTGGTTGTCATCCATGACGGAGTCCGACCATTTGTCACCAAAGCAATGATCGAAGAGTCGATTCATTCAGCCATACGGTATGGAGCTGTTGTGGTAGCGATGCCAGTAAAGGAGACCATCAAGATGGCTCACTCCGATGGAACGGTCCTCCAAACATTAGATCGGGAATCCCTTTGGCAGATCCAGACCCCTCAAACCTTTCAGGTTCATTTGATCAAAGAGGCCTACCATAGGGCCACCGAAGATGGGTTTATCGGGACAGACGATGCCTCTCTTGTTGAACGATTAGGGGTGAAAGTTCACATCCTCCCAGGTTCTTATACCAACATTAAAATTACAACAACAGAAGACCTGATGCTGGCCCATCTCTTCCTCTCGGTTTCGAGTCGCAACGACAAGATGAAGAATCTTACAGAACCAGATCAAACAGGCCGCAGAGGAGACCGATGAGAGTGGGCTTCGGATACGATGTCCATCCATTGGTCGAAGGCCGACCATTGATCTTGGGAGGGATTAAAATCCCTTACCTCTATGGACTTCAGGGCCACTCCGATGCAGATGTCCTTCTTCATGCCATCAGCGACGCCCTCCTGGGAGCCATTGCAGAAGGAGATATCGGAAGACACTTCCCGGATACGGACCCCCAATACAAAAACATTCGGAGTACGATTCTTCTAAAGAAAGTGATGACCAGGATAAGGGAGAAAGGGTTTCATATCCTCAATATTGATGCAACGATTCTTGCCCAGAGGCCAAAGCTCTCCGATCACATCCCCCGGATGGTGAAAGAGATTGCCGATGTCCTGGAGGTCGAGACGGGAAGGATCAATGTGAAAGCGACCACCTCTGAAGGATTGGGGTTTGCTGGCAGGGGAGAGGGAATCTCTGCCTATGCTGTAGCCCTGGTAGAAGAAGATTGACAGCATAGAGCAGAGCGCATAGCCTGTAACTCAGCCCTTTAGGGCTGAGGAATCAGGGCTAAAGCCCTGAGATACAAAACGCTCTGCGCTTTGCCTGCCTACCGCAGGCAGGCGCTATGCGCCAAGCGATTCATTGATAAGGTATCATATGACTCCAAATGTTCGGGTACGCTTCGCTCCAGCCCCAACCGGGCTTCTCCATATCGGAAACGCCCGAACTGCCCTTTTCAATTATATCTTTGCAAAACGTTATGGAGGAACCTTCATCCTAAGGATTGAAGATACTGATGTGGAGAGATCCACCGAGACATCCATTGATCATATCCTCAAAGATCTTCAATGGTTAGGAATCCGCTGGGAGGAAGGTCCTGACAGGGGTGGATCGGATGGCCCTTATCGTCAATCTCAACGTTTACCGCTCTACAGTGACTATACCGAACGCCTGTTTCGAGAAGCAAAGGCATACAAATGTTTCTGCTCGAATGAAAGGTTGGAGGCTCTCCGGAAAGAACAAATCTCAAAAGGGATGATGCCCCGCTATGATGGACGCTGCCGTTCCCTTTCCAAAGAAGAGATTTCCAAATTGGAATCGGAAGGCCTTCGTCCAGTTCTTCGGTTTCGGATAGAAAAAGGGTCGATCGTCTTTGAAGACCTTGTCCATGGAAGGATGCACTTCGAATCGGAGGGGATTGGTGATTTCATTATCATCCGTTCGGATGGAATGGCGGCCTATAATTTTGCCTGCGTTATTGACGATCATTTGATGCATGTCACTCATGTAATTCGCGGAGAGGATCATCTCTCCAACACACCCCGTCAAATCCTGATCTATCAGGCCCTGGAGTGGCAATCTCCTGTTTTCGCCCACCATCCCTTGATTCTCGGCGGAGATCGATCGCCATTGAGCAAGCGCCACGGTGCCACATCCGTCTCCCAATACCGAGAAGAAGGTTTTCTGCCGGAGGCACTTGTGAACTACCTCGTCCTATTAGGCTGGACTCCTCCCTCGGGAGAAGAGATCCTTCCTTTGGAAAGGATCTTTGAGGATTTTTCCCTCAGTGTCATTTCAAAAAGTGCACCCGTCTTCAATCGCAAGAAATTGGAGTGGTTGAACAGCCACTATATCAGAAAAAAAGAGGAAGAACGGCTCTCCGAATTGTTGCTCCCTTACCTTGAAAAGGCCGGCCTTCCGATCCGTCAAATCGATCCCAACCACCTCACCAAAATTTCTGGTGTCCTGAAAGAAAACTTGGTGGTCCTCTCCCAGCTTGAGGAATATCTGGGCATCTTCTTCGACGAAAAATTCTTCTTCGAGGATGGAGCTAAAACTGTGCTTTTAGATTCCAAAAATCGGGAAACCCTTCATATTATCCTCAATGTATTGAAGGCTTCATCTGAAATCACACCTGATAATTGCCCAGCCCTGTTATCTCAACTGGAAGAAAAGACGGGACGAAGAGGAAAAGATCTCTATGCGCCCCTTCGGGCTGGTGTTACAGGAAAAAAGAAAGGGCCTGAGTTGGTCAAAACACTTCCTCTTCTCGGAAGAGAAAGAATTATCCATCGATTAAAAATGGCATTAGAGATAACCTAGCCCATTTTCAAATTGTAGGGGCTGTTCCCCGAACAGCCCGAAAATTAGGTTCGCTCAGGGAGCGAACCCTACCTATTTAATAAAAGGAAATTACCCCTCCCTTTAACAAAGGGAGGTGGGGAGGGATTTTAAAGGAATGAACTTATGCCACTTCGTATCTACAATACCTTAACAGGCAAAAAAGAGGATTTCGTTCCGCTCCATGAAAAACGGGTCAGAATGTATGTCTGCGGGGTAACGGTTTATGACCTTAGCCATATTGGCCATGCCCGATCGACCATTATCTTTGACATGATTTACCGCTATCTCCGATACCGCGGATATGAAGTGACCTACGTTCGAAACTTTACAGACATCGACGACAAGATCATCAAACGGGCCAATGAGGAAGGAGTAGACTTCAAAACCATTGCCGAGAAATATATTAATGAATTTAACATCGATATGGGAAGGTTCGGTCTGGAAAAACCTTCGATCGAACCCAAGGCCACCGAGCATACTAAAGAAATGATCCAATTAATCTCAACCCTCATTGAAAAAGGATATGCCTATCAGGGGGATGGCGACGTCTTTTTCGCTGTAGAGAAATTTAAAGACTACGGAAAACTTTCTAAGAGAAATTTAGAGGAGATGCAGGCCGGTGCACGAGTTGAGATCGACGAAAAGAAAGAAAATCCTCTCGACTTTGCCCTCTGGAAAGCGAGCAAACCTGGAGAACCCTTCTGGGAAAGTCCCTGGGGGAAGGGAAGGCCGGGTTGGCATATCGAATGTTCTGTGATGAGCCAAAAATATTTGGGTGAGACCTTCGACATTCACGGAGGTGGAAAAGATCTTATTTTTCCTCACCATGAAAATGAGATCGCCCAATCCGAAGCTGCTACTGGCAAACCCTTTGTCCGATACTGGATTCACAATGGCTTTGTCAACATTAATAAAGAGAAGATGTCGAAATCCCTCGGAAACATCTTAACCCTCAAAGAAATCTTCAAAGATTGGCGTCCAGAGGTGGTTCGGCTCTTTCTCCTCTCCCACCATTACCGGAGTCCTGTCGATTTTTCCTTCGATAGCCTTTCAGAAGCCAAATCAGGATTGGACAGGTTTTATGCGACATTTAAAGCGGTTCAAGATGAAATAGCAAAACAAGTAGTTTCTAATCAAAAGGAGGTAAACTCGCCGGTTATCAAGGAATGCCGTGAAGCTTTTGAATCATTCAAGGCTCGATTTGAAGAAGCCATGGATGATGACTTCAATACAGCTCAGGCCTTGGGACATTTCTATGACCTTCAAAGATACCTGAATATCCTTTTAGATATATCCAAAGGCCGTCCAACTGAAGAGATCATCTCGATGCTGAAACAGAGTCTCGATCACTTCTCCAATATGGGATGGATATTCGGACTGTTCCAAGAGGATCCGGAGACCTATCTGAGGGAGCAGAAGAAAGAAGGACTTAAAAAACTGAACCTTTCGGAAGAAGAAATCCTCAAACTCATCGAGGATAGGAATGTAGCCAGAAGGGAGAAGAATTGGAAAAGAGCAGATGAAATCCGAAGTGCCCTTCTTTCTAAGGGGATTGTCTTGGAGGATACCTCCACGGGAACTATTTGGAAAATCAAATAATATCAATCAGACATGGAATATTGGAATGGTGGAACACTGGAATAATGGTTTTCTCTTGATAAATTAAATGATCTACGAGATAAGCAAAGCATGGATCGTAGGAACATCAACAGAGGGTTTAAGAGGCTTCGGATATGGCAGGATTCTATTTCCCTCTACATAATGGCATGCAAAATATTTTCTACCTTCCCGTTCGAGCTCAAGAAAGTAGCTGATAGAGGAACAATACGAGAACCTGGATCAGCTACACTACAAAGTTGAAAATGGCTTACTTAAGTTGATGGAGTCTCTCCAGAAAAAACAAAGGATTGGAGACTGGAAAGATACTTTCCAGAGCAAGTAATTTTTTTACACATTATTCCAGTAGTTCACCATTCCATCATTCCACTATTCCATTATTCCCGCTGCAAAGATGTCATTCTCTTTTTATCCAACGAATCAATGCATTCACCTGTGTGGTGAGATAGGAAACCATAATGATTAGAATCACCAACAGAAAAGTATTTGTATTGACGATCCATAAAATATTCATTTCTGCCCCCTTCCCTATTCTTAGTCCAGTATGAAGGTCACGCTGCTCCTTGTCAAGGTTTATAAAAGAGAGCCTGCCTCTTCTTTCCCTCCCCCTCAAGACTGTGTCGCAATCCCTCTTTGTCATTGCGAGCGATCCCGCCTTGGCAGGAGAGCGTGGCAATCTATCCTTGACAAACCACCCTAAACTTTATTATATTTAAAAATAATTAATTACCATAGGGGTAATTATGGATAAATACACAGAATTGTATGCTTGGATCTGGAAAGTCTTTGGGAAAGAGGAATTCTCCATAGATCAGTTCAGGTCTACCTTCCCAACATCCCAGGGACCGAAAGTGATCCATGACTTGGTGAAGAAGGGCTATTTGAGGAGAGTGAGCCGCGGTATTTACCAAGCCATAGAGCCTGATGAATTTGTGGAGAAAATTTCTGAGGGCGAGGCAGACTATGGTTTATTAGAAAGTGCGGGGAAGGATTACGCATTCTGCAATAACACTGCCGTCTCCTTATGGACAGATGGATATTACTGGACAGGCTTCACGAAGGGATTTAAACCCGTGAATGTGGCGGTCAGAAAGAAGGATTTGGACTTCTGGAA
>Ga0315274_10006662_pt1 | contig 16797 bp, 11 predicted proteins | sample YL17G02_20_MG_FD_203700 | JGI IMG/M metagenome (GOLD analysis project Ga0315274, IMG submission 203700) | Sediment microbial communities from Yellowstone Lake, YNP, Wyoming, USA - YL17G02_20 | ecosystem: Environmental > Aquatic > Freshwater > Lake > Sediment | place: USA: Wyoming | collected...
ACGAGATTCCACCGCAACTGACAGGCCCATCCCTCCGGCTCTTGCGTCCAACCAAGCGATCCCCTTCGGATGCCACAGTCATTCCCCATCCACTGTTACCCTGAAACCCCCATTTTTGAACCAGGCCCAGAAATGGAACTTCCGCGTGCAGGGCGAGAACGGGACCACCGGGGCTCTTCGCGTGGAAGTCCAGGGCGGACGCATTGTCGGCTGGACGGACCTGCGCGATGGGGAATGGCATCATGTCGCCGCCGTGCTACAGAGCGCTGGCGCACCCACGGTTCTGGACATAAGACTCTACGTGGACGGTGTGCAGGAAGCGATCAGCGACTCGCTGGTGATGGACGTCAATTCGGTCAGCGGCGGCCGTAACGTCCGGATCGGCGACAGCCATCAGAACCGGCCGTTCCTTGGGCTGATCGACGACGTGCGCATCTATGATAAGGCGCTGACCCAGGAGGAGGTTGATCTGGTCATGAGGATCGACCCGTTGCGGGCCTGGCGGCCATACCCGGCCACCGGCTCAATCGTGGATGTCCGCGTCGCGACACCGCTGACGTGGATGGCCGGCGACAGCGCCTCGAAGCACCAGGTGTATCTCGGCACGGATCCCAACGCGGTGGCCGACGCCAACACGTCCGACGCAACGGGGATCTACCAGGGTCAAACCAACGGAGCCAGCTTCACCCCGGGAGCCCTCCAGTGGGGCCAGAAGTACTTCTGGCGCGTGGATGAACTCAATGCCGACGACACCGTGACCCAGGGAAGAGTCTGGAGCTTCACGGTGGCGGACTATCTGATTGTCGATGATTTCGAGAGCTATACCGACGACATCGACAACCGGGTGTTCCAGACCTGGCTCGACGGCTACGGATACACCGATCCAGAGGTCGTCCAGGGCAACGGGACCGGATCGACCGTCGGCAATACGACGAATCCATTTGCGGAGCGCAGGGTCGCCTATGTCTACAGCGGCTCGCAGGCGATGCCGATGGATTACAATAACATTATCTCGCCGTACTACTCCGAGGCCGAGCGAACGTGGACGACGCCGCAGAACTGGTTGTTCAATGACGTCAACACACTGGTAGTGCACTTCCGGGGCGAGCCGGTGGACCTCATCCAGGTGGCGCCGGACCACATCATCATGAGCGCCGCCGGCTGGGATATCTGGCACGACACAGCGTTGACCCGGTTTGACGAATTCCGGTTCCTCTACAAGCGGCTCACCGGCGACGGCACGATCATTGCCCGCGTCGACAACATCGCCAACACCAACGTGTGGGCCAAAGGCGGCGTGATGATCCGTGAGAGTCTCGATTGGGCGTCGCGGCATGCGTCCGTTTTTGTCACTCCCGGCCAGGGCGTGGCGTTCCAGCGTCGGTTGTCCAGCAACGCGGCGGGCACGAGTGTGAACCAGACCGGCGTCCAGGCGCCGCTCTGGGTAAAGCTGATCCGCACGGGCGATCTGGTGACCGCTCAGCACTCGGCTGACGGCAAGACGTGGGTCGACGTGACCAGTACCGCCGGTGCTTCCTCGGATACGGTCGTGATGGGCGGCTCGATCTACGTCGGCTTGGCCCTGACCAGCCATACCGCCGGCACCTTATGCACGGCGGAGTTCTCCGGAATCCAAACCACCGGCAACGTCACCGGCCAGTGGCAGTTGGCGGAGATCGGCGTTGATCATCCGGGCAACTCGGCCGACAGCCTGTACGTCGCCGTACAGGATTCCTCAAACCGAACGGCTGTCGCGACTCATCCGGACCCGGCGGCGGTGACGAGTGCTGCCTGGCAGCGATGGACGATTGACCTGGCGTCGCTGAAATCCGCCGGGGTGAACCTCAAGGCGGTTAAGAAGATGTTCATCGGTGTGGGCGATCGAAACAGCCCGCAACCGGACGGTGCCGGCCGGCTGTATATCGACGACATCCGCGTCACCAAGGGCGTCCCGGTGGAACCTAACACGGTGCCGTAGTAGGCTGCTCCCCCACAGGCGTCTGCAGGCTTTCATGGCCGATGGCCGCGGCAACCAGCCGACGGCCATCGGCCTTATACTTTCCAGGGATCTGGCCGATGTGAGGCACGGGCGAACTCCTTCGCCGCTGGTCGCGCGGATGAAGATGCTCATACCATAGCCCCTCCCCGCGGTTACCCTTCCTCCGCCTTGTCCACACGCGCGAGCGTGACGAGGCGCACGTTCATAACGTACCGGCCCGCCACAGTCAGGGCCCGCAGCGTCAAGAGGCCTCGACCGCGTTCCAGACGTATCGTCCCGAGATTGAGCCGACGGAACTCCTTCATGATGGACTCGCCCGCCGGACGTGGGATGGTGTCCTGATCGGTGATGAGCGGCGGATCCCACGCCGGCACAACCCGGCCCTGCAGCGCACGGCCGTTGAAGCTCAGCTCGATGGTCGAGCCGACGTCAGCCGGGGCGCAGGTGTAATAGACTGCCAGTTCATAGGCCCCGCTGGTGAGCACTTCGACATCCCACGTGATCCGGTCCTCCGGGCTGGTCCAGTTCACGAAGTACGAGCAGTTCGGCGCGGTTGCGCTGCGCCGGACGTTGCCGTGCGGCATGCCGTCGCGGGCCGGCAGGGGTGTCATCAAGCACCGAGGATGGCCCACCGGGAAGGGCCGTTCATCCGGCCCCGTCGGCAGCGTCTCCCGGCGCCATGCCGCCACGGCCCGCTGCAGCTGCGCGGCCACGTCAGGCTTCTGTTGGGCGACATCGATGCTCTGGCTCGGATCGGCGACCATATCGAACAACGCCCCACGGTCGTCGAGGCGATACTGCTGCGTGCGAACGCTGATTCTGCCGTTGTGGTGCGAGAAGATCATCCGGTCCGGCCAGGGGCCGGCCGTGCCAAGCAGCAGAGGAGAGATGTCTTTCCCATCCAGGGGCTTGTCACCCACGCGTTGGATGCCCGCCAGGTTCGTGAGGGTGGGCAGCAAGTCGATCGCCCCGGCGATCTCGCGGACCGTGGTTCCCGCCTTGATCTTGCCCGGCCAGCGGATCAGCAACGGCACCCGAACACCGCCCTCGTCGACGGAGCCCTTGCGGCCCTTCATCCCGCCGTTCCATCGCCAACTGTTCGGGCCGTTGTCCGAGAAGTAGACCACAATCGTGTCATCCCGCAACCGCAGATCGTCCAGCTTGCGCAACAGGCGACCCAGGTTCCAGTCGATGTTCTCGCACATCGCCAGGACACAGCGCGTGACAGCCAGTTCTTCCTTGTCGCCGTCGCGGGCGCGCAGGGCAATGGGCCTGTTCTCAAACCGATCCCAGAACTCGCGGGGCACGCAGAACGGCGAGTGCGGCGTGTTGAAGGGCAGGTAACAGAAGAACGGTTGGCCTTCGTTTTGTTCGATGAACGCCAAGGCGTGGTCGGTCAGATCGTCGGCAATGTAACCTTTGCCCCGCACAAAGCTGCCGTTGTACTCCAGAGGGGGGTCGAAATACTCGCCCCAATGACCGGAGGTGAAGCCGTAATACTCGTCGAAGCCGCGGGCGTTCGGATGGTAGGGCCACTGGCTGCCGTTGTGCCACTTGCCGAACGCACCCGTGGCATAGCCGGCGGCCTTGAACGCCTCGGCCAGCGTCTTCTCATCGGCGTTCAGACGTTCCTGCCCAGTGGAGACGCCGCGCACGCCGCCGCGCAAATGGTACCGGCCGGTGAGGAACTCGGCCCGCGTCGGCGCACAGACGGCGCAGACGAAGAACCGCTCCAGCAAAGCCCCGTCCTTGGCCAGCGAGTCGATGTGCGGTGTCCGCAGGTTGATGTTGCCGTGTATGCTCAGGTCGCCCCAACCTTGATCGTCGGCCAGAATCACGATGATATTGGGCTTGCGCCCAGGCTGGCTGTGTCCGGCGCTGCAAGGTAGACACATTCCTGCCAGTGTGCCGCTCATCAGGCTCAGGAACCGACGCCGACCAATGACATGACTCATGGAGCACCTCCCAAGGGGCCTTGGCCACACCACTCACCACACGTCGACGCGATCAGCCACCGTACGGAGTCGAGCTTCGTCGTTTGACTACGCAAACGCCACTTGTGCGTACCACAGCTCTCTTACGATCAGGATACGCGATCACCCTCGAGTTCCGCAAGGAAGGAAACACGATGGGAGAGCGACCGATTCCTGAAGAGGTCCCCACGGCTGTTTCTGTCCTTCCACCAGTGTCTGAAAGAGAGAAGGCAATCTCCATCCCCGGCAGGAGAGATTGCTTCGCTTCGGGCGCAAATGGCAGGTAGGGTGGTCCCGTCGAGCGACGTTGCGTTGCCCTGGGCGCTGCCTATTGTGGGATGGCGGGCGGCCTCTCGTGATGCTACAATGGGTGAGTGCCGTTCCTGTGGTCCGGCGGGATTGATGGGAACCATGCCTTCCCGCCGCGTTCATTTGCAACGACACGGTTTGAGAAGCAGACGAGAAAAGAGAAACCATGAGACATACCCTCCTGGCCCTCACCGCCCTGGTGCTGGCTCCGCTCACGAGGATCCCCGCGGCCGAGCAGAGCGTAACCGGCGTAGGGTACAAATGATCATCCTGACGTAACACGAGCGGTTTCAGAGAGTTACGGGCGGAATCGGCAGTAGAGATGAGGTGGTAGGGGGGGGCGGGTTGCGCGTGCCAATGATCGCATGGTGGCCGGGCCGGATCCCCGCGGGGCGGACCAGCGACGCTATCGCGGGCACGATCGACGTCCTCCCGACCATCCTGAAAGCCGTCGGTCTGACCTTGCCCGATGAACGCAAGATCGACGGGAGAGACATCTGGCCGCTGCTGACGGCCCCGGATGCGGAGAGTCCTCACGAGGCTCTGTTCAGCATGCAGGGGCCGAATCTTGCCACAGTCCGCAGCGACCGGTGGAGACTGCACGTTCGCTCCCCCGGCGACAGGCCCGAACGTGGCGATGACTGGGTGGACCCGCGCGGGCCGGATGGGGTCACAATCCTGGCGCCGTACGAGCAGGCCCGCCCCAGCGCCTATCCCTGCAGCATAAGCGGCGATACCTCGAAGAGCATGATGCTCCTCTAAAATCAAAGATCAAAATGCAAAGATCAAAATGGCGGAATCGCCTTTGGCGATGCCCTTTCATGTTTGATTCTTGACTTTTGGTTCTTGATCTTCTTACTGGTGGTCGTAGAGTTCCACGCCCAGTTTGCCGTCGTCCCACTCGGTGTACCGCCATCGGTCGGTGCGGACGGTCCGCCCCATCACCACACTTCGCTGGACTTGGGTGAAGGCCGCTTCCTTCCATTTCAGGTCAGGTTGTCTCAACAAAGGCCGGAAGCTTCGCCCCTCCAGTCCCGCCGGCGCCGCCAGGCCGCACAGGTCAACCAAGGTTGGGTAGAAATCGATGAATTCGACAAAACGTCCACACGTCGTGCCGGGCACTGTCTCGTCGGGTGCAGCGATCAGCAGAGGAGCACGAGCCGAGTGCTCGTACAGGGTATTTTTGTTCCACCATCCCTGCTCACCCAGGTGGTAGCCGCGGTCGCCAAAGCTCTGCTCCAGGAGGCGGATCGCCTCGGAGGCAATCTGGCCGTCGGGCTGGTCCTCATCCTCGCCTTCTGCTGCCAACCAGTTGCACCATTTCACCTGGCCACCAGTGAGATTGCGTCCCTGACCTTTGCGCCCGATGGCCGTCGCACGCGGATCGGACATGGTGTCCCATGCCTTCGGATCGTCGAATTCGCCGGCGCTGTGGAATATCTTGCCGAGCCGGGCCGTGAAGTACCCTGCCTCGCGAAAGAGCTGAGGCAATGTCACGATGTCGGGTAGCCGCGACCGAAAGGGAGTTGTGTTATTGAAGATGCCAGTGGAGTCCGGTCGCAATCCCGACAGAAGCGAAGACCGGCTGGGATTGCAGACGGGATACTGGCAGTACGCGCGATCGAATCGCATCCCCGATGCCGCCAGCCGGTCGATGTTCGGCGTCCTGGCGACGCGATGGCCGTAACAACCCAACGAATGATTCAAATCGTCGACCGCGATGAACAGGACGTTCCTGCGTTTTTCAGGCGCGGCGGATGTGCCGCCTGCCAGCAACAAGGCCGCCGCGGAGGTCTGCAAGAACCCTCGTCGGGTCACGTGAACACTATCCATATACCTGCTCCTGCCTGAAATGCTGTCCAGACCTGGACGTGGGTCCACGAATTAGAGTGATTTTCTCCTCGTCCTGGGAGGTCTCGTTTTTCGCCGCACTCCCGCTGTGGACTCCTCGTCCGACTGTCCTTCGACAGAGACGTTCTTTCGGTCGATCTTCACCTTCCTGACTATCGCGATCTGCTCATCGATCTGGCCCGGGGGCGCCGCGTTGCCGCCCGGCACGAACTCGCCGAACGGACGACGCATCCTCTCGATGTCCTCTCGGAGCATCCGGCGCATCCTGTTCAATTGGTCAGCGTGTTCTGGGTTGGCGGCGAGGTTGTTCATCTCGCCAGGGTCCGCACGCAAATCGTAGAGCTGATCGGCGTCGAAGAAGCCCGGCCGCTCCGCGCCTCGGACGCCGATCCCCAGTCGTCCGATGTAGGACATCAGGCGGGGCAGGCTCTCGGGCTTGGCCCACTGGATCGCTTCGATCTGCTCCTTCGTGTACCGCACAGCGATGTACTTCCAGTCCTTTGTCGCTGCGGCGCGGGCGACGCCCATCTCAAAGTAGAGGTGACTGCGCCATGGGTCCGCCGTGCCGCCGCTGAACAGCGGCGCGAGGCTGCGTCCGTCCAGGGGATAGCCCGCAGGGATCTTGGCCCCGGCGATCTCGAAGAACGTCGGCGCCCAGTCGATATTCTGCACCAGCTCTTCGCAGACCAGACCCGGACGGATTCCCCTCGGCCATCGGGCAATGCAGGGAATACACATTCCATCGCGTGAGAACAGGGAGGCCTTGCCGTCCCGGCCGTGGTCAGGCGCGAACACGATCAGCGTGTCCTTGTCGATGGCCAGGGCCTTGAGCTTGTTCAGGATCGCTCCCACCGCGTCGTCGATCCAGGCCTCGCTGGCGGTGGGACTGTCCGGGTCGTGCCCGTTTTTCTCGATGGTCTTGAGTAACTCCCCGCGAGGCATCATCACCTCCGGCAGCGCGTCCAACTGTCCCTCCCCCGAGATGAGCGGATAATCCATCGATTTCCGCCAGGACTGCTCGCCGCCGTGGAGCAGTGTCGGGCAGCAGTGGAGATAGAAGGGTCGGTTTCGGTTCTCTTCAAGGAACTCCAGGGCCGCCTGCACAGTCCACTCGGGATTGTGCTGGGCGTAGGGCGGCTGCATGTTCTCGGGATAGATGTGCTTTGCCCACGAGAACCCCAACGACTGGATGTAACGCCGCATCGTGCGCTCATTGCGGCGGAACAGGGCCGTAGCTTCAGGGCCTGCCTCCAGGCCCCTGGGGACCTCGGCGATAGCGTCACTGCCCTTGAAGAACTCGGGCTGATCCAACTCGGAGATCAGATGGTACTTGCCAACGAATCCCGTCACGTAACCGGCCTCTTTCAGCACACGGCCGACGTTCATCCGGTCCGATTCCAGCGCCATATTGAAGCTCGGGTATCCCTGTTGCCGCTCGCCGCCGCAGGCATCGATGTAGAGCTTACTGTGGGAGTTGCCGGCGTAGCGCCCGGTCAGGAAGCCGTAGCGGGATGGCGTGCAGACCGTGCTGCTGACGTGAGCCTGCGTGAACCGGACGCCCTCACGAGCCATCCGATCCAGGTTCGGTGTCCACGTCTTGCCGCCGTAGGCCCCGATGCTTGCCTTGTTCTGATCGTCGATCAGGAACAAAATGATGTTCGGGCGCCTGCCACTGTCTCCGCGTGAGTCGGACTCGGCTCCCTGCACTGCCTTGGCCAGGGACATCGCCCCCAATCCGCAGGTCAGTTGCGCCAGGAACTCGCGCCGGTTCATCCGGCCCTGCCGCGCCGCAGCTTTGGGTTCGGTCATGCTATGCGTCCTCTTCATCCAGGCTGCGGTCTGCCTTGCGCTGCTGTCTGCGTTCCAGTCTCTTCTTCTGCCGTTCGTCTTGTGGGTCGGACTGCGTCTTGTCCGTCCATCGTTTGCCCTGGCCGCTCTGCGGCTCGGCCATCTGAGCGAGCCATGTGTCGTACAGTCTGGAAAGCTCCTGAACCTTCTCGCGATGCTTGCCGGCCAAGTCCGTCGTCTCCGACGGGTCCGCCTCCAGGTCGAACAGTTCCAATCGGTTCGGGTGAGCGACGAGTTTCCAGTTGCCGCTGCGCACCGCCCACTCGCCGGAGGCCCCGCCCTCGCTCCAGAAGAGCTGCTCGTGCAGGGTCGCTGTTGCACCCTCCAGAACAGGCAGCAGGCTCTTGCCGTCGAACGGCTTGTTCTTCGGCGCAGGCAGTCCGGCGGCGTCGAGCGCGGTGGGCAGGATATCGAATGAGATGACCGGCGTACTGACGTTCCGCCCTCCCTTGAACCGCGCGGGCCACGAGACAATGAATGGCGTGCGGACGCCCCCTTCGTAGTTCAACTGCTTGAAGCCGCGCAAGGGCGTGTTGATCGCGTGCATCGCCTTCGAGCCGCCGTTGTCGGTCAGGAAGAACAGCAGCGTGTTCTCCCACACGCCCTCGGTCTTCAGCGTTTCCACCACCCGGCCGATCCCTGCGTCGAGGTGCTTGAGCATGGCCATCAAGGTGTTGCGCAGCTCATCACCCGTGTCGAATCGCTCGATGTCCTCCTTCGGCGCCTCGGCAGGCGCATGTACGGCGTTGTAGGCCAGATAGGCGAAGAACGGCCGGTCCTTGTGCCGGCGGATGAACGAGATCGCCTCGTCCGTCAGGCGGGTCGTCAGGTAGCCCTGGTCCTTGACCGGCTCGAAGCCCCGATAGAGCGGCGAATCCGGGGCGTCGAGCTTGAAGTAGTCATGGGCACCGCGACCGAGAAAGCCGTAGAACTCATCGAATCCTCGCGCGCACGGGCTGTACTCGCGGGTCAAGCCGAGATGCCATTTGCCGAACGCACCGCATGCATAGCCGGCCGGTTTGAGGAATTGGGGAAAGATCTTCTCCGCAAGCGGCAAGCCGCTGCCTCCTTCGCCGGCCGTATAGATGCCCGCCCGCTGCTGGTAGCGTCCCGTCATGATCCCGGCGCGTGTCGGCGAGCAGACGTTGCCGCTTATGTAGCCCTGTGTAAAGAAGATCCCTTCGCGGGCCAGCGCATCCATGTGCGGCGTGGACACCTCCTTTGGATGGCGCGGATTGAAGCTGATGTCCGCATAGCCCTGGTCATCGGTCAGGATCACAACGATATTCGGCTTGCCGGTTGGACGGTCCTCGCTTCGGGCCAATGGTGACAGCGCCATCGCTGCCGCAGCGGAGCCGAGCCCCTGCAGAAAGCCTCTTCGCGTCAACGAACTCATAATCACCCATTCAGATTATGGCCAAAGCTGCGTCTGGCCCATGTTGGCTTCAAGCATGTCACGATCGGCCTGGTCCACGACGCCATCGCCATTGATGTCGGCTGGAGTGACGGGGGCCTGATCGATCTGGGTGCCGCCGGCAAGATGAAGGATCGCCGACTGGGGCAGCGACGTCGGGTAAATGCGAAAGTCATCGATCTTGCCGTGATACATGCGCTGCGGCTTGGGCTGATTGGTCGCTCCGATCCGCATCCCGCCCGTCTCCGGGGTCGACTGAAACGCATTGGCGTTCTCCGCCACGAGACGGCCATTGTGATAGATCCGTTGAACGCCCTCGGTCGCGTTCTTGACGAGAGCATAGTGGTTCCATTGACCTTCCCAGTCCGCCGGACTCGCGTCGTTCCATATCACGCGGTCAGCAGGAGCCAGGCCGTGATCGAATACCACCCGGCCCTGCGAGTCCGGACACATAAGCTGCATGCTGAAACCGCCCGCGCCGGTCGCATGGAAGACCGCATCGTTGGCGAAAGGTTGCATCGCCGGGTCGCCATACACCCACAAAGAGACCGTCAATTCCGCGCCTTTCATGCCGCTGAACACGGCATCATCCACGTCGAGATAGCTATCCGTGCCCGCGAACACTACGGCCCCGGAACCGTCGTACCCGCCCTGCGGTTCGAGCGTGGCGCCCGGGGAGGGTATCGCGGATGCCAGAGCCATTTCATCGTCGTACCCCAGGGTCCAGGCATTGATCGCATCGAACTTGTACCACGTCGACGGCTGTGACGCCGGTTCGGCGGCAGTCACCTGGACCGTGCCCTCCAGCCATCGGTCCGTCAGAATGGCAAGATCGTTGCCATCAACGAGGCAGTCCCCATTCAGATCGCCGGCCAGAGTCCTCTCCGGCACACATCGCTGCGGAAACAGGCGCAGTCGATCGAAGTACACGTTGATCCTTTCCGTGCCGGCCGGCGAGATCGTGACGCCGAGAGCCAGCGTCTTGACCTGAGTCAGATCGATTCCAACAAATCGGGCAAGGTCGATATCCACAAGGCCCCATGCCCGGTTATGAATGATCGTCGGCTCGTCTATGGTCACCCGGGCTGTGTGCACTCCATCGCCAAGCTCCACGTAGATGTACTCGACGAAGCCCATGTTCGGATCGCTGGCAAAATCAAAGCCAAGCGCCCGAGCGCCGTAAGCCGTCAGGTCCATGTCACGGGGGAGGATCATCGCCCCGGTCAATCCATCCTCCGGCTTGATGTCCACGCCCAGCGAATTGCCGTCGACGGCGTACGCGTCGGATATCCAGTTGAGGGCGGACCCCGACTCCTCCCACACATTGAGCACGGCCTCCCAGCCGGGGTAACTGTTGAAGTCATCGATCATCAGCGTGCCCTGGACGGTAAAGCTCCACACCTCGCCTTTGTGGACTTCCCCCGTGTCCTTGTTGACCTGGTCCACGCGCCAGTAGTATGTCTGGCCCAGGATCAGCTCGCCGGGATCGAAGCTATTGGGGTCCCGGCGGCCCTGATAGACGCCCATTGCGTTTTCAACTGTAGCAGCCGCAACGGCTGCGGCGTCTGTGCCAAAAAAGACATCGTGACCGCCCACGGTCGCAGTGAAGTCGCCCGACTTCCAGGAGAGGGTCGAACCGATGGGCACGCCCTGCCCGACCGGCGAGGGTCCCCACGCCTTGGACAGGTCCATCCCGGCGGTGTTCGCAGTCACCACCGTTTGATCGGCGTCGGCATCGTACTTCACGACCAGCCCGCCCCGGCTGCCATGCTGCCCGAACGTGGTGATGAAGCCCGCCTGGGCGTAGGCCTGGACCAAAGCCGTCTGGTCTCCGACAGCGATCAAGGTTCCATTGGCGATGTCCACGGTCACGGCGCCGAGGGTCAGCGAGCCCACCTCAAGGACTCCGCCACTAAGCACGATGCGACCCTTGTTGCTTCCGAGGAAGCCCAGGGCTTTGAATGATCCGCCGTTGAGCGTGAGAGTGCCGCTGCCTGAGACGGAGCCGAACTCGACGTTGCCCTTTGAGCAATCCACGGAACCCCCATTCACAGTGATCACGCCGTCGCCGATGCGCCCCAGCGTAATCATGGCGGCGATGACCTGGCCGAAGTTCTCAACCACGACCGTGCCTGTGGTCCCTGCGCGTGCGGCGATGAAGAGGCGTTCCGTGCAGCGCAGGGTCCCGCCATCGACCGTCAGTGTGACAGCTCCTTTGCCCTCGGTGTACGACACCCGGACCTCCCCGTTGATAGCTTCCTTGTCGCCGACGTGAGTTGAGTCGATCAACACCTCGACGTTGGGACCGTCGATCTGGCATTGGCTGTCCGCAGCAGGATTAGGAATCCCCTTCTGCCAGTTGCCGGCGGTGTTCCACAGGTTGTTCCCGCCTTTGCCCGTCCACTTATTGTTCGCCAAAGCCGTCGAGCCTGCAAGTGCGAGCAAGATTGCTGCCGAGACCGTCAGTTTTGTGCGGATCATTTCTCACTCTCCTTTCACTTATTGCCTCTGCTGAATGTCAACTCATCTGCCCCCCACAGTATTCATCACCCTCGTCTGCCGTCAACTGGCGTTGGCCTTTCCCAGCCACGGTCCCCACCATGAGTCCGGTGCGAGCTGGATCCGATTCGTATCGTACCGCCGGTGCCACTTCAGCTCCCAGAGCTCCTTCACCCGAACCTTCCTCACGGCGCCGTCCATGAACAGGCTGTTGACGCCCCCGGCATGGCGATCTATCGCGAAGTGCATCATTTCGTATTTGGCGCTCTGCCACTGCCCGTTGTATTGCGGCGGGGTAATCGCTTCGGGCTTCTCCCAGAAGGGCCCGCCTCCGCGCCACATCGAGTCCAGGAACAAGGGGACATCGCCGGCCCGTTTGACGCTGTACGACGATTTCCAGTGCCAGGCGGCCGTGCGGTCCTGAAGGTCCACGTCGGTGCTGTATACCCAGCAGTTCAACCCGTAACTGGAGCACTCGGCCAAGGCGGCCTGTCCCTCCAGTTCCTTGTAGTCGGCAAAGGTGTGGGCCAGATCGAAGCTGCCCTGATTGCCCGCCGGGTTCGGCCGGGCAGCCGAGGGACACAGCAGCATATCGGGATGCTTCTCCCAGCCGGAGCGCAGCGTCGCCACCCACATCCCACGGGGCATGTCGCCGCCCATATTTTGAAGATCCGGCATCCAGCCCGTGGGGAACTTGCCCTCGGATGAATCCGTGTACACCGTCCACACCAGACCCCATTGCTTGAGCTGCGACATGCAGGCCGCCGACCGGGCCTGTTTCCTCGCTCTGCTGAGGGCGGGCATCAGAATCCCCATAAGCAAGGCGATGATCGCGATCACCACCAGCAGTTCGATCAGAGTGAAAGCCTTGACTCGTCCGGTCACAGTTTATCTCCTGTCAGATTATACATATCGGCATTCAACTCATGCGGCTTGACGGCGATACCGAACATGACTTTGGCGCCTCCCTCGCCGACCACATGGGGCGGGCCGAGCTCGATGCGGCCGCCCGCCGGCACGTGTGCTCGCCAAACGGTGTATTCGACATAGGCCTCGCCCCGCGAGTTGGCGGTGAGGTCCCAGACGGCAGGCGCCAGTTTCCACGGGCCGGACCGCACCCGCAGCCCGGTGTCCTCGAATCCCCGCTCCAGCCAGTCGAGTGGCGGCTTCCTGGCATCATGCATTACGTAGACCGCCGAAGGCTGCACCACGTGAAGGCTGATCTTGAGGTCCAGTTCGTGACGGTCGCTATGGAAGGTCCGAACGACATCGGCGCCCAGCAACTCGGATGGAAACGCTGCTCCTTCGACAGGCTGCCACATCACGTTGGTTTTGTCGGTATAGACCAGGGCGCCTGACCCCATGCCCCCGGCGACGACGCCGTAGAAGCGCCGGAACTCCAACTCCTCGATATTGTCCGTGACGGACGCGACCGCCGGCGCTGTCCCGGCCATGTCCATGGCCATTTCCTCACGCTTCAGGGGCACCGTCAAAAGCCGGTCCGCCTCACGTCCAACGTGCAGGCGCAACGCCTCGCCTTCGGAGATCGTCACCGCCCCCATTCCACGTTCCCGGATGCGAACCTCGCCGGAGAAGACCGCGACATCCGTCTGGCCGCGCTGGCTGACGTTCACCCCGAACCGCGTTCCCAGGTCGGTGATCTCCCCAGCCCTGGTCACGACCGTGAATCCCTTGCCTCGCTTGCCCACGTCCACGTTGAGCGATCCTTGCGTCAGTCGAAATTGCATCGGGCCTTCGAACGCCCCCTGGGCCGGGCCGGACAGATCGAGCGTGACGCCGGACGGCAGGAGCAGGCGCAGCGAGCCCCTCTTCAGTCGCACACCGGAGACACTTAGACGTTCGCCTTGTTGGATAGTGGTTGTCTGGTCCTTAAGCTCCCCCTGTTCGTTCGACAGCACCTCCGCGACAACAGCGCTCGGTGCGCCATCGTCCGCCGATCTGCCCAGCCAGACCGCAACTGTCGCCACCAGCAGGACAAACGCCGCCGCCAGGAAGAGACGCGGCCCCAATCGCCGCCTGACGCCGCGGGTGGCGCACGGCACAACGGATTCGGTCTCAGGCAGGGCTGCATGCTCCGCAAGAGCCGCATCCACGTTCAGGTATTCCAGGAAATCACGCCGCAGGTTGGCATCCGCCCGCAAGGCCGACTCCAAGTCTCTCGTTTCGTCAGCCGCGAGCATCCCCTGAGCATAGCGGGAAATCTGATCGAGGCGGTCTTGACCATGAATCACGATATGCCCTCCACAGCAAGAACTCGTCGCGTACATTCCAGCAGCCGCAGGCGTATCCGATGAAGCCACTGGTAGAACCCGCCGATGGTCCGCCCGCTCCGCTCGGCAATCTCTTCGATCCGAGCTCCCGGCGAGTACGCGGCCATGACGAGGCTCCGTTGCTCCGAAGACAGCTTCGCCAGACATTGCTCCAGCGCCTCGCGATGAGCAGATAGTCGCGTCTCGGCGGACACTGCTTCATCCGCGAGCACCTCCAGCACATCCTCCGCCAGCACGTGGCGGTCCCGGGCCTTATCCCTCAGCCAGGCCAGCGTTTCGTAACGAGCGACCCCGAAGGCCCACTTGCGAAAGTCCTCCTGGGAGTCGAAGCCGTCGAACTTCCGCCAGAGCACGAGTGCCACCTCCTGAATCACGTCCGCCGCATCCGCGCGCGTGGGCACCAGCCTCCGCACGAACGCCCGAATCGCAGGCTCGTTCGCGGTATACAGTCTCAGGAACTGATCGTGCCGCTGGCTGCCCAGTTCGTCCATATCATTACACTCCGGAGCTGTCGCCGTTTTTACGCACCCGGAACTGAGAAAATGAATGAGAGAACCCAAGCATAACCAGACTGCGCCTGGTCCCGATTGTACCAGAACTGCCGGAACGGGCCAGGGGCAGTCCCACGAGAGAGGCCCCCAAGTACTCGGGATTGATCTGCTATGGGTGCGTGAGAGGCCTTGTGCGGCTCATGTGAAGAAGCCACCCTGGTAATGAGATGCGGAAGGCTTTGCCCTGGGACGATTGGCCGCCAACTTTGGAACGCCATGCACAATCCATCGAGATAGAGGCAGATGATCCGGGACAGTCTCGATTTCTCGTCAACCAATGCTCGGGTGCAGACTTACGCGAATAGACCAACCCAAGCCACGGAGCGCGCAACAGGCGCGCCACAAGCGGATTCGTTTCGCCTTCGGCGCGGCTTCGGCTCCGCTTCGGCCTGCATCATAAGTCCTGTAATGACAACCATTAGTCGTTGTGTGACATACACTTACAAACCGGGGTAAAGGACTGGTTGAACGTTTACCCCCCCTTCCTGTGAAGGCGCCCCCGCGGCCGCCGGGTCCGGGCAACGAAGCCACGAGTGATGAACAGGTCCGTACAACTGATGGTGACTGCCCGGGAAGCGACGGGGTCTCCGGGATGTAGATGCCCGTAGTACAAAGGGATAGGGGGATTTCAGTGGTGGTCCCGTCGACACTGGATAGGTCCGTGCTGTACGAAGGGAAGGAGCCTCCGAGGGAGAGAGTGGCGATCTTCAGGCTTTACTTCTTCTTGCGTTTCGCGTTCCCGCTACCGCCTGCTTTCGGTTCGCCACTCGCCCCGGGGGCCACAGCGGCCGGACGCATTACGCCCAACAGCTTGTCGACCTCAAGAATGTTGTCGCCCAAATAGTCTCCGAGGTCGGAAGTGTTGAAGTCGCTGTCCTGATTCTGGTACCATGAGGCATATGGCGTGCATGAGTACCAGTCATTGGATCAAATGACAAATGCCGGTTCTGGAGAGTATGACATTATGACGATACAGCGGTTGACAGTCATTGTCCTTTTCGCGCTTTCTGCTCAGCTTGCCTGCGGTGAAGACAAGGCGCCACCGACAAAAGAGGTACTTGCCTATTTGAGGGGCCTGGGAAATGGGTCTTATCTATTCGGGCAGGTAGCCACCTGGGTACACAACGAGAACCCGGACATGGATCACCCCACGAACTGGCTCAAGAAGGTGTACGATCGTACGGGGAAGATGCCTCGATATGGGACGGTTACCTACGATTTCCATGACGATCCATTCCCGGATTCAGCGTGGAACAACGCTGTCAAGGAGATGTGGGACCGGGGAATGATTGTCGGCGTATTCTCGTTCTATGCCAATCCTACAGGACGATCGTGGAACGATCCGCTCGATATCGATCCCATCTTCGCCTCCGATGAGAATCCAACGAAGGGGAACTTCTACAAGCAGATGGACCGAATGGCCTCCAATCTGCAGTGGCTGAAGGATCGGGGCGTTCCCGTTGTATATACCCCCTTCGTCGAGAGCGATGACAGGAACAAGTGGCATGCCAAGGAGGGAAGTGAGAACGCCATAAAGCTGTACCGCCTGGTTCACGACTATTTCAAGAACAACAAGGGCCTGGACCATATCATCTGGGCTTATCACACCACGGGCAATCACGGCGCATTGGAGGAGTACTACCCGGGGGACGCCTACGTGGATGTAATGGGAAAATCAGCCTATGGTATGGGCTTGAACTTCTCGGAGTACGACTGGGCCGTGAAGAAGAAGAGAAATGCCGGGAAGGTGATCTGGTGGTCGGAACTGGGAATCCGAGGACGCTCCGATCCCCCCAGGGACTGCATGGATGTACTCAAGACGCTGGAGGCCAGGTATCCCGAACTGGCGGGATTCGTCTTCTGGAGTGATAGCGGCTACTACAACGTTATCGGCAACGAGAATGGGGCCGAGTTCATGGCATGCCCCAAAATCGTGACCCTGGATGATCGATAAAGTTGAGGTACTCCCGGTTGTCAAACCAAATTCTTAATTCTTTAAGGTAGTATTCTGTAGTAGTAGCATCTTCTTTCTTTTTGCTTCTTTTTCTTTCTTGTTGACACC